>RCUT01000890.1_pt1 | contig 14842 bp, 10 predicted proteins | sample 2166171 | NCBI WGS metagenome assembly RCUT01 (sample SAMN09932757, study PRJNA488358) | compost metagenome | isolation source: compost soil in 4-hydroxybenzoic | place: Germany: Experimental Botanical Garden
ATTAACTGAATAAGCATCGTTTATTGCTACGGGTGCATCATTTACGGGTGTTACATTGATAGTTACAGTTAATGAGGCAGTACTAAATACAGTCCCGTCATTTACGCTGAATGTAAACGTAGTGTAGGGGCTACCGTTTCCATCTGTAACTGGTGTGTAAACCAATTTGGAAATATCTGCTAACGGGATAATTTGCCCTACAGTAACATTAATACCATTTAGTTTCAATGTACCAATACCAGGTGAAGCATCAATGCGGATCGAAGACAATAGGTCTCCATCAACATCTGTAAAACTGAAATCTGTATTGGCAAAAGTATATGGTGTATCTTCTAAAATCGTCTTGGTAATATTAGCAGATGTTGGAGCGCAATTATTACGTACAATATCTACCAGGTCATCACATGAACCATTAGCTAATTTGAATCGATAGGTACCTTTCTTAGTCATTCCTGTTACTGCCCCACTCGATGCTCCGATTGAAGCAGTTGCCGGACCTGAAACAAATGACCATGTTTGACCACTTCCCGCTGCAGTTAATGAAAATGTAGATTGACAAGATACCGCTTGATCGGTTCCTGCATTCGGAGTAGCTAAAATGGTATAATCACTAGTTTTAATGTTATTACAACCAACCGTACCATAATTACATTCGGCGTCAGGATCGGTTGGAACATCCGCACTTGGGTCCGTTGCATCAGGGTCGGTAACATCCGGTTGACGCAACATACTTGCTTTTACCGTTAATGTGCCGCTAGCCGGTCGAGCACTTACTGTTCCGGAAAAAGTGATGCTAAATGAACTTCCATTATTCAGATCAAGAGTTGCCTCGTAAGTTGAGTCGGTAGGATTTGAAGCTGTGAATGCTCCGGTTCCTGTAAATGTTGGAGTTCCTGCAGTTAAGCCAGTTAGCTCTGCCGGGACTGTAAAGAAAAATTTGGCCCCTGTTGTATGATCCGGACCATTGTTTCTTGCAACAACTGTATAGGTTACATTAACGTTTGCACATGTTGATGTACCACCGGTTCTAGTAACACTTACTACTTCTAAATCGGCCTGTTTTAAAACAATCTTTGTAACCGGAGAAACGGCTGGTACATCGTATTTATATGCCCAAGTATCAATCGTCCTTACATCACCAAAACTACTGTTCCAACTATGTGCCCCAGTATTACTATCCACTCCGGGTTCAGCACTTTTATCCAAACCACCTAATGCAAGGTCATTCCAATAGATGATCTTACTGTTGTCACCTGTATTAGTTCTCGTAATCTTAATACCGTTTGGATTGTTTTCAGCATCAATCAAAGGAAAGTGTACTTCTCCTGAAAAGAGAACAATACTTATGCGAATATCTGTACCATTGGCAACGGCAACGCCTTGACCATTTTTTCCATCCCAAACGATACTATTGCTCCCTGCAACAGCAGAACCAAAAATAATCCGGTCTACAGCGTCATTTGCGTCTCCATCATTATTGACATCAATTTCTATCCTGAAGTTACTGTTACGTGTTGCATCAAACTTAATTAAGCCTCCATTCAGAGGTGGTGTTCCCATGTAGGGAGAACCCTCAATACCTGTAAGTTTTACATTACTTGCTTTAGCTATATTAAGAACCGGATTTAACCAAACATCAACGACACTGCCCGTAATTTTTGCAAAGGCAGGCATCGATGCATCGGGTGTATTGTAAAAAAGCTTGTGAGTAATATTTGCGGCATCGTCTAATGCTGTAGGAGTATGAAAATCATACAGAGTAGCGGCCGCATCACTATTCTTAATATCAGTGTTATTGGCACTTTTATAAACAGGGTCTTTAGTAGTCAGATTACGTAAGCCTTTATTATTTGAGAAGAATGCAAATAAATAAGGCGTCATTCCGTTTCCTTCCACATCAAACTGAAACCCATCATTCGTTAATACTTTTAATTTACCTCTGTATTCATTACTTGCTCCCCCCATAGAAGCAGTAAATACATTCATAAATAATCGTCCGGGAATAGCTGTAGTTCCGTTTGCTACTGTAACATCCCAAGCAATAATAAATGGTTTGGTACTCGATTGGTTGGTCGAGGACCAAGAGGGAACAGCCGGATTAGAATCTTCAGCTGCTTTTAAACTATGGCTCGCTACAGAAGTTGGTGAGGGGTCTACATCAACAGGTGCAATAAAGTCTATAATCCAAATACCTTCTTCTGCCGCTAATACGGTTTGAACAAATGCATTATAGCCTCCCGCTGTTAATTGAGAAGGACCTTTTAATTCCTGAAAGCGATCGCTAATACGACCTATTGTCGTTGAATTCGAAGTATTGTATAATGTCCCGTTAGGGGCGGTTAACTTTATAGTTCCGGCTCCCATACCTTGCGCACTTGAGCCGAGGTAGATTTTCTCGCCGGCTTTGGCATACACAAACATTCGTCCCTGATTAACAATACTTCTATAATTCGAAGGTGCAATCGTAGAACTTGCAAGCAATGCCCGATACCCCGTAGAGGTTAGGCTGTATGGATGTAAGTCCTTACTCCCTTCGGCATGTATCAAAGTTGGAAGCAATGCAAACAGTGAGGTCACTGCTATAATTGCCCTTCGCTTAAAATACTTGTAGAGTTTATTCATATAATATTATGTTGTTCAATTTATTTCAGACAATAAGTACAATAACAGCCCATGCCACACTGTATGTGTAGCTCTGGTTATATTCTATTAATGTAAACTGGTTACAGGGTTAACTACCCGCTTGTGACAAATTAATAATGACCCATAACTATTTGGTCAATTCACTTGTTTTCCTTATTCACGTATTCCTGACAGTAGATTATTTAATATAATTCTGTGATTGACCTCGGCTACAAAGATAGATAGCCCCCTTTATCCCCCCAATAGACCCCAGGGTCTATTTTTTAGTTTACTACGGAAAGAGTATTTACCGATTGATTACATTATGCATATTTGCGCCCATGAAAGTTCGTATATTATTTTGGCTGTGTTTTACTGCAGTACTTACGCTCTACTTTCCAACAAAAGGATTTGGGGAAAATGTGGTTAAAGTAAATACTGATTCTTCTTTTAAAAGAGGCATTAGGCTTAATCCGCATATAGAAGTATATGAAGATGCGAAAGGACTAGGCTATCTTCCGGACTCTATTCTTAGTCATCCTGAGCTCTTTACCAAGAGTTCGAAACTTAAACCGGTATCTGCGATAAGCATTTATTGGGTAAAAGCTACTATTAAAAATGAAGCATTAACATCTTTAGAAAGCATTATTGCATTCTCGAACTTAAGTTTTGTTGATCTTTATGTATATGAGTCAGGTAAATTGTTGGAAAGTAAAAAGTCGGGGACTTTCAGACCAATCGATTATATTGATGAGGCTGATGGTCGTGAATATTTTACACTTAATCTGCAAGAAGGACATACATACACCCTACTATTCAAGATCCATCATATAAAACATTATCAACCCAAGCTCAACTTTACTATTCAAAACCAGTATGAATTCCTAAAGAAGCTTAACCGAATTAACATGATCAACATGTTCCTAAATGGGTCAGTTGCATTCTTCTTTATCTATATTTTATTTTCCTGGATATTGAGTCGCTATCGTCCCTACTTATGGCTGATGATCTATATAACAGGTTGTGGTTTGTATGGCATAAGTATGAATGGTTATTTTATTGATTGGGCGATGCCGTTTTCACCGGCAACAGGCTGGTTGTTCAATGTTCAATTTATTAATATTGGCCTATTTGGAATCGCTTTTCTATTTGTTGACTTTTGGAATTTAAGAACAGTCGACAAACTAGTGTATAGGCTATTCATTGGAGTAATTATCTGTCTGCTAACGGTTTCAATCATCGATTTTATTGTTACCTATAAAGACAATAACTACAAATTGATGAATCAGATCAATTTGCCTTTTATAGTGGTTTCTCATTGCTTTATCTTGTGGGGAGTGATCAGGTGTTTTCCTCGCTTAACCCGTGGTCAACGGTTTTTAGCTTATGGTTTCATTTTGCACCTCCTAACATCTATCATTACATCCTCACTGATATTTGTATTGAATGAAAGCTCTATCCGCTACGTTTCTTATGTAGGTAATGCCTCCCTTGTTATCGTGATCATATTTTCTTTAGGTCTTAAAGAAGAATTAAGGCAATTTGAAATTGATAAAAATGAGGTTTTACAACGACTAAACCTGCTTCAACTCGATCAAAATCAGTTGCTGGATAAAATGGTTTTGGATAGAACTATTCAGCTTGAACTGTCAAATACAGAACTAGCTACACGCCAGTCTGAATTAGCGGAAAGGAACAAAATTATTGAAACGCTCATGCAGGAATTACAACACCGGGTAAAAAACAACCTTCAGCTTTTGTACAGTTTGATTAATCTGCAGTTACCCATTGTAAAAGACGTAAATGCTAAAGACCTTTTAAAGAATAACCTAGGCAGGATAAAGGCTATGTCATTGGTCAATGAAAAACTATACACCTACGGTGATTCAACCTTATCTATTAATTTGGAAGAATTTGTGATGGATATGGTTCAACATTCCAACTCTATCTTCGACTCTCAAAAAATTGTGGAGAAAAAAATCCATATTCCACATCCGATACGTATCAGTGGAAATATTGCTATTCCTTTCGGACTCATTCTGTCAGAGCTTATTACCAATTCTTTTAAACATGCCTTTACCGCATCCTCTGTAAACCCTATTATTCAAATTCAGATTTTTGTAGAAAATAAAACATTGTTCTTTTCCTATACAGATAATGGGAAAGGACTACAACAGCAAGCAGTTGAACCAACCACCAATTATTCTCACGGTGTTCTGTTGATAAAAGACCTTATAAGACAATTAAAAGGAACGTTGGCAACTAAAAGTGAGGCAGGACTTCATTATTCATTCATAATACCTATATAACCCAATGAGAATATTAATTATTGAAGATGAAATTATTATTGCACGCTACATCCAGCAGCAGTTGCACGATAAATTTGATTGCCAGACAAATATTGCCGTAAACATTGACGAAGCAACAAGCATAATCGGTGAGTTTTTACCTCACCTGATTTTATGTGACATTAACCTGAACGATGCAACAGACGGGGTAGATTTGATAGCTCAGTTTCAGAAGAACTTTGGATTCGATACCATCTTCATTACTTCTTACCAGGCCAAAGAAATTATTGAAAAAGCCGCACGCATTAAACCGGCCAACTATATTATTAAGCCTATTGATGAAGCACAGCTTTTTGCAGCCATACAAATCGTTCAATTGAAAAATATGGATAATGAATCGGTGGGTATTACCCGACAAAATCCTCAAAACCTACTAACAAAAATTGAGTACGATATTTTACGATTGATCGCTCAAAAGAAAACGACAAAAGAAATAGCTGAAACACTATTTATAAGTCCATATACAGTAAAAAACCATCGTCATAATATTTGTACAAAACTGCAACTAGAAGAAGAAAACAATGCTATTTTAAAATGGGCCATTAAGAATAGTGAATCTCTTAAATAATATGAAATACTGAATTTTAAGAAGGTAACAGACTTTGTTATTTTTATTACCTTCGTAGTCGCCTTAACGCCCCAACCAAACCGTTTATGGAACTGCAATTTAATAGCTATTCTGTTGTATTAATCTCATCGGGCCTTGCCACTTTTTTCATCTCCTATTTAATTTTTAAACGTTTAGGTGGAACCGTACGCTGGTTTTCATTGTTAATGTTTTTTATTGGACTGTGGGCTGTTACCTATGGAATGGAATTATCTTGCCAAACATTGCCTGATATGCTTTTCTGGATTAACCTTGAATATATCGGCATTGCTCTTCTTCCTGCAAGTTGGATCATATTCATAATTAATTTTATTGGTAAAGAACAATGGCTAAAATGGCATACTTCTTTACTTATATTCCTAATTCCCCTTATTACCATCTCGCTTGTTTGGACCAATAGTTTGCATCATTTGCATTATGCTTCTGTTAGTATAGATAAAAATCACTCATTTCCATTATTAAACATAAAACCTGGTATTTGGTACAAATGCTTTACAGTTTACTTCTACTTTTTGTTAGCCTGGGGATGTTTTCTGCTGATTAATCGGTTTAAACGTGCCGATTCAATTTATAAAAAACAAAACAGCAGCATATTATTAGGAGCATTTATACCATGGATCGTAAACTTATTATACCTCTTGGGAATTAGACCTAATGCTTATATAGACTTAACTCCTTACGCATTTATTGCCACAGGTTTTTTAATCAGCATTGGATTGCTCAAGTATAGACTATTTGATATTATTCCAATTGCCCGTGAAAAAGTAATCGGAGCGATGCACGATGGATTGTTAATCCTTGATCAACAAGATCGGGTAATTGATTACAATAAAAATATACTTAGGTTTCTCGACCTCAGCCCTTCTCCCACAATTATCGGTGTAAAATTGTCGGATCTGATACCGGCTAATGAAACACTCATAAAGTTGGTAAGTGAACGATCAAACTGTTCGGTTGAAATTCAGCTTGGTAATAACAATAAACGATCTTTCTTTGATGTATCAATTACTTCTTTGTTTCAGCGAGACACCATTTATAGTGGTGTGGTATTAATTTTCAGGGATATTACTATCCTGAAGAATGATGCTTTTAAATTGATGGAACAATCGGAGCAATTATCAGGATTAAACCAGTTAAAAAATCGTGTATTCACCATCATTTCGCACGACCTTCGCACACCGGTCAGACAACTTGGAGATATACTGAATATGACCATTAAAGGAATGATAAGTGACGATGAATTAAATATGCTATTGCCCGAACTTGCGAAAAGTGTAAACCAGACATCCAATGTTTTGGATAACTTGTTGTTTTGGTCGAAAACGCAAATGGAGGGTGAACATACCGACCCTGAGGTATTGGATCTTCATCAAAAAGTTCTGAAGGAAATAGCATTTCTTTCGGCAAGGTCGGAGGAGAAGAAAGTTACGATTGAATGTAAATTAGAACCGGAAACAACAGTTTACGCCGACAAAGAAATGACCCGATTAATTATTCGTAACTTATTGGATAATGCCTTAAAATTTAGCAATCCTGAAAATATAATAGTAGTACGAGCAAGAAAAACCGATGAAAAACAAGTGGAGGTTTGTGTAGAGGATTCCGGTACAGGAATTCGCGCTGATTTGCTTTCCAAATTATTTTGTCCCAATTCATTTTCAATGCCCGGGACCAACAATGAGCAAGGCACCGGACTGGGTTTGTTAATTTGTAAGGATTTTGTGGAGAAAAATTATGGAAAAATCTGGGCAGAAAGCACCTGGTTGCAAGGAAGCCGGTTTTATTTTACCCTGCCTATTGCAAACCAAGCAAATAAACGAAACCCTGAGATATTAACATCACTGTTAGATGATAACTAAAAGGTTTATTCTAAAACTATAATTCCTATATCGCAACTTAAACCAGATGATCGGTCTCTACCTTCATTTAGGGAACTATATGCTGTTGATTGTGTATTGCTTAGGTTGCCATCTCCATCTTTTTTTTCACTATAAACATCACCTAAAGATACCAGATCCAATGTTTCCATAGGACCATTAATAATTTCAAAGTCATTCATTATAAACACTTTCCCAAAGCAATGCACATTCTTGCAATTGCAAAATAAAATAATGCATAAACATGCATTTACTATTATTTTTTCTAATATTTGTTTTTAGGCTATTAAGAAATTGATTATTAGTGATGAGGATTATTTTTTAGCCCTTATTAAAATAAGTATGATGAAAAGTTTATTCCTAAGCATCCTTTTTATGCCCGGTTTCTCTGCTTTCTCGCAATCTGATAGTACTATGCTTACTACCGTAGAAACTAAAATTGCTGCTATTAAGCAGCAATATGTCCCTGACAGACGGACTGCTGTCTTTAAAGTAACAGCTAGTACAGATCAGGGAACAATCAATCTTATGGGTGCAACTACTGATCAAGAAGCTAAAAATAAACTTCTGGCCACCCTTCAAGAGTCCAATGTAAATTACACAGACAATATTGAACTATTGCCTTCAGTAAAACTAGCCAATAAAGTTTTCGGTGTTGCTAATTTATCTGTTTGTAATAATCGTTTTGAGCCTAAACAATCAGCAGAAATGGCAACCCAAATGACCTTAGGCACTCCAGTTGATGTGCTGATGAAGAAAGATGGTTGGCTTTTGGTTAGAACTCCTGATGGCTATATTTCCTGGACAGAAGCGATGGGGGTTGGACTAATGGATGAGACCGAGTTCAAGCAATGGCAATCAGCAGATAAAATCCTTTACACCGAATATTTTGGTCATGCGTATCAACAACCTAAAAAGGAGTCAAGTATTGTGGCTGACTTGGCAAAAGGAGCTATTGTAAAACTTGAGGGCGAAGAAAAGGGATTTTATAAAGTAACATATCCAGATAACCGAACAGCTTACGTAGAGAAGAAAGAAGCTATTCCATTAAAAAATTGGTTGCAATCTCGCAATCCATCGGCTGAAAACATTATTACTACTGCCAAAACACTTTTGGGAACTCCTTATCTGTGGGGAGGAACGTCTATTAAAGGAGTTGATTGCAGCGGTTTTATTAAAACGTCATTTTTCCTTAACGGAATTATTCTTCCGCGCGACGCTTCACAACAGGTTTTCGCAGGTGAAAAGGTTGATATTTATGAAAACGGATCTGTAAATATTGAAAAAGGCATTTCCAATATGCAAAATGGTGATTTATTGTTTTTTTCCAGTAAACCCGATGGTAACCTGAATGCTCCGATAACACATGTAGGAATGTACATCGGAAATGGTGAATTTATTCATTCTTCCGGAATGGTAAGAATTAACAGTTTAAAGAAAGAGGCAGTAAATTATGCCGAATGGCAAACCAAAACACTGGTAGCTGTAAGAAGAGTATTGTCACAAATTGGCACTAAAGAAGTAACCAAAATACAGGAACATCCATATTACAATCGCTAGTAAGATGAGCATTAAAAGAAGAGATTTTATAAAATCAGCAGGCATTTTAACCGGAACTGCTTTAACTTTAGGAAGCACCAATGTCTTTGCCACAGGAAAAGGGGGTAAAAAGGCTAAAATGAAACTTAGTTTCAGACCGTATACCCTTGAACTGAAACATGCATTCACTGTTGCGGTTAATACCCGTAAAACTACTCCTGTTGTTCTTACCGAAATCGAATACGATGGTTTTACTGGCTATGGAGAGGCTTCAATGCCGCCTTACCTGGGTGAATCTCATGACACGGTAATGAAGTTCTTAGCAAAGGTTGATTTAACCCAATTTAATGACCCTTTTCAATTGGATGATATTTTAACCTATGTAGATAATATTGAGGCAGGAAACAAGGCAGCTAAAGCGGCTGTTGATATTGCTCTTCATGATCTACTTGGAAAAATAATGGGGCAACCCTGGTATAAAATATGGGGGTTTGATGCTACAAAAACACCTGATACTACTTTTACCATCGGTATTGATACACAGGAAGTAGTGCGCGAAAAGGTAAAGGAAACTTCTCCTTTTAACATTATAAAAGTAAAACTCGGTAAGGTTGAAAGTGATAAAATGATGGTTCAAACTATTCGCGAACAAACGAATAAGCCATTAACAGTAGATGCCAACCAAGGATGGAAGGATAAACAATACACATTAGACATGGCTTATTGGTTAAAGGAACAAGGTGCTGTATTCCTTGAACAGCCCATGCCGAAAGAAATGCGTGATGAAATTGCGTGGGTTACCGAACGAAGTCCGATTCCAATAATTGGAGATGAATCGGTTCAGAGACTACCAGATGTTATGAAGGCTCATGGTGTTTATAACGGAATTAACATTAAGCTGATGAAATGTACTGGTATGCGTGAAGCGCATAAAATGTTAACGCTTGCACGTGCCCTGGATATGAAAGTAATGATCGGCTGTATGACCGAGACTTCATGCGCTATCTCAGCGGCAGCTCAACTGGCTCCAATGATGGATTGGGCCGATTTGGATGGTTCATTATTAATTAAGAATGATGTATATAAAGGGATGGAAGTGGTTAAAGGAAAAATAACCCTGATTGATAAACCGGGAATTGGTATTGCAAAGATCTAATTAAAGTATCCGGGCTTATCGAATGATAGGCCCGGATATTACTTATGACAGAGGACTTAATACTGTCTCCCCTTTCTTATATTCTTCTACCTGCTCTAATAATTCCATCGACTTCTTACAGGTGTCCATTCTTTTCCTTCAAACATCAACCTAAACCATTTCTTGCTTTTGTTTTCATATTTTATGTTGACAAAAAGCCAAACAACCGGAATAACAAACAATAAGCTGATTATAATTTGCAAAACAACCAGTCCTGTATTTCCATTTTCAAATGTATTTGCCGACCAGTAAAAGGTTGTCCATACCGGAAGTTGCAGAAAAAGAAAACGAGTTACCCACAAAGTCGATGTCCTTAAATGAGCCAGTTTATCCTGCGTTTCCAAGATTGGTTTGGTGATATCAATCTGATGAATTAAAACTAACTGATAGAGATAGATCCCGATCGCTAATTTTGTTAACACGACCTGAATTATCGCTGAAATCAGGAAAAAAGGACTTGCCACTGCAAATAGATTGACGATCAACAGGTCTACAAAACAAACCCAAATGATGCCTGTCAGTATCGTAAATACCTTAATCGGTTTCATCGATCCTAATAATGATCCAATCTTGATTTTCGTAATATCTTCTGCATTTTTCCGGTTAAGCTGCAGGCTTTCTTCCAACTTCTTGTTGTAAGATATCCAACTATTAATAATTTCTCTGTCTTCCATTATATTAAACTGTTAAGGTTGAAAACTGCTGCTTTAATATCTTTTTTATCCGGCCAACTTTAGTGGCCACATTTGTTTCGGAAATACCTATAATGTCAGCAATTTCTTTTTGACTTTTTTCTTCCAGATAAAGCAACATCAAGGCTTTATCCAAATCCCTCAATTCAGCAATAAACTGTTTTAAAAAGCCAATACTTCTTCCAATTCAACTTCAACGGCTGAGTCAGCAAAGTCAAGAATTCCTTCGGATAGTGGATTAGAGGCATCTCTTCGTCGATTTTCCTTCCTGTAAAATGAGATAGCAACATTCAGCGCAATCCGATACATCCAGGTTGAATATTTATACTGACTTGAATAATTATCAAATGATTTCCATAACTGTATACTGATTTCCTGAACAAGATCCTTTCTATCTTCCATGTCCTTACAATAAGTGTTAGCTACTTTGTAAATAATTCCTTTATTAGCTTGAATTATCGAAAGGAAGAGTTCAGTCTTTTCTTTTGAATTCATACGTTTTATTTTCCGTACACGATTTTGAGACTATACCTCAGTTTATAGTGCCCAATTTCATATTTACCTAATTATTCGCATGAAGGTTAAAAAAATCACATGTTACAAGAAATATTTTTCGGAGTATGGTTAAGATAGGTAAACAATGGAATAAAACTTTCCCTACAAGTTCATATATCTTTCGTCTAGCAAGAAAAGAAAATCTTTTTGATTGCCAAAATGTTGGATAATGGCATAAATGTATTTTTTTAGATTTATTAGGAAGCAGTTTTATGATAGGTAGGGTCTAATTGTTTGTTGAACTCAGGATGCTTTTTTATAAATCCGGAAACAAAAGGGCAATAAACCATTACGGGCAGCTTATGTTCTAATGCATAAGCAAAAGCGTAACGGGCGAGTGCTGACCCAACACCTTTTCCTTCCATGGATTCTGCAACTTTAGTGTGAAGAAAAGCAATATCTTTTTTGTAAAATCTATAGGTCAGCGTTGAAACGTCACCATTTAGCCAAATTTCAAATTGTTGATTACGCTCATTATTTATTACTTCAAAAGCTTCAGTATCCATAAATTAAGTTTTAAAGCTGAAAACGATCTATTCTTTGCGTTCTGATGTTGATGCTGGTCTAACCTTATCTTTAGGAAGAGGAACAAAATCTGTTTCTCCCGGAACCGGATCAAATTCTTGATTTAGCCATTTTTCTTTTGCTCGTTCAATTCGTTCATTACTTGTGGCAACGAAATTCCAATAAATGAAACGTTCTTCTGGAAATGGTTCACCACCAAAAATGTACACAGTTGTATTGGCATTAATGGTAAACTCACAAAGTGTAGCTTCTTTTGCTACCAAGATTTGCTTTGGCTCATAAACATAACCATCGCTCTCAATACTACCCTCCAAAATATACATTCCAGCCTCTCCGAACAATTCATGACCAATGGTTAACTTTTGTTGTGAAGAACTATGTATCTCTAAGAAAAACTGTTTGCTATAGGTTGGTACTGCAGATTTCCTTCCAAATGCTTCACCAGCTATAAGTCTAAAACTAACATCTCCATCCTTCCAATAAGGTAAATCAATTTGATCAACATGATGAAAAGTTGGCTCCGAATCCTCCATCTCTTTAGGTAATGCAACCCATATCTGTAATCCATGAATGGTTTTCTTTAAATCACGAAACCGTTGAGGTGTTCTTTCAGAGTGTACAATTCCTTTTCCGGCTGTCATCCAGTTAACCGCTCCCGGATGTATCTCCATTTCTGTACCTAAACTATCTCTATGCATTATACTTCCCTCAAAAAGGTAAGTAAGAGTAGATAGGCCGATATGAGGATGCGGAGCCACATCCATATTTTCACCTTCACTTAATGAAACAGGCCCCATATGATCAATAAATATATATGGACCTACCATACGCTTTCCTCTGAAAGGTAATAACCGACCCACTAAAAAATTGCCTATATCAGCAGGCCTCTCCTCAATAATTAACCCAACGTTTGACATAAAAAGAATCTTAGCCATGAAATTACTCAAACTAAAAGGCAGAAAAAACTAATAATGAAAATTAATTAGTTGAATGCAATGATAGTGTACCATCAAATTCAAATGCCTTGACGATTCATTACCGAACCGGCTACGTTTTGCACCTAACGGCACAATCACTTTTTGAACGTGTTAGTGCTACCGATCTTTTGCTCCGTTGGAGCATCCTTTCGTTAAGGCTGATGTTATACTTAAATATGAAGTAGCACAATGCAACCAACTGTGTGTCATCCTGAGGCACGAAGGATCTTTTGGTTGCATGCGACTGTTCTGGGCAATCCATCACCGAACCGGCTACTGTTTTGTACCTAACGGCACAACTTCTTTTCTTCCGTGTCATTGCTACCGATGTTTTGCTCCGCTGGAGCAATCTTTCGTTGTGTTTTTAGGTACAAAACCAAGTTACGTATTCAGAAAAGTGACAGGAGAATAAACACAAAAGGAAACTGAACAACTGCGTGTCATCCTGAGGCACGAAGGATCTGTTGACTAAATGCGAATGCCTGGACGATTCAATACCGAGCCGGCTGTTTTGTATCTAACGGCATTACATTGTTTCGGAATGTGCAATACAAAGTCATACAGGCATTGCGCCGTTAGGTGCAACAGCTCGGTAGCTATAGTCATTTATTCCGCATCGTTGTGCCTTTAGGTACAACACCAATTACCTATTCAGAAAAGTAGCAGGAGAATAAATACAAAAAGGAAATCAATCAACCGTGTGTCATTCGGAGGGGAAAGAGCTGTTGGTTGAATTCGAATATCTTGACGATTCATTACCAAACCGGTTGTTGTTTTGTACCTAACGGCACAACTTCTTTTTGGACGGTGTTATTGCTACCGATGTTTTGCTCCGCTGGAGCATCCTTTCGTTAAAGGCTGATGTTCTACCTAGCTATTAACCAGCACAATGGAACCAACCGCGTGTCATCCTGAGGCACGAAGGATCTGTTGATTAAATGCGAATGCCTGGACAATTCATTTCTGGACAGGTTACTGCTTTGTACCTAACGACATAACGTTGTTTCGGAATGTGCACTGCAAAGACATATAGGCATTGCGCCGTCAGGTGCAACAGCACGGTAGGTATAGTCATTTATTCAGCATTATTGTGCGGTTAGGTACAAAACCAATTGCGTATTCAGAAAAGTAGTAGGAGAATAAATACAAAGGAAATTGAACAACCGTGTGTCATCCTTAGACATGACTGAAGGATCTGTCAAATAAAAACAACCATCCCCACAATTTGCATCGCTTACCGAGCCGGTAACGGCACAATCGACCTTTCAGACATGTCATGGCTACCGATATTTTGCTCCGCTGGAGCATTCTTTCTTAGGATAAAACCGATCCACCGTGTAGTTTACTACCAATTGGTTGGGCTGTAAACAAACAAAGCCCATTGGTTATTCACCAACGGGCTTGTATAAAAATCGGCACCGACCTACTCTCCCACCTGTTACGGCAGTACCATCGGCTCTGGCGGGCTTAACTTCTCTGTTCGGAATGGGAAGAGGTGGACACCGCCGATATAGGCACCTGAATATCTTTTGAATCTCTTTTAGACATATTTTTGAAAGAAGTTACTACCGCAGAAAGTAAACGAGGCTTTCTTTGCAGAAAGTTTCGGATGATTAGTACTACTCGACTTTGATGTTACCACCTTTACATCTGTAGCCTATCAACGTGGTCATCTTCCACGATCCTGTATGGATATCTCATCTTGTGGTGAGTTTCGCACTTAGATGCTTTCAGCGCTTATCTCGACCGAACGTAGCTACTCAGCTGTACAACTGGCGTCATAACTGATTCACTAGCGGTTCGTCCAACCCGGTCCTCTCGTACTAAGGTCAGGTCCACTCAAATATCCTACGCCCACAACAGATAGGGACCGAACTGTCTCGCGACGTTCTGAACCCAGCTCGC
>RCUT01000894.1_pt1 | contig 14771 bp, 12 predicted proteins | sample 2166171 | NCBI WGS metagenome assembly RCUT01 (sample SAMN09932757, study PRJNA488358) | compost metagenome | isolation source: compost soil in 4-hydroxybenzoic | place: Germany: Experimental Botanical Garden
GCAGCGGGCTGTCCAGCTGCTGGCGCCGGGCCTGGCTGAACAGGATCAGCGCCAGCTCGGCGGTCACCAGGGCATCGGCGCTGGCATGATGGCGCTCCTCTACCTGCAGGCCAAACCGCGCCACCCAGTCATCCAGCCCGGCCTCGCGCAGCACTGTGTCGGGGTTGAGCATCGGTGCCAGTTCGGCAACATCCAGGAAGGGCGAGTGCAAGCGATAGCCCAGGCTTTCCTTCAGCGCACGGGCCAGCATGCGCTGGTCGAACGGCGCGTGGAATGCCAGCACCGGGCTATTGCCAATGAAGTCGAGCAGATCGAGCAAGGCCTCGGCCGGGTCGCAACCGGCAGCCAGGGCACTCGGGCCCAGGCCATGGATCAGCACGCTGGCGTTGGTCTTCTGCAAAGGCCGGTGCAGGGTGCGTTCGAACTGCTGGGCAAAGTCGATGGCGCCATCTTCGATGGCCACGGCGCCAACCGACAGCACCTGGTCACGGTTGGGGTTGAGGCCGCTGGTCTCCAGGTCGAGCACCACCCAGCGCTGCTCGCGCAGGGTACACACCCCTAGTGGCGCGGCCTTGGGCAGCCGGGCCAGGTGCTGGCGCGTGGCATGGTCCAGTTCGGGCGCACTGGGGCGCAGCCAGGCGAACAGGCTCATAGCTGGTACCGCAAGGCCAGGCTGCTTTGCAGGCGCTGGGCCTGGCGCAGGGACTCGCGCAGGATGCGCCGGTCCAGGTGGTTGAGGCTGTCCGGGTCCAGGCGGTTGGAGTAGGGCAGGTTGTCGCGGGTCTGGCGCTGGTGCTGCTGCATGCGGGTTTGCTGGATGAAGTGGTAGGCCTCTTCATACGCTGCGCCGTCCAGTGCCTCGATCACGCCCTTGGCCACCAGCTGGCGCAGGCGTTCCAGGGTATTGCAGGCACCGATGCCGTTGGCCAGGGCCAGCAGCCGGGCACCATCGACGAAGGGCGTCAGGCCCTGGACCTTGAGGTCGAGGGTGGCGGCCTTGTCGTTGCCCTGGCGGGTCAGCACGAACTCGCGCAGGCGGCCCACCGGCGGGCGCTGGCGCAGGGCGTTGTCAGCCATCATGCGCTGGAAGATGCGGTTGTCGGCCACCTGCTCGAGCAGGCCCTGGCGCAGCTGCTCGCAGCCTTGCTCGTCGCCCCACACCACGCGCAGGTCGAAATAGATGCTCGAGCCCAGCAGGTTCTCCGGGCTGGCTTCACGGACAAAACCGGCAAAACGCCGCGCCCACTCACTGCGCGACAGGCACAGCTCGGGGTTGCCGGCCATGACGTTGCCCTTGCACAGGGTGAAGCCACACTGGGCCAGGCACTGGTTGATGTATTGCGCCAGCGGCAGCAGGCGTGCGCGGATGGCGTCGGCTTCGGCGCTGTCGGCGGCTTCGAAGAGGATGCCGTTGTCCTGGTCGGTGTGCAGGGTTTGTTCACGTCGCCCTTCGCTGCCAAAGCACAGCCAGCTGAACGGCACGCCCGGGTCACCGCGCTCGGCCAGCGCCAGTTCGATCACCCGGCACACGGTGTGGTCGTTGAGCAGGGTGATGATCTGGGTGATCTGCGTGGAGGACGCGCCATGGGCCAGCATGCGCTCGACCAGTTGGCTGATTTCGCCGCGCAGCGAGACCAGGGTATCCAGGCGTGGCGCATGGCGGATGGTGCGCGCCAGGTGCACCAGGTCGACCCGTTGCAGGGAGAACAGGTCGCGCTCCGAAACCACACCGCACAGGCGTCGGTTTTCCACCAGGCATACGTGGGCGATATGCCGCTCGGTCATGGCCATGGCTGCGTCGAAGGCGCTGGCCTGGGGGCTGAGGTAGAACGGCTGGGCGGTCATGTGCCGCGCGATGGGCGCGCCCAGGTCGGCATCGGCCGCAGCCACCACCTGGCGCAGGTCGCGCAGGGTAAAGATACCGGTGGGGTAGCGCTGCGGGTCGACCACCACGATGCTGCCGACCTGCTGTTCGTGCATCAGCCGCACGGCGTCGCGCAGGGGCGTGTCGGGGCTGCACACCACCGGGTGGCGCATGGCCAGTTCACCCAGTGGCGTGTTCAGCGAATACTGGGTGCCGAGGGTTTCCACCGCGCGCTGGCGTACCTGCTGGTTGACCTGGTCGAGCAGGCTGCTGACCCCGCGCAGGGCAAAATCCCGAAACACTTCCGACATCGAGAACACGCGGATGAACGCGGCCTTGTTCAGTTGCAGGCAGAAGGTGTCCTCACCGGCCAGGTGCTCGGTGCGGGTCGCCCGCTCGCCGAGCAGGGCAGCCAGCGGGAAGCATTCGCCGCTGGTGATTTCGAAGGTGGTCTCCACACCAGGCTTGACCAGGTGCTGGCGCTCACCCACCACGCGGCCCTGCTTGACGATGTAGAAGTGCTCGACCGGCCCGTCGGCAGGTTTGACGATGCTTTCGCCGCTGGCATAGAAGCGCAGCTGGCACTGTTCGACCAGGTAGGCCAGGTGGCTGTGTTCCATCTGGTTGAACGGCGGAAAACGCTGCAGGAACTGCAGGGTTCCCTGGATGTTCTGCAGCACTGCTGTCCTGCCCGCCTGGCTGTAGGCGTCCTTTTTGCTCATGAAACTGACCGTATCGCTATGCCGAACTATATATATCTATATATAGGTGCCGGCCATGTTGTTCTCTGCCTCCATGGTCGGCTTGCGGCGGGGTGGTGCCCATTGGACGTAAGTCTATGAGCGCCCCTGTCAAAGACCCGACGAAATGTCAGCCGGGTTGCGCAAGTTCTGCGGTCCTAATGCTGAAGCGGAATTTTTTGACGAGATGAGCATGCCTGAGCAACACGACATCCTGAGCGACGCCGAGCGCGAGGCATTGGCAATCGTAAGTGCGCCTGTGGCAGCCAAGCCGTTGGTGCTGGTGGTGGATGACAATGCAGTGAACCGTGAGGCGCTGATCCTGTACCTGAAAAGCCGGGGGATCGACTGTGTCGGGGCGGATGGGGCCGAGGAGGCCAGGCTGTACCTGCACTACCAGCAACGGATTGGCTTGATGATTACGGATTTGCGCATGCAGCCCGAGGATGGCCTGGACCTGATTCGGCAGATTCGCGAGTCGGAACGGGCGGCGTTGTCGATCATCGTGGTGTCGGGCGACACCGATGTGAAAGAGGCGGTGGACGTGATGCACCTGGGGGTGGTGGATTTTCTGCTGAAGCCGGTCGATCTGGACAGGCTGCTGGAGCTGGTGAAGAAAGAACTGAAGATCGGTTAGCTGAGGAGCCTGTTCCGGCCTCATCGCCGGCAAGCCAGCTCCCACAGGGACCGCACAGCGTTTGAGGCCTGTGCAGTCCCTGTGGGAGCTGGCTTGCCGGCGAAAGGGCCGCAAAGCGGCCCCCTGTTGCAGGTGTTACTTACAACCCGTTACGCGCCTTGAACTCGCGGCGACGGCGGTGCAGTACCGGCTCGGTATAACCGTTCGGCTGCTTGCCACCTTCCACCACCAGCTCCACAGCCGCCTGGAACGCGACGTTGTCGTCGAAGTTCGGCGCCATCGGGCGGTACAGGGCGTCACCGGCGTTCTGCTGGTCGACCACCACGGCCATGCGCTTGAGGCTTTCCAGCACCTGCTCCTGGCTGACCACGCCATGGCGCAGCCAGTTGGCCAGCAGCTGGGCCGAGATACGCAGGGTGGCGCGGTCTTCCATCAGGCCGACGTTGTTGATGTCCGGCACCTTCGAGCAACCCACACCCTGGTCGATCCAGCGCACCACGTAGCCGAGGATGCCCTGGGCGTTGTTGTCCAGTTCGTTGCGGATCTCTTCGGCCGACCAGTTGGTGTCGGCGGCCAGCGGGATGGCCAGGATGTCGTCCACCGACGCCGGGGTGCGCGAAGCCAGTTCACGCTGACGCGCCTGTACGTCCACCTTGTGGTAGTGCAGGGCATGCAGGGTGGCGGCGGTCGGCGACGGCACCCAGGCGGTGTTGGCACCGGCCAGCGGGTGGGCGATCTTCTGCTCGAGCATGGCCGCCATCAGGTCGGGCATGGCCCACATGCCTTTGCCGATCTGCGCACGGCCTTGCAGGCCGGTGGCCAGGCCGACGTCGACGTTGTTGTTCTCGTAGGCACCGATCCACTTCTCGTTCTTCATGGCGCCCTTGCGCACCACGGCGCCGGCTTCCATCGAGGTGTGGATTTCATCGCCGGTGCGGTCGAGGAAGCCGGTGTTGATGAACACCACGCGCTCGGCTGCGGCCTTGATGCACGACTTGAGGTTGACCGTGGTACGGCGCTCCTCGTCCATGATGCCGACCTTGACGGTGTTGCGCGGCATGCCCAGCAGGTCTTCGACCTGGCTGAAGATCTCGGCGGCGAAGGCCACTTCCTCAGGGCCGTGCATCTTCGGCTTGACGATGTACACGCTGCCGCTGCGGGTGTTCTTGCGGCTGGTGTTGCCGTTGAGGTTGTGCAGGGCGATCAGGTTGGTGAACAGGCCGTCCTGGATGCCTTCGGGGATTTCGTTGCCTTGGGCGTCGAGGATCGCCGGGTTGGTCATCAGGTGGCCAACGTTGCGCACGAACAGCAGCGATCGGCCGTGCAGGGTCACGCTGCCGCCGTTGGGCGCGGCGTACTCGCGGTCCGGGTTCATGGTGCGGGTGAAGGTTTTGCCACCCTTGCTCACGCTTTCGGCCAGGTCGCCTTTCATCAGGCCCAGCCAGTTGCGGTAGACGATCACCTTGTCGTCGGCATCGACGGCGGCGACCGAGTCTTCGCAGTCCATGATGGTGGTCAGCGCCGATTCCATCAGGATGTCTTTCACGCCGGCGGCGTCGGTGCTGCCGACCGGGGTGCTGGCATCGACCTGGATTTCGAAGTGCAGGCCGTTGTGCTTGAGCAGCACGGCAGTCGGCGCGGCGGCATCGCCATGGAAGCCGATCAGTTGGGCATCGTCACGCAGGCCGCTGTTGCTGCCGCCTTTCAGGGCAACTACCAGCTTGCCGCCTTCGATGCGGTAGCCGGTGGAGTCGACGTGCGAGCCGGCCGCCAGTGGCGCGGCTTCGTCGAGGAAGGCGCGGGCGAAGGCGATGACCTTGTCGCCACGTACCTTGTTGTAGCCTTGGCCTTTCTCGGCGCCGCCTTCATCGCTGATGGCGTCGGTGCCATACAGCGCGTCGTACAGCGAACCCCAACGGGCGTTGGCGGCGTTCAGGGCGAAGCGGGCGTTCATCACCGGTACGACCAGCTGCGGGCCGGCCATGTGGGCGATTTCTTCGTCCACGTTCTGGGTGGTGGCCTGGAAATCGTCGGCTTGTGGCAGCAGGTAGCCGATTTCCTGGAGGAAGCTTTTGTAGGCTACGGCGTCGTGGGCCTGGCCTTTGCGTGCCTGGTGCCAGGCGTCGATCTTGGCTTGCAGCTCGTCGCGCTTGGCGAGCAGGGCTTTGTTCTTTGGAGCGAGGTCATTGATGATCTTCTCTGCACCGGCCCAGAACTGCTCGGCGACGATGCCGGTCCCTGGGATGGCTTCGTTGTTCACGAAGTCGTACAGGACCTTGGCGACCTGAAGGCCACCGACTTGAACGTATCCAGTCATTGCTTGCCTCACTCTGCTCAGCTATTTCGCTCTTCTGTATTAAGCCTGTAGCGCTTCTCTAAACACGGCACCAGTGCATGCCCCCGAGTAAAGCCCCGAGCGCGGCTGGGTGCGGCCTGCCAGACCGGCTGGCAGACAGTGTGCGTATTTTCACAGGCGCCTTGGCAGACATCCAAACGACGTTTTGTAGTCCGCGCCACGGGATACTACATGAAGCAGTAGGCGGGGCAAAATCAGACTAAAAGCGCCGTTATGCGACCCGTTGGTCGCGTATGGTCACGCTGGGAGTGAGTATGTTCGCAAAAAACAGGTGGATTGTTCCAGATAAATCTTGAAACAGTACACGATTCGTTGTGCTGGCCGCCCTGCGGCAGGTTGCCGCGCCTTGCCTATACTGACTCGATCCCCCGATTTTCTGCCGCCCGGCGCGGTCCGACACGAGGAAGGGCTTGTGGATCATCTTGTACTGACTGTAATTGCCCCTGACAAGGCCGGCCAGGTCGAGCGCATTGCCCAGTGCATCGCCGACCACAGTGGCAACTGGCTGGAAAGCCGCATGTCGCGTATGGCCGGGCAGTTTGCCGGCATCCTGCGGGTGGCGGTGCCGGCTGAGAATTACGCTGAACTGGTGGCATCGTTGCAGGGGCTGGCCCGGTATGACATTCGCGTGCTGATTGCCGAGAGCGGCATCGAGCCGTCGTGCACCTGGAAGCCGATTGCCATGGAGCTGGTAGGTAATGACCGGCCGGGGATCGTGCGTGATATCACCCGCTTGCTGGCGGACCTGGGGGTGAACCTTGAGCGGTTTACCACTGAGGTGCGGCCGGCGCCCATGAGCAGCGAACCGCTGTTCCATGCCGATGCCTTGCTGGCATTGCCGTTGACCCTGTCGCTGGAGGATTTGCAGGAGAAGCTGGAGAGCCTGGCGGACGACTTGATGGTGGAGTTGAAGCTGCGGCCGGAGGATTGATCCGAGATTGCCGGGCCGCTTCGCGGCCATCGCGACACAAGGCCGCTCCTACAAGGGTTACGCGGTCCCCTGTAGGAGCGGCCTTGTGTCGCGATGGGCTGCAAAGCAGCCCCCTGCGGTTATCCCGATATCACGGGGAAGGCCCTGTGGATAACCTGGGGGTTCCCCTCTCCAGCCCAGGCCGCGCGCGCCTTGCACGGCTTTGATCAAAAAACACTCAAAATCAGCAGCTTGTGCACAAAGCACGGGGACGAGGGTGTGGATAACCTTTGGAGATATCTCTGCAGGCCACGAATCACAAGGCCTGCAGAGTTATGATCATTTTTTGATCAACTGCGCTTGCGCAAACTGACCCACGCATCGACGCTGTAAATCGCCAAACCCGCCCAGATGAACATGAACGCCACCAAGTTGCTCGACGACAAGTGCTCATCGAACAGCAGCACCGCCTGCAGCAGCACCAGGGTCGGCGCCAGGTACTGCAGGAAGCCCAGCGTGGTGTACGGCAAGTGCCGCGCGGCAGCGTTGAAGCACACCAGCGGCACCAGTGTCACCGGCCCCGCAGCCATCAGCCACAACGCTTCGCTGCTGGTGTAGAACGCGCCCTGGGCACTTGTCGCCGCCGGGTGCAGCAACAGCCAGCCAAGGGCCAGCGGTACCAGCATCCAGGTTTCCACCACCAGGCCCGGCAGTGCCGCCACCGGTGCCTGCTTGCGGATCAGCCCATAGAAGCCGAAGCTCAACGCCAGCACCAGTGACACCCACGGCAGGCTGCCCACTTGCCACACCTGCTGCGCCACACCCACGGCAGCCATGCCCACCGCCAGCCATTGCAGGCGGCGCAGGCGCTCGCCAAGAATCAGCATGCCCAGCAGCACATTGATCAGCGGATTGATGTAGTAACCCAGGCTGGCCTCGAGCATGCGCCCGTTGTTCACCGACCACACGTAGGTCAGCCAGTTACCGGCGATCAGTGCTCCGCTCAGGGCCAGGATGCCCAGCCGGCGCGGGTTGTCGCTCAGTTCGCGCCACCAGCCGGGGTGTTTCCACACCAGTAGCAGCAGCGAGCCAAACAGCGCTGACCAGAGCACCCGGTGGACAATGATCTCCACCGCCGGGACGCTCTGGATTGCCTTGAAGTACAGGGGGAACAGCCCCCAGATGATGTAGGCGCTGAGGCCCAGTAGGTACCCGCGACGCGGGTTTGCGGCGTGCATGCAGAATCCTTGCTTAGGTAGCTAAATAAAGCGACGCCTATTGTAGACAGAGGCGGGCGTGCTTCTAGAACAATTTCAGCGGCGCTTCATCCAGTGCGGCCATTTGCTCGCGCAGGGCGAGGATCTGGTCTCCCCAGTAGCGTGGCTGGCCGAACCAGGGGAAGCTCGGCGGGAATGCCGGGTCGTCCCAGCGCCGCGCCAGCCAGGCGCTGTAGTGCAGCTGGCGCAGGGCGCGCAGGGGCTCGATCAGGGCCAGCTCGCGCGGGTCGAAGTCGTGGAACTCGTTGTAGCCGTCGATCAGCTCGGCCAGTTGCCCCAGGCGCTCCTCGCGGCTGCCGGCCAGCATCATCCACAGGTCCTGCACCGCCGGGCCCATGCGGCAGTCGTCGAGGTCGACCACGTGGTACACCTCGTCGCGGTGCATAAGGTTGCCGGGGTGCAGGTCGCCATGCAGGCGGATGAGCTGGTGCGGCGTGCGGGCATAGATGTCCTCCACCCGCTTGAGCAGGTCGCGCGCCACCGATTCGAACGCCGGCAGCAGTTCGCGGGGGACGAAGTCGCCTTCCAGCAGGGTATTCAGCGAGGCGTGGCCGAAGTTGTCCACAGCCAGCGCCTCGCGGTGCTCGAACGGTTTGCTGGCGCCCACGGCGTGCAGGCGGCCGAGCAACTGGCCGAGGCGGTAGAGCTGGTCGAGGTTGCCCGGCTCTGGCGCGTGGCCGCCGCGGCGGGGGAACAGGGTGAAGCGGAAGCCCTGGTGTTCGAACAGGGTGCGGCCGTCGTGCTGCAGCGGGGCGACCACCGGCACTTCGCAGTCGGCCAGTTCGGCGGTGAAGCTGTGCTCTTCGAGGATGGCCGCGTCGCTCCAGCGGCCTGGGCGGTAGAACTTGGCGATCAGCGGTTGCGCGCCCTCGATGCCCACCTGGTAGACGCGGTTTTCGTAGCTGTTCAGCGCCAGCACCCGGGCATCGCTGAGAAAGCCCAGGCTTTCCACGGCGTCCAGGACCAGGTCGGGGGTGAGGGTGTCGAAGGGGTGGGACATGGTGGCTCCGGGGGTAGGCGGCGTGGGGGCCATGGTAGCGCGTTATGCCTGTACCGGCCTCTTCGCGGGTAAACCCGCTCCCACAGGTGCATCGTTTCCCTGGCGGCCAGGCTATGCAGGAATCCCAAGCAATACATAAGAGGGATGAAATTGAACCCGCACCGAACTGCCTGCTGCCATCCGCTGCCCAGCCAACCAATCCGTCTCGGCAAACGCACACAACGTCTGCCCATTCCCCAACGCCAACCTGACCTCACCAGGCCCATCAGCCTCCGCCAGCACTTCCTCCACCGTCGCCCGCAGGCAATTGCTACCCGCTTCGGCCTCTTCCTCGTCGGCCAGCAACCTCACCCACCCTGCCTTGAGCAGCGCCACTACCGTCGTACCCAGCGTCAGCTCCAGCCGTGCGGTGCTGTCGTGGGTGATCAACGCCTCGATCTCCAACCCTCCGCCCAACGCCAGGCTGACGCGATCATGCCGTCCCTCGCGGCGCAGGCCGCTGACCTGGCCCTGCAACTGGTTGCGCGCGCTGGTACGCAGCATCAGCCGGCCGAGCAGGTCGAGGTCGCTGGACTCCTCGGCCGCTTCGAGGATTTGCGCCTGAAGGGCCTGCAGCCTCTGATACAGGCGCAGCACCCGCTGGCCTTCCGGCGACAGACGGGCACCACCGCCACCACGCCCGCCGGTACTGCGCTCGACGAGGGGCTGGCTGGCCAGGTTGTTGAGTTCGTCGATGGCGTCCCAGGCTGCCTTGTAGCTGATGCCCGCAGCCTTGGCGGCGCGGGTGATCGAACCTTCTTCGGCAATGTGCTGCAGCAGCGCGATGCGCTGGGGGCGGCGGGCGATGTGCTGGGTGAGGTGGGGGGGCAGGGACATGGGCATTTGGTCATTGTAAGTGGCAGCGAAGTGTAGCTTGTGTGGGAGCGGCCTTGTGTCGCGAAAGGGCTGCGTAGCAGCCCCAGCGATTTTTGCCGTGGCAGAGATCCTGGGGCTGCTACGCAGCCCTTTCGCGACACAAGGCCGCTCCCACACGTCATACATACCCCGGCTTGGGCGTACGCGCCAGGCAATACACATCCACCCGCCGCGCACCGGCCTTGCGCAGCACTTCGGCAACCGCCTGCGCGGTCGCACCGGTGGTCAACACGTCATCGACAATGGCGACGTGCTTGCCCGTCAGCTTGCCCGTGACCGCAAACGCCTGGCGCAAGTTGCGTCGCCTGGCCTTGGCGTCCAGTTGTTGCTGCGCAGGTGTCTCCCGTGTGCGCAGCAGCAACCGCTCGTCGCAACGTACCCCCACCTGCGACGACAGCCAACGCCCGAGCATCCCTGCCTGGTTGAAACCCCGCTCCCGTAGTCGACATTTGGCCAAGGGTACAGGCAACAACAGGTCGGGGCGCGGCAGCCCTTCGGTAAAGCGGTGCAGCAGCCCATGCCCGAGCAATTCGGCCATCAGACGCCCCAGGGGCCACTGGCGGTTGTGCTTGAAACGGCTGATCAGCGTGTCCACCGGAAAGCCGAAATGCCACAGTGCAAGCACCTGCTCGAAGGCCGGTGCGCGGCGCTGGCACTGGGCGCAAGTCAGGCCGGCCATCGGCAACGGCAGGGCGCAGCGCTGGCACTGATCGTCCAGCCAGGGCAGCTCCTGCTCGCAGGCGACGCACAGCGGGTAGGGCTGCTCGGCAGGTTCATCGCACAGCAAACACGATTGATTAATAAGTGAGCACTTGTAAACCAGTCTTTTCCAGTGTGGTTGACAGTTCATAGGCCTTCCATGACTATGCGAGCTATCCGTGATGCGCTGGCGGGCTTTCCTGTCCCGGCGCCAGCTACAGCCTAAACAAGGAAACGCCGATGAGCGCCAGCACAACTGCAACAACACGTCACGACTGGTCCCTGGCCGAGGTCAAGGCGCTGTTCCAGCAACCGTTCAATGACTTGCTGTTCCAGGCGCAGACCGTGCACCGCGCGCATTTCGACGCCAACCGCGTGCAGGTTTCGACCCTGCTGTCGATCAAGACCGGCGCCTGCCCGGAAGATTGCAAATATTGTCCGCAGTCCGGCCACTACAACACCGGGCTGGAAAAACAGAAGCTGATGGAAGTGCAGAAGGTGCTGGAAGAAGCCGCCCGCGCCAAAGCCATCGGTTCTACCCGCTTCTGCATGGGCGCGGCGTGGAAGCACCCGTCGGCCAAAGACATGCCCTACGTGCTGGAGATGGTCAAAGGCGTCAAGGCCATGGGCCTGGAAACCTGCATGACCCTCGGCAAGCTCGACCAGGAGCAGACCAAGGCCCTGGCCCAGGCCGGCCTGGACTACTACAACCACAACCTCGACACCTCGCCGGAGTTCTACGGCAGCATCATCACCACCCGCACCTACAGCGAGCGCCTGCAGACCCTGGCCTACGTGCGCGATGCCGGGATGAAGATCTGCTCCGGCGGCATCCTCGGCATGGGCGAGTCGCTGGACGACCGCGCCGGCCTGCTGATCCAGCTGGCCAACCTGCCCGAGCACCCGGAGTCGGTGCCGATCAACATGCTGGTCAAGGTGGCCGGCACGCCGCTGGCCGAGGAAGAGGACGTCGACCCGTTCGACTTCATCCGCATGCTGGCCGTGGCCCGTATCCTCATGCCCAAGTCGCACGTGCGCCTGTCCGCCGGCCGCGAGCAGATGAACGAGCAGATGCAGGCCCTGGCCTTCATGGCTGGCGCCAACTCGATCTTCTACGGCGAAAAACTGCTGACCACCGCCAACCCGCAGGCCGACAAGGACATGCAGCTGTTCGCACGCCTGGGCATCAAGCCCGAAGCGCGTGAAGAGCACGCCGACGAAGTGCACCAGGCGGCCATCGAGCAGGCGCTGGTCGAGCAGCGCAGCAGCGAGATGTTCTACAACGCCGCGACAGCCTGAAATGGCCTTCGACCTGGCGGCGCGCCTGGCCGAACGGCGCGCCGCAGACCTGTATCGGCAGCGGCCACTGCTGGAAAGCCCGCAGGGGCCGGAAGTGGTGGTCGATGGCCAGCGCTTGCTGGCCTTCTGCAGCAATGACTACCTGGGCCTGGCCAACCACCCCGAGGTGATTGCCGCCTGGCAGGCCGGCGCCGAGCGCTGGGGTGTCGGTGGCGGTGCCTCGCACCTGGTGATCGGCCACAGTACGCCGCACCACCAGGTGGAAGAGGCCTTGGCCGAACTCACCGGGCGCCCGCGCGCGTTGCTGTTCTCCACCGGCTACATGGCCAACCTGGGCGCCATCACCGCGCTGGTGGGGCAGGGCGACACGGTGCTGCAGGACCGCCTGAACCACGCTTCGCTGCTGGATGGCGGCTTGCTCAGCGGCGCCCGTTTCAACCGCTACCTGCACAACGACCCGGCCAGCCTGGCCAGCCGCCTGGACAAGGCCGTCGGCAATACCCTGGTAGTGACCGATGGCGTGTTCAGCATGGACGGCGACCTGGCCGACCTGCCGGCGCTGGCCGATGTCGCCCGCGCCCGCGGCGCCTGGCTGATGGTCGACGATGCCCATGGCCTGGGCACCCTCGGTACCCAGGGTGGCGGTATCGTCGAGCACTTCGGCCTGGGCGTTGAAGATGTGCCGGTGTTGATCGGTACGCTGGGCAAGGCCTGTGGTACCGCTGGCGCCTTTGTGGCCGGCAGCGAAGAGCTGATCGAGGCGCTGGTGCAGTTCGCCCGCCCGTACATCTACACCACCAGCCAGCCACCGGCGCTGGCCTGCGCCACCCTCAAGAGCCTGGAACTGCTGCGCCGCGAGGCCTGGCGCCGCGAGCACCTGGCCGCGCTGATCCGCCAGTTCCGTGAAGGCGCGCAGCAGATCGGCCTGGAATTGATGGACAGCCCGACGCCGATCCAGCCGATCGTCATCGGCGACAGCGCACAGGCCCTGCGCCTGTCACGCATGCTGCGCGAGCGCGGCTTGCTGGTGACGGCCATCCGCCCGCCCACCGTGCCGGCGGGCAGCGCACGCCTGCGGGTGACATTGAGCGCCGCGCACAGCGAGGCGCAGGTGCAGCTATTGTTGAATGCATTGGCCGAGTGTTATCCACAGTTGGAGAGCGCCGATGCGTAATCGACTTGTTCTGTTGCCTGGCTGGGGGCTGGGCACTGCTTCCCTGGAGCCGCTGGCCGCCAGCCTGCGTGCCCAGGACGCCCGTCTGCAGGTAGAGCTGATGCCCTTGCCGGAACTGGCCCACAGCGATGTGCAGGCCTGGGTCGACCACCTCGACCGCAAGCTGCCGAGCGATGTCTGGCTGGGCGGCTGGTCGTTCGGCGGCATGCTGGCCAGCGCGCTGGCGCACAAGCGCGGCGACCATTGCTGCGGCCTGCTGACCCTGGCCAGCAACCCCAGTTTCGTGGCGCGCCCCGACTGGCCCCACGGCATGGCCGAAGACACTTTCGGCACCTTCCTCGACGGCTGCCGCAGCCATACCCAGGTCACCCTGAAGCGCTTCCGTACCTTGTGCAGCGACGGTGCCCTGCAACCGCGCACCTTGCTGCGCCAGCTGGGTGTCGGCGTACCGGACACCGACCCGCTGTACCTGGCCACCGGCCTTGAGGTGCTGGCCAAGCTGGACACCCGCGAAGCTCTGCAGGCCTACGGTGGCCCGCAGTTGCACCTGTTCGCCGGCAGCGATGCGCTGGTGCCGGCAGAGGCGGCAAAAGCGCTGAGCGAGCTGCTGCCCGATGTGGAAGTGGGCCTGGTCGAAGACAGTTCCCACGCGTTCCTGCTGGAGTACCCGCAGGAGCTGGCGGCGGGCATCAAGAGTTTCCTGCATGAGAGTGGCGATGACTGACCTTTCCCGTCCGACCCTGCCCGGCGCGCTGCCCGACAAGCGCCAGGTAGCGGCCTCGTTCTCCCGCGCCGCAGCCAGCTACGACAGCGTGGCAGCCTTGCAGCGCGCGGTGGGTTCGAGCTTGCTGGAGCAGTTGCCGGAAGGCCTGCAGCCGTCACGCTGGCTGGATCTGGGCAGCGGCACCGGTCATTTCAGCCGGGCGCTGGCCGAGCGTTTCACCCAGGCCAGCGGCGTGGCGGTGGATATCGCCGAGGGCATGTTGTGCCATGCCCGCAACGAACAGGGCGGGGCGCTCTATCATGTGGCCGGTGACGCCGAGCGTTTGCCGCTGCGTGATGCCAGCGTCGACCTGGTGTTCACCAGCCTGGCCGTGCAGTGGTGCGACCAGTTCGCCAGCGTGCTGGCAGAAGCGCTGCGAGTGCTGCGCCCGGGCGGCGTGCTGGCCTTCAGCAGCCTGTGTGTGGGTACCCTCGATGAACTGCGTGCCAGTTGGCAGACGGTGGATGGCCTGGTGCATGTGAACCGCTTCCGCCGTTTCGAGGACTATCAGCGCCTGTGCGCAGCCAGCGGCTTCGAACATCTGGGGCTGCAGCGCTGCCCGCACGTGCTGTACTACCCGGATGTACGCAGCCTGACCCATGAACTCAAGGCCCTCGGTGCCCACAACCTGAACCCTGGCCGGCCTTCCGGGCTTACCGGTCGGGCACGCATGCAGGGCTTGCTGCAGGCTTATGAGGCATTTCGCCAGCCCGAGGGGCTGCCAGCCACCTATCAGGTGGTCTATGGTGTGTTGCGCAAGCCACAGGCGTAAGGGGAGCGAGATGAGCCAGGCCTATTTCATTGCCGGTACCGATACCGATGTTGGCAAGACCACCATCGCTGCCGGGCTGTTGCATGCGGCACGGTCGCAAGGCTTGAGCACGCTGGGGGCCAAGCCGGTGGCCTCCGGGTGCACGATGACGCCGAAAGGCTTGCGCAACAGCGACGCCCAGGCGCTGATCGATGAAAGCACGATCAAGCTGCCCTACGAGCAGGTCAACCCGTTTGCCTTCGAACCGGCTATCGCACCCCATGTGGCAGCGCGCGAGGCGGGGGTAACGCTTGCCGTGCCGGAACTGTTGGCGGCGATGCGCAATGTGCTGCAACAAAATGCCGACTTCACCCTGATCGAGGGGG
>RCUT01000896.1_pt1 | contig 14724 bp, 15 predicted proteins | sample 2166171 | NCBI WGS metagenome assembly RCUT01 (sample SAMN09932757, study PRJNA488358) | compost metagenome | isolation source: compost soil in 4-hydroxybenzoic | place: Germany: Experimental Botanical Garden
GGTAGGAAAATCACCCGAAGAACTTCTCCTCGGACTTCTCTTCAATTTCTGGCGCAAAACAAGTTCAATTTTGTGGCGCGCTTTGGCTCTTCAATATTCATATAGGAAGAAAAACGCGTGACGGAACAGGTGACTCCCCCGATTTTTGCCCCGATTATCGAGCTTGAGAACGTTCATCTGACGCTTGGACATGCAGCCTCATCGGTCCATGTCCTCAAGGGTGTTTCACTTTCCATCGCCCAGGGACGGTCTGTCGGCATCGTGGGGCCATCGGGTTCGGGCAAGTCCACGCTTTTGATGGTTCTGGCCGGTCTTGAGCACGTTGATAACGGAAGTGTGAAGATCGCAGGTGAGACAATCAGCAAGATGACTGAGGATCAGGCCGCAGCCTTTCGCGGTGCCAATATCGGGATCGTGTTTCAGTCCTTCCACCTCATACCCAATATGACAGCGCTGGAAAATGTTGCGGTTCCTCTGGAACTTGCAGGGCGCAAAGATGCATTTGAAGTGGCTGAACGAGAGCTGATCGCCGTCGGCCTTGGTGAACGCCTCACGCATTATCCTTCAGAGCTTTCGGGTGGTGAGCAACAGCGCGTGGCGATTGCCCGCGCGCTTGCGCCAAGCCCAAAAATCCTGATTGCGGATGAACCGACAGGCAATCTCGATACAGCCACAGGTCGCCAGATTACCGATCTGCTATTTTCCAAACAGCGCGAAAACGGTCTGACCATGGTGTTGGTTACACATGACCCTTCACTGGCTGCGCGCTGCGATCATGAAATTCCAGTACGTTCGGGACGCATTGAAGAACCTACGCGAAAAGAGCCAGCGTTCGAAGCGGCGGTGGCTGGCGCATGAGCGGAATTGCCTCATTTTCACTAGCACTTCGCTTTGCGTTACGTGAAATGCGCGGTGGTTTGTCCGGTTTTTATATTTTCCTCGCCTGTATCGCGCTGGGTGTTGCAGCCATTGGCGGTGTGAACTCCGTCGCGCGTTCTGTCAGCACAGGCATTGCTTCGGAAGGTCAGAGCATTCTTGGCGGCGACCTGAGCTTTGCGCTTAATCAACGAGAGGCAAGCGCAGATGAGCGTGCCTTTATCGAGCAGCAAGGCCGCTTTGCCGAAAGTGCGACCATGCGTTCCATGGCGCGCATACCGGATGGCACCGATCAATCGCTCGTAGAGGTTAAGGCAGTAGATGCCGCCTATCCGCTTTATGGTGAGCTGAAGGTACAACCTCAGCAATCGCTTGCGGATATGACCAAAGAGCAAGATGGCGTCTATGGCGCCGCCGTCAGCCAGGATTTCCTCAATCGAATGGGCCTGTCGCTGGGCGCGAAAGTGCTGCTTGGCTCCTCAACGTTTGAATTGCGGGCACTGATTGAAAGCGAACCTGATCTGTTGTCGTCCGGCTTTAATTTTGCGCCACGCTTTCTGGTCTCGATGGATGGTCTGCGTTCGTCGGGACTGATCCAGCCCGGAAGCCTCGTCGATCATATCTACAAGGTCGCATTACCAGATGGCGCGCCGGATTCAGCAATCGTGCAATTGCGTGAGCGGGCAAGCACTGATTTTCCGGATGCAGGCTGGAATATCCGTTCGCGCGCTAACGCTGCACCGGCGCTGAGCGCCAATATCGAGCGTTTCTCGCAGTTTCTTACGCTGGTCGGCCTGACTGCTTTGATCGTTGGGGGCGTCGGGGTTGCCAATGCCGTTCGCGCCTATCTCGACGGCAAGCGCGGTGTGATTGCGACCTTCAAATCATTGGGCGCGCCCGCGCGTTTTGCTGTGCTGGTCTATCTGGTGCAGATCATGGTGATCGGCCTTGTCGGCATCGCTATCGGACTGGTTCTGGCGGCAATCATGCCCTTTGCGGCGGCAGCAGCGCTCGCCAATTATTTGCCTGTCGCAGGTGGCGGCGGGTTTTTCCCGGATGCACTTGCGCTTGCCGCTGTCTTCGGTCTGATCACAACGCTGGCCTTTGCAATCATACCGCTGGGCCGCGCGCGTAATATTCCGGCCACAGCCCTTTTCCGCGAGCAGGGTTTTGAGCAGCGCGGCTTGCCACCGTTCCTTTATCTCAGCCTCGCTGTGTTGCTGATTGCGGCTTTGGCGGGTCTTGCACTTTACGTCGCCTATGACCGGCGGATCGCTGCCATCTTCATCGTGTCATCAATTGCGGCCTTTGGTGTTCTGCGGTTGGTCGCGGACGGTATCCGCTGGCTTGCCCGCCGCGCACCGCGCATGCGTTCAACTGCCGTTCGCCTTGCGGTCGGCAATATTCATCGTCCAGGCGCATTGACCCCTTCGGTGGTTCTGTCGCTTGGCCTTGGTCTTACACTCATGGTGGCGATTGCACTGATCGATGGCAATCTACGCCGTCAGGTCACAGAAAACATTCCTGCACAGGCACCGGATTTCTTTTTTGTCGATATTCAGAACAAGGATATTGGCGATTTCACCAAGCTTGTGAGCGGCATCGTACCGGATGGCAAGCTTACCTCCGGTCCGATGCTGCGCGGGCGTATTGTAGCCTTTAACGGCACCAATGTACGCGACATGACCATTCCGCCGGAAGCTGCATGGGTATTGCGCGGCGATCGCGGCATAACCTTTGCCGACAAGGTGCCCGAAAATTCGACACTCACTGAAGGTGAGTGGTGGCCAGCGGATTATAGCGGCGAGCCATTGGTATCTTTTGCGGAACGTGAGGGCAAGGAGCTTGGCCTGAAGCTTGGCGACACGGTCACGGTTAATGTACTTGGCCGTAACATCAATGCTAAGATTGCAAGTTTCCGGCAGTTGCAATGGGAAACACTGGCGATGAATTTCGTTATGGTGTTTTCGCCCAACACTTTTGCTGGTGCGCCCGCCACATGGCTTGCGACGCTGACCATTCCTGACGGGCAGAAGAATCTTGCGCCGGATGTGCTGCGGCAGGTCACGAAGACATGGCCAGCGGTTACCACTGTCAGCGTGACCGATGCGCTTGATGTTGCCAATGATCTGATCAGCCAGCTTGCAACGGCAATCCGTGCGGCTGCATCCATAGCGCTTGCGGCCTCGGTGCTGGTGCTTGGCGGGGCCTTGGCTGCGGGCAATCGGGCACGTGTTCACGATGCGGTTGTGCTTAAAACGCTGGGTGCCACGCGGGGTACGCTCATTGCAGCCTATATCGTCGAATATATGCTGCTTGGGCTTGCAACAGCCATGTTTGCGCTGGTCGCAGGAAGTGCTGCCGGTTGGTACGTAGTAGTAGAAGTGATGAAGCTCAAAGCACAGTTCCTGCCGGATGTGGCTCTGATGACAGTCGCTGTTGCACTGATCCTCACCGTTGGTTTCGGCCTTGCGGGAACATGGCGGGTGTTGGGTCAGAAACCTGCAACTGTGCTGCGGACCATATGAACCATTTGTAATGTTGGATCAGAAATGGGCTAAATGCTTGGATAGCATGGAGAATGCACTTCAGATTTCAAGCTGCCTCATCACGATTTTTTACAGGTAGTACTTGTACGATAGCTCTGAAATGCCCATAATATACGCAGGCATGCTGGGGTCCCGCCAGCGGCGCCTGGGAGCGGCTCGAAATGAGCCAGGACCCGACACCGGACGGGACAAGGCAAGAGGATTTAAGTCATGGCTGACTTTCGCAATATTCAGGCGCAGCAGAGGCCGGTAGGCGGCGCTCGCGCTGATGCCAGCATTGATCAGGGACTGCGCAGCTACATGCTGGGCGTCTACAACATGATGGCTATCGGCTTGGCCGTTACCGGCCTTGCTGCATTCGCCGTCGCATCTCTGGCAGTGACCAATGACCCGTCTGCTGCTGTCGCGCAGATGGCAAACGGCAAGATGCTTACTGCACTTGGTGCAGCACTTTACACGTCTCCGCTGCGCTGGGTGGTCATGCTTGCACCGCTCGCAGCAGTGTTTTTCCTGAGCTTCCGTATCGAACGTCTGTCGGTTTCGACCGCTAACGCCGTATTCTGGGGCTATGCAGCTCTCGTCGGTCTGTCGCTGTCGTCGATTTTCCTGGTCTTCACCGGCCAGAGCGTCGTGCGCACCTTCTTCGTAACGGCTGCTTCCTTCGGCGCGCTCTCGCTTTACGGTTACACGACCAAGCGTGATCTTTCCGCAATGGGTTCGTTCCTGATGATGGGCCTGTTCGGCCTGATCATCGCTTCTGTCGTCAACATCTTCCTTGGCTCCACCGCGCTGCAGTTCGCAATCTCGGTGATCGGTGTGCTGATCTTCGCAGGTCTCACCGCCTACGACACACAGTCGATCAAGGAAATGTACTACGAAGGTGATGCTTCGGACACGCAGGGTCGCAAGATTGTGATGGGCGCGCTGCGTCTCTATCTCGACTTCATCAACATGTTCATGTTCCTGCTTCAGTTCATGGGCAACCGTGACTAATCAGTCTGGAATTGAATTATGCGAAAGGGCAGCGGAAACGCCGCCCTTTTTGCTTTTCAATCGCGTGACTTCGAGGCATGTTGAAGGCGTAATCTGAACCTGACCTCTGGCTTATGACATGCCCCATATCCGCGATTTTCAACCCACCGATATCGATGCCATCACCGCAATCTATACGGAGGCTGTGCTGAACGGTTCCGGTTCTTACGACATCGAACCGCCCACCGTTGAAGCAATGAAAACTCGCTTCGATGCATTTGTCGAGCAGGGCTTTCCAATTCTTGTCGCGGAAGAAAATGGGCTGGTGCTGGGATATGCCTATATCAGCTACTTCCGTACCCGGCCGGCCTATCGCTGGCTTGCAGAAGATTCGATCTATATCGCGCCGGACGCTAAGGGGAAGGGCGTTGGCAAGCTTCTGCTTGGCGAGCTTATCAAGCGTGCGACCGCGTTGGGCTTCAGGCAATTGCTGGCAGTGGTTGGTGATGGCGAGCACAACATAGGCTCTGTGAAGCTGCATGAGAGCCTCGGCTTCACCCATAGCGGACGTATTCAGGGTTCAGGCTTCAAGCATGGACGCTGGCTCGATACGGTCCTCATGCAATTGCCGCTCAACGGTGGCTGCACAGTGGACCCGGGCGAAGTGCCCCTCACTTAGAGCGCGTTTCGATCTGATTGGATCAGATCGGCGCTCTAATCATTTGTTTTCCCGCACATCTTGTCCGAAAACCGTTTCACACTTTTCGGGATGCGCTCTAATCAATTATCGACCAGCTTGAGGCTTTTATCGAAAACACGGAGCACACGCTCCAGTTCGTGTCCGCGTTTCATAATGAGCCCACTTGCAGCAATCACAGAATAGGCCCCCTGCTTCTGTGCGAGCTTGGGGTTTTTCTCCACACGAAACAGCGGAACTTCGCTGGCCCGCCGAAAGATCGAGAACACCGCTCTATCGGCCAGATGATCAATCGCATAGTCGCGCCACGCACCTGTGGCGACCATACGACCATAAATATTCAGGATTTTACCAAGTTCGTGTCTGTCAAAACTGACGGTGGGAGAAGGCGGACGTGATTGCGCTAAAGGGACAATTTTTGGCGTCGCCGATGGATGAGAGGGCGAATGCGAAGACTTATCTTCATTCGCAGCGCTTGGTATGTCCATTTTCTTCCTTTCGCCGTCAGGAGCTATTGTAAAGGAAATACGGGAACACCGATCAAATCAGCTCATGACAGTAAGGTGATGCTTTTGTAAAACGATTGCAAGATCAAGCGCTGGTACTGGCGGTTTTCTATGAACTGACCACAAGAATAGACCCCCAATTAGTTGTATATTAGCTGTTCACGAAAAGAGAAAAGCTGTTCTCAATGGTGATCGCCAGCCACATTTTGGCCTTGTCAACTTCGCATTCCGGCCCGATTATGACGTCAGCATCACCATGTTGCCTGAGACGGTTCGGTTCGGGTATGTCCGACCCCAAGCCCCCCGCCCAAAGGACTGCCCGAGCCGAACCAACCTTCATTGGCCTAGCCACTCAGACAGATGCAACATTCCCGCAAAATGATAAGATAAACAGCTCGCACGAAGCGTAGTTGCTGTTGCGTTCGCGTGTTGCGGGCGTTTGACGAAGCGGCTTTTAGAGCCCGAGCTGAACTTTTTGTTTGAATATCGCGGCACCGAGAATTGGACCGAGCGCTTTGTCGCTGTTGCTTTGCTGCAATACCACAGCACAGCCGGTCACATCCTTGCGGGTCAACTCGGAAGCTGGCAGCTCGATTTTCAAAGCCTGACCATCCCACATGCCAATCGTATTGGTGTCCGTTACCGTATTACGATAGGTAACGGACTGCCCTGCGTTCTCACCCTTGTCAATCGGAATGGTTACCGAATCGCGCAGGTAGAACATAACGACATGTACGGGCTTCTCTGGTTTTTCACCTGCCGCAATCTCAATCGACAGGCGCCCATCGTCCAGTTTCCTGATCGAAACGGGTACGTTGAGCTTACTCGCATCAAGATGCTGCTTCACGACCTCGGCGTCGCCGCCGTTCATTTCCGAAGCGCCATTGACGATTGCCTGAGGCGTGTAGACCATCTTGGCATTGAACGAATTGCGATAGGCATTCTGGCGGTCTGTATTGTCCTGTGAGGCGAGTGTGTCGCGCCAGCCCATGTAATCCCAGTAATTAACGTGGAACGACAGAGCCAATACATTGGCGTCGTCAGCGTATTTCGCCAAATTCTTGTCAGCCTGCGGGCACGAGGCACAGCCTTGACTGGTATAGAGCTCGAGAACGGACGTTCGCGTGCTGCTATCCTGAGCTTTCGCTACGCCCTGCATTGACAGGCAACCGGTGAACGCCAGCCCCAATGCAGCACAAACACCGCGCAAGCCGGGAACATAGTCGCCGGAAAGCCATGTATGTGTCCCATGGAAAGGGTAATGGAAGGTCACTTTGGGTTCATCCTGCAATAATTGACGCTGACATCTATTATGTAGGAATTACGACGATCAATAGGAATTCACGTTGCAGTGAGATTTGCAGGCAGTGTGTTTCTTTTATCTCACTAAGATACGTCTCCTAAAGGTGGAAGCTGGCTTTTTCGAGTATATGTGCAGCGTCGCGCTTTAATAAAAGGCAAATTGCGAATGAGACAAAGTTTGAGAGAAAAGGCCATCGCCATCTGCGATGAAAAGATTGCGAAAAAGGGCGATACGGTCGGTATCTCGTTCTATGCGTTCTTTGCCAACAAAAACACGGAACCGGAGCTTCTTATGGAAGCTGCCGAGTGGTGGATAAAAACCCACACTCTCGATCACTTTGAAAAAGCTTTAAAAATCAGGGAAATGATCCGTTCGGGGCAATAAAACGGTTCCGGAGACTGAAAAAGCCGCCGGATTTCTCCGGCGGCTTTTTTGTTTGGAGCGTTGTCGCTGATTAAGCAGCGAGGTCACGCAGAACGGTCTGCAGGATGCCGCCGTTCTTCATGTAGTCGAGCTCGTCCAGCGTATCGATGCGGCAGATGAGCGGAACTTTCTTCACTGTGCCATCTGCATAAGTGATCGAAGCGTCGACCTTCTGGCGCGGACGTACATCGGCAAGGCCTTCGATGGAGACGATTTCGTCACCCTTCAGACCCAGCGTCTGCCAGCTTGTGCCTTCCTCGAAGACGAAAGGCACAATGCCCATGCCAACGAGGTTGGAGCGGTGGATACGCTCGAACGACTGAGCGATCACAGCCTTGACGCCGAGCAGGTTGGTGCCCTTTGCAGCCCAGTCACGCGAAGAACCGTTGCCATATTCGACGCCTGCGAAGACGACGAGTGGCACACCTTCTGCCTTGTACTCCATGGCTGCGTCGTAGATCGAGGTTTCTTCCTTCGACGGATAATGGATGGTGTAGCCGCCTTCACGACCGTTTTCGCCCAGCATGTGGTTGCGAATACGGATGTTGGCGAAGGTGCCGCGCATCATCACTTCATGGTTGCCACGACGCGTACCGTACTGGTTGAAGTCGGCAATGCCGACGCCATGATCGATGAGGTACTTGCCAGCAGGCGACTGTGCCTTGATGGAACCGGCAGGCGAGATGTGGTCGGTGGTGATCTTGTCGCCGAAGAGGCCGAGGATGCGTGCACCCTTAACGTCACCGATTTTACCTGCCGACTTGCCCATGCCCACGAAGTAAGGTGGGTTCTGCACATAGGTCGAATTGTCGTCCCATGCATAGGTCTGGCCTGCAGGAACCTGAACAGCCTGCCAGTTTTCGTCGCCCTTGAACACGTCCGCATATTTTTCGGAGAAAATCTTGCGGGTAACGTTCTTGGCAATGAATTCCTGGATTTCAGCCGATGAAGGCCAGATATCGCGCAGGAATACGGGGTTGCCGTCCTGATCTTCACCAAGCGGCTCCTTGGTCAGGTCCTTGGTGACCGTACCGGCAAGAGCGTGAGCGACGACGAGTGGCGGCGAAGCCAGATAGTTGGCCTGAACGTCCGGCGAAACGCGGCCTTCGAAGTTACGGTTGCCGGACAGGACGGCAGCCGCGATCAGGCCCTTTTCGTTGATCGTCTTGGAGATCGGAGCAGGCAATGGACCGGAGTTACCGATACAGGTCGTGCAGCCGAAACCAACGAGGTTGAAGCCGAGCGCATCAAGATCCTTCTGGAGGCCAGCGGATTCAAGATAAGCGGCAACAACCTGAGAGCCGGGAGCAAGCGAGGTTTTGACCCAAGGCTTGGTCTTGAGGCCCTTTGCAACTGCGTTGCGGGCCAGAAGACCGGCAGCGATCAGCACGCTTGGGTTGGAGGTATTGGTGCATGAGGTGATAGCGGCAATTGCCACATCGCCATGGCCGAGATCGTAGTCTTCGCCTTCAACAGCGTAACGTGCGGTCTGGCCTGTGGTCTTCTTGTATTCGGTTTCAAGCGAGGTTGCGAAGCCTGATGCGATCTTTTCCAGCGCAATGCGGCCTTCAGGACGCTTTGGACCGGCCATCGATGGAACGACTTCACTCATATCCAGTTCGAGAACATCCGTGAATACCGGATCAACGCTGTCCGCTTCCCGCCACATGCCCTGTGCACGTGAATAAGCCTCAACGAGCGCGATGCGGTCTTCTTCGCGACCGGTCGTGTTCATGTAGTTGAGCGTTTCTTTGTCGATCGGGAAGAAACCACAGGTCGCGCCATATTCAGGGCCCATGTTCGCAATGGTTGCGCGATCGGCAAGGGTCATATTGTCGAGACCCGGGCCAAAGAACTCAACGAACTTGCCAACCACGCCTTTTTTGCGCAGCATCTGGGTAACGGTGAGCACGAGATCGGTTGCGGTAACGCCTTCCTTGACCTTACCGGTCAGGCGGAAGCCGATAACTTCCGGCAGCAGCATGGAAACCGGCTGACCCAGCATCGAGGCTTCTGCTTCAATACCACCAACACCCCAGCCCAGAACGCCAAGGCCGTTGACCATGGTGGTGTGGGAGTCGGTGCCGACGCAGGTGTCAGGATAAGCAACGGTCACGCCGTCTTCTTCCTTGGTCCATACGGCCTGCGCCAGATATTCGAGATTCACCTGATGGCAGATGCCGGTGCCCGGAGGAACGACGCGGAAGTTCTTGAATGCCTGCTGGCCCCACTTAAGAAAGCGGTAGCGTTCGCCATTGCGCTGGTATTCCAGATCCACATTGGCCTTGAATGCGCTTGGATTGCCGAATTCGTCGACGATGACCGAGTGGTCGATGACGAGATCGACGGGAACCAGCGGGTTGATCTTTTCAGGGTCGCCGCCGAGGTTCTTCAGGCCGTCGCGCATAGCTGCCAGATCGACAACGGCCGGAACGCCGGTGAAGTCCTGCATGAGTACGCGTGCCGGGCGATAGGCGATTTCCGCGCCTGCCGAGCCGCGATCATTCAGCCACTTGGCAACGGCTTCGATGTCCGACTTCTTGACAGACCGGTCATCTTCGAAGCGGAGCAGGTTCTCGAGCAGAACCTTCATGGAGAACGGGAGCTTGGAGATGCCTTCGAGGCCGTTTTTTTCGGCTTCGGTCAGGCTGTAATAAACATATTCCTTACCGGCGACGGTAAGGGTTTTGCGGCATTTAAAGCTGTCAATGTGTGACACTGCGTTCGTCCTTCATGCTACTGGCCGGAAAACCAGGACGAACGCCTCTGCTGCGTTTCAAGGACGCGCTAAAGGTGCGGGTGCAGTCATTTCCGCTGTCCGTCCCGAAACCTGTGCTCCTACAAGCGCCAAGCCTTTGAGATCGGCCAAAATTTGTTTCCACACCGACCGCTGGCATGGTAGCCCTCATATAGAGAGTTTCCTAAAACGATTCCAGACAGAATATCGTGAATTTGCTCCCTTGCGGCGAAATGTTGCGATACCCGCGTTTAGCCCTTGCCGGACGTGCCTATTGCATAATTTCTTAAACTCTTATCAGTTTAAGATAAAATTATGCAGCAAGTTTAAACTGTTAGAGCGACCTTTTGTGCGCCTTGCAGAGCGCACGGCGCTCTAAGGAGAGAAAATGCGGCTTGAGGCCGAAAACCTGGCAGGCGAGCGTGGCGGCGAGACGATCTTCTCTGCCCTTTCCTTTGAATTGTCTTCCGGCGAAGCGCTGGTGGTCACAGGTCCGAACGGTTCCGGCAAATCGACGATGCTGCGAATCATATGTGGTCTTCTTGCGCCGGAAGATGGCACAGTCGAGTTGTTTGAAGAGGGAACCTCGCTTCCCGTTCGCGCATCTTGCCACTATCTCGGTCACCAGAATGCAATGAAGCCTGCCTTGAGTGTGCGCGAGAACTTGCTGTTCTGGCAAAAATTCAATGGCGAACCACGCCTCGATATCGATGAGGCGCTTGAGGCCGTTGATTTGCCAGGCGTTGAGCATTTGCCTTTCGGCTATCTTTCCACCGGGCAGAAGCGTCGCGTTTCAATCGCCAAGCTTCTGGTCAGTTATCGTCCGCTCTGGATTGTCGATGAGCCGACTGCCGGGCTCGACAAAGCATCCGAGACGCGCTTTGCAGGACTCATGCGGGCACATATGCAAGACGGAGGATTGGTTATTGCCGCAACGCATATTCCGTTGGGCTTAGACGCAGTTTCAGGGAAAGTGGAAGCCGGTTTCCCGTCCGAAACTGCGTTGGAAAGAAACATTGGCGTTCGCACACTCGATATGGCCGCCTATTCAGTTGAGGCTGTGTGATGCTGGCGCTTTTTATCCGGGATATGCGCCTTAGTTTTCGCGCTGGCGGCGGCGCGCTTATCGGCATATTGTTCTTTCTGGCGGTGATTTCGGTGATGCCGTTCGGTGTCGGTCCTGATCTCAATCTCCTCGCGCGTATCGGCCCGGCCATGTTGTGGATCGGCGCTTTGCTGGCAACACTGCTCGGGTTGGACCGGCTGTTTCAGGCGGATCGCGAGGATGGTTCGCTCGATCTCCTGCTGATTGGCGCAGACCGCCATATGCTGGCTTTCACCGTTTTTGTGAAATGCGTCGCTCATTGGGTGGCAAGCGTATTGCCGTTGGTGATTGCGTCACCCATGTTGGGGCTGTTCATGAATATGGATGCGACGGCAACCGCTGCGACTGCCCTCACACTTCTTGTTGGCACTCCGGCAATTGCCTTTATCGGAGCAGTGGGGGCGGCATTGGCCGTAGCCTTGCCGCGTGGTGGTCTGCTTGTTTCGGTAATCGTGCTGCCGCTGACCATTCCAGTGCTGATTTTTGGCGTGTCAGCGTCTTATGGCGCGACTGATGCCGTGGCTCCGTTTTTTGCACCATTCCTTATTCTCTGTGCGCTCACTTTGTTTTTCGCTGTTCTGGGTCCGTTGGCCGCAGCAGCTTCATTAAAAAGCTCGGCGGATTAAAAGCATTTCCAGCAAAAGTGGGAACCGGTTTTGCGTAGGATAATGCTCAGAAATATTGTGATCCCGAAAAGTGGGAGCCGTTTTTGGGTCAAGATAATGCTCGGCGGATTGACGCAGTTGATTACGGTCAATTGAACAGCATAACGCGTCAGGTATAAGTATAAGCCATGACGAATGATACGATGAGAACCACAAGCTGGCTTGATCTGGCAAACCCCACGCGCTTTCTTGGCTTTGCGGGCAGGGTTTTGCCATGGCTTGGGCTTCTGTCTGCACTGTTTCTGGCCATCGGCCTCTATATGGTCTTCTTCCTGTCGCCGGAGGACTACCAGCAGGGCATGACGGTCCGCATCATGTATATCCATGTGCCTTTCGCATGGCTTTCCATGATGTGCTACTCGATCATGGCTGTTTCGGCGCTGGGCACGCTGGTCTGGCGTCATCCGCTGGCGGATGTTTCGATCCGCGCTGCAGCTCCGCTGGGGGCCGTTTTCACTGCGCTTGCGCTGGCCACAGGTTCGCTCTGGGGCAAGCCGATGTGGGGTACGTGGTGGGTGTGGGATGCGCGGCTGACGTCCGTGTTCGTGCTGTTTCTCATGTATCTTGGCATTATCGCACTGTCGCGTGCCATGGATGATCCGACCAAGAGCGCCAAGTCTGTCGCGGTTCTGACACTGGTGGGCTTCATCAATATCCCGATTATCAAATTCTCGGTCGACTGGTGGAACACCCTGCATCAGCCAGCCTCTGTCTTCCGCATGGACGGTCCGACCATTGACGGCTCCATGCTGCGCCCACTTTTCGTGATGGCCATTGGCTTCACGCTGCTGTTTCTCACGCTGCACATGATGGCGATGCGCAATGAAATATGGCGCCGTCGCGTGGCCATGATGAAAAAGCTCGCAGCCCGCAATGCCGACCGCAGCCGTATGAAAAGAGAACAGGCTGAAACCCAAGGGGAGGCGGTATGATGAGCCACATGGCTTTTGTTGTAACGTCCTATGGCCTCGCCGCGGGAGCACTTGCCATCACAATTGGCTGGATATTGATCGATCAGCGTACCCTGAAGAATGAGCTGAAGCGGCTTGAGGCACAGGGCGTGCGTCGCCGTTCTGCAAAAGCCCCCGGTAAAGCATAATGACCGAAACAACCGAAAAGTCTGCCGCGCCGAAAAAGCGCTCCACATGGGTTGCCCTGCTGCCGCTGGCGATTTTCGTCGGACTGGCCGCAATTTTTGCCGTACAGCTTCTGTCTGGCAAGGATAATACGACCATTCCTTCGGCACTGATTGGCAAACCGGCACCGCAGACGAGTCTTCCGCCTGTCGAGGGTCTGGTGCGCGATGGTGCGCCTGTACCCGGTCTCAACAGCGAAGATTTTATAGGCAAGCTCACACTGGTCAATGTCTGGGGATCGTGGTGCGTCCCCTGCCGTCAGGAACATCCGCTCTTGATGGAAATCGCTAAGGATGAGCGCATCCGCGTGGTTGGCCTCAATTACAAGGATCAGCCGGAAAATGCGCGCCGCTTCCTCGGCGATCTCGGCAATCCGTTTGCCGCTGTCGGTGCCGACCGCGCCGGACGCTCAGCAATCGAATGGGGCGTCTACGGCGTGCCGGAAACCTTCCTCGTCGATGAGACAGGCAAGATCGTCTACAAGCATGTCGGGCCGTTTACGCCGGAGTCGGTGAAGAACGATCTGATGCCAAATATAATCAAGTATTCATTTCATTAGATCAAAGGTCCGGCTGTGCCTGTACCTTTACGACGCTCCTCAAAAGTTCGCTCTTCACAGATTTCCTGCCAAATACGATACGTTGACGCAACCATTTCCTCTAATTCTTCGATAGAGTAGAGCGCTATCCCTGCATCTGTGTGAAATCGGACTATCCGAGAATTGCCTGTCTTAGGAGAGCTTAGGCGAATAATTCCAAGACCTATTTCAGAAAAGTCATCGTCTGCTGCTCTAATTCTCTGGTGCATCATAGAGAATGCAAAACGTCGCCCATTTTCATTGAGGCCTGTGCTTCGGCGTGGATCCACATAGAGAGCATAGGGTTTTCCTGCCAAAACTGAAATCATAGGAAGCCAAAGGCTTACTTTTTGTCCAATTTGCATTGGTAGGGGATAAAATTCATGCCGTCTACTAACAGCGCTATATTCATCAGCAAATGAATGTAATGCTTTGGCAGCTGCCAAATTGCTCTTTAGTTCGTCCTGATGTCGCGCTCGTTTAGAAATTATTTCTTCAATTTGGTTCCATGGGGTAGCCGTGGTTGGCCCTAATAGTGGAGATTGAAGATTAAAAATATCATCTAAGGATGATCTAACTGGCCTATAAGTAATGGTGATTTTTACCGAGCGAATTTTCTGTAATTGCTCTCTTTTTAAATCATCTGGTAGAGGGGCTATTCGGGCTAAATCTGTATCAGGCAAGGGGCGTATCGTCACTGGGTTCTCCAGATAAGGGGGCTTCACCAACAGACATTTTATGGTAACGGAATCTATCTAGGATTACATCGTCAGAGATTCTCAACCCAAATGCAACATCAGTTCTTGCTTTGTCCACGATATATGCCCATGGAGAGTTTGTAGCGTGAGATAAGTCAACTAACCGCCCGGTTGACATGCGTCCATATGATCCCAGAACCTGCTGGATCAAAATCGTTACTTCTGAATTTTGTATTTGCTCTAGAGGGGACAATTCCCCTGTTAGTAGGTCTACTTTAGTAGCTCTGGTCGTTAGTATGTCTGATCCAGAATGTTTAAATGATCGATAGACAGCTGGATGCACAGGACCGTATTGCCAAGCTTCAAAATAGCCGGACACTAAAGGCTTCCGAGTGCGGACTAAAAATAAGCCATGCGCAAAGTATAACAGCTTTTGTAGCGCGATGTGCTTTATCTTAATGTGAAGCCTGTCCGCTTCAT
>RCUT01000900.1_pt1 | contig 14709 bp, 11 predicted proteins | sample 2166171 | NCBI WGS metagenome assembly RCUT01 (sample SAMN09932757, study PRJNA488358) | compost metagenome | isolation source: compost soil in 4-hydroxybenzoic | place: Germany: Experimental Botanical Garden
GTCATATCTGCATTGAAATCACTCATATCGAAATTTAATCCATTAAGATCAAAATTCATTGGAGGAAAAGGAGGGAAAGCAGGAACCGATGGAACAGGAGGCAATTGCAATCCGTTAAAATGTTTGCAATCTGGTGCAGGAGGTACCGGAGGAGCAGGCATATCTACTGGAGGAACTGGAGGAACCGGTGCAACTAAACGCTGATTAATCAATGCTTGCAGGTTTTCTTCATTCCAGCTTTCTTTAGGTACCGATTTTCCATTAATGCGGATGTCTTTCACCTCTCCCTTATCGTCTTTAATAATTACCAGTGCATCCCGATCATCAATAGTAAGGTTCTTATTTATGCGAATGCTGTCTTTTAAAGCAACAGGTGTGATAATGCTGGTTAATGATGATTTTGCCACAGGTGCTTCATCATTGAAAACGGCTTTATCAAACAACTTTTGTTTTTTAGTCGAGGATGAAAAAACATCCGAACTGTTCATAGTAAAAGTAATTAGTGCAGTGATAAGAATGATCACAGTACCTGAAACTCCGTTAAGAGTGGTTGAATTTTTTTCTGAGTGGCCAATTAATCGTTTAATACGGTTTAATAAAGAGCCTTTGCCTGTAAATGCCATGGCTAACGTAGTTTTAGGTTGACTGATGGATAATTCTTCAATAGTGGTTAGCGCTCGTGCAAGGGTTATTGCATCACAACCGGAAGCAACAGCCAGATCATCGCAACATAATTCACGTTCCTTACGGATGGTATTACTAATCCACCAAATGCCAGGATGGAAAAAGTAAATAATCTCTAAAACCGATTGGAAAATATTAATGAGGTAGTCATTACGTTTTATATGGGCCAATTCATGCGCCAGAATAGCTTCAATTTGGTTTAACGGGAGGTATGAAAATGCCCCAATTGGAACCAGTATATAGGGTTTTAAATAACCAACAACGGTTGGAACTTTAACCAATGCAGATTCAAACAACTGTACTTTTCTTCTAAGTTGAAAGCGCTCTTCCAATTTTTGAAGTTTCGCATTAAGGTTGGCTGCAACAGGTTTTAATTGTCGGTTTCTTAACCTGAAAATATAGGTTATTCCTCCTGTAAGTCTGATTGATAATAGTCCAACACCCACCACCCACGCAGTAAGGAATAAATTCAGGTTTTGTTCAATAAATGAGCTTATATTATTCATCCAACTATGGAAAAATCCTTGCTGGTAGTTACTGTCGAAGAATAACTGTGTATAAGTTATTTGGGATACAGAAGCATTATTGGTTGCAGTTGCATAAGGCGACTGCAATACGCTAAAAAAAGTGATTGCAGATATTATGAGAATTACTCCCAATGAACAAATAGCAATCAGGTAACGCAACCTGGCACTTTTATTATGCAGTACGATCATAATCGCAGCAAGTAATAACGATACTAAAGCAATTTGCCAGATGGAATGCACAAGCGCCCAACCCAATGCTTGAGCTATATTGCCGGAAAAAATTGAATCAAAGGCATTCATTTTATTTTCCTCCTTCTAATTGATCTAAGAGTTCACGAATTTGATTTAATTCTTCTTTAGACGTCTGCGAATTTCCCAACGCCTGCATAACAAGTTTGGATGCAGATCCTCTGAAGGCATTATCTAAAAACTTGTCAAGTAGTTGCTGTTGAGTTGCTTTTTCATCAATTGCGGCACCATAAATATGCGTGCGACTACTGTCATCCCGGTCTAACATCTCTTTGCCATGCATAATTTGCATTAGCTTTAAAGTAGTTGTATAGCCGGTCTCTTTTTTCTCGTTCAATTGCTCATTCACAAATCGTACAGTATTGGGTCCGTGTTCCCACAATACTTGCAGGATTTCTAATTCAGCATCGGTAGGTTTTGGAATTTTCATACGTTAATAACGTTCAATTGGTTTACGAATTATTTCGTAGATCAAATATATACGAAGAGTTTCGTAATTAAAATAGTTACTACGAAATTTTTCGTAACAAGTTTATTGCGTTGTGTTTCAGAGGTTAGTAATTGGGCGGAAAAATAAAGCCCCGAAAATATTCAGGGCCTCATACATATGTAGATGTGTAGAAAAGTATTTTTTAATAATTATTTCGATTCAACATTGCTGATTTCAAATTAACAGGATTCGCATTTTTTGAACAATACTCACTTGTAGGTATTTTTTAATGCTCAACGAGTAGTTTCGGTAATCTCTTATACCTTCTCCACAACCCTAAATAATTGAAATGAATAACGCGAAAACCGAGAACTTAATCAAAGAATGGATGTTTTTCACAGATAAATGGTTTAAAATTATCTCACTTCCTTTTTAAACTTAAAGCCATATTTCCTGTAAAGGAAATAAGCAGCTGAGGCTAAAAGTATTACACTCCAAAGTTTTATTAGTGCCAAAACAATAGACGACAGGATTTCAAATCCTGTTAAAAAGGATTCGTAGGCGCTACTTAAAAAGCCTTGTTGATATTCTTTTAGATTTACGTTGTTTACAATTAATTCGCTTTTTGTGGTTTCGCGCTGGTAAACAGAAAGGCTAACAGTACTAAAATTTATCTGATCGTTTAAGTTAAGAGAAGAAAGCTTTGTGGCATCTGATTGCTCATTCTTATCTAGTAATGATTCCTCAGCATTCGTTACATCATTTAGTTTACGGCCTTTCTGGTCAATTGCATCTGTAAGGCGTTGCTCATTTTTTGCAATTCGCTTTTGAGCCATATTGTTAGATAATAGCTGTAATCCAACATCATCTGCCTTAATAACACGGTAATCTAAGAAATCGACCAGTTTGGCAATCTGTTTAAGTGTGGTATCTAATTTATAATTTGGAACTCTGAGAATAATTGAGTTGCTAACCGTATAGTATTTTGTTTCTACTGATGAATCCGCACTTACTTTGGTGGTTACAACATTGTCAACGGAACTCGTTAAGTTAGAAAGTGTAACAAATCCACCTTCCTTGCGGGCAATATCCTCGATTTTGAAGGTTGCATCAGCGACACTTTTTACTTTAAACTTTAACTCCGATGTTCGGATGAACTTCCTACCGTTATCATTTCCGGTTTCCGCTGCCGATGAAGATATCATTGCTGTATCGGCAGAAGCCATTGACTCCATTTCCGCTTTGTGGTTCTGACCACAACTTGTAATTGCCAGGGTTAGTACTGATATAAGTACCAGTTGTTGAATGTTCTTCATAATTTTGTTTAGGAGTGAATTAGTTCGTAAATATTTTTCAATTAATTCACCCGACATGAAGAAAGTAACCCTTGTATTTATAAATTTACAAGACCAATCAATTTGAAATGAATTTCTTTAACAATAAACAGGTGGCAGCGTTGCCTAACCATTTAAAGCAGTATGTTGTTGAACAACATTATGAGCATTATACGCCTGTTGATCACGCTATTTGGCGGTATGTAATGCGTCAGAATTACAGTTACCTTAAGGATGTTGCTTATTACCCTTACATTCCGGGATTAAAAAAAGCTGGTTTAACAATTGAAAAGATTCCAAGCCTGCAAGAGATGAATGATGCGCTTGGTCAAATAGGGTGGGGTGCGGTAACTGTTGACGGTTTTATTCCTCCTGCTGCTTTCATGGAGTTTCAGGCTTATAAGGTTTTAGTAATTGCTGCGGATATACGCCAAATCGATCATATTGAATATACTCCGGCTCCTGATATTATTCATGAATCTGCCGGCCATGCTCCAATTATTGGAGAACCTCGTTATGCCGATTATTTAAGCTATTTCGGCTACATAGGTTCTAAAGCAATGTATTCTCATAAAGATTTTGAATTGTATGAAGCGATCAGACATTTATCGATCTTAAAGGAAATGCCTGATGCTGATCCTGCTGAAATTGCAAAAGCCGAAAAGGATCTTGAATTTAAGCAGCAAAACTTAGGTGCACCTTCTGAAATGGCTTTGTTAAGCCGTTTACACTGGTGGACAGTTGAGTACGGATTAATCGGTACTATAGATGAGCCTAAGATTTATGGAGCTGGCCTATTATCTTCAATTGGTGAAAGTGCATCTTGCATGAAACCGGATGTTCAAAAGCTATGGTATGCCAAGGATACAATCAATTACTCTTATGATATTACCAAGCCACAACCTCAATTATTCGTTACAGCTGATTTCGAAAATCTGATAGCTGTATTAGAGGATTTTGCCAATACAATGTCGTTTAGAGTTGGGGGTACTTATGGATTGATGAAAGCCATTGAGTGTAGAAATACTTGTACTGCAGTTTATAGTTCCGGATTGCAAGTAACAGGCACGTTTACAGATGTAATATTGAATGAAAAAGACGAAGCAATCTATCTGAAAACAACAGGTCCTTCCGCTTTAAGTTATAATGACACTCAACTGGAAGGTCACCATAAGGAATATCATGCTGATGGATTCAGTTCTCCGATAGGTAAGCTAAAGGATACCGAAATGTCATTGGAAGATTTTCATATTAATGACCTTAAAAACATTGGAGTAGAAATAGGTGAGCCTGCATACCTCGAATTTGAGAGTGGTATTGTTGTAGAAGGTGTATTAAAATCTGTTATCCAGGAAGATCAAAAATTAGTATTACTAAGTTTTACTAATTGTAAAGTATACGACGCTAAATCTGGGAAAGTTTATTTTGAGCCATTATGGGGAATTTACGATATGGCTGTAGGTTCAAAAATTGTATCTGTGTTTTGTGGAGCCGCTGATAAAGATGCATTTGAGCCGGTAGCAATGGTGTCGGATAATAAAACATATCAGGTGAACTATGATAATAAAACGATTCGTTTGCATGAATTATATCGTATTGTTAGAAAGGTTCGTGAAAAACAGGCGGATGTTGCTTTGTTGCCTTCAGTTTGGGATTCATTAAAAACTGAACATACGAATGACTGGCTTTGTGCAATGGAAATTCTTGAAATCTTTGATCACACCGGACTACATCCTGAGATAGCTGAAGATATTCGTTTATTCCTTAAAAATAAAGCTTCCAGCGATCCAAAACTAACCAAGTTAATTAATGACGGTTTTAGCCTTATCGCTAATCCGGTTATTGATTTAGTACATTAGTAATAAAAGTTCATAGATCATAGTTTATAGATCATAGTTCATGGTTCATAGATCATGGATAGATAATAGTTCAGGGGCAAGGTTTGAATAACCATATACAATAACTCCTGAACTATTATTTTTGGGGTTAGGTTATAGACCATGAACCATGATCTATGAACCATGATCTAAAACCCCATAACTATACACAATTAACTAAATATGAATATTGTTATTACCGGAGCCAGCAGCGGTGTAGGTTTCGAAGCAGTCATTGAATTTGCCTTACAAACTAATCTTAAGGTAGTAGCCTTAGCCAGATCGGGTGATAAACTTGAAAAGCTTAAAGAAATTTCGCTTCAATTAAATCCAAATTGTGAGATAGAAGTATTGCCATTTGATATCTATTCCGGAGATTATGAAACGGAATTAATTCCATTGTTGAAAGAAAAATTAGGTACAGTTGATGTATTAATTAATAATGCAGGTGTGCTTATTAATAAGCCTTTCGAAGAACTAACAGAGGCAGATTTTGAGCTGATGATGCGTAGTAATCTGTTTGGGCATGTTAAAATGATTCAGCATCTGAAGCCTCTATTGTCTACCAATGCACATATTGTAAATATAGGTAGCATGGGTGGTTTTGCAGGAAGCGTTAAGTTTCCTGGATTGGTGGCTTATTCGGCAAGCAAAGCAGCGCTTCATAATCTTACGGAGTGTTTGGCAGAAGAGTTTAAAGAACAAAACATCAAAGTAAATTGCCTGGCATTGGGCTCGGCACAAACTGAAATGCTTGAACAAGCATTTCCTGGCTATGAATCTCCTGTTGCAGCTTTTGAAATGGGTAAATACATTGCCGACTTTGCCCTTACAGGTCATAAGTTTTTCAATGGTAAAGTAATTCCCGTAGCAACAAGTACTCCTTAAAATTATACAACTCATAACTAAGGGCTGACAGTTGAATAAATTATTATTCTGCTGTCAGCCTCATTTGTTTATAGGCATTATTGGTCTGATTTCTGCTTGGGAAAATTTATAGCGAACTTTTATTTGTTGATAAAGTTTGGTAAATTTTGTGTTCAATTTAATGCTCTCTGAATATGCCTCAACCTAAAAATGACTTTGCCTTTTTACGCAAATGGGAAAAAGAACGTAAAGAAAATAAATGGCGTTTTGCTATCAGAATCGGAATTTTACGCTACACCTTGCCGGTCATCGCCATCGTTACCATTTATGATCTTATCAACGGAATTAAAGACTTCGATCTATATCTTAAAATAAGAGTATGGTACGGTATCCCCATTTACCTGCTATGTGGTTTACTTGGTGGATTACTTATGTGGTACAATAATGAGAAACGGTATAAATCACTAAAGGGTTTGGATTAATACTCCTAATAATTGAACGATCAATTTAATTGTGAATACTTTGTTGCTCCTTTATGGAGCAATTTTTTTATAAAGGGTCCACACTGTTTAACTCCCAACAAATTTCTTCGTTAAATACAATAATCGTTAGGCTTAATTGATAATAATTACTTGTTAAATGGAAAATACTTATGAAAACAAACTGCCTATAACAGCATGGGCAGAAGACGATCGTCCGCGTGAAAAAATGATGTTGAAAGGTCGTCAAAGTTTAAGTGACGCAGAACTAATCGCAATCTTAATAGGTTCTGGAACCGCAAAACTAAGCGCAGTTGATTTGAGTAAACACATATTAAATTCACTTCAGAATAATATTAGCAAACTTGCTAAGCTAAGTACTAAAGAGTTAATGAAGTATAAGGGGATAGGCGAGGCTAAGGCAGTGACGATATTGGCTGCTTTGGAATTGGGCAGAAGAAGAAAAGAAGAAGAGCAAGTGAATAAGATTCAACGTATTTCTTGTAGCAAAGATGCTTATACTATCATTAACCCTTATTTGGCAGATATTCAACATGAGGAGTTTTGGGTAATTCTTTTAGGAAGATCCAACAAAGTGTTAGCGGTTAGCAATGTTAGTAAAGGGGGAATGACTAGTACAATTGCTGATCCCAAAATAATCTTTAAGCAAGCAATTGAACATTCAGCAACCAACATGATTTTAATTCACAATCATCCCTCTGGCAATTTAACCCCAAGTCAGCAGGACATCACTTTAACGAATAAGTTTATTAAGGCTGGAGAATTATTGGAGATTCAAGTTCTTGATCACCTCATAATTGGTGATCAACAATACTATAGCTTTGCCGATGAAGGTAAATTGTAAGATAGAGCGCCAATCTTGTTCATATTTAATTAGAATGAGATTGGCGCTTTAGTTATGTTAAACAGTTTCGATAACGGATGATTTATCCTTTTTGATCTTCTTTTTTTCACCCTTTATTCTGTTCAGCCACATGATCACTCCAGTTACAGGAAATGCAAGCGATAACAGACAAACAATAAAACTGATCACTTTTGTAGGTAAGCCATAAATGCTTCCAGTATGCAGAGGTTTAACAATCGATCTAATTTTTTGACCTTTGTTTTTAGCTGAATAAATAAATGAACCAACTATTTTACCACTATACTGATCAATGTAATAAGTGTCGCTTGCAGTTTCAATTACGTTTTCAGGTAAAACGTTTACCGTATAAACAGCTGCAGAATCTTTGGGCATTCTCACAGCATAATAAGATGCATTTTTAATAGGTGCAACAGATTCATAAATGGCCGAAACAGGTAAAGGTTTAATATTGGCTTGATAAATAGATGAAGGCGGCTCTGGATTTTCCATTTTTGAACCTGTAAGTGTAAATATACCCTTGTTCATCCAGTTAAAAGCCATAACCAAACCGGTTAATGAAATTACGATCAGAAAAATGGCGAGGTAAAATCCTGTAACAATATGCAGGTCATGATTTAAGCGTTTCCATCCACCGCTCCACTTAATTTTTAAGCGTTGATTTAGGATATTCTTCGTTTTTGGCCACCATAAAATTAACCCGGTGATTAAGATGAATAGAAAGAAGAAGGTAGAAATTCCAATTATTGTTTGACCGAAACTATCTTTTCCGGCTAACAACCATCTGTGTATCGATTCAACTGTAAAGAAAAATGATTCACGTCGGTTTACAACATCGATAACTTCACCTGTATATGGATTTACATAAACTGTCAATGTAGGTTTACGTCCTTCAGGTTTTCCTCCTTTTTTCTCGCCAGTTTTTCCTTCTGGTTTAATCTCTTTGGATGGTTGGGTATTGGCTTTTTTATCAGTTTCCTTTTTATTCTTCTTATCAGGAACCGTAATGCTAATTTCTACTGTTCTTGCTTCATCAGAATAAGCTTTAACACTTGCTAATTTAGCCTTTGGAGTGCTTCCCAATGCTTTATCAACCAACAGGTCAATTGGCAGGCGAACATCTCCAATTGCGGCAAAATATCGATCCTTATGAATAGTTTGCTCTATTTCTTCTTCAAAAACTAAGATAGTTCCTGTTAAGCAAGAGATAAAAATGATTAAGCCTGCGATTAAACTTAGATAAAGGTGAATAGTGCGAAAAAATACTTTCATGTGTTATACAAACAAACCGGATCATCCTTTCGGAGATCCGGTTTTATATTAGTAAAGGGTTATTTAGTTCTTAAAATTTATAAGCTACAGTAGCCATAAATTGACGAGGCGCAATAGGATTCACGCTGTAATTCTCATGAACATAGTAGTTCAATTCATCAGTAATGTTTGAAACCTTACCTAAAACAGAGAATTTTTTAAATGTATAACCTAATGAAAGATCAAATGTCGTAAAGCCACTTACTGGGATTAAACGATTTTTTTGAGTTTGTCCCTTTGTATTATTCCAGCCTGCATTACGTTCTCCCGTATAAAAACCCGATACTCCTACTTTTAAACCTTTTAAAGTAGAATTTGAGAACGTATAAAATACGGTTCCGTTCGCAGTATGAGAAGGAACGCTTACTAAACGTTCGCCTTCAACATAACTACCCTTAGTATCAGGAGTTTTAGTGTAACGCATATAAGTATAACTGTAGCCCGCTAAGAAATTTAAGCCTTTTGTAATAGTACCGTTAATGTCTAATTCAATACCATCACTTGTAGTTTGTCCGGAGAACTCTTTAAGGTTAGTATCAAAGTTTTCTTTTCCTTCTTTATCATATCTTGCAGTTTGAACGAGATTATTGTTGATAATCTTGTAAGCAGTCAGATTAACTGAAAGACGGCCCTGTAAGAAATCATTTTTTATCCCAACTTCATACTGGTCAATTGTTGAAGGATCTAAACTTCCTTGGTAAATATCCGTTCCTGAAGTATTTGGTACAAAGTTATTTGAATAGCTAGCAAATACAGATGTGTTCTTAGATGGTTGATAAACTACACCAAGACGAGGAGAAAACGCTTTATCAGATTTGTACTTAATTGTGGTGTTTTTTGCATCTGTTCCATTTGTTAAATTATAGATAGTTGGCACAGGAGAGTCGATGTATGACCATCTTAAGCCTGCTAAAACTTTAATTTTTTCAGAAATGCTTATTAAATCCTGAACAAAGATTCCAAAGCGATTAGTAGGTATGGCATTTCTTATAGAATCACTGGTTGATGGCATATCTGTACGCCAGCTGTACTTTGAAGGATCAAGGATGTTGATCTGGTCATATGCTGTAGGAAACTTTTTGAACCCGTATGTATTGTTCATGTATTTTTCTGCATCAGCTCCAAGCAATAACTTGTGCTCTACTTTTCCGGTTTTAACAGAACCATTTAAGTTAAGTTGCGTTGTATAATAATTCTCATTAGTTTTAGTCCTTGTCAAATTTCTGGCCCAGTCTCCATTGCTTTTTGCTTGAATACGTTCAGTTGAGAAATAATTACGATCAAAATTCTGATAAGCAACCTGAGCGTTTAGTTTCCATTTTTCATTAAACTGATGATTTAATGTTGCATTAGCAGTAGCTTGTTTTGCTTTGTTGTACGCCCATGGAGTATTAAAGAAACTCGATCGATCAATTGAAGTTGCTAAAGCTGTATCAGCTAATGAACCCAAACCAAAATCAGGAGTTAAATCAGCATCTAAATAATCCCCCTGAACTAATAAGTCAGTTTTATCACTGATTTTGTACAGAATAGAAGGGTTAACATAGATACGTTTAGACTCAACAGAATGTCTGAAACTTTTTGAGTTCTCATAAGTGCCAATAACACGGAAAGCTACTTTTTTGCTGATTGGTCCGTAAACATCAAGTGTAGGTTTGTAAAAATCATAACTGCCTGTGCGCATTGAAACCTCACCACCAAAGTTAAATTTAGGCTGTTTGGTTACCATATTAATAACTGCCCCAGCAGTTACATTACCGTATAATAAAGCCGAACTTCCTTTTAAAACCTCAATACTCTCAAGCGTACTTGCCTCAGGAATAACGCCAGAGTTAGAGCGAGCGCCGTTTTTCATGATATTGTTGGCTCCAAGATTATAACCGCGTGCAAAAAAGGTTTCGGATGTAGTACCGCGTGTAGTACCTAATGATACACCATTAACGTTTTTGATGGCATCACTTAACTTATTTACCTGTTGTTCAGCAATTACAGTGCTATTGATAACGGCTACACTTTGTGGTAGGTCCATTGGAGTAATATCAATTTTGCCTACACTAACGGGTTTTTTGTTAACGCTTTTAGTACCTGTTACAACTACTTCAGCAAGTTTACCTGATGTTTCAATTAAAGTAAAGTCGACAACTGATGATTGACCAGCAGTTACTAATACAGTTTTTGATTGTGGTTCTAAGCCTACATAACTGATAAGAAGGGTGTACGAGCCTTCTTTTACACCTTTGATTGTAAATAAACCAGCATCATTTGTAATGGAGCCTCTGTTAACTTCCTTTAAGCTTACACTTACCGCAGCTGCAGGACTACCATCACTTGTTTTTACAGTTCCGGTTATTGAACCATTTTTTGATTGACCATTTGCTGAAAAAACGGTTATACATAGTATCAAAAAACTAAGGATTGCAAATGATTTAGAAGCGTTGTAGAGCTTAAGAGTCATATAGTTGTAGTTAGTTGTTGTTATTTGTATTAAGTCTAAATATGGCCGCAAAAGTATACAATCAAAAAATCTTCCACAAGTATTATTTATAATTAATTTAAATAAGATGTAGTGTTGCAAAAGTATTCAGATAGAAATACAGAAATAATGGTTGTAAATTGAGTAGGAAGAACACCTACTTTATTTTTTTTCCTACTTTTGCGATTCGCCAAAAAGCGTTGAACAAATGAAGATTTCTTACAATTGGTTAAAACAATATATTCAAACTGAGTTAGCTCCTGAGGAGATATCAAAAATTCTTACGAATACAGGATTAGAAGTTGAAAGTCTGGAAAGAATTCAAACTATTCCGGGTGGTTTAGAGGGTTTGGTAATCGGTTATGTCACGTTTAGAGATAAACACCCTAATGCTGATAAGTTAAGTGTAACTAAAGTAAATGTTGGAGGTGAACGTGAATTAGATATTGTTTGCGGGGCTCCAAATGTTGCAGCAGGACAAAAAGTGGTTGTCGCAACTGTTGGGTGTATTGTACATCCGGTTTCAGGCGAACCTTTTGAAATTAAAAAAGCAAAGATCAGAGGTGAGGTTTCTGAAGGGATGATCTGTGCAGAAGATGAAATTGGTTTAGGAGAATCTCATGCAGGTATTATGGTGCTTCCGGAAGATGCTCCGATCGGTATGCCGGCTAAAGAATATTTCAAAATCGAAGATGATTATTGTTTCGAAATTGGCCTTACGCCAAATCGAGTTGATGCTTCTTCACATATTGGCGTTGCAAGAGATGTTGCCGCTGTATTGAAAGGTGCGGTTGTAATACCTTCTATTGATAATTTTAAGGTTGAAAATAATGACCTTAAAATTTCAGTTGAAGTAAAAGACAGTGAGGCTTGTCCGCGTTACTCAGGTGTTACAATTTCAGGAGTAACCGTTAAAGATTCTCCTGAATGGCTACAAAACAAATTACGTGCAATTGGAATTCGTCCGATTAACAATGTGGTTGACGTTACCAATTACGTTTTACACGAAACAGGGCAACCTTTACATGCATTTGATGCTGCCGAAATAAAAGGTAATAAAGTTATTGTTCGCAAAGCCGTTGAAAGGTCAACGTTTGTAACACTTGATGGGGCAGAACGTAAACTGTCGGCTAATGATCTGATGATTTGCAATGAGCAGGAAGAAATGTGTATTGCAGGAGTTTTCGGAGGATTAAATGCAGGTGTTAAAGAAACTACTAAAGCCATTTTCCTGGAGTCGGCTTATTTCAGTTCAGTTTCTGTTCGCAAAACAGCAAAACTTCATAATTTAAAAACAGATTCATCGTTCCGTTTTGAACGTGGAACTGATCCGGAAGCAACAGTGTATGCTTTAAAACGTGCAACTTTATTGATTAAAGAGGTTGCTGGCGGATCTGTTTCGTCTGATGTAATTGATATTTATCCTACCGTTATTAAGAAGGCAGAAGTGGATGTTACGTATAAAAACGTATATCGCTTAATCGGAAAGCAGATTCCGGCAGAAGAGATTAAATCGATTTTAAAAGGCTTGGGTATTGAAATTCTTTCAGAAAATGCTGAAGGTTTTAAAGTAAGTGTTCCTACCAATAAAGTGGACGTTACCCGTGAAGTTGATATCATTGAAGAGATTTTGCGTATTTACGGGTATAATAATGTTGAAATCCCTACTATTTTAAATTCTTCATTGTCTTTTGCAATTAAGCCTGATCGTGAGAAACTGCAAAATGTTGTTTCTGATTTCTTTACAGCCAATGGCTTTAATGAGATTATGTCGAACTCATTAACCAAGTCGGCTTACAGTCAACTTACTGCTACGATCAATCCGGAAGAAAATGTAGTTATTCTAAATCCATTAAGTACTGATCTTGACGTAATGCGCCAAACATTATTGTTCTCAGGTTTAGAGGCCATTGCTTATAACCAAAACCGTAAGAATGCAGATGTGAAGTTCTATGAGTTTGGTAAAATCTATAAAACGATAGAAAATGGTTATTACGAGGAACCTCGTTTGGCCTTATTTGTAACAGGCAGAAAGGAAATAGAGCAGTGGAATGCATCCGCAAACCAAGTTGACTACTTTTTGTTAAAAGGTTATGTAGATGCCATAATTAAGAAACTAAAGGTTTCTGTTGCATCGTCAGAAGTTATCAATAACGATATTTTTGCTGAAGGATTGGCTTATAAAAAAGGCAAAAATGTAATTGTCCAGTTTGGACAGGTGAGTAAAGCTGTTTTAAAGAAATTAGATATAGATAAGCCTGTATTCTATGCTGACTTTAACTGGGAATATCTATTGAAGGTTCAGTTAAATAACGTTGCGGAATACAAAGAAGTGGCAAAATTTCCTGCTGTTCGTCGAGACTTGTCTATGTTGTTAGATAGTTCGGTGAATTTCGCTTCATTAAAAGAAATTGCTTTTCAAGTTGAAAAGAACTTACTGAAAGAAGTAAATATTTTTGATAAATATGAGGGAGATAAGCTTCCTCAAGGTAAAAAGTCATATGCATTGAGCTTTGTCATTCAGGATGAGGAGAAAACCCTTACCGATAAGCAAATAGATGGCATTATGCAAAAACTGATTGCTGGGTTTGAAAAAGTAGGAGCGGAGATCAGAAAATAAGATATCATTATTAAAAATCAGGAATTAAGATTTTTTTATATATTACAGAATTCTTATTCTTGATTTTTTCTTAAGGAATCTGAAAAATCTATGAGTGAACTGGTAAAAACGCTTGAGCATCTTCAGCAAAAAATGCAAAAACTAATGGTTTTGCATAATAAACTGCAAAAAGAGCATATGGAACTTTTAGCGGAACTGAATGAAGCAAAAGAGGTATCAGAGACCCGTAGAACAACGATTTTGGAGTTGGAAGATCAGTTAAAAGCAGCAAGATTAGCTTCTTCTTTATCAGGAGGTAGTGAAAAGGCTCTTGACATCCAACAAAAAATTAACGAATTTGCGAAAGAAATAGACAGGTGCATTGAGCTCCTGACTAAATAAACTCGTGATTTAGTGCTCAAAATGGGAGAAATTTCCATTAAAATAAATATTGCTGATAGGGTGTACCCGTTGCGTATAAATGCATCGGAGGAAGAGGTTGTGAGAAAAGCTGCCAAAGAAATTAATGACCGCATAAAGATGCTGATGCAAAATTATGAGGTCAAAGACAAACAAGATCTGTTGTCGATGTGCGTTTTGCATTACGCTACAGCAGCTTTGAAGTTTGATGGGAAACGATTGATTGAAGATGAAGGCATTTCCGAAAAAATTGCTGAATTGGATCAACAGCTGACACAATACCTGTCGGGGCAATAGTATTTTAGTACAAGTATAAATTTAACCGCAGTTAAATTTTATATAAATCACCATTATTTGGTTAGGTTGTATCAGCCTGTGGGTGTTTATATAAGTTTTAGTTGCGGTTTTTTATTTTTTTACTTATCGAATGGAAATTATTTTATATGTAGTAGTGGCGCTTGCAGCAGGTATCGGAATCGACCGTTTCTTGTTACGACGTCTTTTCAAAAACCAGGAAATTATAGCCAAAACAAAGGCTAAACAGTTTCTGAAAGACGCCGAGGCGCAAGCCGAGAT
>RCUT01000906.1_pt1 | contig 14622 bp, 11 predicted proteins | sample 2166171 | NCBI WGS metagenome assembly RCUT01 (sample SAMN09932757, study PRJNA488358) | compost metagenome | isolation source: compost soil in 4-hydroxybenzoic | place: Germany: Experimental Botanical Garden
ACCGCGCATAATGTCCAGTGGTTATGTTTAGCGCTGCCGCCCTGCTAGGCTGCAAAGCAGCAGGGCGCCCCGCAGGGGGCGTTTAATATAACCTGCATTATGCGAGACCACCCCGGCCCACGCTGACCCCCACGAACTGCACACGCGCCCCCCTGGGCGAGTTCAAGCGTCGCCTTCATCTCCCACAGCCGCTGACAGACCGAGCCTGACGGGGCCCCCGTAGGGGGTGTCAGCCTCGGACTGTCAGGCGGGGAATTCTGGCATCGCTCCGGCTTTTACCCAGCACGCCGTCAGCAGAGGCGTAGGGGTCGTTGTGGCCCCTGGTTGTCACGCATTGCGTTCTTGGGTCGTAAAAAACCCCGCCGTGGGGCAGGGTCTTTGGGGCTGTCGAAGTCCGGGGGCCTGTGACACCCGGACTTTGGTATGGTAACCCGTACTAATTTACGTCCTTGATGGGTCTTTTTCCTTTCATATCTCTCACAGCCTCGTTCAGGTACTCGTCAAAAAGGTAAAAGGCAACATCTGTCCACTTAACAGACCTTCCTGTGGCATAACTCACCTCTATTGCCGCCCTTTCTAGCTGAAGTTTCCTTTTTTCTGAAACTCTGAGCGATGTGTACTTCTTTTCCATCTTACTCACCATGTCCACTTGTATGCACGGATATTAGACCACACGCATACTTTTGACTTTAATCCACTTGCATACATTAATGCGGTGTACTACGTTTGCTCACATAAATACTTTAACGCATGTATGCACGGGTGCATTGATGTTCTTCGATTGGCTGGCCATAGAACAGGATTTCGGGTTTCAGCTCCCACTGCTTGATGGGAATGCGTACGCCCGTCTTGTAGTAGAGGAGGGGGAGATTGTGGAAACCGGTGCCGTTTGTTCACCAGCTTTCGCCTACAAGGGCTCTTACTGTGACCTCGTACACTTGCGGGTCAGCGGTTCAACGATTCGGATGTGGGGCAACCCTTCCAGGTGGGGCCGTCTCGATAACTTGTGGGGCCTGCCTACCATAGACGCCTGCGTGGCGGTCTATAACGGCATCCTTCGTGACATATATGGTCACTGTGACCAAATTCCCCAGTTCACAAAATGTACTCAGGTATTTTATGCTCAAGGCTCCGCCTGTGAACATATTGGTGCAGATGGCGCGATTATTCGCGAGTTCCACGTTACCGAAAACGTGACGGTTGGTTCAGGTAATGAGCGGGATTACATCAGCGGGTTATCGACCCTTCGTTATCGTCATTCGCACCCACGGCTTCACACCAATGGTAATTCGGTTGACTGGCTTTCAAAGGCTGGCAACGCCGCCCTGATATATCCGACTGTCTATATCAAGGGTCGCGAAATGGAGATTCATTCCATCGGCAAAATTGCTCGTAATTTCGGCGATGTTTCCGATGAAATGGATCACATCAAATATCTGATTGCCTATTGCGATGCGGTCGGCCTTGTTCGTTTTGAGCAGAAATTTAAAAGTCGTTATATCCAAAGAAATAATATGCAGTATTGGGGTTTGTCTGACCATTCCCCGCTTAAACAGTTGATGGAAGATTTCACCAATATTGACCAAAAATTGAGCGTGACTAGCATGGACTTCGAAACAATATCTGAGCGTCTTTTGACGCTGGGCATCGTGGACAACACCCGCGCCGCCAATACTACCGCCCTTTATGCGCTGCAATGGATGCACGGACAGGACTTTGATTTAGCAAAAGCTCAAGTCAAAGTGCACCGCGCCCGCCTGCGCAAGCTGGGTATCGACATTGCCACCAAGTGCAACATCAGCAAATTCAGCCCGATATTCGTCACCGCTCGCCGTGAAGTTAAGTCGAATATCGCCGTCCCGCCGAGCTGGTACGAAATGCCGCGCATTCTGAGGGCGGTTGCATGATTACCACGACAAATGGTTTTCTTCGTGAGGCTATGACCATGAACAGATATTGCCCTTGCTGCCACCTGCTTATTATTGGTAACACTGACCAATATTGCCACCGCCAAACCTGTGTCGATATTCGCGCCGCTGCTGAACGTCAGCGCCACATTAATGAGCATGGTAAGTTCATTCTCCAATATGAAACGTTTGACGCCACTACTGAGGTGCTGCGTTTTGACGATGAAGGCGAGTGTTATTACCACGCTGAATTAATTCGCGAACAGGTCGCTGACTTGTTTGTTATCAACCCTGACGGTTCATCCGTCTCCCTCCGCCAATAAGGTGAATTGACATGAAAGTGACATTTATCGGAGCTACCCGCCGCAAAGGCAATGCCAAGGCCACTGGCAAGCCGTACGACATGTGCATGTGCTTCTACGGCGTCGCCGTTGAGTCTGTTTCCAACCCCAACATGCAGTACTACGGATATGGCCACGAAACCCGCGAAATGGAACTGGACCCTGCGGCCCTCGACCAGTTCGCAAGCGTCCGGCTCGGTCAGGAAGTTGATCTGATTGTCGAGCCCAAGCCCAGTAATCCGCGCTTCACCTGGATTGTGGGCGTCAACGCCGTTACTAAGGCGGCCTGATATGCAGTGCGTGCAGACTCTCGCAGATGGAACACTCCAGGCTATCGCGGTAGCCGAGGGGGAGACCTGCACAACTGGCTTGTATCTAGTGCAGGCTGCCGACAATGCGTGGGCGGCTTTGCTCCTGGATCCAGCACCCTGGTCTACGCAAATCACCATGGCCTTCGGTGTTGGAATAACGACCCCCTTGCTCGGTTACGTCATCGGATGGGCCTTCGGGGTGGTCTTGGGTATGTTCAAATCTGATAAGGGATAATCGTATGAACGCAATCCGCAATGTAGGTAAGTTTGTTCCCGCCGTCGCCCTGTTCGCTGCCATGGCGGCTCTGTCCGGTTCGGCTAATGCTGCTCTGTCCTTCGACGCCATCACCTCCTATGTGGACGGTGAAACCGTTCTGGCCGGTGTGGCTGCCATCGTGGGCATTCAAATCGCCCCGACCGCTGGCAAGTGGGCCTTCCGCAAAGTCATGGCCATGTTTGGCCGTTGATGGTAACTCGGGGGAGGCGAGTTCTCCCCCCTCTATCCTGCGGGGTGTCACATGGTCTGGATACCGCTGTTCTTCTTAATGGGTATATTCACGGCTTCCGCGATAATTAGGGGGCTTGATGGAAATTAAACAGTGGGCTCTCCAGCTCGCGAACAAATCACTTGGGGTTCTCTGGTTCATCGTCAGGAACCCTTTTTTGATCATCAAGCGGGTAATTCGCTGGTCGCTTATTGCCGTGTTCTGGCTGTTCCTGTTGGGGTGGGGAATATCGGTTTTCGCTATTCAAACAATCCCATCGGGTGCTGGGCAGCCAACATCTTCAACCATTAGCACTGAGTGTTCATTTAATTCTACCTTTATTGGCAGAAACTTAACCATTACTCAATGCGTCTCTTATCTTGGTGGCATCGCCCCTGGTCAAACACTTGGCAATCTGTTAACTGTTACTCAAATTAATCCCACCTCACTCTTGTATACTTATCAGACAAACTGGGGTGGCGCTCCCTCTGGCAGTAATCGCTTAAAAGTTGTTTACACAATATCTTCTTTATCTGCTGTTTGCCCTCCCGTAGGTAATCCAGAATATACGGTTGGCCCTTTAGATATTAATGGTCAATCTGTTTGTCAAACCCCACCTATAACGTGCAAGATGGGTGAGGTTAAGGCAGTTGCTGCCACTACTGGCGCCGAGACCTGCAAAGAAAACTGCGCCTCTGTTGCGGGTCAAGGTATGACTGAAGCCGCATACAATCAGGCATTTCTCCCGTCTGCCACTGTCACTTGTTACGGTTCGTGTTCTGTTATCTCTCAAGGCACCACCGTTGAACTACCTCTTTCAGGCTTCACAATGGTCGGTGACATTCAGTTCACCGGCGACAAGTGCCCGGTAACCTTCCCCGAGCAGGGTGATGGCCAGCCTGTTTATAACGACCAGCCCGAATCCTCCGACGAAACGACCGCTGCGCAAGACCAGCTCCAGAATGCATCCAGCAGCGCTACCAGCACGGATAACGCAATCTCTGGCGCCACTGGCACCGCAGACCTTAATCAGGTCGTGGACAAGATAGCCGAGGCCAGTAATGCCGAAATCAAGGCCATGAGCGAGCAGAACGCCGCTATGGGCAAAGTCATTGAGGGGGTCGGCAAGGATATTCAGGGGGCCATCAAGCAATCCGGTGGTGGTGGCGGTTCTGGTGCATCCATGGGCCAGCTCGCGACGGCCAACTCCATCAAGGAGGGCAATGCGACCCTTCAAGAGATCTCCGATAAGCTCGACGAACAGCAAGACCCCGAGCCGCCGGTTAAGCCTGGAACTGACCTTGAGGCCGACGCCACAGCCATTCATGAGGCTAACGACTGGGGCCAACGCAACTTCGGCACCGTGCTGACGGCCAACGCCGAGCGCTTCAAGGCCCTGCCTGTTTTTTCACTGCCCAGCACCTTCTTCAACGCCAACATCGCGGGCGGTTCCTGCCCGTCTTACACCGGGTCTTTCACCCTGTTCGGCGCAACGACCTATGTCAGTTTCGATGCGTTTTGCTCCCAGACCATCATGAGCGTCATGCCCTATATCCGTGCTGTCGTCATGATGCTGTTTGGCTGGCTCGCATGGCGCATTGCTGTAGGGAATGGAGGTTGATATGCAAGAGCTGATGGACTGGCTTTATTCGATTATTAGCGCGGTACTGGCATGGCTCCTGGAGCTGGTCACTACCGTGATGAACTGGATCAAGGACTTGGCCCTTGACCTGTTTTCGCTGTTCATGGATGGCCTCTATGCGTTGTTCTCGATGCTGGAGGTGCCCGACTTCTTGAACGGCTCGATAGGAACAGCCTTTGAGGGCCTGCCAGCCTTGGCCCTTTATTACCTCGCCCAGGTGGGGATTGCTCAAGGGTTGCTCATGGTGGGCGCTGCCTATGCGTTCATGCTGCTGCGCAAGCTGTTCACCCTGGGGCAGTGGTAAATGATCTTCTTCCATGAAGGCATGCCCCGCTCTGGCAAGTCCTACGAGAGCATGGAAAAGCACATCATTCCCGCCCTGGCTAAGGGGCGGGCGGTTGATGCTTACCTGTACGGCCTCGACCACGAGAAGATTGCGCCGCTCGCCGGTATCGATGTCGAGCGTTGCAAAGAACTGTTGGTTGAGCTCACGACCGAACAAGCCAGCGAGTGCTGGAAGTTCGTCCGCGATAACGCTCTGGTCATCCTGGACGAGGCACACAAGTTCTGGCCCTCTGGCCGCAAGCGTCCTCCCGAGGAGATGTGCAACTTGGTGGCCGAGCACGGGCACCGCGGGATGGACATGCTGTTTATGTCGCAGACCTTCAACTCCGTGCACAAGGTCATCCAGGACAGGACTAATAAAAAAGTAACGTTTACCAAACTCGACGCCGTGGGCATGGAGAAGAAATACAACTGGACGGCGTACCAGGGCACGTTGGGAACGCGCGGCGGTAGCAGCTTCGTGACGTTCTCCAAGATGGCGGATGGGGTAGGGAAGTATGACCCCAAATTCTTTGGCACTTACAAGAGTCATGTCAGCGATGATATACAAACCGAGAATTACAAAGACGACCGCTTTAATCTATTTAATAAGAAGAGTTTTAAGTTTGGTCTTCCGCTCGTTGTCGTTGCCTTCTTCGGCGGCATATATTATCTCACGATATTTTTCTCAGGTGGTGCATTTGGCAATAAGGCAAAGGAAGTTCAAGCAGAGCAGACCCAGCGCACCACGACAACCGCGCCGCAGGCGGTGATAGTCCCCAAGGCCCCCGAGCCGGATGACTTCATCTATAAGTCACTGAAGGGGAGGGACTACTCATTAACCTACCTGTCAAAATTCGGTGATGTAGTGATGGACTTTTGGGTCGAGATACGGGACGAAAAAGGGGAGACGTTGGAGACTTGGCAAAAGGCTGACTTTGATTCCTTCGGTTACAAATATAAGGTGACCACCACGGGGATGATAATTGCCAGCATCAAGGAAACTGAGTTGTTATTCCGTGAGAAGCGCTTACCAAATTATATCCCCGCCAAGAAAGACAACGTCGATATGTCCGCAACCGATCCCCTCAATTAGCCCCCCTGATGCCGATAACCCTATTTATCGGCATTATTTTTTTGATTGTCGTATACATAAATCAAACCTCTGCTATAATGAATTATGTAAACGGTAATCAAACGAAAGGGACTCTCAAATGGCTACTGCAACCGTAAACTTCGATTACAAATCAGGCATCTTGGAAGGGTATGCACCCCGCACCGGCAACGACTTCTCGTGGTTCAAGGGCGACAATAAGGTCGACGTCTGTTTTGATGGCACTGACCTCGGCGAACTGGAAGTCCCGACCGGTGCGACTGCTGTCCAGGTAAAGAAAATCATCAAGGAGTCTCGTTATGTCTAATCGTGGCGGATCTCGCGATGGTGCCGGTCGTCCCAAGGCTGAGGAAACCGTCATGATGCGAGTTCCTAAGGGGGTGCATGATACTGTCAAGTTTTTGATTTCTGATTACAAGAATCATGGTTTACGGCCTACCGGTGGCATTCATCTGGTCTTTCATCCTAAAACTGAGCTCCCCGAACCAGGACGTTTAGTTGTCGTCCGCTATCGCGATCACAGACGGTCTTGGTATAACTGGGGCACTTTTTCAGAGATGCTCATTGCCATTCTCAAGGTAAAGCCTTCCCAATGGCATACTAGGGAGGAACTGACGCGCTCCAAGGAACTTGTTGTCGATTGGGCTTATGTCCCCGATGATCTGCCATATGCTGAGCGCCTGACTAATGGAGGAAAGTAACATGGTGTTGCACATGATCTTCGCGTTTTGTCCTGTCGTTTTCCTGCTTATCCTGGCCGTTTGTTACCAGCTTGGGGTCGACATTAGTCCGCTATTTACCCTTGGCGCCCTGGTAGTTTCGCCGTTCCTGTCTGGTGTGGTTGTGCTGGGCATTGCGTACCTTGCTGGCTTTGCGGACCATCGTTCGAGAGCCAGGCGCATAGCCAAGGCCAAGGCCCGTAAGCTTGCAGGTGGTCGATGACCAGGGCGCAGCCCTAAAAGGCGGTTCACTGCGGCCAACTGTCGTGACGTAGGTGGGTCCGCCGAAACTTCCTTGAGATCCTGCTGTGAGGCAGGTTCAACTCTTTTCCCTGCAAAACCGGCTTTTGAGGCTTTCTGGCCCTGAGGTAGGCAAATGCCTTAGCACGCCCGGGAACGTCCAGATTCTCCCCTTGGGTGACCGCGCATAATGTCCAGTGGTTATGTTTAGCGCTGCCGCCCTGCTAGGCTGCAAAGCAGCAGGGCGCCCCGCAGGGGGCGTTTAATATAACCTGCATTATGCGAGACCACCCCGGCCCACGCTGACCCCCACGAACTGCACACGCGCCCCCCTGGGCGAGTTCAAGCGTCGCCTTCATCTCCCACAGCCGCTGACAGACCGAGCCTGACGGGGCCCCCGTAGGGGGTGTCAGCCTCGGACTGTCAGGCGGGGAATTCTGGCATCGCTCCGGCTTTTACCCAGCACGCCGTCAGCAGAGGCGTAGGGGTCGTTGTGGCCCCTGGTTGTCACGCATTGCGTTCTTGGGTCGTAAAAAACCCCGCCGTGGGGCAGGGTCTTTGGGGCTGTCGAAGTCCGGGGGCCTGTGACACCCGGACTTTGGTATGGTAACCCGTACTAATTTACGTCCTTGATGGGTCTTTTTCCTTTCATATCTCTCACAGCCTCGTTCAGGTACTCGTCAAAAAGGTAAAAGGCAACATCTGTCCACTTAACAGACCTTCCTGTGGCATAACTCACCTCTATTGCCGCCCTTTCTAGCTGAAGTTTCCTTTTTTCTGAAACTCTGAGCGATGTGTACTTCTTTTCCATCTTACTCACCATGTCCACTTGTATGCACGGATATTAGACCACACGCATACTTTTGACTTTAATCCACTTGCATACATTAATGCGGTGTACTACGTTTGCTCACATAAATACTTTAACGCATGTATGCACGGGTGCATTGATGTTCTTCGATTGGCTGGCCATAGAACAGGATTTCGGGTTTCAGCTCCCACTGCTTGATGGGAATGCGTACGCCCGTCTTGTAGTAGAGGAGGGGGAGATTGTGGAAACCGGTGCCGTTTGTTCACCAGCTTTCGCCTACAAGGGCTCTTACTGTGACCTCGTACACTTGCGGGTCAGCGGTTCAACGATTCGGATGTGGGGCAACCCTTCCAGGTGGGGCCGTCTCGATAACTTGTGGGGCCTGCCTACCATAGACGCCTGCGTGGCGGTCTATAACGGCATCCTTCGTGACATATATGGTCACTGTGACCAAATTCCCCAGTTCACAAAATGTACTCAGGTATTTTATGCTCAAGGCTCCGCCTGTGAACATATTGGTGCAGATGGCGCGATTATTCGCGAGTTCCACGTTACCGAAAACGTGACGGTTGGTTCAGGTAATGAGCGGGATTACATCAGCGGGTTATCGACCCTTCGTTATCGTCATTCGCACCCACGGCTTCACACCAATGGTAATTCGGTTGACTGGCTTTCAAAGGCTGGCAACGCCGCCCTGATATATCCGACTGTCTATATCAAGGGTCGCGAAATGGAGATTCATTCCATCGGCAAAATTGCTCGTAATTTCGGCGATGTTTCCGATGAAATGGATCACATCAAATATCTGATTGCCTATTGCGATGCGGTCGGCCTTGTTCGTTTTGAGCAGAAATTTAAAAGTCGTTATATCCAAAGAAATAATATGCAGTATTGGGGTTTGTCTGACCATTCCCCGCTTAAACAGTTGATGGAAGATTTCACCAATATTGACCAAAAATTGAGCGTGACTAGCATGGACTTCGAAACAATATCTGAGCGTCTTTTGACGCTGGGCATCGTGGACAACACCCGCGCCGCCAATACTACCGCCCTTTATGCGCTGCAATGGATGCACGGACAGGACTTTGATTTAGCAAAAGCTCAAGTCAAAGTGCACCGCGCCCGCCTGCGCAAGCTGGGTATCGACATTGCCACCAAGTGCAACATCAGCAAATTCAGCCCGATATTCGTCACCGCTCGCCGTGAAGTTAAGTCGAATATCGCCGTCCCGCCGAGCTGGTACGAAATGCCGCGCATTCTGAGGGCGGTTGCATGATTACCACGACAAATGGTTTTCTTCGTGAGGCTATGACCATGAACAGATATTGCCCTTGCTGCCACCTGCTTATTATTGGTAACACTGACCAATATTGCCACCGCCAAACCTGTGTCGATATTCGCGCCGCTGCTGAACGTCAGCGCCACATTAATGAGCATGGTAAGTTCATTCTCCAATATGAAACGTTTGACGCCACTACTGAGGTGCTGCGTTTTGACGATGAAGGCGAGTGTTATTACCACGCTGAATTAATTCGCGAACAGGTCGCTGACTTGTTTGTTATCAACCCTGACGGTTCATCCGTCTCCCTCCGCCAATAAGGTGAATTGACATGAAAGTGACATTTATCGGAGCTACCCGCCGCAAAGGCAATGCCAAGGCCACTGGCAAGCCGTACGACATGTGCATGTGCTTCTACGGCGTCGCCGTTGAGTCTGTTTCCAACCCCAACATGCAGTACTACGGATATGGCCACGAAACCCGCGAAATGGAACTGGACCCTGCGGCCCTCGACCAGTTCGCAAGCGTCCGGCTCGGTCAGGAAGTTGATCTGATTGTCGAGCCCAAGCCCAGTAATCCGCGCTTCACCTGGATTGTGGGCGTCAACGCCGTTACTAAGGCGGCCTGATATGCAGTGCGTGCAGACTCTCGCAGATGGAACACTCCAGGCTATCGCGGTAGCCGAGGGGGAGACCTGCACAACTGGCTTGTATCTAGTGCAGGCTGCCGACAATGCGTGGGCGGCTTTGCTCCTGGATCCAGCACCCTGGTCTACGCAAATCACCATGGCCTTCGGTGTTGGAATAACGACCCCCTTGCTCGGTTACGTCATCGGATGGGCCTTCGGGGTGGTCTTGGGTATGTTCAAATCTGATAAGGGATAATCGTATGAACGCAATCCGCAATGTAGGTAAGTTTGTTCCCGCCGTCGCCCTGTTCGCTGCCATGGCGGCTCTGTCCGGTTCGGCTAATGCTGCTCTGTCCTTCGACGCCATCACCTCCTATGTGGACGGTGAAACCGTTCTGGCCGGTGTGGCTGCCATCGTGGGCATTCAAATCGCCCCGACCGCTGGCAAGTGGGCCTTCCGCAAAGTCATGGCCATGTTTGGCCGTTGATGGTAACTCGGGGGAGGCGAGTTCTCCCCCCTCTATCCTGCGGGGTGTCACATGGTCTGGATACCGCTGTTCTTCTTAATGGGTATATTCACGGCTTCCGCGATAATTAGGGGGCTTGATGGAAATTAAACAGTGGGCTCTCCAGCTCGCGAACAAATCACTTGGGGTTCTCTGGTTCATCGTCAGGAACCCTTTTTTGATCATCAAGCGGGTAATTCGCTGGTCGCTTATTGCCGTGTTCTGGCTGTTCCTGTTGGGGTGGGGAATATCGGTTTTCGCTATTCAAACAATCCCATCGGGTGCTGGGCAGCCAACATCTTCAACCATTAGCACTGAGTGTTCATTTAATTCTACCTTTATTGGCAGAAACTTAACCATTACTCAATGCGTCTCTTATCTTGGTGGCATCGCCCCTGGTCAAACACTTGGCAATCTGTTAACTGTTACTCAAATTAATCCCACCTCACTCTTGTATACTTATCAGACAAACTGGGGTGGCGCTCCCTCTGGCAGTAATCGCTTAAAAGTTGTTTACACAATATCTTCTTTATCTGCTGTTTGCCCTCCCGTAGGTAATCCAGAATATACGGTTGGCCCTTTAGATATTAATGGTCAATCTGTTTGTCAAACCCCACCTATAACGTGCAAGATGGGTGAGGTTAAGGCAGTTGCTGCCACTACTGGCGCCGAGACCTGCAAAGAAAACTGCGCCTCTGTTGCGGGTCAAGGTATGACTGAAGCCGCATACAATCAGGCATTTCTCCCGTCTGCCACTGTCACTTGTTACGGTTCGTGTTCTGTTATCTCTCAAGGCACCACCGTTGAACTACCTCTTTCAGGCTTCACAATGGTCGGTGACATTCAGTTCACCGGCGACAAGTGCCCGGTAACCTTCCCCGAGCAGGGTGATGGCCAGCCTGTTTATAACGACCAGCCCGAATCCTCCGACGAAACGACCGCTGCGCAAGACCAGCTCCAGAATGCATCCAGCAGCGCTACCAGCACGGATAACGCAATCTCTGGCGCCACTGGCACCGCAGACCTTAATCAGGTCGTGGACAAGATAGCCGAGGCCAGTAATGCCGAAATCAAGGCCATGAGCGAGCAGAACGCCGCTATGGGCAAAGTCATTGAGGGGGTCGGCAAGGATATTCAGGGGGCCATCAAGCAATCCGGTGGTGGTGGCGGTTCTGGTGCATCCATGGGCCAGCTCGCGACGGCCAACTCCATCAAGGAGGGCAATGCGACCCTTCAAGAGATCTCCGATAAGCTCGACGAACAGCAAGACCCCGAGCCGCCGGTTAAGCCTGGAACTGACCTTGAGGCCGACGCCACAGCCATTCATGAGGCTAACGACTGGGGCCAACGCAACTTCGGCACCGTGCTGACGGCCAACGCCGAGCGCTTCAAGGCCCTGCCTGTTTTTTCACTGCCCAGCACCTTCTTCAACGCCAACATCGCGGGCGGTTCCTGCCCGTCTTACACCGGGTCTTTCACCCTGTTCGGCGCAACGACCTATGTCAGTTTCGATGCGTTTTGCTCCCAGACCATCATGAGCGTCATGCCCTATATCCGTGCTGTCGTCATGATGCTGTTTGGCTGGCTCGCATGGCGCATTGCTGTAGGGAATGGAGGTTGATATGCAAGAGCTGATGGACTGGCTTTATTCGATTATTAGCGCGGTACTGGCATGGCTCCTGGAGCTGGTCACTACCGTGATGAACTGGATCAAGGACTTGGCCCTTGACCTGTTTTCGCTGTTCATGGATGGCCTCTATGCGTTGTTCTCGATGCTGGAGGTGCCCGACTTCTTGAACGGCTCGATAGGAACAGCCTTTGAGGGCCTGCCAGCCTTGGCCCTTTATTACCTCGCCCAGGTGGGGATTGCTCAAGGGTTGCTCATGGTGGGCGCTGCCTATGCGTTCATGCTGCTGCGCAAGCTGTTCACCCTGGGGCAGTGGTAAATGATCTTCTTCCATGAAGGCATGCCCCGCTCTGGCAAGTCCTACGAGAGCATGGAAAAGCACATCATTCCCGCCCTGGCTAAGGGGCGGGCGGTTGATGCTTACCTGTACGGCCTCGACCACGAGAAGATTGCGCCGCTCGCCGGTATCGATGTCGAGCGTTGCAAAGAACTGTTGGTTGAGCTCACGACCGAACAAGCCAGCGAGTGCTGGAAGTTCGTCCGCGATAACGCTCTGGTCATCCTGGACGAGGCACACAAGTTCTGGCCCTCTGGCCGCAAGCGTCCTCCCGAGGAGATGTGCAACTTGGTGGCCGAGCACGGGCACCGCGGGATGGACATGCTGTTTATGTCGCAGACCTTCAACTCCGTGCACAAGGTCATCCAGGACAGGACTAATAAAAAAGTAACGTTTACCAAACTCGACGCCGTGGGCATGGAGAAGAAATACAACTGGACGGCGTACCAGGGCACGTTGGGAACGCGCGGCGGTAGCAGCTTCGTGACGTTCTCCAAGATGGCGGATGGGGTAGGGAAGTATGACCCCAAATTCTTTGGCACTTACAAGAGTCATGTCAGCGATGATATACAAACCGAGAATTACAAAGACGACCGCTTTAATCTATTTAATAAGAAGAGTTTTAAGTTTGGTCTTCCGCTCGTTGTCGTTGCCTTCTTCGGCGGCATATATTATCTCACGATATTTTTCTCAGGTGGTGCATTTGGCAATAAGGCAAAGGAAGTTCAAGCAGAGCAGACCCAGCGCACCACGACAACCGCGCCGCAGGCGGTGATAGTCCCCAAGGCCCCCGAGCCGGATGACTTCATCTATAAGTCACTGAAGGGGAGGGACTACTCATTAACCTACCTGTCAAAATTCGGTGATGTAGTGATGGACTTTTGGGTCGAGATACGGGACGAAAAAGGGGAGACGTTGGAGACTTGGCAAAAGGCTGACTTTGATTCCTTCGGTTACAAATATAAGGTGACCACCACGGGGATGATAATTGCCAGCATCAAGGAAACTGAGTTGTTATTCCGTGAGAAGCGCTTACCAAATTATATCCCCGCCAAGAAAGACAACGTCGATATGTCCGCAACCGATCCCCTCAATTAGCCCCCCTGATGCCGATAACCCTATTTATCGGCATTATTTTTTTGATTGTCGTATACATAAATCAAACCTCTGCTATAATGAATTATGTAAACGGTAATCAAACGAAAGGGACTCTCAAATGGCTACTGCAACCGTAAACTTCGATTACAAATCAGGCATCTTGGAAGGGTATGCACCCCGCACCGGCAACGACTTCTCGTGGTTCAAGGGCGACAATAAGGTCGACGTCTGTTTTGATGGCACTGACCTCGGCGAACTGGAAGTCCCGACCGGTGCGACTGCTGTCCAGGTAAAGAAAATCATCAAGGAGTCTCGTTATGTCTAATCGTGGCGGATCTCGCGATGGTGCCGGTCGTCCCAAGGCTGAGGAAACCGTCATGATGCGAGTTCCTAAGGGGGTGCATGATACTGTCAAGTTTTTGATTTCTGATTACAAGAATCATGGTTTACGGCCTACCGGTGGCATTCATCTGGTCTTTCATCCTAAAACTGAGCTCCCCGAACCAGGACGTTTAGTTGTCGTCCGCTATCGCGATCACAGACGGTCTTGGTATAACTGGGGCACTTTTTCAGAGATGCTCATTGCCATTCTCAAGGTAAAGCCTTCCCAATGGCATACTAGGGAGGAACTGACGCGCTCCAAGGAACTTGTTGTCGATTGGGCTTATGTCCCCGATGATCTGCCATATGCTGAGCGCCTGACTAATGGAGGAAAGTAACATGGTGTTGCACATGATCTTCGCGTTTTGTCCTGTCGTTTTCCTGCTTATCCTGGCCGTTTGTTACCAGCTTGGGGTCGACATTAGTCCGCTATTTACCCTTGGCGCCCTGGTAGTTTCGCCGTTCCTGTCTGGTGTGGTTGTGCTGGGCATTGCGTACCTTGCTGGCTTTGCGGACCATCGTTCGAGAGCCAGGCGCATAGCCAAGGCCAAGGCCCGTAAGCTTGCAGGTGGTCGATGACCAGGGCGCAGCCCTAAAAGGCGGTTCACTGCGGCCAACTGTCGTGACGTAGGTGGGTCCGCCGAAACTTCCTTGAGATCCTGCTGTGAGGCAGGTTCAACTCTTTTCCCTGCAAAACCGGCTTTTGAGGCTTTCTGGCCCTGAGGTAGGCAAATGCCTTAGCACGCCCGGGAACGTCCAGATTCTCCCCTTGGGTGACCGCGCATAATGTATATTATGTTAAATGATGTATGCTTGTTTCCTGTTACCGCCAATTGAACTGTGTATAATGGAAACAATTGATCCTATCCCCG
>RCUT01000911.1_pt1 | contig 14555 bp, 15 predicted proteins | sample 2166171 | NCBI WGS metagenome assembly RCUT01 (sample SAMN09932757, study PRJNA488358) | compost metagenome | isolation source: compost soil in 4-hydroxybenzoic | place: Germany: Experimental Botanical Garden
GACGGGCAACTGGCGGAGGGCATGTAATGGCGATCAAGGTGCTGCTGGTCGAGGATGACCGCGTATTGCGCCAGGCGCTGGGCGATACCCTGGAAATCGGCGGCTTCGCCTACCAGGCGGTGGGCAGTGCCGAAGAAGCGCTGGAAGCGGTGCTGGAGGAGGCCTTCAGCCTGGTAGTCAGCGATGTGAACATGCCTGGCATGGATGGGCACCAACTGCTGGCCCAGCTGCGCCGTCAGCATCCGCAATTGCCCGTGTTGCTGATGACCGCGCATGCCGCGGTGGAGCGTGCCGTCGAGGCGATGCGCCAAGGGGCTGCCGACTATCTGGTCAAGCCATTCGAACCCAAGGCCTTGCTCAGTCTGGTCGAGCGGCATGCCGCCGGGCGCGTGGCTGAAGAGGAAGGCCCGGTGGCCTGCGAGCCGGCCAGTCGACAGTTGCTGGAGCTGGCCACACGGGTGGCGCGCAGTGACTCGACCGTGCTGATTTCCGGTGAATCCGGTACCGGCAAGGAAGTGCTGGCGCGCTTTATTCACCAGCAGTCGCCGCGGGCGGCGCAGCCCTTCGTGGCGATCAATTGTGCTGCCATCCCCGACAACATGCTCGAGGCCACCCTGTTCGGCCACGAGAAGGGTGCCTTCACCGGCGCCATCGCTGCCCAGGCCGGCAAGTTCGAGCAGGCCGAAGGTGGCACCTTGCTGCTCGATGAAATCTCGGAAATGCCAATGGCCTTGCAGGCCAAGCTGCTGCGCGTGCTGCAGGAGCGCGAGGTGGAGCGGGTGGGCGGGCGCAAGCCGATCAGCCTGGATATCCGCGTGCTGGCCACCACCAACCGTGACCTGGCTGGCGAAGTGGCGGCCGGGCGTTTCCGTGAAGATTTGTACTATCGCCTGTCGGTGTTCCCACTGGCTTGGCGCCCGCTGCGCGAACGCCCTGGTGACATCCTGCAACTGGCCGAGCGCCTGTTGGCGCGCCACGTGGCGAAGATGAAGCACACCCCGGTGCACCTGTCGCCCCAGGCCCGAGCCTGCCTGCAGTCGTATGCCTGGCCGGGCAACGTACGCGAACTGGACAACGCCCTGCAGCGGGCGCTGATCCTGCAGCAGGGCGGGGTGATCGAGGCGGCGGATTTTTGTCTGGCAGGCGCCATTCCATTGTCGGCTGGCACCGAGCCATCTCTCGAGGTGGTTGCTGATGCCGGTGGCCTGGGGGATGACATGCGTCGCCACGAGTACCAGATGATCATCGACACCCTGCGCGCCGAGCGCGGCCGCCGCAAAGAGGCGGCCGAACGCCTGGGGATAAGCCCGCGTACCCTGCGCTACAAGCTGGCGCAGATGCGCGATGCCGGGTTTGACGTCGAGGCCAGCCTGTTCGGCTGAAGATCGAAGGGGCTGCTGCGCAGCCCATCGCCGGCAAGCCAGCTCCCACAGGTACAGTGCACGGCTTGAGGCCCGCGCTGTACCTGTGGGAGCTGGCTTGCCGGCGATGGGGCGCGAAGCGGCCCCAGATTGTCTGGCATACATAGGCTGGCACCTTTGTTGCTTTAGGTTGGCTATCCGCCGCATCACTGTCAAAAAAATGCGGCCGCAGGAGAGAGAAGGGTCATGAGCCAAGGTGTTGAATTCAATCGTCTGATGCTGGACATGCGGGCCATGCAGGCCGATGCCATGTCGCTGCCCAAGGTGGCCGCTGCCCCCGAGTTGGCACCCGGGCAAAGTACCTTTGCCGACATGCTCGGCCAGGCCATCGGCAAGGTGCATGAGACGCAGCAGGCTTCGACCCAGCTGGCCAACGCCTTCGAAATCGGCAAGAGCGGCGTCGACCTGACCGACGTGATGATTGCTTCGCAGAAGGCCAGCGTGTCGATGCAGGCCATGACCCAGGTGCGCAACAAGCTGGTCCAGGCGTACCAGGACATCATGCAGATGCCGGTTTGAGGACGGACGTAAACCATGGCTGAAGCAGTCGTCGACAACCCCCCTGCCAAAAGCGGCCCGCCCGCGGCCAAGCCGCCGCTGTTCGGCATGGCGTTTCTGGAAAACATCGCGCAGATGCCCATGCTGCGTCAGATCGGCCTTCTGGTCGGCCTGGCCGCCAGCGTGGCGATCGGCTTTGCCGTGGTGCTGTGGTCGCAACAACCCGATTACCGTCCGCTGTACGGCAGCCTGGCGGGCATGGACACCAAGCAGGTCATGGATACCCTGGCCGCCGCCGACATCCCCTACAACGTCGAGCCCAATTCCGGTGCTCTGCTGGTCAAGGCCGACGACCTCTCCCGTGCGCGCCTGAAACTGGCGGCCGCCGGCGTGGCACCGAGCGATGGCAACGTCGGCTTCGAGTTGCTCGACAAGGAGCAGGGCCTGGGCACCAGCCAGTTCATGGAAGCCACCCGTTACCGTCGCAGCCTGGAAGGCGAGCTGGCGCGTACCGTGTCCAGCCTGAACAACGTCAAGGGCGCGCGCGTGCACCTGGCCATCCCGAAAAGCTCGGTGTTCGTGCGTGACGAACGCAAGCCCAGCGCCTCGGTACTGGTCGAGCTGTACCCGGGCCGTGCCCTGGAAGCCGGGCAGGTGATGGCCATCGTCAACCTGGTCGCCACCAGCGTGCCGGAACTGGACAAGTCCCAGGTCACCGTGGTCGACCAGAAGGGCAACCTGCTGTCCGAGCAGATCCAGGACACCGCCCTGACCCAGGCAGGCAAGCAGTTCGACTACAGCCGCCGGGTGGAAAGCATGCTCACCCAGCGGGTGCACAACATCCTGCAGCCGGTGCTGGGCAATGACCGCTACAAGGCCGAAGTGTCCGCCGACCTCGACTTCAGTGCGGTCGAGTCCACCTCCGAGCAGTTCAACCCAGACCAGCCGGCGCTGCGCAGCGAGCAGTCGGTCGATGAACAACGTGCCAGCAGCCAGGGCCCGCAAGGTGTGCCCGGTGCGCTGAGCAACCAGCCGCCAGGCCCGGCCTCGGCACCGCAGACCACCGGTGGTGCCGCTACCCCGGCCGCGGCCATCCAGCCTGGCCAGCCGCTGGTGGATGCCAACGGCCAGCAGATCATGGACCCGGCCACCGGCCAGCCGATGCTCGCGCCGTACCCGTCGGACAAGCGCCAGCAAAGCACCAAGAACTTCGAGCTGGACCGCTCCATCAGCCACACCCGCCAGCAGCAGGGGCGCATGACCCGCCTGTCGGTGGCGGTGGTGGTGGACGACCAGGTCAAGATCGACCCGGCCACCGGCGACGCCACCCGTGCGCCATGGGGCGCCGAGGACCTGGCACGCTTCACTCGCCTGGTGCAGGACGCGGTCGGCTTCGATGCCAGCCGTGGCGACAGCGTGACGGTGATCAACGTGCCGTTCGCCGCCGACCGTGGCGAAGAAATCGCCGACATCGCCTTCTACCAGCAGCCGTGGTTCTGGGACATCGTCAAGCAAGTGCTGGGCGTGGTGTTCATCCTGGTGCTGGTGTTCGGCGTGCTGCGGCCGGTGCTGAACAACATTACAGGGGGCGGCAAGCAGGCTGCCTCGGATAGCGACATGGAGCTGGGCGGCATGATGGGTCTGGATGGCGAACTGGCCAACGACCGCGTCAGTCTGGGTGGCCCGACAAGCATTCTGTTGCCAAGCCCGAGCGAGGGTTACGAGGCACAGCTCAACGCAATCAAAGGCCTGGTGGCCGAAGACCCGGGCCGCGTTGCCCAGGTCGTGAAAGAGTGGATCAACGCCGATGAGTGATAACCGAGCCGTTACCGCCAAGCTGAGCCGCGTCGACAAAGCGGCGATCCTCCTGCTCTCGCTGGGCGAGACCGATGCGGCCCAGGTGCTGCGGCACATGGGGCCCAAGGAAGTGCAGCGGGTGGGTGTGGCCATGGCGCAGATGGGCAATGTGCACCGTGACCAGGTCGAACAGGTGATGAGCGAGTTCGTCGACATCGTCGGCGACCAGACCAGCCTGGGCGTCGGTTCTGATGCGTACATCCGCAAGATGCTCAACCAGGCCCTGGGCGAGGACAAGGCCAACGGCCTGGTCGACCGCATCCTGCTCGGCGGCAATACCAGCGGCCTGGACAGCCTGAAGTGGATGGAGCCGCGCGCCGTGGCCGACGTGATCCGCTACGAGCACCCGCAGATCCAGGCCATCGTGGTCGCCTACCTGGACCCTGACCAGGCCGGTGAAGTGCTGAGCAACTTCGACCACAAGGTGCGCCTGGACATCGTCCTGCGCGTGTCGTCGCTGAACACCGTGCAGCCGGCGGCGCTGAAGGAGCTGAACCAGATCCTCGAGAAGCAGTTCTCGGGCAACTCCAACGCGGCGCGTACCACCTTGGGCGGCATCAAGCGCGCCGCCGACATCATGAACTTCCTCGACAGCTCGGTGGAAGGTGCACTGATGGACGCGATCCGCGAAATCGACAGCGACCTGTCGGAGCAGATCGAAGACCTGATGTTCGTCTTCAACAACCTGGCCGACGTCGACGACCGTGGTATCCAGGCGCTGCTGCGCGAAGTGTCGTCCGACGTGCTGGTGGTGTCGCTCAAGGGCGCCGACGAGCGGGTCAAGGACAAGATCTTCAAGAACATGTCCAAGCGTGCCTCGGAACTGCTGCGCGACGACCTGGAGGCCAAGGGGCCGGTGCGGGTCAGCGACGTGGAAACGGCGCAGAAGGAAATCCTCACCATCGCCCGCCGCATGGCCGAGGCCGGCGAGATCGTGCTCGGCGGCAAGGGCGCCGAGGAAATGATCTGATCCACCAGGGCAGGCAAATGAATTTTGCGGCCTGGTGCGGTACTTGTGGGAGCTGGCTTGCCGGCGATGAGGCCGGCCCAGGCACCGCTGCTGTATGGCAAGGGCTTCGCCCTTGATCGCCGGCAAGCCAGCTCCCACAGGGCCCCGCATTTGTCGAACAGGCTTGTTGAGTACCTGAAAACATGTCCACCAAAGAACATCACCCCAGCGACCTGATCCGCGCCCGCGACCTCGAGGGCGTGGACGTGTGGGCGCTGCCCAGCTTCGACCCGCCAGAGCCCGAACCCGAGCCCGAGCCGGAACCCGAGGTGGTCGAGGAAGAAGTCGAGGAAGTGCCGCTGGAAGAAGTCCAGCCGCTGACCCTGGAAGAGCTCGAGGCCATCCGCCAGGAGGCCTACAACGAAGGCTTTGCCACCGGTGAGCGCGAGGGCTTCCATAGCACCCAGCTCAAGGTCCGCCAGGAAGCCGAAGAGGCCCTGAAGGCCAAGCTGGAAAGCCTCGACCGGCTGATGACCAACCTGATGGAGCCGATCGCCGAGCAGGACACGCAGATCGAGAAAACCCTGGTGCACCTGGTGGCGCACATGACCCGCCAGGTGATCGGCCGCGAGCTGCGCAACGATTCCAGCCAGATCACTCAGGTGCTGCGCGAAGCGCTCAAGCTGCTGCCCATGGGCGCGGACAATATCCGCATCCACCTCAACCCGCAGGATTTCGAGCTGGCCAAGGCCCTGCGCGAACGCCATGAGGAAAGCTGGCGGCTGCTTGAAGACAGCGCGCTGCTGCCAGGTGGCTGCCGCATCGAGACCGCTCACAGCCGCATCGACGCGAGCATGGAAACCCGCATCGAGAAAGCCGTGGCGCAACTGTTCGACCAGTTGCACGACCATTCGCTGCACCCGGCGGCAGCGGATATGTCCGTTGACCTGGACCGCCTGGTGGATACCCCCGATGCACCTTAAGCGCACCAGTTTCGGCAAGCGCCTGGGCAGTTACGCCGAGGCCATCGAGCTGCCGGCCCAGCCCATCGTCGAAGGCCGCCTGCTGCGCATGGTCGGCCTCACCCTGGAAGCCGAAGGCCTGCGCGCTGCAGTCGGCAGCCGCTGCCTGGTAATCAACGACGACAGCTACCACCCGGTGCAGGTGGAGGCCGAAGTCATGGGCTTCGCCGGGCCCAAGGTATTCCTCATGCCGGTCGGCAGCATTGTCGGCATCGCCCCCGGCGCCCGGGTGGTGCCGCTGGATGACAGTGGCCGCCTGCCCATGGGCATGAGCATGCTCGGCCGGGTGCTCGACGGCGCCGGTCGCGCGCTGGATGGCAAGGGCGGGATGAAGGCCGAGGACTGGGTGCCGATGGACGGCCCGGTGATCAACCCGTTGAACCGCGACCCCATCAGCAAGCCGCTGGATGTGGGCATTCGCAGCATCAATGGCCTGCTCACCGTCGGTCGCGGCCAGCGCCTGGGCCTGTTCGCCGGTACCGGCGTGGGCAAGTCGGTGTTGCTGGGCATGATGACCCGCTTCACCGAAGCCGAGATCATCGTCGTCGGCCTGATCGGCGAGCGGGGCCGCGAGGTCAAGGAATTCATCGAGCATATCCTTGGTGAGGAAGGCCTCAAGCGCTCGGTGGTGGTCGCTTCGCCCGCCGACGATGCGCCGCTGATGCGCCTGCGGGCCGCCATGTACTGCACACGTATTGCCGAGTACTTCCGCGACAAGGGCAAGAACGTGCTGTTGCTGATGGACTCTCTGACCCGTTTCGCCCAGGCCCAGCGTGAAATTGCCCTGGCCATCGGCGAGCCGCCGGCCACCCGGGGTTACCCGCCGTCTGTATTCGCCAAGCTGCCCAAGCTGGTGGAGCGGGCCGGTAACGGCGAGCCAGGCGGTGGTTCGATCACCGCGTTCTATACCGTGTTGTCCGAGGGCGACGACCAGCAGGACCCGATTGCCGACGCGGCGCGCGGTGTGCTCGATGGTCACTTCGTGCTGTCGCGGCGGCTGGCCGAGGAAGGCCATTACCCGGCCATCGACATCGAAGCCTCGATCAGCCGGGTCATGCCCCAGGTGGTCGATGCCGACCATTTGCGCCAGGCGCAAAAGTTCAAGCAGTTGTGGTCGCGCCTGTCGCAAAGCCGCGACCTGATCAGCGTGGGCGCATACGTGGCGGGTGGCGACCCGGAAACCGACCTGGCCATTGCCTTGCAATCGAAGCTGGTGGAGTTTCTGCGCCAGGGCCTGCGCGAGAGCGTGGGCATGGCGCAAAGCCGCGAACAGTTGGGGGCGATCTTTGCGCCCCCGGCGGGCGGTTGATAGGCCATGGTGCTGCCCGGACGTGCCGCGCGCCTGGCGCCGGTGGTGGACATGGCCGAAGAGGCCGAGCGCCAGGCGGCCCAGCGCCTTGGGCAGTTCCAGCAGCAGGTGGCCACGGCCCAGGCCAAGCTGGCCGAGCTCGAGCGGTTTCGCGAGGATTACCAGCTGCAGTGGATCAACCGTGGCGGGCAGGGGGTAAACGGTAGCTGGCTGGTCAATTACCAGCGCTTCCTCGGGCAGCTGGAAACGGCCATGACCCAGCAGCGCCAGAGCCTGGTCTGGCACCAGAACAACCTCAACAACGCCCGCGGCACCTGGCAGCAGGCCTATGCCCGGGTGGAAGGCTTGCGCAAGCTGGTGCAGCGCTACCAGGAGGAAGCCCGGCGGGCCGAAGACAAGCGCGAGCAGCGCTTGCTCGACGAGCTGTCACAACGCCTGCCGCGGCAGAATCACCTATAGCCTGTACTGGCCTCTTCGCGGGTAAACCCGCTCCCACAGGTACGGCGCAGGATTCGAATTCGTGGAGATCCTGTGGGAGCGGGTTTACCCGCGAAGAGGCCGGGACAGGCAGCCCACATGCTTGCCACCCCCGCCATCGCCTGCTAAACCTGTAAGGAGTTGCATCCGCCATCATCGAAGGAATCGCTAGCATGGCAGTCGAGACTGATTTTTCGCAGGACGGGAAAAAGCTGACGATAAAGATCAAGGGGCGCTTCGATTTCGGCAAGCACCAGGAATTTCGTGACGCCTACGAACGCCAGCCCAGCCGGCCAGATTCGGTGGTCGTCGACCTGAAGGACACCACCTACCTCGACAGTTCCGCGCTCGGCATGCTGCTGTTGCTGCGTGACCATGCGGGCGGCGATGAGTCGGATGTGCGTGTGGTGCATGCCAGCTCCGACGTGCGCAAGATCCTCGCCATCTCCAATTTCGAAAAACTCTTCGATATCAGTTGAGCGCCGACATGCCGGCCGAACAGGCGTTGACCGTGCTGGTCGCCGAAGACGGTGCCGCCGACCGCCTGCTGCTGGCGCAGATCGTGCGCCGTCAGGGCCATCAGGTATTCACCGCGGAAAACGGCGAGCAGGCGGTGGCGCTGTTCGTCGAGCGGCGCCCGCAACTGGTGCTGCTGGATGCGCTGATGCCGGTGATGGATGGCTTCGAGGCGGCGCGGCAGATCAAGGCACTGGCCGGCGAAGCGCTGGTGCCGATCATTTTCCTGACGTCATTGAACGAGGAGGAAGGCCTGGTGCGCTGCCTGGAGGCCGGGGGCGACGACTTCATGGCCAAGCCCTACAGTGCGGTGATCCTCGGCGCCAAGATCCGCGCCATGGACCGCCTGCGCCGGCTGCAGGCCACCGTGCTGGAGCAGCGCGACCAGATTGCCCGGCACCACCACCACCTGCTCAACGAGCAGCGGGTGGCCAAGGCGGTGTTCGACAAGGTGGCCCACTCCGGCTGCCTTTCTGCCCCCAACATCCGCTACCTGCAATCGCCCTATGCGCTGTTCAACGGCGACCTGATGCTGGCCGCGTTCACGCCAGCCGGTGACATGCGTGTGCTGCTTGGCGATTTCACCGGCCATGGTCTGCCAGCGGCGGTAGGGGCGATGCCGCTGGCTGAAGTGTTCTACGGCATGACCGCCAAGGGCTACGGCATGGCGCAGATCCTGCGCGAGATGAACGCCAAGCTCAAACGTATCCTGCCGGTGGACATGTTCTGCTGTGCGCTGCTGCTCAACCTCAGCATGCAGCGCGGTTCGGTGGAAGTGTGGAACGGTGGCATGCCTGATGGCTATCGCCTGGCAGTGGATGGCCAGGTGCTGTCGGCGCTGACTTCGCGACACCTGCCGCTGGGCATCCTCGACGCCGAACGTTTCGATGACAGTACCGAAGTGTTGCCGCTGGCACCGGGCGAGCGCCTGCTGCTGCTGTCGGACGGCGTGCTGGACACCGCCGACGACCAGGAGCGCCTGTTTGGTGTGCAGCGCCTGCGCAGGGTGTTGGCCGACAACCGTGACCCGGTGCGGTTGTTCGACGAAGTGATGCAGGCCCTGGAGCGCTTTGGCGGGCGCCCGCGCGATGACATCAGCCTGTGCGACATTCGTATGTTCAGCGCCGAGGAGCGGGTGCCGGCGCCGATGATCTACTCTGATAGCGGCCGTTCCAGCCCGCTGGACTGGTCGCTGGGGTTCGAGGTGCGTGGCCAGAGCCTGAAGCGCTTCAACCCGGTGCCGTACCTGGTGCAGTTGTTGCAGGAGATTCACGGCCTGCGCGCGCGTACCGGCAACCTGCACAGCGTGCTCAGCGAGCTGTATTCCAATGCTCTGGAGCATGGCGTGCTGGGCCTGGACTCGCAGCTCAAGCGCGATGTACAGGGCTTTGCCGACTATTATCAGGAACGCGCCCGGCGCCTTGGGGTACTGACCGACGGTTACGTGCGCATCGATTTCAAGGTTGAACCGCAAGCCGACGGCGGGCGTCTGATGATCGAGGTCCGTGACAGTGGTGCCGGGTTCGATGTGCAGCGGGTGCTGTCGCGGCCCTCGCTGGAGCAGGGGCTGAGCGGGCGTGGCCTGAACCTGATTCAGCGGCTGGCCAGCAATGCCCGCTGGAGCGAAGGCGGGCGTTGCGCGCATGTGGAGTTCGTATGGTGAGCCACGGGTTGGCTCGGGCATAATCTGGCTTGATCAAGGAGTGAACAAGTGACTGACATGCATATTGACCACAAGGTACTCAGTGACCTGCGTGAGGTCATGGAAGATGGCTACCTGCAGTTGGTGCAAACCTTTCTCGACGACTCCGAACGGCGCCTGGGCCAGTTGCACGCGGCCAAAAGTGCCGAAGAGCTCGGTTCCGCAGCCCACAGTTTCAAGGGCAGCAGCAGCAACATGGGCGCGGTTGCATTGGCCAGCCTGTGCCAGCAGCTGGAGGAGCGCGCGCGGCGGCCCCCGTTGTATGGCATCGAGGACCTGATCAACCGCATCGACCTGGAGTTCGTCGAGGTGCAGCGCTTCTACCGAGGTGAGCAGCAGCGCATTTCGGCGGGTTGAAACACGACTTGGCGCGAGTCTTGCCTGTCTCTGGCTGGATGATTTTTTTGTTTCTGGCGCGGAGACCGCTCGATGCCTGTCGCACCCAACCCATTGTTGCAAGGCAACGCCATTGCCAACACCTCGCGTTCGGCCACCGCACAGGCCGACAAGCCGCTGCAGGCGCCGGGCGACAAGGGCGACGGCTTCGGCCAGGTGATGGCCCGGCAGGGCCGCGACAAGGCCGCCGGGCAGGACGACAAGGTCGCTCAGGCCAAGCCCAAGGACAAGCCCGAGGCGGCGCAGGGCGGCAAGAAAGCCGCTGCCGACAAACCCGCGGTTGCCGATGACGGCAAACAATTGCCAGCCGACGACCAGGCCCAGGCCGACACCGGCTTGCGCGATGCCAGCCTGGTTGCCGGCCAGGTCACCGACGCCCAGCCTGGCGCACAACTGATCCAGGCCCAGGCCGAGGCGGTGGCGCCGGTGTTGCAGGCCGCCGCGGCGCAGGCGCAGGTTACCGCCGAGCTGCCCGAGGAGCCGGCCGCCGAGGAAGCCTTCGACCCTGACTCCGACCCTTTGGCCAACCTGCCTACCCTGCGCCTGGCGCTGGAACAAAGCGCCCAGGCCAAGGGAGCGACGTCGGCGCATGCCCTGGACCCTTCGCAGGCTCAGGGCGAAGAGGGGCAGATGGCCGTCAATACCTTGGCGAATCTGGTCGAGAATGCCGAGGGTGAAACGGGCGAGCCTGGCGACAAGGCCTTTGCTGGCTTGCTCGAAGATGGCCTGAAAGACACCAAGAGCGCTGGCAGCGATACACGCGTAGACGATTTCGCCAACCGCCTGGCCAACCTGACCCAGGCCGCCACGGCCAAGACCGCCAATGCCGTGCCGGCCAATACCAGCCCATTGCACCAACCGCTGCCGATGAACCAGAACGCCTGGGCCGAGGGCCTGGTCAACCGGGTCATGTACCTGTCCAGCCAGAACCTCAAGTCGGCGGATATCCAGCTGGAACCGGCGGAACTGGGCCGCCTGGACATTCGCGTCAATGTTGCGACGGACCAGTCGACCCAGGTCACCTTCATCAGCGGCCACGCCGGCGTGCGTGATGCCCTCGACAGCCAGGTGCACCGCCTGCGCGAGCTGTTCGCCCAGCAGGGGCTGGCACAGCCGGACGTCAACGTGGCCGACCAGTCGCGCGGGCAACAGCAGCAGGGGCAGGCGCAGGCACAGGGCAGCAACCTGTCCGGGGTGGCGGCGCGCCGGGCCGAGCAGGGCGGGGCAGAGGCAGTCGATAGCGCCCGGCCTGTGGAGCAGCAGGTGGTTGTTGGCGACAGTGCGGTCGATTATTACGCGTAGATCCCGATTGCCTGTACTGGCCTCTTCGCGGGTAAACCCGCTCCCACAAGTACCGTGCAGGCTTCGAAACCTGTGGAGGTCCTGTGGGAGAGGGTTCACCCGCGAAGAAGCCAGCACAGTTGTTCCTGCTGAAATCTCCCTTCTGCAAAATCTGGCATAACACTTGCTCAAGCCAAGCCATCCTCCCTTGAACCCCCGATGGACGACGGATTATTGGCATGGCGAAGAGCGAAGCAGTCAAAGACCCCGCCACTAAAGGCAAACTCAAGCTGATCCTGCTGGCGGTAGTGGGCCTGTTGCTGGCGATCGGCCTTTCGGTGGGCGCTACCTGGTTCATCATGCACAAGAGCGAGCCGGCCCCGGCCGCCGAGCCTGCGGCCAGCAACGTCAAGCCTGCGGCCATCTACGAGGCGCTGACCCCGGCCTTCGTGGTCAACTTCAACCAGAACGGCCGCCAGCGCTACATGCAGCTGAGCATCACCCTGCAGGCGCGTAACCAGGCCGACCTGGATGCCCTCAAGGTGCACATGCCGGTGATCCGCAACAACCTGGTGATGATGTTCTCCGGGCAAGGGTTCGACACCCTCGCCAGCAGCCCGGTAGGGCAGGAGATGCTGCGCCAGAAGGCCACCGCGGTGGTCCAGGAAGTGGCGCAGAAGGAAGTCGGCAAGCCGGTCGTCGACCAGTTGCTGTTCACCAATTTCGTATTGCAGTAGGAGTCCGCAATGGCCGTACAGGACCTGCTGTCCCAGGATGAAATCGATGCCCTGTTGCACGGCGTCGACGACGGGCTGGTGCAGACCGAAAGTGCATCCGAGCCTGGCAGTATCAAAAGTTACGACCTGACCAGTCAGGACCGTATCGTGCGGGGTCGCATGCCGACCCTGGAAATGATCAACGAGCGTTTCGCCCGTTACACCCGTATCAGCATGTTCAACCTGCTGCGCCGCTCCGCCGATGTGGCGGTGGGCGGCGTGCAGGTGATGAAGTTCGGCGAATACGTGCACTCGCTGTACGTGCCGACCAGCCTCAACCTGGTCAAGATCAAGCCGCTGCGCGGCACCTCGCTGTTCATCCTCGACGCCAAGCTGGTGTTCAAGCTGGTGGACAACTTCTTCGGCGGCGACGGCCGCCACGCCAAGATCGAAGGCCGCGAGTTCACCCCCACCGAGTTGCGCGTGGTGCGCATGGTGCTGGACCAGTGTTTCGTCGACCTCAAGGAAGCCTGGCAGGCAATCATGCCGGTCACCTTCGAGTACATGAACTCCGAGGTCAACCCGGCCATGGCCAACATTGTCGGCCCCAGCGAGGCGGTGGTGGTGTCCACCTTCCACATCGAGCTGGACGGCGGTGGCGGCGACCTGCACGTGACCATGCCGTACTCGATGATCGAGCCGGTGCGGGAAATGCTCGATGCCGGTTTCCAGTCCGACCTGGACGACCAGGACGAGCGCTGGGTCAAGGCCCTGCGCGAGGACGTGCTGGACGTGGCCGTGCCGCTGACCGCCACCGTAGCCCGGCGCCAGCTGAAGCTGCGCGACATCCTGCACATGCAGCCTGGCGACGTGATCCCGGTGGAGCTGCCCGAGCACCTGGTGCTGCGCGCCAACGGCGTGCCGTCGTTCAAGGCGCGGCTGGGTTCGCACAAGGGCAACCTGGCCCTGCAGATCATCGACCCGATCGAACGCCGCTGACGGCGTGCCGGTCGCTCATAACGAATTGAATGCCTGTCGAGGAAACCATGGCTAACGAAAACGAGATCACCTCCGCAGAGGACCAGGCACTGGCCGATGAATGGGCTGCGGCACTGGAAGAAACCGGTGCAGCCGGCCAGGCCGATATCGATGCACTGCTGGGTGGTGACACCGGTAGCAGCACCGGCGGCGCGGGCCGCCTGCCGATGGAGGAGTTCGCCAGCTCGCCGAAGCCGAACGAAAACGTCAGCCTCGAAGGCCCTAACCTGGACGTGATCCTGGATATCCCGGTGAACATTTCCATGGAAGTGGGCAGCACCGAGATCAACATCCGCAACCTGCTGCAGCTCAACCAGGGCTCGGTGATCGAGCTCGACCGCCTGGCCGGCGAGCCGCTCGACGTGCTGGTCAACGGCACGCTGATCGCCCATGGCGAAGTGGTGGTGGTCAACGAGAAGTTCGGCATCCGCCTGACCGACGTGATCAGCCCCAGCGAACGTATCAAGAAGCTGCGCTGAGTGAAGGGCACGATGCGCGCCATCGCGGCGCTCGCCGCGCTGCTCGCCAGCCAGGCTTGCCTGGCCGCGGCCACACCGGCGGCAACCCCGGCAACCGCGCCTGGCAGCCTCGGTGGGCAGCTGGCGCAGATGGTCTTCGGCCTGCTGCTGGTGGTCGGCCTGATCTTCTTCCTGGCCTGGTTGCTGCGGCGCATGCAAAGCACGGCGGTGAAGGGCGGGCAGGTGATCGAGATCGTCGGCAGCCGGGCCATCGGCCCGCGTGACCGCCTGCTGCTGGTGCAGGTGGGCAAGGAGCAGATCCTGATCGGCCATACCCCCGGCACCATCGAGGCCCTGCACGTACTGGCCGAACCCGTGGAAGTGCCGGCAAGCGTCCGTCAGGCGACGCCGGAGTTTGCCCAGCGGCTGATGGAGCTGATGGGCAAGGACCCTAAGGACAAGAAGTGATGAGCGGCCCGCTGCGTATGTTGTTGACTTTGGCGCTGCTGCTGGCTGCGCCGCTGGCCCTGGCCGCCGACCCGTTGTCGATCCCGGCCATTACCCTGTCCAATGGGGCGGACGGGCAGCAGGAGTATTCGGTCAGCCTGCAGATCCTGCTGATCATGACGGCGCTCAGCTTCATCCCGGCGTTCGTCATCCTGATGACCAGCTTCACCCGCATCATCATCGTGTTCTCGATCCTGCGTCAGGCCCTGGGCCTGCAGCAGACGCCGTCGAACCAGCTGCTGACCGGCATGGCGCTGTTCCTGACCATGTTCATCATGGCGCCGGTGTTCGACCGGGTGAACCAGGACGCGCTGCAGCCGTACCTGAAGGAGCAGATGACCGCCCAGCAGGCCATCGACAAGGCCCAGGGGCCGCTCAAGGACTTCATGCTGGCGCAAACCCGGCAAA
>RCUT01000916.1_pt1 | contig 14519 bp, 14 predicted proteins | sample 2166171 | NCBI WGS metagenome assembly RCUT01 (sample SAMN09932757, study PRJNA488358) | compost metagenome | isolation source: compost soil in 4-hydroxybenzoic | place: Germany: Experimental Botanical Garden
GCTCCGACTTGACCTTCTCCAGCTCTTTTCGCAGCTCGGCGCGTTCGGCGCGCAGCCTCGCCAGCGCATCGTCGGCGCTGCCGACAACAAAATTGCCGCCGACGAAATCGGCACCCGCCAAAGGAGCGAGGGCATCGATGACGGCCTCGGGTGTCGACGCAGTGACGCGCTCATCGACCAGGCCGACGGACTTCGCTTCTTCGAGTAATGCCCGGGCCTCGAGTAGCTCGTCAGAACTGGTATTCGAAATCTCCCGAAGCTGCCGCTCGAGGCGCCGCAACTCGCGCTTGGCGGCATCGAGAAGCGAGAGCTTAAGAAGGCGATCTTCGTCGATTGCGCCGAGGAAGTACGGCAGACTGTCCTTTACGGCTTGAGCGATGAAATTGTCGCCCGTGCGGTGGAACAGGATCTTCTTGCTGTCGATCTCGTCCTGATCCTGGAATGAGAATGTCAGCGCGTGGCGGATGTTGGCGGTGAGTGGATCGCGGGTCTGACCGGCGGGAGGCCGATGCTGGTTCTCATTAATGCCGACGGCAGCGGCCAGCGTTTCGCCCAGCGCATCGAGAGTGATATTCTTAAATAACGTCGACACTGCAGGCAACTCAATCGACGTGCCGCGCTGAACGTATATGTCCGGACTCGTCTTATTTCCGGGGCCGGGATTGCGACGTGCCACGAAGATCTGGCTATCGCCTGCCTGGAACAGCACGGCGAACCACGATACGTATCGCCGTATGACGCCCTCGGCGACGTAACAGTCGCCGCGACCGGTACAGTAGTCCACGATATCGATCAGTGCCGACTTTCCGGTTTTTGACGCGCCGGTAATGACGTTCAACTCGCCAATCCTGAAAGGCAGCTCTCGGATGCGACCGTCGTGGCTGTAGAGGACGATATTGGCAATCTGGAAGGTCATGGCGCCACTCCCCATGCGGCGAAGATGGTATGATCGGTTCCGCCACCGGCGAGCCACCGGCCGACAAAGGCCGCCCGGTCGACGCACTCGCGCGTCTCGTCGGTGTGATTGGGGTCGTTTGGATAGGAGGCCGGTATGCGGCGGCGGCCAACCGCTAGTGCGGCGCCATCAACGGCGAGATAGGCGTGCGCCATCGCGAACATCAGCGCTTCCTGTGTGACCGCCCGGGTGACACGCATGCGGCCAGCGAAGGTTACATGTACGTCCTTATGTTCCTGCAGCCAGGGCAGAACGCCGGTGACGGTTGATTTTGGCAATGCTTCGCGGGTGCGGCGATGAAGGACGATCGGGGCAAGGAGGAAGGCCAATGCGATTGGCATCGGACGGCCCGCCTTGCGCGTATAGTCGGCCACCATGCGGCACAAAAGCATCCCGACAAAGGCTGGGTTCAGGAGATGGGCTTCTTCGCGCGGCTTGTCGCTCCAGGCTGGCCGGATACTGTAACTTTCGTCACTCATCGCCGCCTCCCTTCACACGGAAGTCGGGGTGCCATCCTAGGGCTAGGCGGTTGGCGAGGATATGGAAGCTGCCGTGCGTCAGGAACCGCTGCCGCACCGAGCGGAGTGGGAAATCAGCGTCGCGCTCTACCCATTGATAGATCTGCCTTCCCGCCGCGATCCGGTCGTCATCGTCTTGTATGTCGCATTCCTCGCAGGCGGATTCGAAGCGGGGTTGCCATGCTTCGATCAGGCCACGCTCGTAGCGTTGCAGCTCATTGTCGACGAGCAGGTCGTCGCGTGTCCATCGCGATCGCTGCTCAAAGGCGCGATAATAATCGCGGATCGCCCATTCGATACGCTTCGGCGCGACCTCGATATCGCGTAGTTGGCGCACGAACAAACGCCCGTCATGTTCATCTAGTATTTCCTGAGTTACGTCGAGTTCGGCGAAATCGACCGGCAAGGCGTCACGCTGGAAACTCTCTCGAAGCTCCTCGATCTTGGCGTCGACGGTAACGACAGGGATCGGCGGAGCGCCCGCAACCGAGAGCGAGGCGATCACTTGGCGGAACCACCATCCTTCCAGACGCTCGACAAGCGCCGGGACGTGCTGGTTTTTCGCTGCATGGTGCAACTCGGCCTCGATATCTGCTTGCAGGTCGAGCGCGTCGGGTGCCGCGTCAAGCACCGTCATGGCTTTGAGGAGCCCCACGCGCAGCGTTGGATTGAGCGCTAAAAATGCTCGATAGGCGGGTGCGTTGGTCACGCTCGTCGATGCAGCAGCAGAGGCTTCGAGTATCGCCAGGGCTTGGGTCTCGTCACGGCCATCCGCCCTAAGTAGCGATGCGGCCGAGCCGGCGGGCGCAGTCGCGGTGGTGATGAGGAAGAAGCGGGAGGAAAGTACCGTCGCGGGGTCGGCCGCAATTCGCTCAGCCCAGACGCGGAGCGTCTTCCACAAGTCTGTGCTAGCGTCGGAAAGGCTGCCTTTGCCGGCAAGATGATGCTTGGTCTGTATCAGTTCGACGGGATCGCCATTCTGCTGGAATGCGACGTCATCGAACCGCTCGATCGAGATGTCTACACCGGGCGCATCGCGCGTCGCTTCAATCGCTTTGAACAGCGCGAAACGGCATTGATACAGATACCCGACCATCGATGCCGTAGCATCGAACTTGTTGCCGCCCACCATAGCTTGGAGCCAATCCCCCGCCTAAACCCCGAACAATACTACGTTCTTGCTAGACTTGTTCAAGCACAACCTCCCAAACGCGTGCGACTATCGTGTGCCACACGGCGGCTGACCCGTTCGCGGATCGCTTTCGCTTCCCGCGTCGAAGAGCGGCGCGCCATTCAGCGGGCTATCCATCGACTTTTACACGTTCTTCCAAGCTCATTGGCTCATCACGACCTGGTGTGAGAGCGCAGCGCTGGAAGTGGAAGAAAGCCGCCGGTTGGACTGAACACTGGGAGCATCGCGTCGACCTTTATCGGCACCTCTACCGATGGCGAGCATTCTCTTGATGCAGTCGATCACGCCGTGCCTCGCCCTTCTAAAGGTTCACGTGGGCGGCTATCTCAGCTTCGCAAAGCAGACCTTCCTAACCGCTGCAATGAGTCAGTTGCGGCGGTTCGATGATGTCGCGGAAGCGCCATCAGCGGACATTGCGGCTCTGCCCGAAAGACGACCTTCCGATCCTTGGGTGAACGTCCGCTTTCGGGTGAGGTGCCTGGGACCGAATTCGACCCGTAGCGGACATCGACGATCTCGCTAAGCTACACGTATGGAAGTCTCGCTTCACACTACACTCTGGCTCGGATGGGCGTTCGCTTGCGCATTAGGCGTGCGCCTCGGTTTTACCCGACTGTTTCGGGCCCAACTGGGTCGCATGGCTCAACTCGCCTCCTACGGGATGTGGCTCGTTCTGCCCCTGGTTGGGTGGGCGACCCTATTCCTGGCCGGCTACGTGCAACAGGTTGGGGCCAGTGATCCCCATCAGATGTGGGGCTACTGGCTATTCTTCTATTCGCCATTGGGGTTGCCCACGATCTCCGGCGCGCCTGCCGTTTTGTTCGTCGATCTCGTGAAGGCAATGATTGATCGGAGAAAACCTCGCCAAAACGCCTAAGTCCGCCAACCACCCCTAGGCGACGTTGACGGCGACCGCTCTCGGGCTTGGACGCCAATGTCTGCTTTCGATGCCGAAGCCCAGGACCGAAATCGACCCATCGCGGACATCAGATGCCGCTGGTCGAGACCCAAATTCCAAAAGCTAGCAGGATCGCCAACAAGGTAAGGACCACATTGGCTGCCAGCGCGACGGCCTTCCAAGGGCCTCTAGCAAGCACGACGCCGCGAACAGTGCAGAACACCAAAGCCAGAATGATAAGCGGATAGGCCCCAAGCCACGCAAAGGTGCCCGACAATATCCACGGAGCGAACAACATGATGGTGCTGCAGAGACCCGCCGGGATGATAAGCCGATAAAGCACCGCTCTAAAGTCGCCCCACCGAACCTCGTAGCGCAGCTTGTGCATATCCCAGTCTCGCCTGAGCAGGTTGGATCATCAAGTCGCCGAGGTCCGCTAGCGGATCCTAGCTTCGCTGGTCAGGCGATTTTCCTCGGACATCTTTCCAGTACTCGTCGTGCACATCAGCATCTATCTCAACGGGTTTGGTGCTACCCTCGTAAAGCCGATCACGGCCATCTTTGCGAGGGCCAGAAATCCAAAAATGGTCGCCGGTTTCCACGTCAAAGTAGTTAGCTTTGAAGCCGGTCCCACCGAGGCTCTGGAATGTGCGTCCACCGTAGTGCAAGGACCGACCAGTTTTCGAAAAGGACACTCGGCCAACCCGAGCCAATCCGTTCAATCCGGATGACTTGTTTTCGATATACATGATGCGAGTTTTCTTCGCGGACATCTTCACCCCCGGTTGCCCCCATTTTTATCCGCGAGCCGCTTCTAAGCAATGTCCGCTTTCCACCCATAAGCGAACTTCGGTTCACGACCCGTTGCGGACCTTGGATAAGGTCGGCTTGCGGGCAAGTTAGACCGCCCCAGCCTCGAAGTTGGTATCTTGGGCTAGCGCCTGCGCCCTATAAGCGTTGATGCGCTCGACCATTTGTTCCGGTGATCCCGGCCACCCCTTGGGCAACGCGCCTTCGGCGCCCACGAACCGGTTCACACGAATCAGTGTGGAGTCTTTGCGAGCGCCTGGCGCGAAATTGTAACCGATCATCTTTCCGCCCCTTGCTAGGCGGTAGACGAAGAGAGGGTTTACGTCGCGCCAGAGTATCTGTTTCGGAGACCTAACGAGGCCCCCAGCGACCGTGAAACCGGCTGGCGCCAACAACAAGCGTTGGGGGCGGACGAGCAGAAAGGCGAAAACAACACTGCAGAGGCCGAAGAACGCGCCAGCAAGCCAAGACTTGTAACTCTCGCTGGCGGCTTCACTCGGGATCGCGACGGATATGGATACGAACGCCAAGCTGGTCAGCAGAAAGAGCACGGTCTTCCCACGCGAGGATTTGATTTCTTCGACTTCCATGTGATCCCGCCCCCGGACCTGTCACTCTAGCCTCGACATTGCCCGACCGAAGGTCCGCTTTCCACCCTTAAGCGAACTTCGGCTCACGACCCATGGCGGACATTGGCGTGCCTACGGCCTTGAGCCTTTGATGGGAAATCTCAGGAGAATTTTTCGGCAACCGCGAATGATCTCAGGAAGGTAAGATTGGTCGAACCCGAAGTGGAAGGAGTGCCGTTGCTCAAGATGATCGGGGGTGGCTTCGACATAGACCGCGATTTGCCCCAACGAGCCCATCTCAAGCGTTGCTTTGATAGCCGGTTCGATGGGGGCGAGTGCCGCCTTCCCCCGCAAATTCTTCGACATGGCTTCAATTTCGGTGAGGAAAGAAGCAACTTCGTCGGTGCGCAGCCAAGGCCCCCTCAACTCTACTGACGAGCCGGGGGCTTCGACCCTCGCGCGAATGACGAGCCAGTTGCCGTCCGAATAATCATCATCGTCGGGACGCTCTCGGGATTCAACCCAAAGGGAAAGCCCACCCAGCTTCAGGTCCGGTTCGTCATCATCAGCGAAAGCGTCGGTCATGCTGAGAGCCTAGCGCGCGGGGCCGTATCGGCAAACGTCCGCTATCCACCCCCAGCTGACAATCCTGAAGTCTGCTCTTGGGATGTTTCTCCGCCTACATGGCGGGGCCGCGCCGTCAATGTATGCGTTTTAACAACAGGTGGGCAGGGTGGCGACCTTCAGGAGGTTGGCCATGCGCCAGTCAGACCTTTTCATCAAATCGCCTCGCCCTTGGAATGCCGGTCGCATGATCGGGCCAAAGGCACCTCTGAAGCCGAAGCACATTTGGGCCATCAGACACCAGCTGAAGGTGAGCCATCGCGTCCGAGATCTCGCAATGTTCAACTGCGCGTTGGACTCGAAGCTGCGAGGCTGCGACCTCGTCCGGTTGAGAGTCGGGGACGTCGCACCTGCGCGCCTGTCAGCTACTCCTCGGTCATCGAAAGCTGGAAAGCACTGTCCGCTACCTGGGCATCGAGGTGGACGATGCACTTGAACTGTCAGAGCAGATCGACCTTTGATGAGATAAGCTGCCCTCGGCGGACACTCGCGTCGTCCGCTGAGGGTGGGAAGAGGACCTTAACTCATACAGCAGAGGTTCGCCCAAACGCTGCGCAGAAACTCAAAGAATGACCCGTCTTCACAAGTCAGCTCTGATGATCTCGCTAGCCATTGGTTCGGCAGCTTGCATCGAACGCGGGCCGGTAGTGGTGGAGTTTACATCCCAGACCCTGCGCATCCCGCGCGACCGGGAGTTCACCGAGATATACGTGAGTCGCGACGCAGCAGGCTTTCGCCGAGAACCAGGAGCCATCAGTCTCGAGATTTGCGACCAGCATGTGACTGAAAAGCCGGAGGCCGGTTGCCATCTTCACGGCAACCACGGCACCCAGGTCTTCATCCGAGATGCGCGCGTAGGGTCCAAGTTCGAGCTTCTAAAGGAACGGCCGGTTGGCGTGGCAAGGCCAGGCGAAGCTGATCTGACGCCGCTGGACTGGGATGATAAAGCCCCACTCTTCAACACGCCTCTGGCTCTCGAAAATTATACGTTAAGCCGACTAAAGAACTCGCTCTCGAGGGAAGGCTCCCAACTATCCACGACCGACCGAGGTTGGCCGATTGCGAGGTGTGATCAGCACCATTTGGGCGGCATGTATTGCAGTTTCGGATTTCTAATCGATGGCGCCGCCGTAGAGGCCCGATGGTTCTCACCCTCTGATCGAAGAGCGATCAGCCAAGGCGAAGTGTGGGACATTGCAAGCGATATCGAGCTTCGACTACGGCGAGTATCCGCTTAGCCGGAGCGCCTGAATGTCTGCAACGGGTCGTGAAGCGAAGTTCGCTTAAGGTTGGAAAGCCGACATCCACTGGAGGTAGCTCTCATGATGACCACTGCCGGGGCTGGCTGACCAGTCCCATTTGACGCACCTGAGATGCTGCCTACATGCCGGTCAGCAGTGTTGGTCCGACGTTAATGATGGCGTGGGTCACCACCACGAGCCCGATCGAGCCGGTTCGCAGCCACACGACTCCCAGAACCAATCCACCCACCGTCTGCAACAGGAATGCGGGTGCGTAGGCTTGGGCAGCGTATTGCAGCACTGGCCAATCCCCATGCACGACGGGCTGCATCAGGGCGAGGGGCGGATGAATAAGCCCGAAGACGACGCTTGACACGAAGACGGCATGAAACCGGGACTGGGTGAGGTCCAGCAAAGCCGTCAGCAGTAGAACGCGAAAAATAACTTCTTCAGCGGCGGCTGCGAGGATCAGACCGGCGGTCGGGATAAACAGGTCGCCAACCGATGGAATCTCGAGGCCGGCCGGGCCATTGGCGAACTTCGCGTAACTCACTGCTGTGGCGAAGCCGAGGGCCGCCGCGCCCACCAGGCATAGTCTGAGTTTTGACGCGCTCTTCAGTCGCGCGGGCCATTTGACCAAGCCTAGCGCGAGGAAGGCCGCTGGAACCAGCGTCCAGGTGACCAGGGGCACTATTCTCGCAATCTCATCGAGACGGCCCTGGCGTTCAAAAATCCAGCCCACGCTCAAAAGGATCGCGAGCGCCACGCCGATCATGGCCAAGATCCAACCGACCTGATTTGGCCGAGGGCCTGCGCTCCAGTAGATCGTCGAACCTGTGGTCGCGAAGCGCAGGGCGACGAACGTGAGGCCAAAGAAGACGACCGCCAGCAGAGCAAAACCTACGTAGATCGTCCCGACGAATTCGGTGCCCACTACCCCCGGCGCCGAAACCAGAACCCAGAAGGTGAGCGCCGCCAGCGCAAGAGCGAAAAACTGCGACAGTCTGCGCGCGATCATGAGCGTGTCCGACGATGGATGGCCCAAGGACGTGCATGTCCCCCGACTCACAACCCTGTGTAATCAGCCTCTACCGCCTAGCCAACGCCCGCAACGGGTCGATTTCGGTCCTAGGCGTCGGCGCCGAAAACGGACCTTGGCCCGCAGGCCGGAAAGCGGTCGCTATCGACGTCCGCTAGGGGTGGCTAGCGGACATCATTCGATGACGGCGGGGACTTGGAAGAACGTCAACTCATAGTCGATGCTGTCCAAGCCTGGTTCATCGTTGAAATGCACTTCAAACGCCCGCTCAGGGTAATCGGCAGCGAGCTTCTGCTGATAGATCGCCCGTAGGACACGGCCGAGGTGACGAAGCTGAGTTTCGGAAGCCGACGCCCCATAGTGGATATCCGCTATGTGAATGTGATTGATGACGGCTTCGATCCCTTTGCGATCGCCCCCGCGCTTTTCCCACTCTCGCAGATTGGCTTCGGTCGATCCTTGCCGAAGAACGTAGTCATCGATCACGACAAACTCAGGCCAGAATAGGAGGCTGTAGCCGACGGCAAGGTCGAAGGTGCCGTTCATGGCTATCCAACTCTCCAGATCAATCCCCCGGCCCTCGTTCCAAAGTTTCGCGTCTGGGATGAGGTCGCTTTCGCTAACCATCGCTAGTTCTCCCTCGTGTGGGGATACCTTAGCCGGAGGACCTGAACGTCTGCAAAGGGTCGTGAAGCGAAGGTCGCTTAAGGGTGGTGAGCGGACGTCAAGAATGGTGCTGCACGACCTCTAAAGGTCAATATAGAAGGGGCCGCCGTACCACCAACGCACTTCTGTTACGATGCCATCGTTTAGACGAAGAGTTATCACGCCATTTCTCCACGACCGGTCACGATAAGAGGCTTCGCTTTGTCCCGATAGCACCGGAGACGATGAGGTTTTTCCCGCGCCACGAGCCTTCTCTTCTTCAGTGCCGACCCACCACAATACAAACTCCGGTTCGAACTGAGATCGAATGATTTGGTCGGCTTCCCGCCAAGGCATACCTGGACGCAAGCCAAACCTGCTCCCAGATGTCAGTTCGCCGACTTCTGTGTTCAGTCCAGCTTTCGTGAGGTCACTGTGCGGCCACCACGCCACCCATGCAGCGGTGGAGCCTACAACGAGAAGAGCTGCCGCTATCAGCCAGAGAAATATCCGCACACCTGCCCCCAACAGCGGCCTGGAACATCAAATTCGGTGGAGACTGTCTTCGCAAACGCTAACGTCCGCAATGGGTCGGTTTGCGAAATAGGCACCGCGCCCGAAAGCGGACCTTCGGCACACGCGCGGAATGTCGTGTTTGCGGCATGGTACGGGTGACCGCTCATGGCGCTAAGCAGTCGTAGCAGGCCTATAAGTCCCCCACCTTGACCGTTGGTTGGTGCAGCCCGGACGTTTCGGCTAGAGTCATCCCATGCGGTCTGATTTGCACCACCTTCCGGAGCGGCAACAGCGCGAGCTTGAGCGCGTGCGGGACACGCTGCTGGCCGGATTCGAAGCGGCCAAGAACGGCGGCGGTGGCGGCACGCAGGAATGGCGTCGCGGCGGGATGATCCTGAAGATCATCCTGTTCGGCTCCTACGCGCGGGGCGACTGGGTCGATGAGCCGGAGAACGGCTACCTGTCGGATTTCGATCTGCTGATCGTGGTCAACAATGCCAAGATGACCAACATCGCCGACTACTGGTGGAACTCCGAGGATCAGATCCTGCGCGACCCATCCATCGGCCGGACCGTCAACATCATCGTTCACGACCTGCATGAAGTGAACGACGCTCTGAAGCGCGGTGAGTACTTCTGGACAGACATCGTCCGCGACGGCGTCTCACTCCACGAAATCCCCGGCCACCCTTTCGCTACGCCACAACCGCTGACCGCTCGGGACGCATGGGCCCAAGCCGAGGGTTATCAGGAGCGAATCTCGCGCTCGGTGGACGTATGGCTTGAACTCGCTCGAGTGTCGCTGGAACACGCAGACGACATCGAATGGCGCAGGAAAGCGGCCTTCAATCTTCACCAAGCTGTCGAAGCCGCCTACGCCTGCTTCCTGCTGGTCCACACCTTCTATTTCCCACGCTCCCACAACATCAAATTCCTGCGCTCCCTCGCCGAGGACGTGGACACCCGCCTGGTCGAGGCCTGGCCCCGCGAACCGCGCGCCGACCGCCGCCGCTTCGAACTGCTGAAACGCGCCTATGTCGAGGCCCGCTACAGCGATCAGTACGACGCCTCGGCCGAGGACCTGGACTGGCTGACGGCCCGCGCCCGCATCCTACGCGCCCTCGTCGCCGACCTTTGCCAATCCAGGATCGCCGAGCTGAAATCGAAGGCCGAGACCACCTGATCTGTGGATGCAGACGTTCGCTGGCCATCACGTTCGCGAGAGACCGCGTGAACGGATCGGACCTGTTGAAACCGCCTGAAACCGCCTGAAACCGCCTGAAACGATCCTGTCCGTGATCGCCCTCCAGCGCCCGCATTGACCGCCTGTGGATAATCGTCGCCGGATAGCGCCCTCACAGAGGAGCACCCGCAATGACTGGCCTTTACCTTGGAGAGACTGAAGACATCCTGCTGAACCGCAAGGAGGCGTCGACCGAACTGCTGCGCATGGGCATCCGCCGCTCGCCGGCCACCCTGGCCAAGGTCTTCAGCACGCGATCCGACGGCCCGCCATGCATGCATCTGGGCCGCACGCCCTACTATCCGCGCCGGAAGCTGCATGAATGGGCGCGCAGTCAGCTGACGGCCCTTCGTTCGTCCTCCAGCCAGCCCCGGCGCTCCGGCGACTGGAGCGCGCCACGCCATGGAGAAGAAGCCCGCCCCTGACTGGGGGCGGCTTCGGCTTACAGCCCCAGGCCCTCCCCGCCTCGCGCCACGCCCGGGATGACCTGCGCCACGCCGCGTGCGTCCATGCCCAGCGTTGCGGGGGCGCCTACCGCCGGCAAGGCCGCCCCTACCGCCAGCCGCGCATAGTGCTCGACGCCTTGGGCATCCCTGACAACCGCAAACGGCGAAACGCCGAGCTCGTCGTGGAAGCCCACCTTCATCACCTTTCCGGTCACCCTGCCCTGCCGGAAGACCTCGGCGGTCTTGCCTGTCTCCAGCCGACGTTGGTTGAGAGTGCGGATGACGTCCTTCGAAATCTGCAGCCGCCGCAATTCGCCCTCCAGATCTTCGTCGAGCCTGAAGCGCCGCCCCTGACGCTCCGCCAAGCCCAGAGCCTCCAGGTGGGCCAACCGCCCCCGGGTCAGCGCCGCCCAGGCGCTTTTGCCGCCCACCGCGTCCGCGACCATCCCTTCCCCGTCCAGCGACGCCAGCAGCCGCCGGTCGAAGCTGGTGAAGCCGTCCCTCTGAGTCTCGCGCCAGACGCGGCGCTCCGCGTCGAGCCGCGACAGGTCGCCCAATCGCTCCTGCGCCGCCTCCTGGGCCCGCGCGCGGAAGCCATAAGCGACATAGTCGCGGGGAATGACCAGATCCCGTCCGCTCGCCCGGCGTCCCGGCATGAGCACATGGGCATGGGGCTGGTCGGTGTCGTAGTGGCAAACCGCCATCCAGGGGAGTTCCGGTTCGCCGAGGTCGGCGCAGACCCTGCCCATCACGTCGCGCACGTAGTCCTGAAGGTCGGCGATCCGGTCGCCATGCTCCGGCGAGATGATGAATCGGAAATGGTGCCGATGCTCGGCCCAATCCTTGATGCGCTCCGCGCCGTCCACCGCCTCCTCGTTCCGATCGAAGAAGGTCCCCGCCTCCCCTTCGTGGCCTGCGCTCTCACGACCGAGATAGCGGACGTGGGCGGCCAGCGCCCCGGCGCGCGCCATTCCCTTGCCCATATGGCGCGACACCAGCGCCTTGACGATAACCCGCTGGCGCACGTCCACGCGGAAGGCGGAGCCTGATCGCCGGGCTGCGGTCTTCAACGCGCCCGCCCTGGCGCCATAGCTGAAGCGCATCGACGACGAGAGCCGCTTCAGCATCGATGTCCGCACAGAGCCGTCGCGCTTCAGGCTTGTCGCGAGACGGACATGAAGGTCGTCGCCACCGGAACCAGAGAGGGCCGACATGCGGTCCTCAAGGATGCTACGGACGGTCATGACGACGCCTCCCAATGAGGGCGAGAACGCGACCGACCGCCGCAAGTCGTCACAAGTCGCGAGACCGGTCGGGAGCGCTCGCTAATGAGTGGAAACGAAAGGACAAAAGCGAAGCGAACACACCCCTCTTTTATCTTGCCCTCTTAATCGGTCACCGAGACTGCTGTTTGCCGGTGATGGCTTTCGTTTCCCGAGGCCCCAAGCTAGGCACAGGGTTTTTCGGTCGGTGAAATGCCCCCGCTCAAATCTGCCAGGAAAACCCGATGCGGTGATTGCAGCGCCTATTCGCCGCAAAAACTGCGGTGAATAGGCGCAGCCGTTCATGTGTTCGAACACTGACAAATCGGCTTTGTATCGAACTCTTACAGGATGGGGCCGAGACTCGACGTCACGAGCAAGCACCGGCCTGAAGAGAGCCTCGGCAGGGAATCATTTCCTCGGAGGTTAGAGCCTAACATCCGAGGAATTGTATCGTTAGGGGGCGAGGCGTGGCGGCACGTTAGTCCGGACCGCCAGCCGGTCGCTGTGCGGTTGAGGGATGACGGTTGCGATCGCAGGCCAGCCGATATGTTCGGTATTCTCGAACTTTTTAACGCGTCCGGCCTGATATGTTAAATACAGCCGCGCCCACGGGTATCGGCGTCTCGGATGTCGAACTGAGTAAGATTTGCCAGCGGGGTGATATGCCCTCTGCCGCCTCGCAACCTTACCTGTTTCGAGCCAAAGGCACGACACCGAGCAGCCTTTCGATCTCAGCGGCGAGGTCATCCGGTATCGGCAAGTGCGCACGCTCCGCGCCCCAGACCTCATGGAAACGATCCACGGCCTCGATCGCCGTATCGCGAGCCAGGCCTTCCGGGAGGCCGGCGCGGGCCGCCATATAGCCGAGCTCGTCCAGGGAGAACTCAGCCATCCGCTTCGTCCGAGCGTATTTCAAAGCCGCGTTCTCATCGGGGATGTAGACGGTCGTCGACAGGAAGTCGTAGCCGGGGGACAGCTCGGGCGTTCGGCCGTCGCGATAGATCAGCGACCAGTTTTTCAGGTGCATGTCGGCGTTGCCGATCAGGGTGTTGAACACCAGCCGCCGGATGAACTCGCGCACCCCGGCTTCGCCGGTTTCCAGCCAGAGGACCTTCGCCAGATAGCGATAGGATCCCTTGTCGTACTTCTCGCCCGGATAGACGCCGAAGACCTGTGCGAAGTCCTCGATATGGATACGGCCGCCATCCTCCCGGCGATCGAAACGCCGGATGGCGAACGCCTCCTCCTCGATTTTGCCGATCCCCTCGGGCAACCCCTCGATCTGATCGAGCGGCACCAGTTCCACGTCGGGGATGTCCATGCCCATGGCTCGGGCCAGCCGCATCATCGAGAACTCGTTGGCTGCCACGCCGCGAAACCGGATGGACGGCAGCTTGATGATCCAGTCTCCGCCTCGACCGCTCGCCGGGATCGTCAGACCGCCCTGGGCCTTCTCGACCGCTGAGAATTTCAGCTGCACCCCCGCCAGAGAGAACCTCAGGGCGCCTTGCCCCCCGGCCCCCTTGGTCTCGTCCTCATGCTGATCTTCATCCTCTTCATCGAGCTCGCCTTCGCCCAGTGGGCGCACGGTCACGGCGCCTGGCAGATCCGGCCCCAGCACCTCAAGCAGCGGGTATTCCCGCATCGGCTTGATGCCCGCGCGCTTTGCCAGGTAGTCGCGAAGCGTTCCCTCGGGCAGGAGGTTCGAAAAGAAGGGCGTCAGTCGTGTCTGGGTCGGCCGGTGATCGCGCAACAAGCCGCCTTGCTCGCCCTTGAACGACAGGCTGAGGGTCGGTCGATCCGGATCGTCCGCATAGGCGTCGTCGAACGAGAAGATCGACTGGTCGCCGCCCAGGGCGGAGATCACGCCGACCTTCCGGTCGTTGAGCAGGACCTCAAGGGCGTCGGCGGCCATCGCTAGTCCTCGTCATCAAGGCTGTAGGCGGGACGCTCCGCATGAGGCGCGTGCATCAGGGTGTTCCTGAGTTGCTTCAGCCATGCCGCAGCGTCGCGGTAGGTCTTCGCGTGTCTGGGTCGTTCGGCCGGGGGATAGTTCACGAAGCCTTCCAGGTTGGTCCGCAGCCGTTCCAGTTCGGCCGTGAGAAAGGTCCCGCGTAAAGCCGGCGCGAGAGGCTCCAGATCGTGAAGGCTGGAAGCGATGGATTCGATGTCTTCGCGCCCGTGGGCGACCTGCTGGGCCCGTTCGGCCAGGAGACGCAGGTTCGACAGAAGGTTTCTGGCCGATCTCTCGCCCGACCGCTCTTCGGCCGAACGAACCGCCGCCTCGACGGCGACAAGCGCGGTTCTCGGGACGAGCTGGAGATCGAGATCGAGCGAGCGCGCCAGTTCGATCAGGGTCGAAACCTGCATATCCACCTCTCCGTTTTCGATCCGGGAGATTTGCGCCTGAGTCAGATGCGCGCGGGCGCTGAGGTCGCGCTGACTCCAGCCTTTGGCCAGACGCGCTTGACGGATCGCTTCCGTGAGCGATTCCAAGCCATACCGTTTTGATGTCTTACTCTGCATCGTCAAATCGATTTGATACACAACTATATATC
>RCUT01000917.1_pt1 | contig 14515 bp, 14 predicted proteins | sample 2166171 | NCBI WGS metagenome assembly RCUT01 (sample SAMN09932757, study PRJNA488358) | compost metagenome | isolation source: compost soil in 4-hydroxybenzoic | place: Germany: Experimental Botanical Garden
ACCTAAAAATGGTATAATTTAACAATTTATTCCATAAATAAAATCACAGGTTAAGTTTGATTTTAAAACAAAAAAAACTTATATTCATATTAATAGGATCAGTCAATAAACCTTATTTACTTTCTCAATAACCAACCTTTATGGGAAAAGTTAGATCTATACTCCAGCTCAAAGGCAATGCGGTTTTTACCATCAGTCCTTCTCATACTGTTTATGATGCACTCGAACTTCTGGTTGAAAAAAACATTGGGGCATTAATGGTGGTAGACAACGAGAGGTTTGTGGGTATATTCACCGAACGTGATTATGCCAGGAAAGTAATTCTAAAAGGTCGGTCTTCCAAAGAAACTCTTATTGGAGAAATAATGACCTCCACCCCTGTTTCAGTTACTATTGATGATTCAATTGAACATTGCATGAAGCTGATGACCAATAAATTCATTAGGCATTTACCGGTGGTCGAAAATGATAAATTAGCTGGTTTGATTTCTATTGGCGACGTAGTGAAGTATATTATTGATGAACAAAAGTTCATTATAGAAAATCTTGAACATTATATATCCGGACAGAAATAAACCTTGAGCAATCGGGCCCTGTTCATATTTATCAATTTGTTAAGACCATTTCCAGGTTCAGGCAAATTAACTTTTATTCCGCATCCAGATTTTAACTGATGCGGTTTTTTAGAGTTCTATTCGCAAGGAGGCGAACTGCATGCAGAATTCAACACTTTCCATCGGTGTTTTATGGCCATTTATGGCTTATGCAGCTATTGTAGTTGTACTCGTTTCTGTTATTCTTCTGCTTTCTTACTTATTGGGCCAGCATCATAAAGAGCAGGCTACGGATCAACCCTATGAATCGGGTATTGAAGAAACCGGTTCTGCCCGCTTACGTTTTTCAGTTCAATTTTATTTAGTGGCGATGTTATTCGTCATTTTTGATGTAGAAACGATATTTATCGTTTTGTGGGCATTGCACTTTAAGGAATTAGGCTGGGTTGGCTATGCAGGAATAAGTCTATTCATAGGAGTACTGATAGCCGTATTAATTTATGAGTGGAGTATTGGCGCTCTCGACTTTGGACCAAGTGGAAAGAAAATATTGAAGGCATACAGGAAACAACAAAATGCGGCGAAAGAAGCACTGTATCAACAACTTTTCAATCAAAATAATCCAAGATAAGTAATATAAACTGGTGTAATCTAACTTTAAATCAGTATAATCCAAAAAACAAAAAAATGAAGTGGTGGCTAACACATGCTGACGATCCAACCGGAAAAGTTTCGGGTGAAAGTTCTATGATTGAAAGTATGGGACAAAGCATAATGCTAACCACTGTTCAGGATCTTGTAGCCTGGGGACGAAAAAACTCCATGTGGCCCTTTCACTTCGGACTCTCATGTTGTTTTGTTGAAATGGCCACAAGCATTACCAGTAAATATGATGTGGCAAGATTTGGGGCTGAAGTAATCAGGGGAACCCCGCGGGAAGCGGATGTTATGGTTATTGCCGGAACGGTTTTCATTAAAATGGCCCCGGTAATAAAACGATTGCATGAACAAATGATGGAACCTCGATGGGTAATTTCAATGGGATCGTGTGCAAATTCAGGAGGAATGTATGATATTTACAGTGTGGTTCAGGGTGTCGATAAATTTCTACCTGTCGATGTGTATGTTCCTGGTTGTCCTCCTCGTCCCGATGCATTTATGCAAGGCTTAATGCTTTTAAGCAACTCCGTTGGAAAAGAGCAACGTCCATTAAGTTGGGTAATAGGTGAACAAGGGGTCATTAAGCCTGAAAAAATATCAATGAAAGAACTCAAACGTGAAGAACGCGCTCAAATGGTAAACTTTCGTTCTCCGGATGAAATATAATGGTTAAATCAAAATTTTTATGCTAAGTATTCAGAAACACTATTTACGAAAAAACACCTTATTGAAATTCTGTTCGTTACTGCTTATATTTCTAAGCAGTTGCAGTCCTTTGATTGCGCCCTATAACGAACATATTTACCGTGAACTGGTCTCCCTGAAAGTTGAAACCACCACCCTTGTGGGCAAAAGCAATGAAGAATACAGCAAACATGTTACTGAAGTTGAGGATGTAGACAAAGACATGAATAAGCTGTATGAATACATGAAAGGACTTCCCAAAAACACCGAGTCAGCAAGCATGCTGAAAAAGATAATTGATGGCGATGGCATGTGGAGCGGGATTAAAAATCACTGGAAAACTAAAGGACAGTTGCAACCGGAGCTTGCTGGTGAACTCCAAAAAGCTATTGGAGAGGGATTTGATGAACTGATTGAGCTTGAATCAAAAAAACTAAAATAATCCATTTAACTAAACAATAACCAACATATAGCTCACTATGGCTGACTTTGAAAAGATATTTGATGAATTAAAAGAAGATGTAATAAATCTGGCAAAGCTCACTTTTAAAAACTTCAAAGATGATGCAGAGAAAGATATGAATGCATTTCTGGATTCGTCTAAAGAAAAACTACAACGCTGGACCTTACTATTATCGCAAAATAAAATAGATAAAGACGACTTTGAACTCTTAGCTAAAGGTTTAAAAGATATTGCAGAGTTGAAACTGATTAAACAAAAAGCATTGGCTAAAATTCGGGTGGACGAATTTAAAAATGCGCTAGTAAATCTTATTACCGATACTGTTTTCAAATTTTTGTAATGAAGTTATAACCCATGTATGCCCCCGAAAAGTTGGCACCCGAACTGACGCTGAAATTCGGCGAATCAGTTTTAACACCACAACAGACCGCTGATGATGTTGCCACTTTTTGGGTTCACTCAACCAAGGTTATAGAAGTATTAACCTACCTTAAAACAGGCTCTCCTGAACCTTTTCCAATGCTTTATGACTTGTTCGCGATCGACGAGCGCTCAAGAGCAAACCGAAATAATTACCCTTCCAAAGACTTTACTATAGTTTATCACCTTCTGTCATTTATACGCAATCAATTCATCCGCCTAAAGATTGCTCTGGACGGCGAATATCCTTCGGCTCCTACTCTTACCCATCTGTGGCCTTCAGCTGCCTGGTATGAGCGTGAAGTATATGATATGTTCGGAATTCGTTTTGACGGCCACCCCCATCTGCAACGGATACTTATGCCATTAACCTGGCAGGGCCATCCGCTCCGTAAAGAGCACCCTGCCAGGGCCACAGAAATGGGTCCGTTTAAACTTTGGGATGAAAAAGTGGATACTGAACAAGGGGCATTGCGTTTTAAACCTGAAGAATGGGGTTTAAAACGTCATAGTGAGGATGCTGATTTTATGTTTTTGAATATTGGCCCTCAGCACCCCGGAACTCATGGGGTATTACGCATTATTTTGCAGCTGGACGGAGAAGATATCATCGACGCAGTTCCTGATATTGGCTTTCATCATAGGGGTGCCGAGAAAATGGGTGAGCGACAATCGTGGCACACTTACATACCTTATACTGACCGTATTGATTATTTAGGCGGTGTAATGAACAATCTTGCGTACCTGCTTTCTGTTGAAAAACTGGCAGGCATTGAAGTTCCTGAACGTGTAAAGGTTATACGGGTGATGATGTGCGAATTCTTCCGAATTGCCAGTCATTTAGTTTGGTATGGAACCTTTGCGCAAGACATTGGCCAACTATCTCCTGTATTCTACATGTTTACTGACAGGGAAAAGATATTTGACATAGTTGAAGCTGTTTGTGGAGGAAGAATGCATCCGAACTGGTTCAGAATCGGTGGTGTTTCACAAGACTTGCCAAAAGGTTGGGATAAACTAGTTGCCGACTTCATCGCTTATTTCCCTAAGAGAGTAAAGGAATACCATAACATGGTAATGAAAAACAGCATTTTCAAAGCCAGAACTGTAGGAATAGGCATTTACACATTACAAGAAGCGATTGAATGGGGAGTTACAGGTCCTGGATTACGGGCTTGTGGCTTTGAATGGGATATGCGCAAAAAACAACCTTACTCAGGTTATGAAAACTTTGACTTCGAAATTCCTATCGCCCAAAATGGCGATTGCTATGATCGTGCAGTTGTTCGTGAACTTGAGATGTTGCAAAGTCTAAGAATTATTGAACAATGCTTAAAGCATATGCCTGAAGGCGCCTTCAAAGCGGATCATCCGCTTACTACACCTCCTCTGAAAAAATATACAATGCAAGACATCGAAACACTTATCAATCATTTCTTAAATGTTAGTTGGGGACCGGTTATTCCGACTGGAGAAGCGATGAGTTGTATCGAAGCCACAAAAGGAAATAATAGTTATTATATGGTGAGTGATGGAAACACATCGCCCTACCGCTCAAGAATAAGGACACCTTCTTTTCCGCATATGCAAATGTTACCCTATATAAGCAAGGGGTACACGGTTGCCGATTTGCTTTCAATTTTAGGAAGCATGGATTATGTATTGGCGGATATAGACAGGTGATCGCGTTAACCTGCTTAAGGAGGAGATATTGAAGGCACTAGCCATTTCCCCTCAAAGTGGTTTAGCTGTGTGTTTAATAGCATCTGTTATTGGCAGACTTATAACGAAAGACTAATTAATAATGGCCTTAGATATTCAAAATAATACAAGTAATGGTACTCCTCCTTTGGAGGGGTTGGGAGATACTGAACGTCATGCTATTGATCATGAAATAAGCCTTGTTCCTTACAAAAAGGCGGCTTGCATTGAAGCGATGAAAATTGTGCAAAAACAGAGAGGTTGGATTTCTGATGATTCATTAAAAGCTATTGCAGATTATCTTGAAATGTCGACAGCAGAATTAGATAGTGTGGCGACTTTTTACAACCTGATTTTCAGGAAACCTGTTGGCAAGCATATTATTCTTCTTTGCGATAGCATTACCTGTTGGGTGATGGGTTATCAGTCGCTTTATACTGCTATAAGAAATAAACTGGGGATCAGTTTCGGAGAAACCACTTCGAATGGTCAGTTTACATTATTACCCAATGCGTGTTTGGGTTGCTGTGATCACGCCCCAGCTTTAATGATAGATAATGACTTATACAGAAATACAAAGGTGGAGGAATTGGAGGGGATTCTCGCAAGATATAGCGCACCAAAGCCCTCAGCTTAAGGAGTGGGAGTGCTTGACTGGATGAGAAATTAGCACTCTCTTATTCCCCTTTTGAGAGGGGTTATACATACGGGATTTTATTAAAATTCAGAAATCAATGGAAAGACCGCTTACTAAGAATATAAATCCTAACAGACCTCCTCTAAATCTAAAGGAATATGAGATGACTGGAGGGTATTTGGCTGTTAGAACGGTGATGAAAATGGAGCCCAAAGAGGTTACTGAATTGGTTAAGGAATCTAATTTAAAAGGCAGAGGAGGCGCGGGTTTCAGCACCGGGATGAAATGGAGTTTTGTACCGATGAATGAACATGCACCTCCTGTTAAATATTTGGTTGCTAATGCCGATGAGATGGAGCCCGGCACGTTCAAAGACAGAATGCTTTTAGAGGGGAACCCTCATCAATTAATCGAAGGGATGATAATTGCAGCTTATGCCATTCAGGCCTCAACCGCTTATGTATTTCTTCGGTTTGCCTATAAACAAGCTGCCGAATGCATTATTAAAGCAATTGAAGAAGCTTATGCTGCTAACTATTTGGGTGAGAATATTCAGGGTTCAGGATACTCGCTTCAAATGTATTTGCATACTGGCGTTGGAAGGTACATGTGTGGAGAAGAAACAGCTTTATTGAATGCATTGGAAGGAAAAAGGGCAACACCAAGGGCTAAACCTCCTTTTCCTCAAGTGAGTGGTTTATTTGGCAAACCCACTATTGTAAATAATGTTGAAACGCTTTGTAACCTTCCTCACATCATTAATAATGGGGCCGATTGGTACAAAAGTTTAAGCTATAGTGAAGATGGCGGAACTAAATTATACGGAGTAAGCGGACATGTTAATAAGCCTGGCTGTTGGGAATTGCCTATGGGTGTTACTATGCGGGAGTTAATTGAAGATTATGCCGGTGGTATGAAAGCTGGTTATAAATTCAGAGGTGTTTTACCTGGCGGTGCGTCTACTGACTTTTTGGTTGAGCAACATATGGATATTAAAATGGATTTTCGTTCAGTGGCAACAGCGGGTAGTCGCTTAGGAACAGGAACAATGATCGTTCTTGACGATCGAACTTGCCCTGTTGGTTTTGTCCACAACCTTGAATTATTTTTTTCACGCGAATCATGCGGTTGGTGCACACCTTGTCGCGAAGGACTACCTTGGATCGAAAAGATTTTATTATCCATCGAACGAGGAAACGGAAGCATAAATGACCTTGAAATACTTGATCAGCACACAAAACTATTGGGTCCGGGAAATACATTTTGCGCCTTAGCTCCCGGTGCTGTAGAACCGCTGCAAAGCGCTTTGAAATATTTCAGAGAGGATTTTGAACGGCATGTATATGAGAGGAAATGTCCGTACGGATAAGACCTCATCCCCGGCCCTTCTCCTTAAGAAGAAGGGAGCGCTCGGAGTGACTGGGAGCGTGCTCGGAGTGTCTTAATGGATATTAGAAAGTATAATAGATGATGATTAAATGGAATAATTAACAATAAGCACTGGCTCAAAAGTCCCTCTCCTTCAGGAGGAGGATTTAGCGTGAGGTAAAATGAAGGGAGCGCTCGGAGTGACGGGATGGATTTATTAGATAATGTAAAAGGATACTGATAATTAAATGGAATAATTAACAATTAGCAATGGCCCAAAAGTCCCTCTCCTTCAGGAGAGGGATTTAGGGTGAGGTAAAATGGCAACGCTCTACATTGATAATCGACCGTATGAAGTAAAAGAAGGTAAAAACCTTCTGGAGATCTGTTTGTCTTTAGGGATTGATCTTCCTTATTTCTGCTGGCATCCCGCAATGGGATCAGTTGGGGCTTGCCGTCAGTGTGCTATAAGGGTTTTTAAGGATGAAAATGATAGCAATGGCCGTTTAGCAATGGCCTGCATGGAGCCGGTTAATAATGAACTAAGAATTTCTGTTGATCATCCTACTGCCAAAGCATTCAGAAAACAACTCATCGAATGGTTGATGACCAATCACCCTCATGACTGTGCGGTCTGCGATGAAGGTGGTTCTTGTCATTTGCAGGACATGACGGTAATGACTGGACATAATTATCGCCGCTTCGAATTTCCTAAACGAACCTATACCAATCAATATTTAGGACCACTGATTAATCATGAAATGAACCGTTGCATTCAATGTTATCGTTGTGTTCGTTTCTATAAGGATTATGCGGGAGGTAATGATTTGGATGTTTTTGCAGCGCATAATCATGTTTATTTTGGAAGAGCCGAAGATGGCGTGTTGCAAAGTGAATTTAGTGGCAATCTTGCCGAAGTTTGTCCAACGGGTGTGTTTACTGACAAAACACTTAAGCAGCATTATACCCGAAAATGGGATTTTACTTTTGCGCCTTCCATTTGCCAACATTGCAGTTTAGGCTGTAATATTATTGCCGGAGAGCGATATGGAGAACTCCGTCAGATCACTTCGCGCTATAACAGCGAGGTAAATGGGTATTTTATGTGCGACCGTGGACGATTTGGTTATGAGGCTGCTAATAGTGATCAACGTATTCAACAAGCCGCTATAAAGACTCATCATTATCCTATCGATAAAAAAATACTCTTAGATCATATTTCAGAATTGCTTATCAAACATCAATTCATTGGAATCGGATCACCAAGGGCTTCTCTGGAATCCAATTATGCACTGATGAAACTGGTTGGAAAAGAGCACTTTTTCAACGGCATTTCAGAAACTGAGCATCAACTCAACACTACTGCTTTAGCACTTTTACAAAGTGGAGTAGCACATATTCCTTCATTAAAAGAGATCGAAGAATACGATGTGGTCTTGATTTTAGGTGAGGATATAATCAATTCAGCGCCAATGGCTGCATTATCAGTACGGCAAGCCATCCGTCAGGTTCCGATCGACACAGCACATAATGCGATCAATTTACCAGTATGGCATGATGCTGCATTAAGAGAATACATCCAAAATAAGCATAGCGCTCTTTTTATTGCCCATCCTTATGAAACTAAATTAGATGATATAGCAACGAAAACTCATTACCTAACACCAACAGAAATTGCTGCATTAGGATATGCGATTACCCAGCACATCAATAATGGTTCTCTTTCTGAACATTCATTTAACGAGGAGGCCTCGCTTATTGCCTCCGAACTCTTAAAGGCAGAACGCCCTTTAATTATTGCAGGAACCAGCCTAATGAATGAACCTACTCTGAAAGCAGCCGGAAACATTGCAATGGCGCTTACCAAGAATGGAAAAACGGCTGGGTTGTTTCTGATTATGCAAGAATGTAATTCACTTGGGCTAACAATGATGCAATCCACATCTCTTAATGAGGCTTTAGCTAAAACTAATGAAGAAGACTTTGCCGTTATCATTCTTGAGAATGATATCTATCGCCGTGTACCTGCTGAGCATATTGATTTGTTTTTAACGAAATGCTCAGAGGTAATAACCATTGATCATCAATATACCAAATTAGCCGAAAGTTCGACTGTTATCATTCCTTCCGGATTCTTTTCAGAAGCAGACGGAACGATCATAAATAATGAAGGAAGGGCTCAACGCTACTTCCAGGTGTTTACACCTGAAAATCCGATGATACGAGAAAGTTGGCGTTGGTTAACTGATATGTATTCGTTAAAAAACGGTATCGCCATCAATGATGCACTTTCTCTCAACGATCTGCAGCGTGAGTTAATTGAAAGTTTACCGCAATTCAAAGGTGTTGAAAAAACAGCTCCTGAAGATAGTTTTAGGGTAAATGGACAAAAAATTCCACGTGAACCACATCGCTATAGCGGCCGCACTGCAATGCAGGCCAATAAAAATGTGAGCGAACCTAAGCCTCCTGAAGATCTGGACTCTTCGCTTTCATTTACGATGGAAGGTTATCAGGGCATTCCACCATCTTCATTAACACCATTTTTCTGGTCGCCCGGATGGAATTCTGTTCAATCGATCAACAAATTTCAGATCGAGATTGGGGGTCCCTTGCATGACGGAGATCCCGGAGTACGGCTAATTGAACCTCTAATTAATACTTCTGCTTCATTCATTACCTCTTCATCAGAAGAAGAGAAAAAGTCCAACGATTGGACGGTTGTTCCAATCCACCACATTTTCGGCTCGGAAGAGTTGAGCAATTTATCAGCACCAATAGCGGAACTAAGTCCGGCACCTTATGTGGCCCTGAATGAAACAGACCTTAAAGAACTTGGATTAAATACTACAGACAGACTGATTATCACGCTAAATAACAATGATTTCGAATTGCCGATTCAACTAAAATATGGATTGCCACCTAAAACAGTTGGCATCCCATATGGCTTAAAGGATTTTGCTATTAATCCTTTCCCTATCAATTGTATAGTTAGAAAAAAATGAACGAGACACTAACCTACTGGCTTATTATTGTCGGCGTACTTTTTAGTTTGCTTACGCTTGCCGCTTTATTAATATGGGTAGAGCGACGTATGCTTGCATTGTGGCAAGATCGTTTGGGGCCAAACCGCGCCGGGCCTTTGGGTTTATTTATTGTGGTTGCTGATTCACTAAAATTATTTTTCAAAGAAGACTGGATCCCTCCATTTGCAGACAAGCCTGTTTTTATCCTGGCTCCGGCGGTGGTAGTTATCAGTGTGCTGTTAAGTTTCAGCATCATTCCCTTTGCTCCAAATATTCAAATTGCAGATCTAAATATTGGTTTGTTGTTTTTTCTTGGAATGTCGTCTTTGGGTGTTTATAGCATTGTTTTAGGAGGCTGGGCTTCCAACAACAAATATTCATTATTGGGTGCTTTACGGGGAGCTTCACAAATGATTTCTTATGAAGTTTTCATGGGCTTATCCCTAATGGGGGTTGTGATGCTAACGGGTTCGTTTAGTTTGCAAGCCATAGTAGAGGCACAAAAAGATTATTGGTTTATTCTTTTGCAGCCTGTCGGTTTTGTCATCTTTTTTATTGCCGGAATTGCAGAAACACACCGATTGCCATTTGATATACCAGAGGCTGAAAGCGAGTTGGTTGCAGGATTTCACTCTGAATACTCAGGCATGAAATTCGGTATGTTCTTTATTGGAGAGTATTTGGGAGTCACCTTAATATCGGCCATGACAGTAACCTTATTTTTCGGAGGGTGGCTGGGGCCTTCATTCCTTCCGCCTTTGGTTTGGTTCGTTTTAAAAACGTTTGGGTTTATCTTATTCTTCGTGTTGCTAAGAGCTTCATTACCACGACCACGATACGATCAGCTAATGGAATTCGGATGGAAAACGCTTTTACCAATTACATTATTGAATTTATTGATTACTGGGGCTGTGGCTTTATACCTCACCCCTAGCCCCTCTCCTTAAGGAGAGGGGGACACAGACAGTGCAGTACAATAGCGTACTCAAATTATGTAAAATAGAATCATTTTTTAAGTACTGTCTTCTCACCCTTCTCCTAAAGGAGAAGGGTAATAAGCATTAATTAACAAGAGGTAACATGCTAAGTATTATTCGAAGTATATGGCTAACCTTTTTGCATTTGTTCAGGAAAACGGAAACAATTGAATACCCTGAGCAAAAGGCTCCATTATATCCGCGGTGGAGGGGCCGCATTGTACTTACACGAGATCCAGATGGTGGTGAACGTTGTGTCGGGTGTTACTTATGTGCAGCGGCCTGCCCTGTTGATTGTATTGCCTTGCAGGCAACTGAGAATGACGAGGGCCGTCGTTATCCGGAGTTCTTCAGAATAAACTTTTCGAGGTGTATTTTCTGTGGATATTGTGAAGAAGCTTGTCCGACTTACGCCATTCAGCTTATTCCCGATTTTGAAATGGCGGAATATTCACGTCAGAATTTGGTTTACGAGAAAGAGGATCTATTGATAAACAGTGAGGGCAAATATCCTGGTTATAATTATTACAAAGTGGCAGGGTTAGATGCGGGTGTAAAAGGGAAAGGAGAAGGTGACAATGAGGAACCTCCGATTGATATCCGGAGTTTATTACCATAATATATTAAACCGTAAAGTCGCGATGAAGCAAAGAAGAATAAACTTAGCAACTCTGTGCCTTGGCGGTAAAAAACGACACACCATGGCTATACTATTTTACATAGCATCATTAGTCGCCATTCTGGCAACATTACTGGTAATCACCAGGAAGCACCCGGTTCATGCACTGCTCTATCTTGTGGTGTCATTTCTGTCCGTATCTATAATTTTCTACCAACTTGGAGCTCCATTTATTGCTGTGTTAGAAATCATTGTTTATGCAGGTGCAATTGTAGTATTCTTCATTTTTGTGGTGATGATGCTGAATTTAGGAATTGAAACAAAAATGAAAGAAAGCGAATGGCTCCGCCCTCAAACATGGTTCGGACCAACAGTTTTATCAGGAATACTTCTAATTGAATTGATTTACATGGTTGGTATTGCTAAAAATGAAGTGTTAGCAATTACCGAAATCGGTCCAACGCAGGTTGCTGCATCATTGTTTGGACCTTACTTAATAGGAGTGGAATTGGCTGCAATGCTTTTAATGGCGGGTGTTGTTGGAGCAGCCCATATTGGTCAGCATAAACGAAAACATTGGCATCGATTTTTAAAGGAATAATTATGATAAGTACTGTTGAAATCAATCATGTTTTGCTTCTTGCTGCTATCTTGTTTGGGCTGGGGGCCATCGGTGTTGTGATAAGACGGAACGTATTATTCATGCTTATTTCTGTAGAAGTTATGCTCAATGCTGCAGGACTAGCATTTATCACAGCTGGAGCCAAATGGGTACAAGCAGATGGACAGGTAATGTTCCTTTTCATCCTAACAATGGCAGCAGCGGAAGTTTCGATCGGACTTGCACTCATCATGCAAATCTATCATCAACATAAAACCTTAGATATAGATGAACTCGCCAACTTGAAAACAAAAGTATTTGACAATGAGAAAATCACATAGCATAAACGACGGATTAAAGTCCATGGATTACTAAACAACATAATATGCAACTCGCCCTCCTACCGGCATTTCCGTTTTTAGGTTTTCTGCTGCTGGCTTTTTTTGGCAGAAGATTACCCCAATCAGCCATTGCATTCATCGGAACAGGAAGCGTTAGCATTTCTGCATTATTAGGCATCTACATTGCTGTCCATTACATCACTAGCCCTCCATCCTCAGGATACGTGATCCAAACATTATGGGAATGGATACAGGTCGGAAACTTTTCCAGCGGCATTACCTTTTATTATGATGCCCTTTCATTGGTATTTGTCTTTGTAATCACCTTTGTTGGAGCGCTGATCCATCTTTATTCGACTGAATTTATGGAACACGATAAAAGTTATGCTCGTTTTTTTGCCTATATGAACTTATTCGTTTGCTCCATGCTCCTTTTGGTTTTAGCAGATAACCTGGTTTTACTTTATTTAGGATGGGAAGGTGTTGGTTTATGCAGTTATCTTTTAATTGGTTTTTGGTATGAAGAAACCCAAAATGGACAGGCAGCACAAAAGGCTTTTATTATAACACGTATTGGAGATACTGCTCTTGCCTTGGGTTTATTTCTTCTATTCTATCAGTATGGCAGTTTACAAATCCTATCTATTAATAACGTTATTCAACATCAACCAACTCATGATAGTTCATTAACTACCCTGGCCGCCTTATTGTTATTAGGAGGAGCTGTAGGAAAATCGGCTCAACTGCCGCTGCAAACATGGCTTCCCGATGCTATGGCGGGTCCTTCACCTGTTAGTGCGTTGATCCATGCTGCCACAATGGTTACAGCAGGAGTTTATTTAATAACACGAATGCATTTTGTTTTTGAATTATCGCCTACCGCAATGACCACAGTTGCAGTTGTAGGGGCTTTAACCTTACTTATTGCTGGTACCTCTGCATTAGCTCAATATGATATAAAACGAGTCTTAGCTTACTCAACAGTGAGCCAATTGGGTTACATGTTTTTGGCCTTGGGGGTAGGCGCCTGGACTGCTGCTATATTCCACTTCATGATTCATGCTTTTTTTAAAGCGTTGTTATTTCTGGCTGCCGGAACCGTTATTGAAGCACAACACCACGAACATAATATGTTTAAAATGGGAGGGTTGAAAGATAAACTACCTGTTGTTTATAAAACCTTTATTATCGGAGCCGCCGCCTTAGCTGCATTACCTTTAATAAGTGCCGGTTTTTACAGTAAAGATGCCATTTTATGGTATTCAATCAGCTCTCAAAATGGCTCAATCCTGCTTTGGCTTGCAGCAATAGTCGGTTCGTTTATTACGGCCTTGTATTCTACCCGTATGGTTGTACTAACGTTTTTCGGTGAATCAAAAACCGAAGTCAGTTACCTGCCAAAGTGGAAAATGATCATTCCGCTTATTATTTTGGCATTTCTTTCAATTGTTGGCGGATTTATTGAACTACCACACAACTTCGGTCATGTTACCTTATTTTCTGATCTTTTATCGAACATGCTACCCTCCGTGCAACTATCTGAAGGGTTTTCTGAACTAACCTTCCAGCTCCTGGCAGCAGTTATTTGTTTGCTTGGAATATTTTTGGGATGGAAGCTATATACTAACAACCAACTGCTTCATAATAAGCTAAAAGACAGTACTTTTTTTGAATCCATTCATAATTTTCTCTTAAGTGGATGGAAGTTTGATGTGCTCTATAATGCCTTATTTCAACAGCCTTATCGTCTTTTAGCAAAAGCCAATAAAAATGATATTGTAGATCAACTCAATACAATAATTGTTGACTTCTGTAATTGGCTATATCAAATGCTTTCATTTACTCAGTCGGGATCACTTCGATGGTATGTGATGGGAATTATTGCCGGAACAATCATGATTTTAACCTTACAGCTATTACTATGATACTGCTATGGCTCATTGTTACATTACTTTCAGGAGGGCTACTTGCATGGATTGCTGGATATTTTATACCTGCTTTGCCTAAGTGGATCGCCCTGATAAGCTGTTTTATATGCTTTGTTATTTGTCATAATATATGGCATGAGCAAAGTGTGGCCATTTCAACTGTAGCCAATAGTCAATGGATCATTGAATATAAAACTCCCTGGATTCGCCAATGGAATATCACTTTTCACCTCGGACTCGATGGACTCAGCTTAACTATGCTGTTGCTGACTTTTTTTATTGGAACGGTTGCCATACTGTGTTCGTGGACAGAGATCAACTTAAAAACCAATTTCTTCTACTTTAATTTATTATGGGTTCTTGCTGGAATAACGGGCGTTTTTGTTGCGCTAGACCTATTCCTTTTTTACTTTTTCTGGGAAGTAATGCTTATTCCGATGTATTTTCTCATTGGCATTTGGGGAAGTGAAAAGAGGATCTACGCGTCATATAAGTTTTTCATTTTTACTCAGGCAAGCGGGCTGTTAATGCTGGCA
>RCUT01000918.1_pt1 | contig 14512 bp, 14 predicted proteins | sample 2166171 | NCBI WGS metagenome assembly RCUT01 (sample SAMN09932757, study PRJNA488358) | compost metagenome | isolation source: compost soil in 4-hydroxybenzoic | place: Germany: Experimental Botanical Garden
TCTAAATCGATTATAAAGTTTTCTATTAAATGTGCCAACGGCAACACCGTTAAGTCCAAAAAAATCACTATCATGTGTAATTATAGTAGCATTGTGTTCTTTTGCTACTAAATAAATATAATGATCATTATAATCTGATTTCCTTGCATCAAATTTTGTTAGGCTATCAAAGTCATTTATTGCAATGTCTTTTATCTCTACATTTGATAGATAACCTTCAATATCATCTATGATTATATCATATTGTTTTTTGAAATTATCGCTTTTTCTATATTCCTCTTTATAATAATTCTTAAACTCAGGAACACTACCGGTTTTAGATTTATACTTTTTGCTATATTCTTTATGTGCATGAAAACGCAGTAAGCGATTAAGAATTTCGCTTAATTGAAGCGGACACAATAAAATTCGGGATTGCTTTGTTTTTAAAATTTTGTCGAAGAATTCTTTGTAATGGACGCTTGCTTGTTCATCCAAACCAAAAATTGGCAACCAAACATTGGTATCTAAAATATAATAGCAGTCTTTCGGACTGCTATCACTATGTAAAATAAATATCTTCAAAATGGTTAAGCAAAAGCTTCCTCTCTATAGGCTTGATAGTTGTCGCGGTTAATTACATTATCCCACATGTCATTATATTTATCCATAAAGGTTAAAATTTGATTATAACCAATTGGATGAATATATTTTCTAACTGTTTCTTCTCCGTACTCTGCTAACAATTTACCGAATGAAGCATTTAAGAATAATGTTGAACAACGTTTAATGGCTGAAAAATCAATTTCAATATCATTGGGTTCAGCAGATTTAAATTGTTTTTTAACCTCTTCATAAATCATCAAGCCATCATCATGCAATGATGCGTTAGGACTTTTTAAAATATCTATGACGTTAATTTTCATTTCAAAATCATTGTTAATCAACATAATAACTAAGGTAGAGTGTAATTTAATAGAGTGCAAAAATATAATAAAATTTTATATTGCTATTTAAGTTAGCTTTTTTTTGTTGAATTGCAAATTAATAGCTGCACCAATATAATTGCTATCCAAGGTTTTTAACCCATCAGGATATAATACAGTTCCCTTGGTTTTACTACACCATCCGGCATCGCCAGTATAAATTTGTAGTCCACCGTTAGTTAAGTCAAAATATGTTCGTAAATTTTTTAAACCAAGTCCGCCTGAAGCATCCGGTTTTGTGGTATTTCCCTCAACGGCCCACAAAATAGCCTCGCCGCAAGTTGTCACCTTATGTGGTACACATTGATTTATTTTTTTGAAAAAGCCAACGCCTATATCACTTATTGTAAAGTTTATAACTTCTCCTTTCGGGAAATACTGTCCGCATACAAAAAATGGGTCTGTTGTTTCTGCATGTTTATCAATATTGCCATAAACTTCAATAAGATCATCCATTAATTTCTCTTTTGTTTCATAGCTGAACTTTGGCATTGAACCGTGTGTTAAAAGCTCATCCTCTATATAAGCAATAAATTCATCTTTTTGTTTAGGCATAAATCCTTTAAACGGAATGCACGATTGCTTTTTATATAATGCATAATTTTGTTCAACTGGCAAAAAATCATTATGAAACAAAATATTACATTTCCTTATTACTTGTTCGGTATCAATGGTAAAGCTTAGTGAATTATCTTTTTTTAAGCGATACAGCAATGCTCCTAAAAAAGCGCACAGGTTGCCGTCTAACCAATTTAAATTAGCCAGGTTAATTTTAATACTGCAATTGTTATACCTTTTGCATTCATCATAAAAGTTCAACAATTGCTTAAAGCCAGAAAAGTTAGTGTAAATGTTATCGCTTCCTAAAAGCACCTCCTTCATTACACTTCTCCCTCCACAATTTTAATTTCTTCTTCGGTTAAACCGTAAAGTTGATAAACGAGTTGGTCGATTTGATCTTCGAAAATAGTTGTATCGGATTTTGAGTCTTGTTTTTTGATAAAAATGATTTGATCTATTAAATCAATAAATGGTTGTTGCTCATTTATTTTTCTAACTTTTATAGGGAATTTCCTTAGATCATTTAGGATAATTTTAGGAAACATTTTTCTCACAGATTTTGCTGTGTTTTTAATAAAAAAGTATGATAATAGTTTACTTGAAATTAAAGCAAGGATGTATCTTAAATCAATTTCCAGAAGCTTAGGCAAAATGGCAATATTACTCATATTAAACAAATAATCCTCTTCTGTATAAGAAGCTATCAAAGATTTAGGATATTTACTGGTAATTTCTCTAAGAATAATTTTTTTACCCCTAAACATTCTAGGTTCAGCTAAATGCTCACCGAATTTCAAATAGCTTCCTTGCCAATTAATAGAAAAACGATTAATATTTTTACCGTCCAAATATTGAAAAGTGCTTTCATCAAATTTATAATTATAATCAAATGGTCGATTTTTTACATCTTCCTCAGTTTGTTTTGGCTTCCCTTTTCCCTTTTGATACGCTTTTAGTCCAGCTTTTATGTAAACAATATTATCCAACAGCACCGAATCCATTATTAACTTTTTAGTCAAATCATCGCTTTCTTTTTTAGAAAATACATTTAATGAATAATCACTATTCGATTTGAAAAAACTTTGTTTCTTTAAATGAGAATTATTAATCTGGCTATTCGTTCCAATTGAAATCTGTATGTCATTTGATTTCAAAGTGTTTTTAGTACCTGCAATTGTTATTGTTTCAACGTTTACCCCATCAAATGATTCCCCCATAAAATTCACAACTTCAGTAAGCTGAGATGTTTTCATTAAACATTCTCTGCTCTTTGTTGTCGATGATACCATTAAGAAAGAGTTTGGAACAATTAAACTATAGTCTCCCTTATGATTTAAAACATTTAAACTTCTTTCAATAAATAAAACATATAGGTTTACTTGATAGTCAATCGTTTTATAATTATCATAGAAATATTTCTTCGTTGAGTCATCAAAATTCTCTCTTGCAAAAACATACGGCGGATTTCCAATCACAACATCAAAACCAACAAAATCTCCATCATTGTTTAATACCTCAGGAAACTCGAAGCGCCATTCAAAAGCATTTTCATAAATTTTGTTACTTTTTATTTCTTCAACTTCAGTTTCAAGTTTATTTACTTCAGTTGTTTGCAAACTTATTTTTTTGTTCCATTCTGTTTTTTCTTTTTTTCCCATTTCAAACAAGCCTGTTTGTTGAGTAAGGTTAAAAAGTTCGCCTTTAAGTTTGTAAAGCCTAACTAGTTTGGGGTCGTTTTTATTAATCTCACTCCTAAAATCTCTTTTAATAGTTTCGATTAACTGTTCCATTTTTCGCTTTTGCTCCTTACTTTCTGCATTTCGGTAAGTGTCAACTGCTGAACGATACATTTCAACATCCCATTTGCTTTTTTTAAGGGCCTGTTTTAAATCAGCATCTAAGGCAAAACGGCTAATTAATGAGTTTCCGCATTTTATATTAATATCAATGTTGGGAAGTGTTTCAAGAACATTTTCAGATTTATAATAGGCGTTTTTCAGCAATTCAATCCATAAGCGCAAGCGGCAAATTTTTACTGAATTTGGATTTATATCAACACCAAAAAGACAGTTCTCAACTGTTTGCTTTTCATGAAAAAGCATTTCTTGTATGCGCTGGCTTTCCTTGTTTGTTGGATTATATTTGAAAAGTTCGCCATTTTCATCGGTAATTGCCAGTTCATCATTTTGAACCTCAACATGATATTCTTTTAATCGTTTCCCTTGGCGATCTAGTAATATTTTGAGGTCATTTTTTATAGCAATGATTTCATTTAAAGCCGACACCAAAAAGTGGCCAGAACCAACTGCGGGATCACAGATTTTTAAACTATTGATGATTTTGTTGGCTTCTTCACGGTTTTCAATTTTATCGTATAAGTCATCAATCGTTTCGCACTTCCAGTCTTTTGCTTCATTAAATTTTTGAACCACCGCCCTCCTAATGGTATCACGACACATGTACATGGTAATAAAACCTGGCGTAAAAAATGACCCATCTTTATAACCGTTAATCTTTTCAAAAATTAAACCAAGAACCGAAGCATTAATTAAGGTTTTATTGTCTTCCTGAATTTCCTCTGAACCTTCACTAGCAAAATCGTATGAGTCAAGAAAATCAAACAAGTATTCAAGCGTGCTTGTTTCACCTGTTTTCTTTTTTCCGGTTGCGTCTTTTAAAACAGTATTTGAAACACATGGTAAAACGCCCCTATCATCCAAATTGCTAACAAACAAGGTTAAGTGCTCAAGTTCTGTTGGCTCAAATAAGGAGCTATTTAAATAAGGAACATTGCCAAATCTTTTAATTACTTCTTCATCACGTTCTTCAACTTTTCTGGCTAAAACCTGAAAAAACAACCCATTTAAATCATCAAAATCACGAATCTTATTTCGATTTAAAAAAGCATACGACTTATCGCTCTTCTGGTAGCTAATTAATTGCGCTTCTAGTAACTTTAGAAAAAGTATTCGGTTAACCCAAGTAATTACCAGTTCTAAACCAACATTAAACAATCTGTCTTGGTGATTATCTCCGTATTGAGAAGGTTTATCTAACCTGGGAATTTTATCAAGTGAATCAAGTTGTTTAATCGTATTTTCCAATAAAGAACCTGCATTTCTCTCGCCCGCCTTTTTACGTTCAATTAGTTTTTTACTTCCTTCTTTAGTTTCAGTTAAACCAATAATATGTAGCAACTCAGTATAAAAGCGTTTATCTAAACTATTGCTATCATTAGTAAAAGGAAGTTTTAACAAGTGCTCTGGCGATAGCAACTTGAATAATGCAATTAGCTTTGTATCATCCTTTTTGTCATTGTTTCGAAGTGGTTTGCTGTAATCCTGAAAATTGAAATAGGTGTATTCAATATTTTCAATTACAGCCTGAATGGCATGTTCGGCAATTTCCTTGTAAAAGAACTCTGTGTTTGTACCTGCTAATCTTTTTTCTTCAAAGTCCGTAAATTGATTTACTAAGGATTTATTTTGAGCAAATAGTTTTTCAAAATGATTGGCATCAAAAATATACCACTCATTAATATTTGTTACAACAAGATGCCTAATTTCAAGGTTTTTATGGACAACCCTTTCACGTAAGTAGTAAAGTAATAGCTCCTGAAATGCTTTGGTATTTACATTTTCAACCCTTAACATTTCTGTTCTATTAGTTGGCTTTTTTGCTTCTATAAGAACGCCGACCGTTGATTTGGCATCCTTACCGTTATGAATAACCAGATCATTTCGCCCTTTTGTATTTACAAAGTGGTTTGGGCAGTAATACGTGTTTTTTTAAAAGTCAGCAACCAAATTTTTATGAAATTCTTCTGATTCCTTTTCATTGATTTGATCAATCAATTGAATAAGGTTCACTTTGAACTTCTCAATTTCAATACGATTAGGCTTAACTTTTAAAAAGGCTTTATTTAATGCTTTTCTAGGATTTGTTATTTTATTAGCGCTCACAATCCACAAGATTTAGTCTTCAATAAGTATTTAATACAATCTTACTATTTATTCATTGCTCCCTAAAAAATAAATAGAATGCAGCGGGAGCATATTCTTATCCTCATCGGTAAGTTTACTATAAAACTGTTGCCATAATGATATAAAATTATCAATATCCAACAGCTTAATATGTCTGTGGCTTTCACGTGCGGAACGTTCTGCTTCAGAAGTAAATGTACCAGATGTTACAAAAAGGCCAATATCACCATCCTTGTTTAATAATCCGGTTAAGCTTCTGATGTCGTCAACTGGTATGCTTGAATCAGGACGGTGTTTAACCTGAACTTTTAATCGCGGGGAAGTTGCACCTAAAGGGTCATTATAAGCAATTATATCCAAACCGCCGTCTTTTCCTTTTGGGGAAATAAAAGGTGTATGATAATTCATCGCACGCAACAAAGCCGCAACCATATCCTGAAATTCATAAGGGTTTTTTGTTCTGATGAAATCCTTTATTCCCGATAAAGCTAGCTCCATTAAATAATCAAGATTCGCTTTCTGGGTTTGAGGTTTGTTTTCTTCTAATTCTTCGATCTCTGTCTTGCTCTTCTTAATCTTATTAACATTATTGTCTACTGCCCAGTTTCTATATAAATCGCCGGCTGTTTCCAGTAATTTAACAGGTCCCAAAGAAATCGCCTTTTCACCTTCTTCAGTTAAGTACCAAATACCTTTATTCTTTCGCAAGAACCCTGCTTTAATACAATCTATTGTATAAAAACTTAAAATGGATTCCCACCGTACGTACCCTGTTTTCTCATAAACCTCTTTTTCCCAATCAGTGAACTGAATGCTGTTTCTGATTTTTTCAAACACTTGCTTTCCAGGAAGCTGTCCACCGGATTCCTTAAGAATATTAAATGCTGCAAAAATAGTTTTAGCCGCTGAACGTTTTGATGGTGCTAGTTTTTCTAATTCTTTATCCATGTTCTGGTTAGATGCTGATTGGTAATTAAGATGATTTGAGTTCTACTTAAAAAATTACAGCTAACTTTAATTGATTGATATTATTAAGCAAACCCATTCTGCCAAAATTAACACGTTTTTACAGATTCAACAGAAATCATTTTGTTTTTACACATTTTCCCCCACTCCACTCAAAATCTCCACCACCCTTTCCTGCTCTTCAAAATTCAACGAAGCAAAACCAAAACGTGGTGCATTATAATTAAAATTCTTGCGTGTTTCTGGTATCATTAAGGGTCTGTTCTTTTCTAGTGGCTTTTTCACCCCCTTATTCTAGGTTGCGATTATTAAACATTGCCTATACAGCATTGTAGTGGTTTATTAGCTTTTTTTATACAAAAACCCCCGTAATCAATAACTACGGGGGTTCTATTCATTTTTGTTGTATCGGCTATTTGTATGAAATGTCCATTAATATCAATAAACGAGAATTCTTTCCGGTTATCGGTAATTGAACTAGCTATTATAAATTCCGAAACGGAACTCTAATCCCCATGCTCTGCATTAACCATCTTGATCTCATTGTCTGCAATATCTATCAATCTCTCTTTGTAAAGTGCGCCGATGGTTTTTTTAAACACCTTTTTGCTCACTTTTAATTGATCCATAATTTCATCGGGGGTGCTTTTGTCGCCCAAGGATAAAACGCCTTTGTTTTTTTTGAGTTCGGCCAACAACGTGTCTTTAAAGTCTAAAATTTGTTTGTAGCCAATTGCTTGTAAACTCAAATCAATTTTATCGTCGTCTCTAATTTGCTTAATAAAGCCTTTTCTTACATCGCCAGGTTGTAACGATTCAAAAACTTCATTGTAGTAAATAAGGCCCATATACTTTTTGTTGATAATTGCATTGTAACCCAAATCGCTTCTATCAGCAATTATTAATTCAACTTCGTCACCTTGTTTAACATCATAGTCAGAAATTTCAATAAAGTTTACCAATTTGGTTGATCCTATAATTCTACCATTTACTCTATCTAAAGAAATGTAAACCAAATATTGCTCGCCAATTTCCATAGGTGTTTTTTGCTCACGCAATGGAACAAACAAATCTTTTGAAATTCCCCAATCGAGGTATGAACCTCTGTCATTTTCACTTACAACAGTTAAGGTTGCAAACTCGTCAACACAAGCAAAAGGCTTTTGTGTGGTTGCCCGGGGTTTATCTTCATTATCCAGAAATACAAAAAGATTCAGAACATCATTTTCTTGTATTCCAGCAGGTACATCTATATAAGGTAACAAAGCTTCATCTTTTCCGTCACTGAAATAAAGTCCGTTGCCGGATTTTTTTATAAACTTAAGCTCATTATATTTTCCTATTTCCATCTTATTAAAGGTTATTGAGCCAATAGGTTTTGGCCCATTTTACAAAGATAGTACTAAGTGTATAGCATTTTGCTTTACATGCATCATAAGGGAGTAGATTTGACACTCAAGAAGAAATATCTGTAAGGGCTTCATTATTGGAGGGCTCACCTTCAGAGAGCATAAAGCTTTAGAAGCATTTTGTAGGTAATAAGATTTAGCCTTTTCCCTAAACCGTAGGTAGTAACCAGGGGTTTTATTCATCTGTTCCTTCGGCAACACGAATATAATAGCCATTAATGTCAATAAAAGCGAATTCCTTTAATTCATAAGGATAGGATTTTAATTCACTAACGATTTCCAGTTTTCGGTTTTTAAACTCTTCAAAAATTTCTTCAATGTTATCTACAAACCATAATAGGTTAAATCGTTTTGTGCTATTATTGATAAGAGTAACGTAATCAGGATCTTCTCCGAACAACAACCTCAACTCATTTCTTCTTATCCCACCATCGGAATTTCCCCAGGTCCATTCATCATAAAAACCTAAAACATCGCGATAGTATTCAATCGTTTGCTGTAGATTTTTAACTGGAAGATGGGCACCTGATCTGATGAATTTTGGTGTTTTCATTGTTCATGAACCTAATAGATTAGTGGTGAGTTGCTAACTTATATCCGTCAAATTGTTTGTTTTCTATAGAAAAATAACCTCTCCCGTATTAAGGTCATAATAAGCCCCAATAATTTTGATTTCACCTTTATCGGCCATTGCTTTTAGGATTGGACTTTTCCTTTTAATATTCTCTATAGTAGTAAGCACATTGTTTTTTGCGACATACTCAACGTACTCTGCGTCCTTTGAAGTTTTGTCGCCTTTAAAATCCGTTGACCTATTAACAGCTGGCGTTATTTTAGTAAGCATTGCAGTTATGTTCCCCAATTTTACCTGATCAATTGCAGCTTTAATTGCACCACATGATTCGTGTCCTAACACAAGAATAAGCTTGGCTCCTGATATTTTACAGCCAAATTCCATACTGCCCAAAATATCTTCATTTACAAAATTTCCGGCTACCCTTGCCACAAAAAGATCACCAATTCCTTTGTCAAATACATCCTCAACAGGTATTCTACTATCCAAGCACGAAAGTATTACTGCTTTCGGATATTGCCCAACAACTGCTTCCCGTACCATTGCCGAATGATCTCTGGCAGTTAGGTCATTATTCATAAACCGTTTGTTTCCATCCGCAAGGATTTTTATCACCATATCTGGAGTCAACGCTTTTTGTTCTTCTGCTGTCAAAACCTTTTCTCTCAAAGGTTTTAGTACTGCTGACGTATCAATTGATTCATTTTCATCAGAAGTACTCTTATCCTTGTTTTCAGTAGAATGGCGACAAGAATAAATTGCAGAAATAATTAATAATGACGTAATTAATGCTGCTGCTGAGTTTTTCATTGCTTTCGTATGATTTAGATAAAAAGACGAGAAAAATTAGTTGAATTAAATCGATGGGGATGTTACTGAACTTCGCTATCTATTTATAAAAATTACGCAATAACTTCCATATTTCATAAAAGGATAATTCGCTTTTTAAAGTAGGATTGGTAGAAGGTAAAGTAGATAAAGTGTTATTTTTAAAAAAGAAATCTTATTACTATTTAAAAAATAGGGTACTTGGACTTAAAACTTACTCCGGCACCCCATTTTGATATCTTATAATGTTCTGCTATTTCGGCAAACTGTAAGTAACCTTTCCATGCTCATCTAAAAAGTTCAGTTTAGCTGTACCGTTAGAATCAACCAGCATCTGGAGCCGAGGCTTACCCATCCGGTCTGCAAGTGTTACCATGGCAGTTTTGTTAACATCCTTGCCAACAAAAACACGTTGTGCAACAGCCTTCACACCTGGTGTAGGCTCCATTAGTTTCTTCAGCAAAGAATCTTTTTTTGGGCTATCTGGCATTTTTTGCGCTTTTTTATATTCAGCACGAAAATCCCAGAACAGTGGTGAGGTTTGCCAATCATCAACATTTAAACCAGTTTTTTGAGCGCCATTCTCATCGGAATAAGTGAGATATAATACCTGGTTTTGATTATACTGATCAAAAGAAAGGTGTCCGGTAGCATGATATTTTCCGGTACTGTCTTTACCTCCCATGAAAACCAATCCTCCGTTTTCTGTACCTTCATCGTTATAAAAAACCAATCCTGGTCTGTTGGCACCTGGAATTGGAGGTGTTAAAGGTTTTCCATAAGCAAGTACTTCCGGAGAACGCTCTTTGTTAGCAATTACCATCCGTAGTTGGCCATTGCTTTCGACGATGTTAATGCGTTCAGCGGAAATTTCTTTGAAACGAGTTATGCCAGAATCAGTAAAAGCGAGGAAAAATACCGCTACGAAAACTAAGGTCAGGCTACCAGCATACCATTTCAATCGCACTAAATCTTTCTGCATTTTAGCCAGTTGTTTTTCCAACGAAATTTGATTTTGAGATGGGTTATTCATTTGTCGACAATTATATAGTGTTAGTTTTAGTTTATGATTTGTATTATATAGTAAGGACAATGCCTATTCGTTATTTACTATATAATATTGGTTAAAATTAACTATAAGACCTGGGATAAATAAAAGACGAATGTAAGCTTCCCTCTTTTTTGGGCCATTCAAAAGTAGAATTTCAATTCATTACTTCCTCCAATAAATCCATCGGAGTTTTAAAGTTTAGTGCCTGATGAGGGCGCTGATAATTGTAATCATACATCCATTCTTCCGCCTTTGTCCGTACTTCATTCAACGTTTTAAACACATAGGCGTTTAGCAGTTCTCTTCGTATGCTTCCGTTACAGCGTTCGACAAATGCGTTTTGCGTAGGTTTTCCTGGTTGAATGAATACCAAGGTCACTTTATGTTCTTTACTCCAATCATCCAGTTTCTGAGAGATGAACTCAGGGCCATTGTCCATACGAATCATCTGCGGCAGTCCCCGGGTTTCCTTTAATTGATCCAATACCCTGATTAATCTGGCGGCAGGAAGCGAAGTATCGGTTTCAATGGCCAATACCTGCCGATTGTAATCATCAATGATGTTTAGCAATCGGAACTTGCGACCATCCCACAAACTGTCGCTCATAAAGTCCACCGACCATACCTGATTGATTGTCTCAGGCTGAAACAAGGTCTGCTTTGCTCTTGCAGGCAATCGTTTCTTTGTCCGTCTGCGAATATTTAATTTCAATTGGGTGTAAACCCTGTACACTCGTTTATGATTCCACTTGAACCCTTTGCGTCTGATGCGTTTATAGCTCTGCCAAAAACCAATAGCGGCATGTTTTTCCACCAGTTGTTCTAATTGATTTATCACTTCCTCATCGTCCTTGAGTTTGGGTTTGTACTGAAACGTTGTACGAGGGAAACGCATGGTTTTACACGCCTGACGCCCACTGATGCCATGCGCAGCAATCATGTGTTCGATTACTATTTTCTTTTGATCAGGCGTTAAAGCTTTTTTGCAATGGCGTCTTTCAATGCTTCATGGGTCAGACTTAGTTCTGCAAACATGCGTTTGAGGCGGCTGTTCTCGTCTTCCAGTTCTTTCAGCTTGCTTAATTCGCGAACTTCAAGCCCGCCGTAACGTTGCTTCCACTGGTAAAAGGTTGGATTACTAATGCCGAGTTCCCGACAGATCTCAAGTGCACTTCGTCCATTCTCATGTTCTTTGATTGCTTTTACAATCTGGGTTTCTGTAAATTTGCTCTTTTTCATATTTGCCAATTCAAAGTTAATTCCTTTTCGGATAATCCCCTCGCTACGCTGCGGAGAGAATTCTACTTTTAAATTGGCCCAAGTTCTGGGAAGCTTACATTACTACTTTATAATCAATTCTGTCAATAGTAAGTTCATCATACAAGGAATACCAATATTTTGCAGTCTTATAACTGGAAATTTGGTTATTTGTATAATAAAAGTCCCATTCTTGATCCAAATTATATTTCAATAAATCCCAATACTCCCAACGTACAGGCCGATTAAATTTGTTATAAATCTTAATTATTCGACCTTGATTTATTAGATACTTCTTACCTCCATTGTCTAAAGGGACTATCACTGTGTCATACTTTGGCTCACCCATGAATGGAATGTACAACACCTTACATTTGCAGTGATTATCTTTCTTGATTGTTAAATCAGCCTCAGGTTCACCTATATCTTTCTGACATCCAATGACAGCGAGACATAGCATTAGTAGATAGAGAGCATAGTTTTTCATTGTGAGTAGATTTTAGTGATTAATGCAATGGGACTTTTTTGTACTTAATCTTTATGGTTTGCTTTATCCACGGAAAGTCGTCTCTACCTGTATGAGTTTCGTTAATTTCTATTGGATAACAAGCATCATTGTACTTATTATCATACTGATAAACTTCTGTTCTTTGAGGTGGTGTACTGGGATGTGTATTGTCAATGATAGCTACAACTTTAGTTATATCAAATTCACTTGGAATTGCCATGAACGGTACCCGATATTGTAAAATCTCCTTGTTGTTAATATTTTTAGCCCAATAGTTTTTTCCATTGGAGGTGTAATACCTATCACCCCAAGAAGTTTCATACGCCCACTCATAACCCGGTGTCTTTTCTGTTTTAACTGATTTAATAGTATCCTGATCATATTCAAACAGTAACTTCCCCAAAAAATTATAAAAAGACGAACTAAGTTTATTACCATTCCAGGTAAATGTCCAAGTACCATCACTTGAAGGAGTATTTTGATTATCCCAACTAAATTCTTCCCGCGTATCAATCTGATTGTTTATAAAAGTAAACTTTGAAATGGTGCTGAGTTCGTTAGGTCCCGTATTAAGAACTATAACCGTATCTAACAAGCCATTTTTATATTTAAATAATGTTGTATCCTTCTTACCATCCGGATAAGTTAAAATAATCGACCTTAGATCTCCTTGATCATTTTCATAAGTAAATTTGTACTGTGAGATACCTGTCGTTACTGTATCTCCTCCATATCTTGAATACCTCGAAGAAACATTGAGTTCTTCTGGTAAAAAAAGCACATCCTTACATTTACAGCATTTGTCTTTCTTTGCTTTTGATTGAATTTCATCTTCACCTATATCTTTCTGACATCCAATGACAGAAAAGCATAGCATTAATAGATAGAGAGCGTAAGTTTTCATAGTTTTAGTGATTAGAATTAACTTTCTTATAGGTAATATTAACATCTGTACTATACTCCCTTGTTCCCGAGATATCACTCTCATAGACTATCTTTTTAAGAAAATATGATGGATAGCCGGATGGATTATAGATGGTGTTGTGATAAGATTCTCCTATACTTTCTGGTTCGGTTGTACGATGATCACTTATAAAAAGATTTGTTATGTCATTTTCAACTGAAAATATCCAAGGTGTATCTCTTACACCGGTTAGGAACAGCAACTCTTTGCTTTTAATATCATTTGCCCAATACTTGTTAGCATTAGTGGTAAAACTAAAAATTAAGCGCGCTTTGTCATAGTTATTGCGTCCACCAACGAAGTAACGATCCAGCACATTGTTTGCATCATAATGAAACCATGCAGTATCATTGAATATTCCATTATGATCATATTTGATATATATCTCGCTTAATCGTCCATTTTGTCGCTTTATTTTATAATCTACTACGTAGTTACCGACATAGCCGATTTCAGTAAAAGCACATGCTTTTTTGTTACTATAAGAAAACCTATATTCTGCATACAATTGATTTATAAAATAGTATTTAATGTTATCAACCTCTTTATTTCCATTGTACGTAAACCTCCATTCATCTCGCCCCCAAATTATTCGGTCTAAATTGCCTAAATCATCCTTGTAATAAAAAGATATAGAATCCGATCTCTGTTTATAAACTAATGGCAGGTAGCGTTCCTTTTTACATTTACAATCTTTGTCTTTTTTAGTTGTTAGATCAGCATCAGGTTCACCTATGTCTTTCTGGCATCCAATGGCAGCAAGACATAGAATTAATAGATAGAGAGTATAGTTTTTCATTGTGAATAGATTTTTAAAGAAAACGTAATTGAATAAATAGATAGACTAATTCTTTTTTATATTTAAAACATTAAATTACAGCTACTTAAAGATAATAATTATTTCTTAACATATTCCCTAATAAGATGTTTTGGTATCCTCTTGGTGACTCCAAACAAAAAAGCAGTCCCGGTTTAACCGGGACTGCTTTTTTTATTTTCCAGTGTGGAAGTCAGAATCCCTTCTTCCGCACCTATTCAAAAGAAAAACCCTTTTTTTGATACCATTAAGGCATATTTACTTTTGGATTTTTCACTATTTATTCAATTTGTGTCCAACTTGTGTCCGTTTTATTAAAATGAATCCTAGATTTTAAACTTGATTAGCAAGTCTTCCATCATTTTTTTTATGACTAATTATGTCTGAAGCGTCTTGGTAGCAGCTACTGCAACTGGCCAAATTTGCCTTGAAATTTGGCTTAATTCATTTACTTCTAAAAATTGTGAACCTACTATCAAATCCTTTTGGTTTCTGCCCTGAAAAAAATTATTGCTAAATACTTTATAAACTGCTTTTCCATGTCTAAATTTTAGTTTATCAGCATTATAATCGGTTAGACAAGTTGTTGCAATTTCACCAGCATTTAATCTCTTTCCACCCGAATATTG
>RCUT01000921.1_pt1 | contig 14498 bp, 14 predicted proteins | sample 2166171 | NCBI WGS metagenome assembly RCUT01 (sample SAMN09932757, study PRJNA488358) | compost metagenome | isolation source: compost soil in 4-hydroxybenzoic | place: Germany: Experimental Botanical Garden
TCAACCAGATCGGCTCGCTGACCGAGACCCTGGAAGCCATCCAGATGGCCAAGGCTGCCGGCTACACCGCGGTGATCTCCCACCGCTCCGGCGAAACCGAGGACAGCACCATCGCCGACCTGGCCGTAGGCACCGCTGCCGGCCAGATCAAGACCGGTTCCCTGTGCCGTTCCGACCGCGTGTCCAAGTACAACCAGCTGCTGCGTATCGAAGAGCAACTGGGCGAGAAGGCACCGTACCGCGGCCGCGCCGAGTTCCGCGGCTAAGAGACTGGCCACGATCGGCTGCGCGTCGGAATAACTGCGTTGAGAATGGCTTCGGACTGCTCATTTACAGCTCGTAAACTCCGCGTCCTCAGCCATTCTCGCCTTGTTCTTCTCTAGCTCGCGCGATCGTGAACCAGTCTCTGTTCGGTGGTCCATGTTGAAATCAGGCGCTGAATGCATCTTTACTTCATGTAAACTTCGCACCTTCACCTGATTTCTCCCGGCCGGTCGTCACCCGCCGCACGGCAGCGACGCAATCCGGTCAGGAATGGTAAAAGGGCAGCGCAAGCTGCCCTTTTCGCATGGATACTCCCTGGCAAAATGACTCGCCCTAACACGTACTGGTTGTTCGTCGTCCTCATCCTGCTGCTGGCTGGCCTGCAGTATCGCCTCTGGGTGGGCGACGGCAGCCTGGCGCAGGTCCAGGACCTGCAGCAGCAGATCGCCGAGCAGAAGGGCGAGAACGAGCGCCTGATGGAGCGCAACCGCATCCTCGAAGCGGAAGTGCTGGAGCTGAAAAAAGGCATGGAAACCGTCGAAGAGCGTGCCCGCCACGAACTGGGCATGGTCAAGGACGGCGAAACCCTCTACCAGATCGCCGAATGAGCCAGTCCGATACCCCCTTCTTCTGGGCGGTGATTCCCGCCGCCGGCGTCGGTTCCCGCATGCGCGCCGACCGTCCCAAGCAATACCTGGAACTCGCCGGGCGAACCATCCTCGAGCACAGCCTCGACTGCTTCCTCGACCATCCGCAGCTCAAGCGGCTGGTGATCAGCCTGTCGGTGGATGACCCCTACTGGCCTGCGCTGTCCTGCGCCGGCGACGAGCGCATCATCCGCGCCGATGGCGGCAAGGAGCGCGCCGACTCGGTGCTGAGCGCGCTGCTGCGTCTGGCCGAGCATGGCGCCCGACCCAACGACTGGGTCCTGGTGCACGACGCGGCGCGGCCGAACCTGTCGCGCTTCGACCTCGACCTGCTGCTGGCCGAACTGGCCGATGACGACGTCGGCGGCCTGCTCGCCGTGCCCGCCCGGGACACCTTGAAGCGCGCCGGCGCCGATGGCCGGGTACTGGAGACGGTCGACCGCAGCCTGATCTGGCAGGCCTACACGCCGCAGATGTTCCGCTTCGGCGCCCTGCATCGGGCGCTGGCCGACGCCCTGGTGGCGGGCGTCGCCATCACCGACGAAGCCTCCGCCATGGAGTGGGCAGGTGCCGCGCCCAAGCTGGTGGAAGGCCGCGCCGACAACCTCAAGATCACCCGCCCGGAAGACCTCGACTGGCTGCGTCAGCGCTGGTCGGCGCGCGGCTGAACCTCGACATACTCCGGCCGCCCGGCCAGGCCCTCCTTCAGCAGGTCCACCAACTGCCGCACCTTCGGCGAGAGATGCCGCTGCTGTGGATAAAGCGCCCAGACCGCGGTGTTCGGCGGCCTGTGCTGTTCCAGCAGGGAAACCAGGGCGCCACTGCGCAGATGTTCCAGTACGTAATAGTCGGGCAACTGGCACAGGCCGAAACCGCGCAGCGCCGCATCCAGCACCGCCTGGCCGCTGTTGCAGCGCCAGTTGCCCTGGACCCGGATGGCATGTTCGCGCCCCTGCTCAAGAAAGTCCCAATGGTCCGCGCTGCCGATCAGGCAGTTGTGCCGTGCCAGCTCCGACAGGCTATGGGGCCGGCCATAGCGTTCCAGATAGCCGGGTGCCGCGCACAGGTACATGACCCTGGGCGCCAGGCGGGTGGCCACCAGCCTTGAATCCTGCAGGCGGCCCAGGCGGATCGCCAGGTCCAGGCCTTCGTGCACCAGATCCAGGGCGCGGTTGCTGAGTTCGATGTCCACCCGCAGCTGCGGATGGCGCGCCATGAATTCATTGACCAAGGGAACGATGAAGCGCTCGCCGTAGGCCACGGCGCAGGTCATGCGCAGCAGCCCCTTGGGTTCGCTGGTCAGGTCGCTCACCGCGCGCAAGGCTTCCTCGCGGGCATCGAAAAGGCGCTGGCAATGCTGCAGGAAGGTCTGCCCGGCCTCGGTCAGGGCCACCTTGCGCGTGCTGCGGTAGAACAGGCGGGTCTGCAGGCGTTCTTCGAGCCGGGCGACCTGGCGGCTGACATGGGACGAAGAAACGCCCAGGCGCTCGGCGGCGGCGGTGAACTGGCCCGATTCGGCCACTGCAACGAATTCGTCCAGGCCTTCCCAGCGACTCATGGATTGTCCCTCAGCAGCAATAAACATTTGCGTTGAAGCGGATTATTTACCATATGCAGGTCAACTACACTCTCGGCCACTCAAATCCGCTGGAGAGTCACCATGATCAAGTCCCGTGCAGCGGTCGCCTTCGCGGCCAACCAACCCCTGGAAATCGTCGAAGTGGACGTGGCACCACCCAAGGCCGGCGAGGTACTGGTGCGGATCGTGGCGACCGGGGTCTGCCATACCGATGCCTACACCCTGTCGGGTGCGGACTCGGAAGGTGTGTTCCCCTGCATCCTCGGCCACGAGGGCGGCGGCATCGTCGAAGCGGTGGGCGAGGGCGTCACCTCGGTGGCGGTGGGCGACCATGTGATCCCGCTCTACACCCCCGAATGCGGCGAGTGCAAATTCTGCAAGTCCGGCAAGACCAACCTCTGCCAGAAGATCCGCGCCACCCAGGGCAAGGGCCTGATGCCCGACGGCACCACGCGCTTTTCCTACAAGGGCCAGCCGATCTACCACTACATGGGCACCTCGACCTTCTCCGAGTACACCGTGCTGCCGGAAATCTCCCTGGCCAAGGTGCCCAAGGACGCGCCGCTGGAGAAGGTCTGCCTGCTCGGTTGCGGCGTGACCACCGGCATCGGCGCCGTGCTCAACACCGCCAAGGTGGAGGAGGGCGCCACGGTGGCCATCTTCGGCCTCGGCGGTATCGGCCTGGCGGCGATCATCGGTGCGAAGATGGCCAAGGCCAGCCGCATCATCGCCATCGATATCAACCCCGCCAAGTTCGACATCGCCAAACAGTTGGGCGCCACTGACTTCGTCAATCCCAAGGAGCACAGCAAGCCGATCCAGGAAGTCATCGTCGAGCTGACCGATGGCGGCGTGGACTACTCCTTCGAATGCGTTGGCAACGTCCAGCTGATGCGTGCGGCGCTGGAATGCGCCCACAAAGGGTGGGGCGAGTCGGTGATCATTGGCGTCGCCGGCGCCGGCCAGGAGATCAGCACCCGTCCGTTCCAGCTGGTGACCGGTCGCGTCTGGCGCGGCTCCGCCTTCGGTGGGGTCAAGGGCCGCAGCGAGCTGCCGAGCTATGTGGAGAAGGCGCAGAAGGGCGATATCCCACTGGATACCTTCATCACCCACACCATGGGGCTGGATGAGATCAACAAAGCCTTCGATCTGATGCATGAAGGCAAGAGCATCCGCTCGGTCATCCACTACTGAGGCGAGACCGGATGGCAGCGATGCCATCCGGATGTTTCGTAGGGTGCGCCGTGCGCACCGCAAATCCATCGGTGCGCACGGCGCACCCTACGGAGATTGCTCCATGACCCTTGAGAACATTTCCTGCCAGAAGAGCTTCGGCGGCTGGCACAAGCGTTATCGCCACCGCTCCACCAGCCTCAACTGCGACATGGTGTTCGCCGTCTACCTGCCGCCCCAGGCGGAGCAGGGCGCGAAACTGCCGGTGCTCTACTGGCTGTCGGGGCTGACCTGCACGGACGAGAACTTCATGCAGAAGGCCGGTGCGCATCGCCTGGCGGCGGAGCTCGGGCTGATCATAGTCGCCCCGGATACCAGCCCCCGTGGCGAAGGTGTGCCGGACGACCCGGAGAAGGCCTGGGACTTCGGTCTCGGCGCCGGCTTCTACGTCAACGCCACCCAGGAACCCTGGGCGCGCCACTACCGCATGTACGACTACGTCGTGCAGGAGCTGCCTGCGCTGATCGAGGCGAATTTCCCGGTCTCGGACAAGCGCGGCATCGCCGGTCACTCCATGGGTGGCCACGGCGCCCTGATCTGTGCGCTGAAGAATCCGGGGCGTTACCAGTCGCTGTCGGCCTTCGCTCCCATTGCCAACCCACTCAATTGCCCCTGGGGCGAGAAGGCGTTTTCCAACTACCTCGGGGAAGACCGCTCGCGCTGGCGCGAATGGGATGCCTGTGCGCTGCTCGCCGAGGCGAAGGAGCGACTGCCGATCCTGGTGGACCAGGGCGATCGCGACGACTTCCTCGCCAACCAGCTCAAGCCCGAGGCCCTGCAGTCGGCGGCCAAGGCGGCGGGCCATCCTCTGACCCTGCGCCTGCAGCCGGGCTACGACCACAGCTACTATTTCATCTCCAGTTTCATCGACGATCACCTGAGGCATCACGCCGAGGCCCTTAAGGGCTAAGCCGCCTCAAAGCGGGTAGAATCACGCCCTGACTTTTCAGGGCGTATTTCTGATTATGCGAATTGGCCACGGTTACGACGTACACCGCTTCGGCGAGGGCGATTTCATCACCCTGGGCGGCGTGCGCATCCCTCACAAGTTCGGGCTCGTTGCCCATTCCGACGGTGACGTGCTGCTGCACGCGCTCGCCGACGCGCTGCTCGGCGCCGCCGCGCTGGGCGATATCGGCAAGCATTTCCCGGATACCGACCCGCAGTTCAAGGGTGCCGACAGCCGCGTCCTGCTGCGTCACGTGCTGGCCCAGGTGAAGGCCAAGGGCTGGAAGGTCGGCAATGTCGACGGGACCATAGTCGCCCAGGCACCGAAGATGGCTCCGCACATCGAGGCGATGCGCGCCCAAATCGCCGCAGACCTCGAAGTCGAGCTGGACCAGGTCAATGTCAAGGCCACCACTACCGAGAAGCTCGGCTTCACCGGTCGCGAGGAGGGCATCGCCGTGCATGCGGTCGCCCTGTTGCTGCCCGCATGATCGAACTCGAACTGCTCGGCCCATGCGCCCATGGCGAGCCCCTTGGCAGGGCGCAACTGAAAGCCACTGCCGAGGATTTCCAGGTCGATGAAGTGCTGGATATCCCACTCGCCGGTGAAGGCGAGCACCTCTGGCTCTGGGTGGAGAAGCGCGAGCTGAACACCGAGGAAGCGGCGCGGCGCATCGCCCGGGCCGCAGGTGTGCCGCTGCGAGTGGTCAGCTATGCCGGCCTCAAGGATCGCCAGGCGTTGACCCGCCAGTGGTTCAGCCTGCATCTGCCGGGCAAGGCCGATCCCGATCTTGCTGCCGCGGAGAACGCCAACCTGCGCATCCTCAAGCGCGAGCGACACAAGCGCAAACTGCAGCGTGGCGCCCATTCGGCCAACGGATTCACCCTGCGCCTTACCCGCCTGCAGGCCGACCGCGCCGCTCTGGAGCAACGCCTCCAGCGTCTGGCTGAGGCCGGCGTGCCCAACTATTTCGGCCTGCAGCGTTTCGGTCATGGCGGCGGCAATGTGCAGGATGCCCGCGCCTTCGCCGAGCGCAAGGAGTTGCCGGTGCAACGCAATCTGCGTTCGCGCCTGCTATCGGCCGGCCGCAGCTTCCTGTTCAACCGGGTGCTGGCCGAACGGGTAGCCGCCGGCACCTGGAACCAGGCCCAGGTCGGCGACCTGCTGGCCTTCACCGATAGCCGCAGCTTCTTCGCCGCCGGAGCGGAGGAATGCGGCGATCCGCGCCTGGCACAACTCGACCTGCATCCCACCGGCCCGCTCTGGGGCGCGGGCCAATCTCCCGCGGCAGGCCTCAGCCAGACGCTGGAGCAGGGCGTTGCCGATGCCGAGCCGGCCCTGCGCGACTGGCTCGCCGAAGCGGGAATGGCGCACGAACGGCGCATCCTGCGCCTCCCCATCGGCGGCCTGACGTGGCATTATCCCGAGCCTGACGTTCTGCAACTGGAATTCGTCCTGCCGGCTGGATGCTTCGCCACCGCAGTGGTGCGTGAGCTCGTCGATCTGCTGCCGGCAGGGCAGATGGAAAACCCATGCGCATTCTGATTTCCAACGACGACGGGGTGAATGCCCCCGGGCTCGCCGCTCTGCATGGTGCGCTCAAGGATTACGCCGACTGTGTGGTCATTGCACCGGACCAGGACAGAAGTGGCGCCAGCAGTTCCCTGACCCTGGACCGCCCGCTTCACCCCTGCACGCTGGAGAACGGCTTCATCAGCCTCAACGGTACACCGACCGATTGCGTCCACCTGGGCCTCAATGGCTTGCTGGAGCAGCTTCCGGACCTGGTGGTGTCGGGCATCAACCTGGGCGCCAACCTGGGCGATGACGTGCTCTATTCCGGCACGGTGGCCGCGGCCCTGGAAGGGCGCTTCCTGGCCCTGCCGGCGTTCGCCTTTTCGCTGCTCTCGCGCCAGGCGGACAACCTGCCGACCGCTGCCCATATCGCTCGCCGCCTCGTGGCAGCTCACGACAGGCTCGACCTGCCGCCGCGCACCGTGCTCAACGTGAACATCCCCAACCTGCCGCTGGATCATATCCGCGGTATCCAGGTCACTCGCCTCGGCCATCGCGCCCGCGCTGCGGCGCCGGTGAAGGTAGTCAATCCGCGTGGCAAGGAGGGATACTGGATATCCGCAGCCGGCGACGCCGAGGACGGTGGGCCGGGGACGGACTTCCATGCGGTGATGCAGGGCTATGTGTCCATCACGCCCCTGCAGCTCGATCGCACCTTCAACGAGGCGTTCAACTGCCTCGGCAGTTGGCTGGAGGACCTGCTCTGATGTCCCGGGAACAGGATGACCTGATGCGCCGCGGGATCGGCATGACGTCCCAGCGAACCCGCGAGCGCCTTATCCAGCGCCTTTACGAGGAAGGGCTGTCCAACGCCCATGTGCTCGAGGCGATTCGCCGGACGCCGCGTCACCTGTTCGTCGACGAGGCCCTGGCCCATCGGGCCTACGAAGACACCGCATTGCCCATCGGCCACAACCAGACCATCTCCCAGCCTTACATGGTTGCGCGGATGACCGAGTTGCTGCTGGCCGCCGGCCCGCTGGACAAGGTGCTGGAGATCGGCACCGGGTCCGGTTACCAGACGGCGATCCTCGCCCAGTTGGTGGAGCGGGTGTTTTCCGTGGAGCGCATCCAGGTGCTTCAGGACAAGGCCAAGGAGCGCCTGGCCGTGCTCAACCTGCGCAACGTGGTGTTTCGCTGGGGAGATGGCTGGGAGGGCTGGTCCGCGCTGGCACCCTACAACGGCATCATAGTGACCGCCGCGGCTGCGGACGTCCCGCAGGCGTTGCTTGATCAACTGGCCCCGGGCGGGCGCCTGGTCATCCCGGTTGGAGCAGGTGACGTGCAGCAACTGATGCTGATCGTTCGCGAAGAGCAGGGCTTCACCCGTCATGTGCTCGACGCGGTGCGTTTCGTGCCCCTGCTCAGCGGTCCGCTGGCCTGAGACCGGCCCAAGGGAACCTGCGTCGCGGGCAACTTTCTGATGCACCGCCAAGCTGGCGTCTTGCTGTACTTTGTGCGGCAGGCGGCTGGCCCGTTCGGATATTTCCGGCACAATAACTACGATCTTGGAACGTTGGGAAAAGGGGACAAGAGTGAGCCTGATGGCCATTCGGCAGAGGATTCGCATTGGAAGGGGGCTCACCTGGTTGCCCGCTATCGCCGTTGGCATCCTGCTGGCCGGCTGCTCCAGCCCCCAGCGTGACGGTGTCAGCGTCGTCGACCGCAGCCAGTCGGGAGCCGCTTCCTCCTCGAAACGGCAACCCGTCACCAGCGGCCAGTACCGGGTCCAGCGTGGCGACACTCTTTATTCCATCGCCTTCCGCTTCGGCTGGGACTGGAAAGCCCTGGCCGCACGCAACGGAATTCCGGCGCCTTACGTGATTCGCCCCGGTCAGATAATTCGCTTTGACGTTCAGCCCGGTCAGACACGTCCGAGGGCGGTTGCTACGGCCCCTGTAGTCACCAAACCTAGGACCGGCAGCAGCGTTTCCAGCCAGCCGTCCGTGCCGGCCACGCAGCCGGCTGTCCGCCCCCCGACCCCGGTGCCGGCCCCGGTGACGCCCGCCCCGTCGCGGGCGCCGGAAGCCTCTAGCACGCGCTCTGCAGCCGGTTGGGCCTGGCCCGCGAGCGGCCCTCTGATCGGCCGTTTTTCCTCAAACGGCAGTTTGAATAAAGGGATTGATATCGCTGGGGAATTAGGCCAGCCTGTCTTGGCTGCGTCAGATGGTTCAGTTGTTTATGCCGGAAGTGGATTACGGGGCTACGGCGAACTGGTCATCATCAAACACAGCGACACCTACGTAAGCGCCTACGGTCATAACCGCCGGCTGCTGGTGCGGGAGGGACAGCAGGTCAAAGTCGGACAGACAATTGCCGAGATGGGCTCAACGGGAACGGACCGGGTGAAGCTTCATTTTGAGATTCGCCGCCAAGGTAAACCTGTAGACCCGCTGCAATACCTGCCACGTCGTTGACCCGTTTTTCAGCCCGTTCCACCACGTGGTAAGGACGGGCTCGGACGGCGCCAGGGAAGAAAGGCATCGTCAGGGCTTGTTGTCGAACTCAGCAAGGGACAACAACAATGGCACTCAATAAAGAAGCGCCGGAGTTTGACGTCGATGACGAACTGCTCCTTCTGGAGCCGGGCGTCATATTGGACGATGCGTTGAGCGAGGATAACGACGCGCCTCTGCCCACCGCCAAATCCAGGCACTCAACCTCACCCAAGCAACACAAGTACATCGACTACACCCGCGCGCTCGATGCAACCCAGCTGTATCTCAACGAGATCGGCTTTTCCCCCCTGCTAACCCCGGAAGAAGAAGTGCACTTCGCGCGCCTCGCTCAGCGCGGAGATCCTGCCGGGCGCAAGCGCATGATCGAAAGCAACCTCCGACTCGTGGTGAAGATCGCGCGACGCTATGTCAATCGCGGGCTCTCGCTGCTCGACCTGATCGAAGAGGGCAACCTCGGCCTGATCAGGGCGGTGGAGAAGTTCGATCCGGAGCGGGGATTCCGCTTTTCCACCTATGCCACCTGGTGGATCCGTCAGACCATCGAACGGGCCATCATGAACCAGACCCGGACCATCCGCCTGCCCATCCATGTGGTCAAGGAGCTCAACGTCTACCTGCGGGCGGCGCGTGAGCTGACCCACAAGCTCGACCACGAGCCCTCACCGGAAGAAATCGCCAACCTGCTGGAAAAGCCGGTTGATGAGGTCAAGCGCATGCTCGGCCTCAATGAGCGGGTGACCTCGGTGGACGTTTCCCTTGGGCCGGACTCCGACAAGACTCTGCTGGACACTCTGACCGACGACCGTCCGACCGATCCCTGCGAACTGCTGCAGGATGACGACCTTTCGCAAAGCATCGACCAGTGGCTTTCCGAACTGACCGACAAGCAACGCGAAGTAGTCGTGCGGCGCTTTGGTCTGCGCGGTCATGAGAGCTGCACCCTCGAAGAGGTGGGCCAGGAGATCGGCCTGACCCGCGAGCGGGTGCGGCAGATCCAGGTCGAAGCGCTGAAGCGTCTTCGGGAAATCCTGGAGAAGAACGGGCTCTCCAGCGATGCGCTGTTCCAGTAGCACGTTGGCTGCCTGAAAGAACCCGGCTTTGGCCGGGTTTTTTTATGCGCTGCAATGTAAGTGATTGCTTACACGCTTTGTACGTGATCGCTGGAAGTTGCTGCTCGTCAAAGGCGAAGTTGCGCTGAGGTAAATATGTAACGCGTTGAAATTATTGGATTTTATTTTAATGGCACAGCGCGTTCTGCTCTTCGGTCAGCCAATTCACCATCTTGCCCGGCGCGTCCGGATCGCTAATATCACACCTGCGTACAGGATGTATGCGGGCTGATAAGGATGTTGGCCAGGACATCGCCGGAGGCGATTCATCAGGATGATGAGCAGGGACTACAGGGAATAGGGACAAAAGAGTGGGCGGGTAATCCCCGCCCCTTTTTTTGCCCGCAGAAAAGCGAAAGGCCCGCAGATATGCGGGCCTTCTTGCATGGACGCGCGGTGACTCAGCGCTCCAGGTGCTCCAGCTTGCCTTTGACGCCATCCCACTCTTCGGCGTCCGGCAGCGCGTCCTTCTTCTCCGTGATGTTCGGCCAGACCTCGGCCAGATCACGGTTCAGCTCGGTGAACTCCTGCATGTCCTCAGGCACTTCATCCTCGGAGAAGATGGCTTGCGCCGGGCATTCAGGTTCGCAGAGCGCGCAGTCGATGCACTCGTCCGGATGAATGACCAGGAAGTTCGGGCCTTCGTAGAAGCAGTCCACCGGACAGACTTCCACGCAGTCGGTGTATTTGCATTTGATGCAGTTGTCGGTGACGACGAAGGTCATTTCTAATTCTCTCCTCAGGCGACGGCGGCGGCCCTTCCTCTCAGGGCCGCGCGGTTTGCGGGCATGTGGCTGCAGGCCAGGCTAATAACCTGCAGCACCAGCAAACCGCGGCGGATTCTACCAGCTTGTAGTGGGCGCCGTTATAACAGGTTCTTTAGTTGATATAGCATTTCGATAGCTTGACGCGGGGTCATGTCGTCCAGCTGCAGCTTGCCCAGCTTCTCGATGGCCGGGTGTGGCAGGCTGGCGAACAGGTCGCTCTGGTGCGGGACCTGTGGCACGTCCTTGGCCTTTTGGGCCGGGGGTTGTTCATGCGGCAGGCTGGTGGTTTCCAGCCTCGCCAGGTGTTCACGGGCACGCTGGATGACGGCCGTCGGCACGCCGGCCAGCTGCGCCACGGCCAGGCCGTAGCTCTGGCTGGCAGGGCCAGGCAGCACGTGGTGCAGGAACACGATGCGCTCGTTGTGCTCGGTGGCGTTCAGGTGCACGTTGGCCACCAGCGGCTCGCTTTCCGGCAGCACGGTGAGCTCGAAGTAGTGCGTGGCGAACAGCGTGTAGGCACGCAGCTGGGCCAGGCGCTCGGCGGCGGCCCAGGCCAGCGACAGGCCGTCGAAGGTACTGGTGCCGCGGCCCACTTCGTCCATCAGCACCAGGCTGCGGTCGGTGGCGTTGTGCAGGATGTTGGCGGTTTCGCTCATCTCGACCATGAAGGTCGAACGGCCGCCCGCCAGGTCATCGCTGGAGCCGATACGGGTGAAGATGCGGTCGACCAGCGACAGCTCGCAGCTGGCCGCCGGCACGAAGCTGCCGATGTGCGCCAGCAGCACGATCAGGGCGGTCTGGCGCATGTAGGTCGACTTACCGCCCATGTTCGGGCCGGTGATGATCAGCATGCGGGTGGCGTCGTCCAGGGCCAGGTCGTTGGCCACGAAGGGCGTGTCCAGCACCTGCTCCACCACCGGATGGCGGCCCTGGTTGATGCGCATGCAGGGCTCGTCGACGAAGCGCGGACGGTTCAGGTCGAGGTTCAGTGCACGCTCGGCGAAGTTGCTCAGCACGTCCAGCTCGGCCAGGGCGGCTGCGGTGTCCTGCAGCGGCGCCAGTTGCTCGATCAGCAGCTCCAGCAGCTCGTCGTAGAGCAGTTTTTCCCGCGCCAGGGCGCGGCTCTTGGCCGACAGCGCCTTGTCTTCGAAGGCTTTCAGCTCCGGGGTGATGAAGCGCTCGGCACCCTTTAGGGTCTGGCGACGGATGTAGTCCGCCGGCGCCTGCTCGGCCTGCACGCGGGGCAGTTCGATGTAGTAGCCGTGGATGCGGTTGTAGCCGACCTTGAGGTTCGGCAGGCCGGTGCGGGCCTTCTCCCGGGCCTCCAGGTCCATCAGGTACTGGCCGGCGTTCTCGCTCAGGGCCTGCAGCTCGTCCAGCTCGGCGTCGTAGCCGGTCTTGATCACCCCGCCGTCGCGGATCACTGCAGGCGGGTTGTCGATGACGGCACGGGCCAGCAGGTCGGCCAGCTCCGGGTAGGTGCGGATGCTGCCTGCCAGGGTCTGCAGGTGCGGCGCCTCCAGCTCGGTCATGGCGCCTTGCAACTGGGGCAGGGCGGCGAGGGCATCGCGCAGGCGCGCGAGGTCGCGGGGACGGGCGTTGCGCAGGCCGATGCGCGCGAGGATGCGTTCCACATCGCCGATTTCCTTCAGCTGTGGCTGCAGGGTCTCGAAGCGGTAGCGGTCCAGCAGGCAGTCAATGGCGTCCTGGCGGGCTTCCAGCACGGCGCGATCGCGCAGCGGGCGATTCAGCCAGCGGCTCAGCAGGCGGCTGCCCATGGCGGTCTGGCAGCGATCGATCACCGATTGCAGGGTATTGTCGCGGCCGCCGGAAAGGTTGACGTCCAGCTCCAGGTTGCGGCGGCTGGCAGCATCGAGGATCACGGTGTCGTCGATGCGCTCATGGCGCAGGCTGCGCAGGTGGGGCAGGGCGGTGCGCTGGGTTTCCTTGGCGTAGCCCAGCAGGCAGCCGGCGGAGCCGATGGCCAGGGTCAGGGTCTCGCAGCCGAATCCCTTGAGGTCCTGTACCCCGAACTGCTGGCACAGGCTCTTCTTCGCCGAGTCGCGGTCGAAGTCCCAGGGCGCGCGGCGGCGCACGCCCCGGCGTTTCTCGGCGGGCAGGCCCTGGGGCCAGTCGTCCGGGATCAGCAGCTCGGCCGGGTTGAGGCGTTCAAGTTCGGCCAGGAGGGTCTCCCAGCCCTTGATCTCCTGCACGCTGAAGCGGCCGCTGGTGATGTCCAGCACCGCCAGGCCGAACAGGCGCTCGTCGCCCAGCACGGCAGCCAGCAGGTTGTCGCGGCGCTCATCGAGCAGCGCTTCGTCGCTGATGGTGCCGGGAGTGATGATGCGCACCACTTGGCGCTCCACCGGCCCCTTGCTGGTGGCCGGGTCGCCGATCTGCTCGCAGATCACCACCGACTCGCCGAGCTTGACCAGTTTGGCCAGGTAGCCCTCCACCGAGTGGAAGGGAATGCCGGCCATGGGAATGGCCTTGCCCGCCGATTGGCCCCGGGAGGTCAGGGTGATGTCGAGGAGCTTGGCGGCCTTCTTGGCGTCCTCGTAGAAGATCTCGTAGAAGTCGCCCATGCGGTAGAACATCAGTTGGTCCGGGTGCTGGTTCTTCAGCCTCCAGTACTGCGCCATCATGGGTGTGTGTTCGCTGAGATCGCTCATTGCCTGGCCTTGCGTGCAAAAGGCGCTAGTGTACGGTATCCCGCTGGCCCGCTTTAACCCCGGAGTACACATGTCCGTTACCGAAGATGAGCTGACGCTGCTGGCCGCCCGGCTCGGCGAGAAACTGAAGGCGCGCGGCGAGCGGGTGAGCACCGCGGAGTCCTGCACCGGTGGCGGCATCGCCGAAGCCATCACGCGGATTCCCGGCAGCTCGGCCTGGTTCGAGGCCGGCTATGTCACCTATTCCAACCAACAGAAGACCGACCAGTTGGCTGTGCCCGCCGAATTGTTCCCGCAGGTCGGGGCGGTCAGTCGTGAAGTGGTCGAGGCGATGGTGCGTGGCGCACAGCAGCGCAGCGGTGCGCGCTTCGCGGTGGCGGTCAGTGGTGTCGCCGGCCCCGATGGCGGCTCCCCGGAGAAACCGGTGGGCACCGTCTGGCTGGCCTGGGGCGATGGCGCCGAAGTCGAGGCCGTGCGCCGCCAGTTCCCCGGCGATCGCCTGGCGGTTCGTCGGCAGGCGGTCGCCGCTGCCCTGCACGGATTGATCCGACTAGCTGCAGGAGAAAAAGCCGGGCAGGGGTAGGCGAGCGAGTTGCCCTATGGAATAATACTGTCTACTTATACAGTTATTGGTGGCCGCCAGGCCCTCTTGATTTTAGTGAGGACTTCAATGGACGAGAACAAGAAGCGCGCGTTGGCTGCTGCCCTGGGCCAGATCGAAAAGCAGTTCGGCAAGGGCGCGGTAATGCGCATGGGCGACCATGACCGCCAGGCCATCCCGGCCATTTCCACCGGCTCCCTGGGCCTGGACATCGCCCTCGGCATCGGCGGCCTGCCGAAAGGCCGTATCGTCGAGATCTACGGTCCCGAATCCTCCGGCAAGACCACCCTGACCCTCTCCGTCATCGCCGAAGCCCAGAAGATGGGCGCCACCTGTGCCTTCGTCGACGCCGAACACGCCCTGGACCCGGACTACGCCGGCAAGCTCGGGGTGAACGTCGATGACCTGCTGGTTTCCCAGCCGGACACCGGCGAGCAGGCCCTGGAAATCACCGACATGCTGGTGCGCTCCAACGCCGTCGACGTGATCATCGTCGACTCCGTGGCAGCCCTGGTACCCAAGGCCGAGATCGAAGGCGAAATGGGCGACTCCCACGTCGGCCTGCAGGCGCGCCTGATGTCCCAGGCCCTGCGCAAGATCACCGGCAACATCAAGAACGCCAACTGCCTGGTCATCTTCATCA
>RCUT01000927.1_pt1 | contig 14471 bp, 12 predicted proteins | sample 2166171 | NCBI WGS metagenome assembly RCUT01 (sample SAMN09932757, study PRJNA488358) | compost metagenome | isolation source: compost soil in 4-hydroxybenzoic | place: Germany: Experimental Botanical Garden
CAAAGAATACCAGATCATGCGTAACGCCTCGATTGCGGTACTGCGCGAGATCGGCGTTGAAACCGGTGGTTCGAACGTGCAGTTCGCGATCAACCCGGCCAATGGCCGTATGATCGTGATTGAAATGAACCCGCGCGTATCGCGCTCCTCGGCTCTGGCTTCCAAGGCAACCGGTTTCCCGATTGCCAAGGTTGCAGCCAAGCTTGCCGTTGGCTACACACTCGACGAGCTCGACAACGACATCACCGGCGGCGCAACGCCTGCATCGTTCGAACCGTCGATTGACTATGTCGTCACCAAGATCCCACGCTTTGCGTTTGAAAAATTCCCTGGCTCCTCGCCAATCCTGACCACCGCCATGAAGTCGGTTGGTGAAGTCATGGCCATTGGCCGTACTTTCCAGGAAAGCTTGCAGAAGGCGCTGCGCGGTCTTGAAACCGGCCTGACGGGTCTTGACGAAATCACCATTCCGGGCATTGAAGACGGCGACGAAAAGAACGCTATCCGCGCAGCGATCGGTACGCCTACGCCGGACCGTCTGCGCATGGTCGCACAGGCAATGCGCCTCGGCCTGACCACAGAACAGGTTCACGACGCCTCCAAGATCGATCCTTGGTTCCTTGAGCAGATCGAAGCCATCGTCAACACAGAAGCACGTATCCGCGAACATGGTCTGCCGCAGGATGCCGAAAACCTGCGCATGCTGAAAGCCATGGGCTTCTCAGATGCACGTCTCGCAAGCCTGATCGGCAAGGATGCCGAAGATGTGGCAAAGCTGCGTAGCAAGCTCGACGTTCATCCGGTTTATAAGCGCATTGATACCTGCGCTGCGGAATTCGCATCGCCGACCGCATACATGTACTCGACCTATGAAACGCCTTTTGTCGGTCAGCCGCGTTCGGAAGCCGAAGTTTCGGATCGCAAGAAGGTCGTCATTCTCGGTGGCGGTCCAAACCGTATCGGTCAGGGCATCGAGTTCGACTATTGCTGCTGCCATGCGGCCTTCGCACTCAATGATGCAGACTATGAAGCCATCATGATCAACTGCAACCCGGAAACGGTTTCAACTGATTATGACACGTCCGACCGCCTCTATTTCGAGCCGCTGACGGCAGAAGACGTACTGGAAATCCTGCGCGTTGAGCAGGAAAAGGGCACGCTGCACGGCGTCATCGTTCAGTTCGGCGGCCAGACCCCGCTCAAGCTCGCCAATGCGCTGGAAAAGGCTGGCATTCCGATCCTCGGAACTTCGCCTGACGCTATCGATCTTGCAGAAGATCGTGATCGCTTCCAGAAGCTGCTGATCAAGCTCGGCCTCAACCAGCCAAAGAACGGCATTGCCTATTCAGTAGAGCAAGCTCGCCTGATCGTTGCTGATCTTGGCTTCCCTCTGGTCGTCCGCCCGTCTTATGTTCTTGGTGGCCGCGCCATGCAGATCATTCATGACGAGCGCGGCTTGCAGACCTATCTTCTCGATACCGTTCCTGAACTGGTGCCGGAAGACATCAAGGCCAAATATCCGAACGACAAGACCGGCCAGATCAATACGCTTCTCGGCAAGAACCCACTTCTGTTCGATACCTATCTGACGCAGGCTATCGAAGTGGATGTCGACTGCCTCTGCGATGGCAAGGAAAGCTATGTTTCCGGCATCATGGAGCATATCGAAGAAGCTGGCATTCACTCCGGCGACAGTGCCTGCTCACTGCCGGTTCATACGCTTTCGCCAGAAATCGTCGCTGAACTCGAACGCCAGACAGCATTGCTTGCTAAGGCATTGAATGTCGGCGGCCTGATGAACGTGCAGTTTGCCATCAAGGACGACGAAATCTTCATCCTTGAAGTCAATCCGCGTGCATCGCGTACGGTTCCATTCGTGGCAAAGACCATCGGCACGCCGATTGCCAAGGTTGCGGCACGCGTCATGGCCGGTGAAAGCCTCGAAGCAGCACTCAATGCTTATGGCGGCAAGCCTCAGCCAACCGCACGCCCGCACATCGCAGTCAAGGAAGCTGTGTTCCCATTCGCCCGCTTCCCCGGCGTTGACACTTTGCTCGGACCGGAAATGCGCTCGACCGGCGAGGTCATGGGCCTCGATTATGACTACGCACTGGCATTTGCCAAGGCGCAGCTCGGTGCGGGTGTTGAACTGCCACGCGAAGGCACCGTCTTCGTATCGGTGCGCGATGAGGACAAGGAGCGTGTACTTGGTGCTGTACGCAAACTGGTCAGCATCGGCTTCAAGGTCATGGCGACAGGTGGAACACAACAGTTCCTTGAAGCGAATGGCGTGGAATCGACCAAGATCAACAAGGTCATCGAAGGTCGCCCGCATGTGGAAGACGCGATCCGCAACCGCCAGATCCATTTGGTCTTCAACACGACCGACAGCGCCAGCGCAGTGTCCGACTCAAAGTCGATCCGCCGTGCAACGCTGATGCAGAAACTGCCTTACTATACGACAATGGCCGGTGCCGAGGCAGCGGCTGAGGCTATTGCGGCGCTTAAGGCAGGATCGCTGGAAGTTCGTCCACTTCAGGATTACTTCCGCGATTAAAGCGCATCCCGAAAAGGGTGAAACGGTTTTGCGTAGGGTAATGCGCAAAAGCAAATAATTACACGAGAATGAAAAAGGCCGCGGACAACAATCTGCGGCCTTTTGCTTTTGATAAATATTACAGGCGGCTCTTATGCAACCGCTTCCGCTTGATGGGGCAACCGAAGCGGATCCGCCTGCAAGTCCATTGCCAGATGCAATTGTCGCGTGAACAGACCGTTATGGCCCAGGCCTTTGCCAATATGAATGACAGCAGCCTCCTTTAACGGACCTGTCAGAATGGCATAAGCGCGCTTTCGCGCCTCTTCATCCATCCCATCCAGCGTACCATCAATCACAATCCAGCTTGGATTTTGCAGCACAAGCCGGGCCAGAGCCAGGCTCTGTTGTTCATCATCAGTCAGCGTGCGATCCCATCGCAGAACACGGTCTATCTGGGGTACAAGTCGCTCCAATCCGGCAAGCTTCAACACGTCCGCCACCTGATTTTTTGAGAAATCAGCGGCACTCAACGGATAGACCACAGCATCGTGGAGATTGCCGGGCGGGATATAGGGTGCATGCGGAATGAACACCACGCGATCTCCAGCAGGCAATCCGATCCGCCCGCTCCCCCAAGGCCACAAGCCGCCAAGCGCTCGGAAAAACCGACTGCGTTCGGTTTCAGTTGCGCCAGTCACAAACAGGCGTTCACCGGGATTGATGCTGACATTCGTCTCAACCAGATTGAGACACCCATCAGGTACGGCAATAGACAGGGCATCAACCGTCAGTCGCTCGTCCTCGTTGGTTTCCAGAACTATCTGCCGATCGATGTGACCAATTTCATCCATCCGCAATATGGCTTGTCGAAAGCTCGCCACGCGCAGCAATGTTGCGCGCCAATCGGCAATCGCTCCGAAATTATCGACAAACCAGCGCAGCGAATTATGCACCTGCGTGAAAGCGCCGACGGCCATCATCAAACCGCCAAATGTCAGCCCGCCCGAAAAATAGACAGGTGCTGCAACAAGGATCGGGGCCACAATGGTAAACCAACCATAGCCGGCCGTAACCCATGTCAGATTGGTCGTTGCAATGACAATTCGCTTGATAGCCAAAAGCACTGCATCAAGATCAAGGTCCAGTCTGCGGCGTTCATCAGCCTCGCCACGTGCCAATGTGACAGCATCGATGTGCTCATTCACCCGCATCAATGAGAACCGGAAGTCAGCCTCCCGCGCGTAGCGATTGGCGTTGTGATTGACGAGACTACGGCCCACAAACCATGACAGCAGCGATGCAGAACCCGCATAAAAAACCGCCGCCCAAACCATATAGCCCGGTATGGAAAAACTATAGCCCCAAAGGTGGAATACAAAGCCGCTCGACAGAGACCACAGGACGCCAACGAAGCTTACGAGAATGACGGTGGATTGCAGCAGATTGATGCCCAGATCGCTCGTAGTCTCAGCAAGATGACGCGCATCCTCCTGCAATCGCTGATCGGGATTAATGCCAATTTCGCCAGCCTTCGCAAGACGGAACGCTCGCCCCGGCTGCAACCATTCGCCGACCAAGTCACGCGCCAGCCCTTCTCGCAGCTTCAGCTTGAACATCTGGTTCAACCAGGTTTGCGACACATTCAGAAGAAGGACCGATCCGGCGATAGCAAAAAAGATCAGAAGCTGATGAAAGAAGGCACTCAGATTGCGATCTGACAAAGCATTATAGAACGGTACGTTCCAGCGATTGATTGCAACCTGCCCTACGGCGATCAAAACGATCAGAACAAAAATGCCAGTTCCCAGCGCAATCAACTGGTTGCGAACAGGTGAGACCCAGAAGGCGCTCATCATCATGCGCGCTTGCGAAAATAGATCACTGCCATCCTGCATGCCGCGATCAGCTTTCTGATTAGCGCTATCGAGCCCGTGCGGCTTTTTCTGCTTTGACTTCGACACCAAGTCTTTCCTCATCAAAATTGTTTGGGCAGATGTGAAACGTTGCGGGCAAAATCCAGCTCTAAAAGCAAGACTTCATCGCGTTTTCTTAACCAATTCCCATAGCGCTCTATAGCAATATTTTGGAACTTTTGCGTGACCCCTAATCCTGACACGATAGTACAAAGTACAAATCGCGCGAAGGCTTCCGATGACCGCATCTGCCAAAGCAATTGATAAAGTTCTGATTTACGCCACGTGGAACGAAAAGCTACTCGTCTTCAGCGAGCCGGAAAATCCAGACATGCCGCTTCAGGTTCCGGGCGGAACTGTCGATGACGGCGAAGCAATCCAAGCTGCAGCCTATCGTGAGTTTCATGAAGAAACCGGTATCCTGAAGACCTCCGGTATGCGTAGTCTTGAAAGTGTGACCTACGAATATATCGAGCCTACCCACACCGAAACACATCATCGTCACTGCTTTCATCTACCGTTGGATGGCAGTTTTCCCGATCAATGGCACCATTATGAAATGTTTCCCTGTGACGGAAACAAACCAATTCTTTTCAAATTGTTCTGGCTGCCTTTGATAGAAGCAAGTGCTCGCATTGGCCTGGGAATGGGGAAAAGCATTACAAAAATAGGCCTTTAGAGATAGCACGGGCTGTCTTGTGTTGGTCAAATTTGTCGCATATAGTCTTGTCATCGATTTTTCGGTCAAGTGACTTTGCGACCCGCCCGGCCTGCCGTGCTTCCTGACGATCTCCTGTCCATAAATTCGATTCACAGGGACGTGTGCGAAGCATACGGACTAACTACTACTAATGTTACAAAGGAATTTCCCATGGCTACGGGAACAGTTAAGTGGTTCAACACGACCAAGGGCTTCGGCTTCATTCAGCCTGATCAGGGCGGCACGGACGTATTCGTCCACATTTCCGCTGTTCAGCGCGCTGGTCTGGCCACGCTCGATGAAGGCCAGAAGGTTACGTACGAAATCGTACAGGACCGTCGTTCGGGCCGTTCGTCTGCCGACAACCTCGTCGCAGCATAATTTTTGCCGTAAGGCAGAGAAAAGGCGGGTCCTCGGGCCCGCTTTTTTATTTGTCCGCCTTTCTGCTTACACTCTCGCCATCGCGCTCGCGCCCAGAATAAGGGCCGCAATCAGCGCAGCAATGGTGCGGACGTGATTCCATAGGGTCCAGTCGCGCACATAAGTAAGCCAGATATCAGCCGACGTGGCGGCACTGGCATCCATCGCCGCGAGCTGGTTGTTCAGCGGCACATTCAAAACCATCGTGACGCCAATAGTGCCGACAAGATAGACGGCAGCGCCAATCATCGCCCATTTCGACAGGCTCCCAAAGCCCATTAAGCCCAGCGCAACAATCGCCAGACATAGCAACGCCGTGCCGAAAAAGGCAGCAAAGAACGTGCCGTTGATAACAGTGATATTGATCGACTGCATCGCCGTTATTCCCGCATTCGCCGGAATGCGTGCTAGTGCAGCCATCACGAAACTAGAGAACGCATAGAAGATACCGCCTGTAATCGCGCTTCCCCATGCCGTCAGCAGAACAAGCAGTTGAAAACTCGTAGTCATGATTGTCCCTCCCATGTGCCTTCAATGGCCGCCTTGCGGGCGAAATCTGCAAACCGACGCGGCTTTCGTCCAAGAGCTTCCTGTACGCCATGCGCCACACTGGCATTGCGACCATCAAAAAGCTCGGTGAAAAGATAGCGCAAAAGCGTGATGACATCTTCCGGCAATGCCTGTTCACGCAGCGCCGTCTCATAATCGGCGAACGAGACCGGATTGAATGACAGCTCTTTACCTGTCGCCTTGGCTATCTCGCTTATTGCCTCGCTGAAACTGAACAGTTCCGGGCCGGTGAGTTCATAGAGCTTGTTGCGATGTCCCGTTTCGGTAAGGGCAGCAACGGCGACATCGGCGATATCATCGGCATCAATAAACGGCTCTTTTGTGGGACCAACCGGCAAGGTCAGCGAGCCTGAAAGCAATTCGTCACGCATGTAATTTTCGCTGAAGTTCTGCATGAACCAGCTGGCACGCAGCACGGTCCAATCCAGCCCGGATGTTTGAAGAACCTGTTCTGCAGCCTCGGCCTCCTCCTCTCCTCGCCCAGAGAGAAGCACGACATGGTTCACGCCAACCTTCTTAGCCGTAGACAGGAACGCGCGGATAACATCCACGGCACCCGGCAAGGCCAGATCCGGCTGATATGTGACATAGGCACTCGTGATGCCATCAAGCGCCGCAGCCCACGTTGATTGATTGTTCCAGTCAAAAACTATCCCGGTACTGCGCGATACCGCGCGAACCGAAAGCCCCTTCCCTCGCAGCTTTTCTGCAACCCTCCTACCGGTTTTGCCGGTAGCGCCAATCACCAGATAACGATCATTGCGATGTGTATTCATCTTCATCTCCCAAAATATGAGTAACTCTCATATTTGCAATATGTGAGCAATCCTCATATTCTGTCAAGATGAAAATGTGAGTCGGTCATGAAGCAGAATTCAGATACGGAAACAGAAACAATCGGTGCGACCGTCCTGCGCCGCACCCCTAGTCAAAGCCGCGCACAGGAAAAAATCCGGCGCATAACGGAATGCGCCACGGCGCTGATCGCCGCCAAAGGCAGCGACAGTCTCAAGATGAGCGAGATTGCACAGCAGGCAGGCATTTCGATCGGTGCGCTCTATCAATACTTCCCCGATAAAAGCGCCCTGATCCGCTATCTGTTTGAAAGCTGCAATGCGCAATCGCGCCAGTGCATCGAGGACGGCCTTGCAGCGGCAAATTCGGTCGATGAACTGATCGTCGCATTCAATGCATTGATTGACGAATATCTGGCGTTGATGCGGCTGGAACCGGCAATGCGCGACATCTGGTCGGCCACGCAGACCGACAAGTCCCTGTCAAAGCTGGAAATTGCCGAAAGCAGGCAGAACGGCAAGTTGCTCGCAGATACGATCCGCCGGATCGCCCCCGGCAAGGTATCAGCGCGACTGGACGAAACGGCCTTCCTGCTGATGCATTTTGGCGAATCCACCATGCGCATCGCCGTCGACGTTTCGGAAAACGAAAGCAATGCGCTGATAGAGGCCTATAAACTAATGGCCACGCGCAGCTTGCGAGACCTTATGGCGGATTAGAGCATTTCCAGCAAAAGTGTGAAGCAGTTTTGCGTTGGATAATGCGTAAAACAAATAGTTAGAGCATGTCGCAGTTAAATGGATTCATTTAACGTTCGCGAACATGCGGCAATTAAAAGAATCTAGAGCGAGCACCATGGGTGCGATTAAACGCGACACGCTCTAGAGCGGTTCCAACGGTTCAATCTTAACTGGAACCGCTCTAAACCCCTACGGCAACCAGTCCAGCGAGACATGGCCCTCATCCGCAACTACACGAGCAAGCCACGCATTGACCGCCGGATAGCGCTCCATGTTGAAACCACCCCGATGGGCCTCATGCGTATAAGCATAAAGAGCAATATCAGCGACCGTCAGGCTATTACCAACTAGAAACGGTGTCTTTTTCAGCTGCTCTTCCATCACGGCCAGCGCTTTGTCTCCACCCACAAGCGTCGATGCAAGACGTTCAGGCGTCGCATCACGTGCACGCTCCGGATAGACCATCAAGGCGCGACGAACAGCAACATAGGGCTCATGGCTATATTGTTCGAAGAACAGCCATTGATAAACGAGTGCCCGTTCATAGGCATCCTTCGGCAGGTAGCGGGTGTTCTCAGCCAGATAGAGCAGCATCGCATTCGATTCGGCAATGAACCGGCCATCATCAAGTTCCAGCAGCGGAACTTTGCCGTTCGGATTTTTCGCCAGATATTCGGGTGTTCGCGTCGAACCGTCGAGCGACGAAACAGTGACGTGCTTGAACGTCTTTCCCAGTTTGGCGAGCAAAAGCCGTGGCTTATAGCAGTTTCCGGAATCGGGTTGTGAATAGATTGTAAGCATCTGCTTCTCCTGTGCCGGTATAAAATGTCCATCAGACTGAAAGCTGTCCAATCAGTTTCATTGAAACAATATGTTCGTGGCATTGATGGATCAGAACTTTTCAGCAACACATTCTCGCGAGAAACCGGAATTTATTGCGAAACTGCAAAGCTTTTGTTGCGATTCGTGCGCCAATGCGACATAGAAAGTCCGCAAAACCGGACCGTGCCCGGTGCCGGTTATCTGATCCTGCCATCTATGGAGATCTATCATGGCATTTCTCGCCGACGCCCTTTCTCGTGTAAAGCCATCTGCGACCATCGCGGTCAGCCAGAAAGCACGTGAACTGAAAGCCAAGGGCAAGGACGTGATTGGTCTCGGAGCGGGCGAACCCGATTTCGATACACCAGACAATATCAAGCAAGCGGCCATCGACGCGATCAATCGCGGCGAAACCAAGTACACCCCTGTTGCTGGTATCCCTGAGTTGCGTCAGGCTATCGTTGCCAAGTTCAAGCGCGAAAACGGCCTCGACTATAAGCCGGAACAGGTTATCGTCGGCACCGGCGGCAAGCAGATCCTGTTCAACGCCTTCATGGCGACGCTGAACCCGGGCGATGAAGTGATCGTCCCTGCGCCATACTGGGTCAGCTACCCGGAAATGGTTGCGATCAACGGCGGCACCCCGGTTTTCGTCAACACGAAGATCGAAGACAATTTCAAGCTGACAGCAAGCGATCTTGAAAAGGCCATCACGCCGAAGACCAAATGGCTCATTTTCAACTCGCCATCGAACCCGACCGGCTCGGCATACACCGAAGCAGAACTGAAGGCCCTGACCGAAGTTCTCGTTCGTCATCCGCAGGTCTGGATCCTGACCGACGACATGTATGAACATCTGGTCTATGGCGATTTCGTCTTCACGACGCCCGCACAGGTTGAACCTTCGCTTTATGACCGCACGCTCACCATGAACGGTGTGTCGAAGGCCTATGCCATGACCGGCTGGCGCATCGGCTACGCAGCGGGCCCGCTGCAGCTCATCAAGGCCATGGATATGGTGCAGGGTCAGCAGACCTCTGGCGCTTGCTCCATCGCTCAGTGGGCGGCTGTTGAAGCGCTGAACGGCACACAGGACTTCATTCCGAAGAACAAGGAAATCTTCCAGGCTCGTCGCGATCTGGTTGTTTCCATGCTCAACCAGGCCAAAGGCATTCACTGCCCGACACCTGAGGGTGCGTTCTACGTTTATCCGTCATGCGCTGGCCTCATCGGTAAGAAGACTGAAGCGGGCAAGGTGATTGAGACTGACGAAGACTTCGTGACCGAACTGCTGGAAGCAGAAGGCGTTGCCGTCGTTCACGGCTCGGCTTTCGGTCTTGGACCAAACTTCCGCATTTCCTATGCGACATCTGATGAACTGCTTGAAGAAGCCTGCTCACGCATTCAGCGCTTCTGCGCAAGCTTGCGCTAAACAGTTTGAACATTGAATGTCGAAGGGGCCGAGAGGCCCCTTTTTCATATCTGCATTTCTGGAAAAAAGGTCGATTGGACGAAAAGCCAAAAAAAAAGCCAGACAAATGTCTGGCTTTGAGTTTTGAAGGTGCCTTTGAGGCAAACCTCCAGAGGGGAACACTCAGCCTGCGTAAAATGGGAGGAGGAAACGCAGCGCTGAGATGATCTTTATATGCACTTTGCTTATTGTTTTGGCAATGCAACTTTATGGCAATGCAGCTATGCGTTTTATGCATAGCTTGAAAATCAGAAAAACATAAATAAATTCAATATTTTATAGATTTATCACCGAACCGAAACTCTATATCAGCGATATAAGAGCAGCCTAAACTGCAGGCAGATGCAAGTCCGCCTTGCTTGTAAAAACAGCAAATCACTTTCGCTGGCAACATTCACAGGGCCTGTCACTAAACTATCACCACACTGCATCGAACCTGTCACAGAAGAGGCATAGAAGCCCTCGCAAGGCCGCAGCTATCCCCGATGAATGCCCAAACGGCACGTGCTGCGCGCACCCTTATTCAGGAAGGAGCGCCATCTTGCGGATCGTTCAGATTACAGACACTCACCTCAGCCCTGCCAAATCGCACTTCAACAGCAACTGGTCCCCACTGGTCGCGTGGGTCGAACAGCAGAAGCCGGATCTCATCATTCATACCGGGGACCTGACCGTCGACGGAGCCGATGTCGAAACTGACCTGATTTTCTGCCGCGATCGTATTGCAGAGCTCCCTGCGCCTGTGTTGAGCCTGCCCGGTAATCATGACATCGGTCATCTTCCCGGCAGTCACCAGCCCGTTAACCCGCTGCGCCTTGCACGCTGGCGCACGCATTTCGGCCCGGATTATTGGGCGAAGGATTTCGGCGGCTGGCGCATTATTGGTCTCAACAGCCTGATCATCGGCGCAAATTCGGTTGAGGAAGAAGGACAGTTTCAGTGGCTGGAAGCTGAACTGAACAATAGCGACGGCAAGCCGGTTGCAGTCTTTGCACACAAGCCTGTTTTCGTCGATGCGCCGAACGAAGGTGATACGGGTTACTGGGGTATTAGCCCGGCGCCTCGCCAGCGTCTTTACGATCTTTTCAAAGCCCATAATGTGAAGCTTCACGCCAGTGGTCATCTGCACCGCGCCTGGGAAGGCACCACTGACGGCATCAGCTACATCTGGGCACCCGCAGCCGCCTTCATCGTCGGGCCAATGGAACGCGACCTGCCCGGCGAACGTATCCTCGGCGCTGCCATTCACGAGCTCGGTGAAACCGTAACAAGCGAAATCGTCCGCATCGAAGAGCTCACCCCTTACGTCATCGATGATGTGGTGCATGAAGTCTATCCGCAACACACCGGCGATGGTGAAGCAGACGAACTCGTCGCAGAGGCCAGCCAGTGAGCACGCTCACCCTTCGAGACATCAGCAAATCCTATGGTGCCAACCGCATTCTCGATGGTATTTCCCTGGAAGCGGCGGAGGGCGAATTCATCGCGCTCGTTGGCCCTTCCGGCTGCGGCAAAAGCACATTGCTGCGCATTCTGGCCGGGCTGGACCACGCAGACGAAGGCAGCATCGCCATTGCTGGGCGTGACATTACCGCAGCGCATCCAGCCGACCGCAATATGGCGATGGTCTTCCAGTCATACGCCCTTTATCCGCATCTGACAGCAGCACAGAACATTGCTGTACCGCTCGCCATGCGCGATCTCACAACGATGGAGCGCATGCCGATCATTGGCCCACTTATTCCCAGCCAGAGGAAAAAGCGAGCTTCTATTCAGAAACAGGTCAGAGCCACTGCGACCAGCTTGAAAATAGACCATTTGCTTGATCGCAAGCCGGGTCAGATGTCTGGAGGTCAGCGCCAACGTGTGGCTCTCGCCCGCGCGCTCGTCCGCCAGCCGGGTGCGTTCCTGATGGACGAGCCACTCTCCAATCTTGATGCCAATCTACGTGTTCACACCCGTGCGGAAATCGTCGAACTGCATCGTCGTGCAGGCGTGCCAACCATCTACGTTACACACGATCAGGCAGAAGCACTCAGCATGGCCGACCGCGTTGCGGTCATGATGGGCGGCAAACTGCTTCAGATCGACACGCCAACCGCGATCTATAACGATCCGCGCCATATCGAGGTCGCGCAGTTCATCGGCACGCCCCGCATCAATATTCTTGATGCCGTGATCAGCGATAACGGCCTTGTTCATTTTGCAGGCCACGCCATTCTGCAAGGCGTTGCCGCCCATTTCGGCACCCAAGTTCGCATCGGCATCAGACCCGAACATTTCCGTATCGTTCCGCATGACAAGACCGGCATCAGTGCGACCGTCTCACGGATCGAATTTCTTGGCTCGGAAGTGCTGATCTATATGAAAGCGCCCGGAACTTCACAGGAGTTGACGGCAAAGCTCGACCCCGCCAATGCACAGCACATTATAACGGGCCTGCCAGTCGGCCTGCACTTTGACGCCGCCAACGCCTATCTGTTTGGCGAAGACGGTCTGCGCCTGCGTCAGCCTGCCGATAGCAAAGTGACGCTTATGGCCCGCGAAAGGACGTCAGCCCATGTCTGACGCCGCTGTTCCCCATTCGGGCACAAGTCACGCAAGAACGGCCGCAGAAAATGCCCGCCGCCGTGAAGAACGTCTTGCATGGAAACTAGCCTCCCCGGCGATTTTTCTGACTGTACTCCTCATCCTGCTGCCAACCGCTGCTGTGATCTTCTGGAGTTTCACCAATTTCGAACTTGGCTATGATGGTTTCGAGTTTATCGGATTTGATAATTATGCCGAACTCTTCCGTGATCGAACATTCCTGATCTCGCTCAAAAACACTGCCGTTTACATCGCTATTGTAGCTCCAGCCTCTGTCTTTCTCGGCCTTGGCGTAGCGCTGCTCATCGAGAGCGAAGTGCGCGGCAAATCCTTCTTCCGCACGGTCTATTTCCTACCGGTCGCCTCGCTCCTCGTCGCCATGGCAACCGTCTGGCAATATTTGCTGCACCCAACGCTCGGTCCCGTCAACGCCATACTTGGCATGATCGGCATCACTGGTCCCAATTGGCTTGGTTCCAGCGACACGGTTCTGACCAGTCTTGCGATGATCGGCGTGTGGCAAAGCGTTGGCTTTAACATGGTGCTGTTTCTGGCCGGTCTCACCGCCATCCCGCGTGAGCTTTATTCAGCTGCCGAAGTCGATGGCGTGAAAAGCAGCTGGGAACGCTTCCGGCTGGTCACATGGCCCTTACTCGGACCAACCACGCTTTTTGTGACAACAATCAGCATCATCAATGCCGTGAAGGTTTTCGAGACAGTCAAAACACTCACAGAAGGCGGCCCGAACAAAGCCTCTGAAGTGCTGCTCTGGACCATCTATCAGGAAGGCTTCGTCTATCTGCGCGTCGGCTATGCCTCGGCAATGACGGTGATCTTTCTCGCGGTTCTGGTGATCCTGATGATGTTGCAGTTCCGCATGCTGGACCGTCGCACCCACTATTGAGGAAACCCGGATGACATTGGCTCGTTCTTTCCGTCTTGGACTTCTGTCGCTGGGTGCGTTGTTGTTTCTCGCGCCCTACATCTTCATGCTGTCGACGGCCGCGAAGTCCCAGCAGGATATTTTCTCGTCCTCCCTATCGCTGATCCCGCACAATTGGGCGCTCTGGGAAAATCTGACCAAGGCTTTGACACGCGTCCCGATGTTGCTTTTGCTGTTCAACGGCGTTGTCGTCTGTGGCTTGGTTCTCGTCGTTCAGGTCGTCATCGCCATTCCCTGCGCTTATGCCATGGCAAAGCTGCAGTTTCGCGGCCAACGCACCATGATGATACTGGTTATGCTGGGTCTGCTAGTGCCGATCCATGCAACTGCACTGCCATTCTATGTTGGTTTCAACAAGCTTGGTGTGCTCAACAGCTATTTTGCCCTCAGCGCTCCGTTCTTCATCTCGGTCTTCGGCATTTTCCTGTTTCTGCAGTTCTTCCGCGCCCTGCCAGATGATCTCATCAGTGCAGCCCGCCTCGACGGTATGTCGGAAGCAGGCATCGTCATGCGGGTGATCGTGCCAAATGCCTGGCCCGCAATCACCGCCTTCTCGATCTTCTCGGTTGTCGCGCACTGGAACGACCTGTTCTGGCCGCTGATCGTCATCAACGGCATGGAGCGTGCCACGCCACCGCTTGGCCTTCTCTATTTCCGCGCTGCGGAAGCGGGCGATGATTACGGCGCACTGATGGCTGCAACTCTCGTCATTACGTTGCCACTTCTCCTCGCATTTCTTGCCGCCCAGCGCCGCTTCATCGAAGGCATCACCCTCACCGGCCTCAAGGGCTGAATTCTTCCCTCCCATCCTCCACAGGAGTTCAATCATGAAACGCTTTTCCAGTGCACTCGCCGCTCTGGCAATGGCAACAGGTCTCGGCTCGCCCGCCTTTGCCGAAACGACGCTGAATGTGCACTATCCGATGCCAGGCTTTTTCAAGGATGTCATGGCTGACATCTCTGGAAAGT
>RCUT01000928.1_pt1 | contig 14454 bp, 16 predicted proteins | sample 2166171 | NCBI WGS metagenome assembly RCUT01 (sample SAMN09932757, study PRJNA488358) | compost metagenome | isolation source: compost soil in 4-hydroxybenzoic | place: Germany: Experimental Botanical Garden
TGAGGGAATCGGGAGCACAGCATCCGGCATCAGCTAAGCGCTTTGAATGTGGGGTCCATGGAGCGCTTACTTTACTTCTCCACGCTCGATTCGGCCCATATAGCTGCAGTCGATGGTGCAAGCCAACGCCAGAGCATCCTGAGAAATCCGGCAGGCCTTCCTCTCCGCCCGGATGCGCTCCCCTAGCACCTTCGCCACCTTATCCAGGACCGCCTCCATTCCACTCGAGGCGGCACTATCGTGTGTTTGCGGATGCACGAGTCACGGACTATAATCCGAGTTTTCCGCTATTTGGTCGATATGATTTTGGATATATACCTGAGGTGTTAGCAACTTATCGAATTTTGCCTGTTAGCGCATCGCATTTTTCTACCGATGCGGGGAGGGTTAGTTTTGATGGATATACGTATAAAGTTGCTGTTTGTTTTAATGGTGTTTATGGTGAAATAATGGATGACGCCTTAATCAAGGTTGGCTACTCTTGCTCACTGTTTTGTTTTTTCTTCCGTGCGGGTAAGCCGATCATTGCATTCAGGTATTTTAATTGCTCTTTTTAGTTCTTTAAGTTTTTGTTTTCTGGGGGCAGGCGCAACATTACGAATGTGCGGAAGTTAGTTGCTTTTTGGGAGAGGTAGATTTGCTGTAAGTGCATCTGGTTTTTATGTTGCTGCTGGCGCTAGGGTTGTAGTTTTTCTGGAAGCTTCATGTTGTCAAAATAATTATCCGGTTTGATATTTTGTTTTTACCTTAAGGGTTCGGTTGATTGATTGAGGTAGGTATCAGGGCGATAGCAGAATACGTAATGGTTTTATTTTAACTGTATTGAAATCAAATTAACTAATAAGATGTTTAATAATTTATGTCTAGATCTATAGCGTGTGTGACTGGCGGAACCGGCATGGTTGGCCGAAGAATTGTAAGTGCGCTGCTAGAAATTGGCTATGACGTCAGAGTTTTGAGTCGTCAATATCATGCAGATGAGCCTAATGTAACGCACTACAAAGGTGATGTGAGTGATGAGTCAATGCTTGTTAGGTTCATTGCTGGTGCTGAATCGGTTTTTCACTGTGCTGCTGAGCTAAATATACCTTCAGCTATGTGGCAGGCGAACGTAATAGGCACGGAGCTGATTTTGAAGGCGTGTCGCGCTGAAAAAATTAAATACTTCTGTTATATGAGTAGTGCTGGTGTTGTTGGCAGAGCCAATCAAAAAGTTATCACTGAAGAAACGCTATGTCACCCGCAGGATGCTTATGAGTGTAGCAAGTTGGCTGCGGAAAAACTAGTTAAGCAAGGTATTAACGGTGCCAGCGTTGTCATTCTTCGTCCTACTAATGTGATTGATTTTGAGCGGCCGGGAGCACTGGATTTGGCAATGCACCCTAATATTATAAGCCGTCTAAAGCTATTTATAAAAGGTGCCGAGTGTGCTCATATTGTTCATGCGGATGATGTAGCGGCTGCTGCTGTTTTTTTCATGGGCAAAGAATTTTTATCTCCTGAGTGTTTTTTTGTTTCATGTGATCATGAACTGCTTAATACGTATGCTGGTTTATGGGCGCTTTATCAAGCTGCTAAAGCAGGCTTGCCGGCTGGAAAACTTAATTTTCCATTGTGCCTGCCTATATTTGTGCCATATCTCGTGCGAAAAATGTTTAGAGGCTCTGGAAACAAGGGCGATGTGAGATACTCATCGGATAAACTAATTTCGTATGGATTTTATTTCAGCCATGGATTGACAGAGATCGTTCGGCGTTTTGCAAGGTAGTTGTCACGTCAGCCGTGTTTATTATACCGCCATTTTCAGTGCCGGCTGTCATGGTCCTCTTGACCCACCGTTAATGAGGGAATCGCCAGGCTCCTGTCATCCTGCAGCATTTCCCCCCAAGTTCGTTTGCGTGACGGTCGCGGTAGGAATGTAAGCGCTCCATGAACCCCACATTCAAAGCGCTTAGCTGATGCCGGATGCTGTGCTCCCGATTCCCTCAGGAGCCAGCTCGCCATGATGCGACCCGACGCCAAAGTCGAAAAAGTCTATCTCTACCCCAAGCCCGTGCTCTTTGTCTTTCTCAACAAGCCCCGTAACCGCGTGAAGATCTTGTACCGGGAGTGCAACGGCTACTGCCTTTGGCTTAAGCGCTTGGAGTCCGAGCGATTCAAAACATCGCCTGATCTCAGCGATGAAGTGATCGTAAGCGCTCCATAAACCCCACCTAGCTAAAGGTGGGTTGAGCGTTTAGCCATACAACTGAAGTGTACACTTCCACGGCAGCAGGGCTTCGTAGTGTTCCACTGACGAAGCATGCGGCAATCGCTCCAGCGCGTGGCGCAGGCACGCATAGGGCTCTTGGCCGTTGGCTTTGGCGGTCTCGACCAAGCTGTAGAACTGGCCACTCGCCGTCGCGGCTCTGGGCGTATCGCTGAACAACCAGTTCTTTCTTCCGATCACGAAGGGCCTGATCGCGCGTTCAGCTGGGTCATTGTCGATCGGCAAGTAGCCCTCCTCGACATACCGTTCAAGTTTGCTCCAGTTGTTGGCCAAGTAGGTCACAGCCTTGCCAAGTGCGTTCTGTGTGGTGACACAGGGGAGCGTTTTATCGACCCAGACTTTCAGTTCGCTCATCACACTGCGACTTAAATCCTGACGTTCTCTTTTGCGCCCCTCATCGCTACTGTCTTTATAGGCGTTCTCGATGCCGTATAGCTTGCTGATCATCTTCAACGCCATGTCCGCACGTCCCGTCCTGCCTTTGGGCTGCACTTTTTGCGCTTCAACAAACTTGCGACGTGCATGTGCCCAGCACCCTAAACGCTCGACGCCAGTCTGCGCGCCCAGTGCGTTGTGGCCGGCGTAATCATCGGTCATCAAATAGCTGCGATAGCCTTCGAGCAGGCGCACCTCCTATGCACGGCTGGTTGAGTAGTCGAAAAGGATCACCGGTTTATCGGGCGCACCGCCGGTCTGCACCCACATCCAGGACTGGCTGCTCGGTTGTTGGTCTGGCTCTTTCAAGACCTGCACGCGGGTTTCATCGCAGTGGATGACGGGGCTTTCCAGCAGTTGGTCGCGCATCAGATTCAGCAGAGGCTGAAAGTGCTCGCCGCACTGGATGACCCAGCGAGCCAAGGTCTGGCGCGGGATGTCGATGTCGTGATGGCTCAGCACTTTTTCAAAACGATGAAGCGGCAAACCGTCCACGTACTTGGTGGTCAGCACGCTGGGGCTGGCCATGCTTTTTTCGATCAACTGGGCTGGTTTGTCCGCTGTTATCGGTGCGCTCTCGCAGTCGCGGCAGCCGCACATACAGGTCAGTTCATGTTCGGGCAGTTCATGGATGATTTCGATGCGCGGCAGATCGGCAGGCAATGGCTTGCGTTTACCGCGTCGACTGGCAGGTGAAACCACTTCTTCTTAAGCCGCTTCGTCAAGGGGATCCGCCCCGTGCTCAGCTTCGTTGAACAGCGCCAGTTGCGGCGTCGCAGGATCGACCGTTCGCTCGGATTGTCGGCCAAACAGTCGTTGGCGCAGCGGCGCAACCTGTTCTTCCAGAAAGCCGACTCTGGATTGCATTTTCGCAAGCATCTGCTTGAGCAATTCGGGGTCGTCAGGAAGGCTGATGAGAGCGGTTACGCCAGAGGTCGAAACCATCCAATAGCCAGTTGAGTTCCTGCACCGTCAGAACAATCGCCTCGTCGCAGGCATCGGGCGATGTTGTGAAACGCTCGGATTCCAGGCGCTTTAGCCAAAGGCAAAAGCCGTTTCGCTCCCAGTACAAAATCTTTACGCGGTTGCGAGGCTTGTTGAGAAAGACGAAAAGCACGGGGTCGAATACCGCAACCTTGATATCCAGTTCGACGAGCGCAGCTAGGCCGTCGATGGATTTTCGGAAGTCGACGGGTTTGGGGTAGAGATAGACTTTTTCGACTTTGGCGTCAGGTCGCATCATGGCGGATGGGCTCCAGAAATGAATCGGGAGCACAGCATCTGGGGTCAGGTGGTGGGGTTGAACGGGGGGGGCATGGAGCGCTTACGGTTGTTTGGGGTAAGAACTCAAGTGGAGCATATATCCGACTCGGATACCTGACTTCATACCCCGGCCATACGGTAGGTGGGGTTTATGGATCGGTTACAAAAAGACAGGAATGAGTGAGTGATCTGAGCGCTTTGGATCAACTTGCAACTTTCAAAATCGGCGGTGGCCGAAGTCAGCCAGAAACACATAACTACTTCAGACCTTCCCTAAGTCTCTGGAACTTGACCAAGGAGATCGCTGGTGAGGTTGTGGTGATCGGAAAGATAGTCTTGCAGAGAATCTTCGAGTTGGGTTATCGACAGGAAACATTCAAGAGCAACTCGGCTGCTAAACTAATCCACAGTTGCTGATGCAGAAATCAACAGCCTGCTGTAAGTCAAATTTCAATCGGCAGAGTGGGTCAATTTTCCATCAGCGCCAACACCCAACCTATCAAATCTTCTCACAGCCAGCCTAATAAAGTGCTCGGCAACTATATTTTTTAAAATCCAAGCCCCCTCCCAAAAAAATTAAAATTTAGGAACAATATTAATGTACGGAATCAACGGATATAAAAAATTAGACAGCGGATACCTTATCAGCACATTTATGTTTGAAATAAACAAGCACAAAAACAACAATAAATACAGAATATACCTAAAATCATCCCTTATACGTACTCTCAACATAAAAACGCTAAAAACAACAAAAGAAAATTGCCAAAGCCTATCACCTATAGCTCCAAGAGACGTAGCAAACACCAAAGCAGACAATGCAGGAACTGAAGAAATTAAAAATGGCAACAAAGTCCTTCCTTCAAGATCCATTGATTCCAAGACGTATTTTCTCGACGACACGACTTTATAGAAAAAACCCCCAACTAATAATATGCCCGCCATTGAAATGCTATTAATTCCAACCGATGCAACATATTTGCCGCTATAGTCTTCCATTTTACTTACATTCAATAGAGCAAGAGCGTTGTCAACAACTAACCCACTCACCCCCAATCCGATCCCGGTCAAGGCAAGCTTTAACGCACTTTGATTGAAAAAATTATAGAACAACCAAAAAAAACAAAAAAAACAAAAAACAAAAGCCGCTTGCACGTGAAATGCAGTAGAAGAAAGCAAGAGAGCAAAGCCTATAAGTTTTCTATCTTTTAAAAGGCAATAACCACCAAAAATAATTAAAGTCAAAGCACAACCGGCGCGTATTGCATTAGCCTCAAACAATGTAATCGCGTAAATATTTATCAGCACGATCCAGGCCCAATTTATACCAAGCCTTCTCATGATGAAAACCCTCGTCATTAGCGATATCGTAGCGATTAACGCGTAGACCAATTCTGGACTTTCAGTGAAAAAAAACAGAGCCCTCACAAACAGTACAAAACCAACCTCCAACAGGCCTGAAGGGGGAACGCTTACGTAAATAATTGGCAAATTACTTTGCAGTGATAAAAAAATATCACTCAGCTGCATTTTTTGTATAGCGTCAAAATAGCCTATATAAAAAACATAATCATATGAAAAGCTTTCCCGCGCAGAATAAAACGAACAGAAAGCCAATATTGAAAAGAGCGCATATAAATTAAAACCAAAAAGACTTCGCGCCGCAGAATAAACGGCGCCAAACCCTTGCTGTTTTTCTTGCACTTAATTACACCTTACCTAGCAATGACAAGAGCCTTAAATAAATGCTGGCCTTAACACTCTGAAAATAAACACTCGGATTAATTGCGAACATAACCCTCCGTCGAAAGCTACTGTCGTGATTGCAATACCTATCAAGAATCACATAGTTTTCCTTGCTAAGCGACTTGCCAAAAAGCTGCATAAATTCTTCGGCCTGAATGCGGAACGGGCTAACATTTGACAGTCTGGAAAATCGTGAAATGATTTTCTTCTTTAAAGACCTTGAAGCTCCGATTACATTACTACCATGCTGTCTATATTTTATCGTAGGATACTCACTGTAGATAAGTTTCCCGAATGCAGAAATAACTAAATACACCCATGCATCATGCATAACAGCATGGCTAGGCCTTGCCGACCTGATTATCTTAAAAGCTTGTTCATTCATTAGAATTGATGCGCCACTCGCGACAGATTCAACGATGGCATTTTTAAAGTTCAAACCCTTTCTAGGTACTTTTGAGTAGCCTATAGGACCTAAAGACTCATTAACAATCTGTAATCGTGTAAAGACAGCAACGGGAATACCACTCCCCTCTTTCTTCAATAGGTCTACAGAATGCTTGATTTTGTCAATCACCCAAACATCATCAGCATCTGAAAATCCATAATAATCCCCGACAAAATCACAGCAGAAAACAGCTTCAATAAACGATTTGCACGCACCTAAGTTTTTTCCCTTCTGTATAAACACCCTGTCATCATTGGCATATTTTTCACTAATCAAACTAACTGTGCTATCAGTTGAACCATCATCTCTGATCCAAAGCTTTACATTTGCCGACTCCTGGCGAAGTATGCTATCGATTTGCTCAATCACATATTTCTCGCCATTGAACACCGACATAATTATCACAGCATCATGAACTTTCAAATCAAACTTCCTATAGCGGCGCCAATTAAAATCAACCTGGCATAGCAAAGTCGAAACTCTGAGTTAACCATATTTTACTGTTGCCAAACGCGAATCAAGGATATGCTTTGCACAAGCAAACATCAATCCGGTATCAAAAATTATGCGCAACAGCCACGCCCATGCTGAACCCTCGACACCATAGTTAATGGTAAGCCACCAGAGGGCTAGCATGAACATTGGAAACTCGACTAAATGTATCAGCGCTGTCCATCGAGCATGCCCACTGCTCTGAATCAAAGTAAATGGAATATGTGACAGACTATTAATCAGTATTCCGACTGCAAAGATCTGCAGGATTGTTGCACTCTGGTTGGCAAAATCCTCGTTAATCCACCGACGCATGATTTCGTGGGCGAAAAGTATCAGCACAACCACAATTGGTGTCATCGCAAGAAAAAGCCAGAGCAGAACCTTCTTGAAAAGTTCGCGCGTTTCTCCTCCGCCGCGACTGATCTGCGCGGCAAAGGTTGGGAATAGTACGGCTGTCAATGCAGCAGGGAATATCCAGAGTTTGGTAACAATCTCATTGGGGGTCGCGTAATACGTGACAGCCGCAGTCGAAACCAATGCCCCGATGATGAAACGATCAATGTAACCCATCAAAGGGCTTATGACATTGCTCACAGTTAACCAGCCACCATTGACGCATAACGGTCGAACCCAGGTTCGTTTGACAACCAGCCCCCTATATTCTTTCGGCAAAGAGCGAAAGGCATACCAAGCGTGCACGAGACACCCCAAGACTCGCCCCATAACAAGTACCCAGGCTATCAAGTCCAGTCTAGGCTCATCAATCCAGACCACCGCAGCCGGCCCGAGAAAAGTGAAAAGCCCCATGGGTATGCGAATCAAATTAATAATTCCGAAGGCTTGTCGCGCTTCGAGTACGCCGCGGAATCCTGATGTCAGAACAATGAATGGCATCGCAACAGCCATTGCGTACAGAGCACTAATAGCTTCGGATTTATCAGGAACATCCTTAATCTGATCAACAAGAACTGGCGCTATCAAAGCCATAATCAGACCCGCGCAAAGGCCAAGGACAAGCATAATGAGATAGGCGGTTCCTGTGATTGACGGTAAATCTTGTTTTTCATCGCGTGACCATGTGATAGCGATCTGCTGGGTCAGTGCACGCCCTAGTCCAAAATCAAACAAGCCGAAGTAGCTAACGACAGCCCAAATCAAGGTCAACAGTCCGAAGCGCTCAGGACCGAGCTCTGCTATTAAATACGGTATAGTAAAAATTGCCGCCAGCAACGGACCGCCAAGTCCAATTAAATTCAATAGAGAGTTACGCAATATCATTAACAAGCCCCCCAATAAAAAGAAACACCATAGTTAAGTCGCAGCCTTCATTCCATAGGGGAAAAGAGCTTTTTGGGCACTTAATTCACAACATATATAAATCTGCATTATTTACTTTGTGCTATCTAATTTTCTTACCAACAAGGAATTCGAATAACTCAAGCAAAATTTTTTACGACTGGATATACCTGAATAAAAATTCACACGCCCAACAGGTACTAAGTACTGATAAAACTAAAATCGCGATGCGCGACCTCGAGTTCATTCTGCTTATTGCGGTATCGTCGCACTTCACCAAACAGTTGCTTAGCCCCGCCTCACCACCGCAAAAAATCGTACCTCTGATGAACACATAAATTTGCCGGATTCTACATATTTCGGTGCCCGCAGGGCTCAGAAGGATTACAACCTCCTAAAATACTCGGTGAAACGATTGCCCCATGAAAAGTCGAGGAAGAAGGGGAGTTGAGCGTTAATTTCCTTCGCCCAATGCACCTTCCTGGATGTGGCGTTGGCTACTTTTAACTCCTGCTCCCCTCCAGTAAACGGTAGAGGAGGAGTGTTTAGGTCGTGGCTAAACGTTTTTTAAGCATCAGGCGAATCAGAGCGATGAAGACACCAAGCATGCCGCCTAGAACTACGCCAAGCGCCAGAATCAATGCCTTTCTGGGCTTGATGGCGGCATCCGGCATTTCGATATTACCATCTTGACGGAAGACCGCGACTCCTTCTGTGTCGAGTTTTACACCGGCATAAAGCTCGTATTGTTCCTGAAGGTCCCGTAGGTCGGGAATGAAGGGGTCGTCAGATTCGCGTGACTTAAGCACCTGCAATTCTGCTCGCAGCGCCTTGGCTCCGCGCATATACATCAAGCTACCTCCCATGAATGCGGTGAACTCGCCGTCATTTCGGTCAGTAATCATTGGAGGTTTTTCAAGGCCAATTTCCTCGGCAACCCTCAGGGCCTCTTGCAGCTGAGTGATGCGGTCCTCACGACGAGCTTTGGCAAAATCCCGCTGGGTTTTTATCTGCCGCTCAATATTTCCGGCCTGCATAGAGAGTTCACTTTGAGCGTTTTTCAGCATTTCACCGAGGGATTGCCGAGCTATCAGGTCGATATAGCGTTTTGCCCAATTCGCAGCTTGACCTGGGTCGTGACGCTCAATAACAATGGTATAGCGATCTGGCTGACTTTTGTCTAACGCCTTGACACTTAGTGATCCAGAAAACTCCGTGTAGAGCCTATCCAGAGAACTTGAACGCTGCTCTTCGTTCAGTGAAGGCAAGTAAATCTCCTTGAAGAATTGGCGGCGAACTTCCTCGGTTTGCAGGTTGCGAGTGAAAACAGCGTATACATCGTTGACCGAGAAAGGCGTCAGTCCACGCAATCCATTCCGTCCCTGGTTGAAACCAGCAATGTTACTGAGCGAGGGCGGTAGTACAGAAATACGCGCCTCGTAAACCGGCTTACTGAGAAACGCATAAAAGGCGGCGCCAGCAGTGATCGTCAAGGTGATCAGTATGATTAGCCACTTTTGCATCCATAAGCTCAGCAGCAGTTCAACCAAGTCAGTCTCATCATCCTTAAGAGTCCGACGGGGGGAAATATCATTAGTCACAGTCGATCCATATTTTATTGAGTAGTCTTGTTTAAGCAGATTTTATTGAGTAGTCTTGTTCAATCAGATAACAGTCTTAAGCTCTGATCGTCCGCACAAAAAACTCCCGTATTACCTTGTGCGCGCGAAACCGGGGTGATTTTCCAGTAGTTCGAACCTTCCTTATCGTACTTTAGTGGGGCTTCGTCGTGCCATTCAGGGCGCTGAGTAATGATCTCGTTGTACAGGTGCAGGCAAATCTCACAACTCATGACCACCACCATGGTCTCGCCATTCTGCGCCTGATTGCGCTCCTCGAAGTGCGCCACCAGATCGGTGACCACACTCTCAATACAAAGCTCGGCGCCTTTACTTTCTCCAGCGCCCACCCAGCGATTTTTCAGACGGGACTGCCGCTCCTCCTTCTCGTCTTCGGCCAGCATATCGACTTCTTCATCGATATGCGCCAACCCAGCCGTCACCAGGGGGGGGGGGCATAAGCTCTACTCTGTTCTCGCCCACAGGCTTTGGCATAGAGCTTTGCATAACAGCGTTCAAAACACCACCCCCACCTCTTCGTAACGGCTCAAGCGGTTTTCCCAGAATGGGGTCAGCATCCCGTACTCAAACACACCAATGTTTTGACTGTTTCGATCATCTGTTTCATCGAATCGGAGCGCTCGCTAAGCGCGTCAATGATGAACTCGATTCTGATTGACAACTCCTTAGTAAGCGTCCGGCGAAGCCACTTACCCGATCCCGGCGATAAAGGCGATGGCGTCCACTTAAAAATACGCGGACACCATCCCCCTTATCGTCAGGATTACCATGCGCCAACGATCCTCTTATCCCAAACCCTTTAACGTCAAGATCGTCAAGGGATGCCGGCAACCTGGCGTGTCGATGGCTAGGGAAGCTCTGATGAAGACTTCCTGATTTTGGCAACATACCCAGATTCCATCCGCCATGTTTTCCGATCAAGCAAAGCGGTGGATCAGGACGACTACACGCGCGTCCGCCAGTTGTTGCGCGACACTGTCAGCGGCTACACCCCCGACGGTGAGATTGTCGACTGGATCTACCAGCAGCGCCGCCTTGAGCCCTGATTGTTTCATATGCAGTAACGTACACATTTTTGACAGTCCCATGGCATAGCCTAGGTTTGGAGAGCAGCTTCGGAAAAGCTGCTTTCTCAAACGACGGCATGGAGCTTCACTTATGCGTACAAGCAGTTTCTACTCTCTGGTATTCGCCCTCCTCACCAGTGCTTCTCTTACGGCAATCGCCGCGCCTGTCAAGGCGCCTGAGGCGATGAATGCGCCTCTGGTGCAGGATGTTGCCGTCCAGGCGCCATCCGGTAAAGTCGATCTCAATAGTGCTGATGTATCTACGTTGCAACGTGAGCTGACGGGAGTGGGCGAGGCCAAAGCGAAAGCAATTGTTGCTTATCGTGAAAGTAATGGTGCGTTTGCGTCAGTTGACGAGTTGCTGGAAGTGAAGGGTATCGGCAAAGCGCTTCTGGACAGGAACCGCGACAGGATCGAGGTGAACTAGGGGCGGGACTGGACGACAAGGGCCGGTCATTGATCGGCCTTTGTCTATAGCGAGAGTTATGCCCGGCGGACCAGTCGCAGTACTTGAATGGTTTTCGGTTACCTGAAATCAGACACAGTACAGGCCCGCGTTGTTCAGCAGGGTCGCCAATCAGACATCGCTTTGATCGACTATCGGGCTGCTTCGACGCATGAAAGTCCTGTCGCTCAGTCACCGCTGAATACGCACTGTTCATCCGCCCCACCATTTATCGGTCGGCCCGCAATACCGTTCATACCATCGTAGAGGTTCGGCGCGGTTTTGCGTTCATACAGGGTCTACTCTCTCATGCAGGCCTGGGCACCGACGAGAGCCGACCGCTTCGTGGATATGGAAAATTACGGCTATCATATTTCGTTTGAATTATGCGTATAATAAATACCGCTTGCGTCGAAGTGCCTTGGCGTCAGGCGTCCTTCAGCATTCTCCAGGAGCACCGTCATGAATTCAGTTCAGTCCCAAGGTACGGCCCTCGTCACCGGCGCTTCTTCAGGTATCGGGGCGGTTTACGCTGAGCGGTTGGCAGCCCGTGGTTTTGATTTGTTGCTGGTGGCTCGCGACGAGCCGCGGCTGGAGGCGGCAGCGAGTAAGCTGCGCTCCGAGCATGGGATCAAGGTCGAAGTGCTGAAGGCGGATCTCACCCAGAAGGAAGACGTGCTGCAACTCGAACAGCGGTTACGCAGCGATTCGAGTATCAGCCTGTTGCTCAATAACGCCGGTGTGGCGGCGGACGGGCTGTTGGCCAATGCCGATACCAATCAACTGGAGCGAATGATTCAGTTGAATATCACCGCTGTCACGCGATTGGCCTCGGCGGCTGCGGCCAGCTTTACCAAGGCCGGGCGCGGCACGATCATCAATATCGCATCGGTGGTGGCATTGTTTCCCGAGCGTTTCAACGCGACGTACAGCGCCAGCAAGGCCTACGTATTGAGCTTGACTCAATCGTTGAACGCAGAGCTGGATGGCACCGGAGTGAAGATCCAGGCGGTGCTGCCGGGTGTGACACGAACCGAGATCTGGGAGCGCTCCGGTATCGATGCTTCACAAATTCCAGCGGAAATGGTGATGGAGGCGGGTGAAATGGTCGATGCTGCGTTGTCGGGTCTGGATCAGGGTGAATTGATCACTATTCCTTCGTTGCCCGATGCGGCGGATTGGGATGCGTTCGTGGCGGCGCGTCATGTCATGGCGCCTAACCTTTCCAGAAGCAAGGCCGCTGCCCGTTATCGGTAAGCGCCATCAATCGGCTTGAGGTGTATTTGGTATGAGTGATCGTCGAGTAGTTGTAACGGGCATGGGCCTGGTGTCACCGCTGGGGAGCGGTGTCGAAGCGGTCTGGGCGCGGCTGTTGGCCGGGCGTTCCGGGCTGCGCAATTTACCGCAAGAGGTGGTTGCCGATCTGCCGGCCAAGGTTGGCGGTGCAGTGCCTGCTCTGGCTGACGATCCGGAGGCGGGGTTCGATCCGGACCGGGCAACCTCACCCAAGGAGCAAAAGAAGATGGACCGCTTCATCCTGTTCGCCATGGAAGCGGCGCGTCAGGCACTGGAGCAAGCCGGCTGGCAAGCGCTGGATGCCAATGCCCAGGAGCGCACGGCCACCATCATCGGTTCAGGTGTAGGTGGTTTCGGCGCGATTGCCGAGGCGGTTCGCACCACCGATAGCCGTGGTCCGAGACGTTTGTCTCCATTCACTATCCCTTCATTTCTGGTCAACCTCGCGGCAGGTCATGTGTCGATCCAGCATGGTTTCAAGGGGCCATTAGGCGCGCCGGTCACGGCATGCGCCGCCGGGGTTCAGGCGATTGGTGACGCGGCGCGGCTGATCCGTACGGGGGAGGCGGATATCGCGGTGTGCGGCGGTGCGGAAGCGGCGATCGATCGGGTCAGCCTTGCCGGGTTCGCCGCTGCTCGCGCCTTGTCCAGTGCTTACAACGATACGCCTGAACGCGCTTCACGACCTTTCGACAGTGGTCGCGATGGCTTTGTCATGGGGGAGGGGGCCGGGCTACTGGTCATCGAGTCTCTGGACCATGCGCTGGCCCGGGGCGCCAAGCCCCTGGCGGAGCTGGTCGGCTACGGCACCAGCGCCGATGCCTATCACTTGACCGCCGGTCCCGAGGACGGCAGCGGTGCGCGGCGAGCGATGTCGTTGGCATTGGCACAGGCCGGTGTTTCACCGGCTCAGGTCCAGCATCTGAATGCTCATGCAACCTCGACTCCGGTGGGGGATCTGGGTGAGCTGGCGGCGATCAAGGCGTTGTTCGGTGCGCAAAACGGCATCGCCGTGACATCGACCAAGTCGGCGACCGGACATTTGCTCGGTGCCGCGGGTGGACTCGAAGCGATCTTTACGCTACTGGCGATCCGCGACCAGGTCGTGCCGGCGACCCTCAATTTCGAAAACCCGGACCCTGCCACTGAAGGCGTGGACATTGTTCATGGCAGCGCACGGCCGATGGCCATCGAATATGCGTTGTCCAACGGCTTCGGATTTGGCGGGGTCAACGCCAGTGTGCTGTTCAAGCGTTGGCAGGGTTAATCCTGCGGGTGTTTGAGGTGTTCGCGTGCGACGTCGAGAATCCGTTGGGCAAACCCGGCGTCGGCCACGCTGCGCGATAACAGCAAGGCGCCGACCAGCGTAGACATGATGACGATGCTGCGGTCGGCGGTGCGCTCTCCGTCAAGGGTGCGCCGGATCTGGTCGAGTCGCGCCTGGAGCACGACGTCGCTGGTGGGGCTCGGTTGACCACGCAGCCCCAGTTCCGAAGAAATGGTCGGCAGTGGGCAACCCTCGTGAGGTGAGGTTTGATGCCATTCGGACAGGTAAGCGTCGATGAAGGCTTCGAGAGGATGCTCCTCGGCGAAGATTTGCGCGCACAATTCGTCGACTTGTGCGCCAGCCTCTTGCAAGGCTTTTTCCACCAGTTCGTCCTTGGACTTGAAGTGCGAGTAAAAGCCACCGTGGGTCAGGCCCAGCGCTTTCATCAGAGGTTGCAGCCCGGTCGCGCCGATACCGTCGCGTCGAAATCGCGCTGAAGCTTCCTTGATTATGCGTTGGTGGGTCTGGGCTTTATGGTCCTGCGAGTAACGCATCTGATATCTCCGCATCAATGCGGCCCATATTAACCAATGAAAATTGCATGGTGACTGTACTTCTATTTCTAAAAAGCATGCAGATGCTTCGATATGGGTACAAAGCGGCATGATTTCAGGGCAAACCACGTAAAAACAAACCCCGCTGTTCAAGGCGGGGTTTTCATTCAGCGGTCCTGCGCTTCCTTGGCGTCCATTTCCGCATTGCGTTCGGCGACGCGCTTACGTTGCTC
>RCUT01000930.1_pt1 | contig 14443 bp, 11 predicted proteins | sample 2166171 | NCBI WGS metagenome assembly RCUT01 (sample SAMN09932757, study PRJNA488358) | compost metagenome | isolation source: compost soil in 4-hydroxybenzoic | place: Germany: Experimental Botanical Garden
CAACGCAAAGAATTAGCAAAACGTGCTTTTAACGTTTCATCACATTACGATACTGCTATCTTCAATTGGTTTAATAATGAAGAGCCATTGAATGTATTTAAGCAAAGTATTCAAAATTCCTCAGTTTTACGTTATGGAGAAAATCCACATCAACAAGGCGTATTTTATGGCGACTTAGATGCAATATTTGACAAACTGAACGGAAAAGAGCTTTCGTATAACAACCTGGTAGATGTTGATGCAGCAGTTCAGTTAATCGCTGAATTCGATGCTCCTACATTTGCTATTTTAAAACATAACAATGCCTGTGGTGTAGCTTCCCGCGATATTTTAAAAGATGCATGGGATGCAGCATTGGCATGTGATCCGGTTTCAGCATTTGGTGGTGTTTTAATTACCAACCGTAAAGTTGACGCTGCAACGGCAACCGAAATCAGCAAATTATTCTTTGAAGTATTAATTGCACCTGATTATGATAATGATGCGGTTGCTATATTAACCGAAAAGAAAAACCGTATCATCTTACGTCAGAAAGCGGTTGAATTATCAGCTAAACAATTTAAAACATTATTGAACGGTGTAATTGAGCAAGATAAAGATCTTTCAATGGAAGGTCCTGCTCAGATGCAAACCGTTACCACCAAGGCACCTACAGAAGCAGAGCTTAAAGATCTGTTTTTTGCTAATAAATTGGTAAAACATACTAAATCTAACACAATTGTGTTAGTTAAAGGTGATGTATTGCTAGCGAGTGGTGTAGGACAAACTTCACGTGTAGATGCATTAAAGCAAGCAATATTAAAAGCCGAAACTTTCGGTTTTGACCTTAAAGGGTCTGTTATGGCTTCTGATGCATTTTTCCCATTCCCTGATTGTGTTGAAATTGCTCACAAAGCTGGCATTACAGCTGTTTTACAACCAGGCGGATCTATTAAAGACAAGGATTCTGTTGAGTATTGTAACAACAACAATGTTGCGATGGTATTTACAGGAGTACGTCACTTTAAACATTAATTTTTATATTTAACAACGAGTTAATATAAGAATGGCGGGGTATCTCGTAAAAGCTAATTAAGTAAGTAAGAATTAATATAACAACTGAGCAACAAACCGAATGGGACTGTTTAACTTTTTCACCCAGGAAATCGCGATTGATCTAGGTACAGCCAATACCCTGATCATTCATAACGATAAAGTAGTAGTGGATGAACCATCAATCGTAGCACTTGACCGTAAATCGGGAAAAATGATTGCGATTGGCCGCCAGGCAATGCAGATGGATGGTAAGACACACGAAAATATTAAAACCGTAAGGCCACTAAAAGATGGTGTTATTGCAGACTTTGATGCAGCAGAACACATGATTCGTGGTTTTATCAAAATGATCAATGGAGGTAAAGGATGGTTGTTCCCATCTCTTCGTATGGTTATTTGTATTCCTTCAGGCATTACAGAAGTGGAGAAACGTGCCGTACGTGACTCAGCTGAGATTGCCGGAGCAAAAGAAGTGTACCTTATTCATGAGCCAATGGCTGCAGCAATCGGTATCGGTATCGATGTTGAAGAACCAATGGGTAATATGATCATTGATATAGGTGGTGGTACTACTGAGATCGCAGTAATTGCATTGGGTGGCATTGTTTGTGACCAGTCTATTCGTGTAGCGGGTGATAACTTTGATGCCGATATTGTTAACTACATGCGTCGTCAGCACAATATCTTAATCGGTGATCGTACTGCTGAAAAAATTAAAATTGAAGTTGGTTCAGCTTTGGCTGAATTACAAGAACCACCTGCTGATTTCGCTGTTCAGGGTCGTGACCTTATGACGGGTGTTCCTAAGCAAATCATGGTTTCTTATACTGAAATTGCTCATTGTTTAGATAAATCTATTTCAAAAATTGAAGAAGCGATTCTTAAAGCGTTAGAGATCACTCCTCCTGAACTTTCAGCGGATATCTTCCAAACAGGTATCTATCTGACAGGTGGTGGTGCTTTACTTCGTGGATTAGACAAACGTATTGCGGCTAAAACCAAATTACCTGTACACGTTGCTGAAGATCCTTTACGCGCCGTGGTTCGCGGTACTGGTATCGCACTCAAAAACATTGAGAACTTTAGATTCCTGATGCCATAATCTTTAAAATAAATAGAAGAAACTTGAATGACAGATAACTTAATACAATTGCTTTATCTGTCATTTGGTTTTTCAGGCATTTCAACTTATTAAACCCAACCGATGCGTAACCTTTGGCTATTCATTCTTCGTTTTCACGCATTTTTTCTGTTTGTTATTTTTGAAACTATTGCAATCATCCTGCTTATTCAAAATAACAACTACCAAAAAACCTCCTTTATTAATTCATCCAATAAACTTATTGGTAATCTCTACACGACATCTAACGACATAAAAAGCTATATGCAGTTGGGTCGCGTAAACGATAGTCTTGCCGCTGAAAATGCCAAACTTCGTAATATGTTACCATCGGTTTTTTATAACGACTCTATTAAGAAGAAAACTGTTATTGATACCTTGAAACAAGATTCAATGAAAATTCAACAGTATACTTATATAGAGGCAAAAGTAGTAAATAACACCATAAGCTATCAAAACAATTTCCTTACGCTAAACCGCGGAGCGCGTCACGGAATAAAACCAGGAATGGGTGTTATCTGTGCTCAGGGAGTGGTAGGAATTGTTAAAGATGTTTCTGATAATTTTTGTACAGTTATGTCTTTACTGCATAAAGACAGTAAAATCAGTGTAAAATTGGCTTCAACCAATGAAATTGGTTCATTGGTATGGGAAGGCACCAACCCGCGAATCGGCATCTTAAAAGAAATCCCAAATCACGTGGTGGTAAAAAAAGGAGAACGTGTTGTTACAACAGGTTATTCATTATTCCCAGAGAACGTTTCTTTAGGTAAAGTAATTGATACTCCTAAACAAACAGGAGAAAGCTTATTGAATATTGAGATATTGCTTTCTACAGATTTTCAGCGTTTACAATATGTTTACGTTGTTCAAGACAAATTTATTCAAGAAAGACAAAAGCTCGAATCTAACCTGAACCATGATTAGAATTATTACCGTTAACGTTTTACGATTCATATTCCTGGTTATCTTCCAGGTGTTTTTTCTTACAAACTTATCGCTCTATAATATTGGAGTACCGTATCTATACGTTTTATTTATATTGTTGCTGCCGGTAAACTTACCAACATTCTGGGTATACGTACTTTCATTTGTTTTAGGATTCTCAATTGATGTATTCTCAAACACATTAGGGCTTCATACTTCAGCTTGTGTGTTAATGGCTTTTTGCCGCATCGGGTTATTGTCCGTCATGATCCCTAAAGGAGGTGAGTTTTTACCTGAACCAACCATTAAAAACTACGGTTTTAAATGGTTCTTTACGTACAGTGCAATTCTGGTAGTTATTCATCATGTGTTCTTATTGAATATCGAATACTTCAGACTTAGTGAATTTTTCACTGCTACATATAAAGCATTGATTAGTTCCGTATATACATTAATTTTAATCATAATTAGTCAATACTTATTCGGTAGAAGAACGCGGTAATGAATAGTTTTTTTCAACGGAAGTTCATCATTCAAACTATATTTCTAACAGCAATCTTATTGCTGATAGCAAGGCTTTTTTACATCCAGATTATAGACGACCGTTATCTAGATTTCGCTAATAATAACGTATTGAGAAGATTGGTAGTTTATCCTCCTCGTGGTGTAATCTATGACCGTAAGGATAATATTCTTGTTCAGAACGAACCTGTTTATGACCTGATGGTAGTTCCCAAAAGCGTTAAGCCTTTTGATACAGCTTTACTTTGTAAACTAATTGAAGTTGAACAAGAGCGATTTACAGAAAAACTGGCAAAAGCAAGAGAGTTTTCGCCTGTAAAAGCTTCAGAGTTAGAAAAACAGCTTTCATCAGAGACATATGCTCGTTTACAGGAACATTTATTTCAATTTCCTGGCTTTTTTGTTCAGAACCGAACGTTAAGAAAATACCCCAATCCAATTGCTGCCCATGTTTTAGGTTATATTGGAGAGGTAAATGATAAGATCATTGAACTTTCAAAAGGAGATTACCGTCAGGGCGACTATATTGGCATCAGTGGTATTGAACGATCTTATGAAAAGCTATTACGCGGACAACGTGGTATTAAGCGTGTAATGGTAGACGTATTTAACCGTGAACAAGGAAGTTTTGATGAAGGAAAATATGATACTGCCGCTGTTCCGGGTGATAAAATGATCACTTCGTTAGATGCTCAATTGCAAAAATTTGGCGAAGAACTGATGAAGAATAAAATGGGTAGTGTAGTAGCTATTGAACCCTCTACCGGAGAAATTCTTGCATTTGTTAGCGGACCAAGCTATGATCCTAACCTGTTAGTCGGACGTGTGCGCGGCAACAACTACATGAAGTTGTTAAAAGATCCGTTGAAACCATTATTTATCCGTCCATTACAAGCTCAATATCCTCCGGGATCAATTTTCAAACCTGTACAAGCATTAATTGCTCAACAACTAGGTTTGATTTCTCCGGACAGACGTTTCCCTTGTGGAGGTGGTTACCGATACGGAAACAGAGTATTAAGATGTACACACGTTCACCCTCCGTTAAATATGGAGGAATCTATCCAGCATTCTTGTAATGCTTATTATGGTTGGGCATTCAAAACAATGGTAGATGATAATCCCGGACATTCACCTGAAGAAGGTTACAATATCTGGAGAGAACATATTTATGAGTGGGGTATTGGTAAAAAAACAGATGTTGACTTACCAAATGAAGTAAAAGGACTATTACCAACTCATGCGTTGTATGACAAAATGTATGGAAGTAATCACTGGAAGTCTTCCAATATTATCTCACTTTCGATCGGACAAGGTGAGTTAGGTATTACTCCACTACAAATGGCAAATGTAATGGCGGCCATTGCAAACCGTGGTTATTATTATCGTCCGCATCTTGTTAAAGCTATTGGAGAGAAAAAATATATTCGACCTGAGTTTTCGGAAAAAGTATCCGTTGGTGTGGAATCGAGGTATTTTCCAGTAGTAGTAAATGGTATGGAAAAAGTAGTTTCAGCAGGTACTGCTCGGATCGCATTTATTCCTGATATTCCTATTTGCGGTAAAACAGGTACGGCTCAAAACCCTCACGGAAAAGACCACTCCATCTTTATGGGTTTTGCCCCTAAAGAAAACCCTAAGATTGCCATTGCTGTTGTAGTAGAAAATGCAGGATATGGTGCTACATGGGCAGCTCCAATTGCCAGTCTGATGATAGAAAAATACCTTCGCGACTCAATAACTCGTCCGAAGTACTATTCTGATCGTATTTTGAATGCTAGCTTATTGCCAGGAGATGTATTTACTGCAGCTGGTAACGTAAAGCCAAAAGAAGGCAGCAAAGTAACGAAGGGTGCTAAAAATGGCAAGTCGACCGTGCAACCTAAAACTGAAGGTACAGCGCAACCAAGAAAAGAAGAGAAAACAACAACAAGCATACAACAAGATAAAGCAAACCGCTAAATGAACCAAAAACAGCAAACCAGTCCTTTTTATAACGTAGATTGGGTTACGATTATCCTTTACTTTTGTTTGGTGGTAATCGGGTGGTTAAATATTTATGCTGCCGTTTTTGACGCTGATCACGCCAGCATATTTGACATGAGCCGTAATTACGGAAAACAGCTCATATGGATATTAACTGCAGGAATTATTATTACGGCCATTTTATTGATTGACTCAAAGTTTTTCAATTTTTCTGCCTATGCTTTTTATGGAGTCACCTTAATATTGCTTATTGCGGTGCTTTTTGTGGGTAAACTTGTTGGTGGTAACCGAGCCTGGTTTGAAATAGGAAGTTTTAGGCTACAACCTGCAGAATTTGCGAAAGTGGCCACTTGTCTTGCCCTGTCGCGTTACATGGGAACTACCAACCTTAAACTGACTGATTTTGGTGATCAATTAAAGTGTTTTGCCCTTATTTTCACTCCCGTTGTTTTAATTTTATTACAGCCCGACGCTGGTTCGGCCATTGTATTTACTTCATTTTTCTTAGTATTATATAGAGAAGGACTCCCTCCTTTTTATCTGGTATTCGGATTCGTTTCAGTTATTCTATTCATTTTATCATTACTAATACCTCAAACCTATATAATCGTAGCATTAATTGCGATTGCGATTTTCTTATTGTGGAGAGATCGTAGAATAAGACGTACTTACACATTGGTGATCGGAAGTACAATTATGGCTATTGTGTTAGTAACAGGTGTAAATTATGTTTTCCATAACGTATTAAAATCTCACCAACGTGATCGTATTGACCTTTTGTTAGGAAAAAAAGTGGATCCAAAAGGTGTTGGTTATAATGTAAACCAATCAAAAATAGCAATTGGTTCCGGACAGTTACTGGGAAAAGGTTTTTTAAAAGGAACTCAAACCAAATATGACTTCGTACCTGAACAAAGTACCGACTTTATCTTTTGTACAATAGGTGAAGAATGGGGCTTTTTAGGGAGTGTTGTTGTATTAGGTCTATATTCCTTCTTAATACTTCGTATAGTTGTTTTAGCCGAACGACAGCGATCTACTTTTTCAAGAGTTTATGGGTATGGTGTAGCCTCGATATTATTCTTCCACGTATTTATTAATGTGGGTATGACTATTGGTATTATACCGGTAATTGGTATTCCTTTGCCGTTCATTAGTTATGGAGGATCGTCGTTATGGAGCTTTACCATCTTGTTATTTATCCTGATAAAGCTCGATACCAACAGAAACGGAATTATCCGTTAAAACGTTTCTTTACAACGTTTAAGAATTGATCGTGTAATTCAGGTTTTTGATCCCAATCATAGCGATTAGCTAATTGTTGATCTACTAATTGTTTGGCTTCAGCAAAAGTGCTGCAAGCATTAAGATCTGTTAATGCCTTTTCGAATGACTCAACACTGTTGTTAAATAATCCTTTTATAAAGGCGAACTTATCATTAAGCCCAACAGCTTTTCTCAGATCGCTAACCGCCGGCTGGATGATTGAATTAACTTCAGTTCTATTTTGATTCTGAGAAGATATCTTATCGTTAAGACTAGGAACATTGGTTTGGAAACGTCTGTTGAGTTCTGCCCATGCCTCTTCTTCTTTTTTGATCTTTTCTTCCATGGTCATAGCCGGCTGATGCTTCACATCGGCCATTGGTGATACCACTGGAATAATAACCGATTCCGGTTCTTTTATTACGTTTTCAAAAGGGGCAGTTACCTCCGGCTCTTTTACAAGCGGTTCAACAAAAACAGATTGAACTTCAGCTGCTTTTTCTTCGAACTTTAACGTGGCCGTGATCAATTCTTCCGGTTCTGTTTTTTTAACAGGTCTCTCTACCTCTACTTGTTGCTTAGGTTCAATGGTCGCAATCAACTCATTTGCTGAGGAGGCTTTAGAAGCAGCTTTAACAACCGGTTGCGAATCAGGCAAGGAAGTAGTCGTTTCTTTTTCAACAAGTTTCCTTAAAATAGCAATATGATCCTTAAGAAAGTTGGCATTCGCTTCAAACAATTCAAGTTCAATGGAATTGATGTGAGGCTGAATATATAAACTGCGACATTCTGTTTTTAACTCATCAAGTATGGAACCAATTCGTCCTAAAATATCTTCGCGCGTCATATGAAAAATTATTAATTGAGGTTCAGTCTGTAGATTTTAATATCAAAAATAACAAATCACAACTAAATACAAACCCTATATCCGTCATGAAAACGTGACAATTAGCTTTTTAAGTACTTATCAACAGCAAATTAATTTTAGTGTTAAAATACGGATATTCGTAGGCAGAAAAACAATTAATTTGACAGTGGATGATAAACGAGGGAATTGAAAGACCAAAAGGAGCACAAAGAGGCAGTATTGAAGTAATTTGCGGACCAATGTTTTCAGGAAAAACTGAAGAACTGATTCGTAGATTAAAAAGAGCGCAGATAGCGAAACTTAAAGTGGAGATTTTTAAACCTGCGACAGACATTCGCTATGATGCCACTGCTGTTGTTTCTCATGACCTTAATTCAATTCAATCCACTCCTATTGAAACTTCATCGGCAATCTTGTTATTAAGCAGCAATACACAAGTTATCGGAATAGATGAGGCTCAGTTCTTTGATGATGAATTACCAAATGTTTGCGCTACGCTAGCCAATAAAGGAATAAGAGTTATTGTAGCAGGTCTTGATATGGATTTTAAAGGCAACCCTTTTGGACCTATTCCTAAGCTAATGGCCGTTGCAGAGTTTGTAACTAAAATTACCGCAGTTTGTGTACGCTGTGGGGCCCCGGCCAGCCATTCTTATCGTTTGGTTGAAAGACAAGAAACATTTCTTCTTGGCGAAAAAGAAAGCTATGAGCCACGATGCAGAGTTTGTTTTAACTTAGATAAATAGAAAAAAGGAGCTGATTAACAGCTCCTTTTTTGTTTATTTTCTGTTCAACAACAAGCTGAAATACTTTTTTTAATTGATTTAATAACTACAAAAGAACTGGAAAATAGATTTCAAAATTATTTAACAAAATATTTGAATTATAGTTAATAATTTTTCCTAATTTAGGGAACGATCAAACCCAATACCAAATCATTATGCTGCTAGTTTCAGACTTTTCGGCTAAAGTTAGCGCTCTCTTAGTGAAATTAGGAATTCCGGAAGAACACTTGAATTTTATCCATGATATAGATCCAGTTCAATTGTTCAAATGGACTTCTTCCGTTATCCAACCAACCTTAATCGCGCTTTTATTCATTGTAATTTTTTGGCAAAAACGAAAATTGTATAGCTATCGTAGAAGATATGGCCGTATGTAGATTACATAAATAGTAAAAGAGTTCTTATTGATAAAAAGATAACTTATTACCTTCAGTCTTCGATCGGCTGTTAATTGAAAGCTTCCTGGTTGGGAAGCTTTATTTTTTATGAGTGAGATAGTGATAGTAAAAAAGGGTTATGTTGAAGTTAACACCGAATAATAGGATACTTATTTGAGCTGAGTTTGGACCAACCGGAAAAGTTGGAGGGGGACAAAAGGAATAATTTCATCTTTAAGAAGGAAACTTCATAGAAGTCTAACCTTAATAGAAACAAAAAAATTGAAAGGTTAACTCCGGATGGAGTGAAACTAAGCAGAGAATTAGTTTCGCCCCATCCGGGGCTTATGTTTTAGTCCCGATGTATTACCTACTAAGTTTATTCTCCTCCGGAGATTTAACTAATTTAAGATCCATAAATTTTGAGTAGACAATCATTCAGGTTGATGCCGATCTTGGATTGAATCATTCCGCCCCATCCGGCGTTTCAGTTTTACCCTAAAAACAAAAAAAGCTTCCTGAATCAGGAAGCTTTTTGTCTGTGGTGATGGCCGGGATCGAACCAGCGACACAAGGATTTTCAGTCCTTTGCTCTACCAACTGAGCTACATCACCTCCCTTTCGTTTTGGGAATGCAAATGTAGTATCTTTTTACTCAAATCAAAAAGGTTTTTCTGTTTTTTTAGACACATTCCTCTTAAGTATCAGATTATCTGCACAAATAGATTTACAAAGAGCACCCAAAAGTCTGTTTAAAAATCTATATTAGTACTATTGTTTAAAACTATATTCTAAAAGCAATAGCCAATTTATATCGATTCTAAGTAGAAAATAGACCGTTTTAATAATTGGTTTATTTTTTTGAATTATTATTTTAGCGATATACTCTGATCAAAAACCTTATGCTTGGACAGCTATTATTTGTACTTATTGCAGCAGCCGCTATTTGGCTTTTCACCCGCAATGTGATGAAAATCCGCAGGAACATCATGCTCGGTAAAGACATCGACCGAACGGATCATACTGCTGAACGCTGGAAAACCATGGCAAGAGTTGCCCTGGGCCAGTCTAAAATGATGGTTAGACCTATTGCAGGATTCCTTCACATCCTCATTTATGTAGGTTTTGTAATCATTAACATAGAGATGCTTGAAATTGTAATAGACGGCATCTTTGGCACTCACCGTATATTTTCTTTTTTAGGTAGCTTCTACGGCTTCCTTATTGGGTCATTTGAATTTTTAGCCTTAGGTGTACTTACTGCTTGTGTGGTCTTCTTAATCAGAAGGAACATTATTCATTTAAAACGTTTTTCTGGCGTGGAGATGAAAGGATGGCCTGTAAGCGACGCGAACTATATCCTAATTGCTGAGATCTTATTAATGACGGCTTTTTTAACCATGAATGCCGCAGATTATAAACTACAGCTGCTTGGAGCCCATCACTACATTCAGGCGGGATCATTCCCTGTCAGTGCAGCAATTGCCGCCATTTTACCTGATAGTGAAACTGCTTTAATTTTTGTTGAGCGTCTCTGCTGGTGGTCCCATATTGTGGGCATATTTGCTTTCTTAAACTACATTCCATATTCAAAACACTTTCACATTGTACTAGCATTTCCAAACACCTGGTATTCTAATTTGAATAAAAAAGGAAAGTTCACCAATATGCAGTCTGTTACTAACGAGGTGAAAGCAATGCTTGATCCGTCTTTTACCCCTCCTGCAACAGATGGTGCGCCCGGACGTTTCGGCGCAAAAGATGTTACTGACCTAAATTGGGTTAACCTAATGAATGCTTATTCTTGTACAGAATGTGGTCGCTGTACATCTAATTGTCCTGCTAATATGACCGGTAAGTTATTATCTCCACGCAAAATAATGATGGATACCCGCGACCGTCTGGAAGAAGTAGGAAAAAATATTGATAAGCACGGGAAGGATTACCAGGATGGTAAAGCGTTATTAGGTGATTATATCACTCAAGAAGAACTTTGGGCGTGTACCACATGTAATGCATGTACTGAGGCTTGTCCGGTTAATATTGATCCGTTAGCGATCATTGTTGAGTTGCGCAGGTATTTGGTTATGGAAGAATCCAACGCACCAGCAAGCATCAACAATATGTTTGGTAACGTAGAAAATAACCAGGCTCCGTGGAAATATTCTCCATCAGACAGAACAAACTGGATCAATAATTAAGCATTTATTAAAAACAAAGACAACTGAATAAATAAAGTCCGTCTTTTAAACAGATAAAATTACAATGGAACTCCATATAAAAACAATGTCGGAAATGCTGGCTGCAGGCGAAGAACCAGAATTATTATTTTGGGTTGGGTGTGCAGGAAGTTTTGACGAACGTGCTCAGAAAATTACCCGTGCAGTTGCAACAATCTTAAACAATGTAGGAATCAAGTTTGCCATTTTAGGAACAGAAGAAAGCTGTACCGGAGACCCGGCTAAACGTGCAGGAAATGAATTTTTGTTTCAAATGATGGCAATGACCAATATTGAAATTTTAAACGCCTACAACGTTAAGAAAATCGTTACTGCTTGTCCTCATTGTTTTAATACTTTAAAAAATGAATACCCTGAGTTAGGTGGTAATTACGAGGTTATTCATCACTCTCAGTTAATACAGCAATTAATTGATGATGGCCGTTTAAAAATTGAAAACGGTGAAACCTTCAAAGGTAAAAAAATCACTTATCATGATCCTTGTTATTTAGGACGTGCCAACGGTGTATACGAGGCTCCACGTGCTGTAATAGAGCAATTGGATGCTGAATTAACAGAAATGAAACGTTGTCGCTCTAATGGACTTTGTTGTGGAGCGGGTGGAGCTCAAATGTTCAAAGAACCTGAGAAAGGGAATAAAGACATTAATGTAGAGCGTACAGAAGAAGCCTTAGCCTTAAAACCAGATGTTATTGCAGTTTCATGTCCTTTCTGTATGACAATGATCAGAGATGGCGTAAAATTAGCCGACAAAGAAGCCGAGGTGCAAGTATTGGACATTGCTGAAATTGCAACCAAAGCCAACGGTTGGACGTAAGCAAGAATCCCCTAAAAATAAATAAGCTTCTCCCAATAACGGGGAAGCTTTTTTAATAATTATAAACTATGTTTCGGATAGGTACTCAAACCCGGAAAACCCATTAGTGGGCAACTAATAGTTCAGATTTGGTGAGGTCGTTATAACGACGTAAAAGTAGAACGACTTTATTCGATAAAAAATACCAACTTGTGGGTATTTTAAGTGTCTAAACATTCAACAGTATCAGATCTTCGGCCTTCTTCAATAATTCAGTTGTTGTACGAACATTGAGCTTTAACTTGATATTCTTACGGTGAGTTTCAATGGTATACTCACTTAAACTTAAACGTTCTGCTACTTCCTTATTCTTAAGTCCCTTAGCTATCAGCAATAACACCTCACGCTCTCTATTGGTTAGCGAAAGTAATGTTTCATCTTTTTTATTCCTCAACGCATCTTTTAATGCATCAATTGTACGATCATAGGTATGAATACAAACACCCAAGTCAACCAAAACACAAAGCATATCAGTAGCAATGCCACTATTATCTTTTTGCAAAGAAGTGGCCCAACCCGCAAGCCATTTCCAATTAGCATCGTTGGCTGAACGAACTCTGAAAACTCCTCCAAAATTTACAAGAGGTTGCTGGCTTAACAAAAGCTGGCTTATTTGTGTCAAATGTTGATCATCGGGATGAACCAAGGTTCCACAAAAATCACTGCCTAAAGCAATAATTTCATTTGCTGACAATCCAAACATGTTTTCCATGTATTGATTACACCAAGTAACACTTTCTGTTTCATAACTTGCAGTATACAAGCCCACAGGCATTTTATCTACAAGTTCTTTAAAAAATATATGCTCATCAACCGTCGTTAATGCTTGTTTCCCTGTTTGCAAGTCCTTTTCTTGCCTATTTTCCTCCATGTTAATCAGTTTACGGTAGTGTATTCAGAATTTTAAATCATTTTATCCAGGGATAATCGTATACGCCATTCTTTAGGATAATAGTTATTAAATCTATTCCCCACTTTTTTTACCCAGCCCAGCCCGATACCATTATAGGTTAATAAACTCCATCCTTCTATCGCTTTTTCAAAAACCTGATCGTCTTTGCGTAAAAACTTCAAAGCAGTTTCTTTATTAACCTCAATGACCGAAAAATAATTTTTGTTTAGCTCCCCAAACAAGGCTAAAGCATGCTCTGGCCTGAACTCCTTTTTGGTTAACTGACCCACTTCAACACCGGCATAAATCACATTTAACGCATCGATCAGGTATTCAACTTCTTTGCTTTTTATTGCCGGAAATAAAGACACCATATCATTTTTAAGAAAGTACTTCCATTTTTCAGGCATGAGAAGTAATCCACTGAACGGAGCTATGGCTTTAGCATCCATAGGAACGAATAAGCTTTTACCTTTTTTCTTAGGGTACTTAAATTCTTTTCCGAGTTCACCCTTCTTTCTAACGATAGCAAGGAAAAACCCTTCTCCTTGTGTTTCATGAGGATAAAAACGATAACCTGTAAATCCTGAATGTGTACTCTCCTTTATTCTCCAGTTATCATCAAGCTTTATGGTAAGATTCTCGGCTTCATAATTTTCACATAGCCATGCAAGGTTTTCTTCATTCTCATTCGGGCTATAGGTACAGGTACTATAAATTAACACACCACCTGGCTTTAAAGATGACCAAATATCTGCTAAAATGCGGCGTTGACGTTGTGCACATAATTGTACATTATCTTCTGACCATTCATCAATTGCTGATTCATTTTTACGAAACATTCCTTCACCTGAACATGGAGCATCAACAACAATACAATCAAAGAAACCTTTAATATCTTTAAAGTCTTTCGGATCATTATTTGTTACCACTACATTACCTGTCCCCCATTTTTGAATATTTTCAGATAAAATAGTAACTCTACTCTTAATGACTTCATTGGAAACAATTAAACTATCTTCATCAAACAATGCGGCTAAATGAGTTGACTTACCTCCTGGTGCAGCACATAAGTCCAGCACATTGAAACCACTTCGTTCAGAAAAAACCTGTCGAACCGCCTGTTCAACAAACATTGAGCTTGCCTCTTGTACATAATAAGCTCCACCGTGAAGTAAAGGATCTGCTGTAAACGAAGGACGCTCCGGAAGGTAATAACCGGTTGTTGTCCATGGAATAGGTTTATAAGCAATATCAAATGGATATTTATTCTTATTGACTCGAATGCTAACAGGAGATTCTGAACTAAGGGAATCAATAAACTTTTCAAGTTCGGGACCCAAAAATTCAGCCATACGTAATTTAAACGGAGGAGGTAGTTTCATAACCAAAGATAATTTTTTTAGCTTGAAGGGAAGAGTTTAATGGTCTTGTATGTGTAAAAGATTGCATTATTTTGCAAACAAATACTGCTTTTACGTTTTATTAATATAGATCGTTATAGCTAATCATTCAACTAAAACTAATACTATCTTTGTAGCATGAATACATTCAGTGACAACTCAAGAG
>RCUT01000940.1_pt1 | contig 14364 bp, 9 predicted proteins | sample 2166171 | NCBI WGS metagenome assembly RCUT01 (sample SAMN09932757, study PRJNA488358) | compost metagenome | isolation source: compost soil in 4-hydroxybenzoic | place: Germany: Experimental Botanical Garden
AGCCCTCGCGACCTGTTCCAGCACCAGACCGTGCAGACCCTCGCCGCCGTGGCCAGCCGCAGCGAGCAGGTCAGCGCCGAGCAGGGCTTGATCATGGGTGAGTCGCGTCTGACGCCGATCCAGCACTGGTTCTTCGACACTGACATCCCGCAGCGCCAGCACTGGAACCAGGCGTTGTTGCTGCAACCGACCGCACCTCTGGAGCCCCATCGACTGGAGCAAGCGCTGCTGGCGGTAATCGAACAGCACGACGCCTTGCGTCTGCGCTTCAGCAAGCTCGCCGGTCAGTGGCAAGCACAGCATCAGCCGATTTCCGAGGCGCCGGTGCTGTGGCAGGTACGCGTTTCGTCGATGGATAAATGCCCCGCCCTGTTCGCCGATGCCCAGCGCAGCCTCGACCTCGAAGAGGGACCGCTAATACGCGTGTTGCTGGTCGATGGTCCCGAGGGCCAGCAACGGCTGTTCATCGCGATTCACCACTTGGTCGTCGATGGTGTTTCATGGCGCGTACTGCTGGACGACCTGCAAACCGTGTACCGCCAACTGGACGCGCAGCAGTCGGTGAAACTGCCGGCGAAAACCAGCGCCTTCAAGGACTGGGCCGCACGGCTGCAAGCCTACGCCGGCAGTGAGTCCCTGCGCGAAGAACTGGGCTGGTGGCAGGCGCACCTGGCCGGGCCCACTGCCGATTTGCCCTGTGATCACCCCGCTGGCGGGCGGCAGAATCGTCATGCGCAAACCGTCAGCGTGCGCCTCGACAGCGAGCGTACCCGGCAGTTGCTGCAACAGGCACCGAGTGCCTATCGCACCCAGGTCAACGACTTGCTGCTGACCGCATTGGCCCGCGTGCTGTGCCGCTGGAGCGGTCAGCCATCGGCGCTGATTCAGCTGGAAGGCCACGGCCGCGAAGCGCTGTTCGACGAGATCGACCTGACCCGCACCGTCGGCTGGTTCACCAGTGCCTACCCACTGCGCCTGACGCCGCTGAACATCGAAGAAGCCGCCGGGCAGGGCGTGTCGATCAAGGCGATCAAGGAGCAATTGCGTGCCGTGCCGCACAAAGGCCTGGGCTATGGCGTGCTGCGTTACCTGGCCGATGACCTGAGCCGCCACAGCATGGCGCAGTTGCCGGTGGCGCCGATCACCTTCAACTACCTCGGCCAGTTCGACCAGAGCTTCGGGGCGGACGCGCTGTTCCATCCACTGGATGAAGCCATTGGTGCGGCCCACGATGCCAATGCCCCGTTGCCCAACGAGCTGAGCGTCGACGGTCAGGTGTATGGCGGTGAACTGGTACTGCGCTGGACTTTCAGCGCCGAACGCTTCGATGGGCAAACCATCGACGAGTTGGCCGATGCCTACCTCGGTGAGTTGAACAGCCTGATCGAGCATTGCCTGCGCGACGACGCGGGTGGCCTGACGCCGTCGGACTTCCCGCTGGCGAATCTCAGCCAGACTCAACTGGATGCGCTGCCGGTCCCGGCCGCCGTCATCGAAGACGTCTACCCGCTGACCCCGATGCAGGAAGGCATGCTGTTGCACACCTTGCTGGAGCCGGGCACCGGCCTGTACTACATGCAGGACCGCTACCGCATCAACAGCGAACTCGACCCGCAGCGTTTCGCCCAGGCCTGGCAAGCAGTGATCGCCCGCCACGAAGCATTGCGCGCGTCGTTCTGCTGGAACGTCGGCGAAGACATGCTGCAAGTGATCCACAAACCGGGCAGCACGCCGATCGAATACCTCGACTGGAGCAATCTCGCCGAAGCCGAGCAAGAGCCGAAGCTGCAAACCCTGCTCAAGACCGAACGCGAGGCGGGGTTCGATCTGCTCAACCAGGCGCCGTTCCACTTGCGTTTGATCCGTGTGGGCGCGGCGCGCTACTGGTTCATGATGAGCAACCACCACATCCTCATCGATGCCTGGTGCCGTTCGCTGCTGATGAATGATTTCTTCGAGATCTACAGCGCCCTCGGCGAAGGCCGGGAAGCGCAGCTGGAGGTACCACCACGTTATCGCGACTACATCGGTTGGCTGCAGCATCAGAGCCTGGCCGAAGCACGGCAGTGGTGGAAAACCAACCTGCAGGGGTTCGAACGGACCACGCCGATCCCGAGCGACCGGCCATTGCTGCGTGAACATGCCGGCGACAGCGGCGGCATGATCGTCGGCGACCGCTATGCAAGGCTCGATGCCCGTGACGGTGCGCAATTGCGCGAACTGGCCCAGGCCCATCAGTTGACCATCAACACCTTTGCCCAGGCGGCGTGGGCGCTGGTGCTGCGGCGCTTGAGCGGTGATCGCGACGTGCTGTTCGGCGTCACCGTGGCCGGGCGTCCGGTGGACATGCCGCAGATGCAGCGCACCGTCGGCCTGTTCATCAACAGCATCGCGCTGCGGGTGAAAATGCCTGAGGACGGCCAGCGATGCAGCGTGCGCCAGTGGCTCAGCGGTCTGCTCGACCACAACATGCAACTGCGTGAATACGAATACCTGCCGCTGGTGAACATTCAGGAACAGAGCGAATTGCCCAAAGGCCAGCCGCTGTTCGACAGCCTGTTCGTGTTCGAAAACGCCCCGGTGGAAGTCTCGGTGCTCGACCGTGCGCAGAGCCTCAACGCGACCTCGGACTCGGGCCGAACCCATACCAACTTCCCGCTCACGGCCGTGTGCTATCCGGGCGATGACCTGGGCTTGCACCTGTCCTACGACCAACGCTACTTCGATGAGGCCACGGTCGAGCGCATGCTCGCTGAGTTCAAGCGTCTGCTGCTGGCATTGGTGGAAGGTTTCCATGGCGACATGGCCGACCTGCCGTTGCTGGGGGCCGAGGAGCAGGACTTCCTCATCCATGGCTGCAACCAGAGCGAACACGATTACCCGCTGGAGCAGAGCTACGTTTCATTGTTCGAAACGCAGGTCGCCCGGCACCCACTGCGAATTGCCGCCAGTTGTCTGGACCGGCAATACAGTTATCTGGAGCTGAACCAGCGCAGCAACCGCCTCGGTCATGCATTGATCGCCGCCGGTGTCGGGCGCGATCAACCGGTGGCCTTGCTGGCCGAACGCAGCCTCGACTTGCTGGGCATGATCATCGGCAGCTTCAAGGCAGGGGCGGGTTACCTGCCGCTGGATCCGGGTTTGCCGAGTCAGCGTCTGAGCCGGATCATCGATCTGAGCCGCACGCCATTGCTGGTGTGCACGCAAGCCTGTCGTGAGCAGGCGCAAGCCTTGCTCGAGGAGTTCGGCTGCTCCAGCCGGCCACGGCTGCTGGTCTGGGAGGAAGTCCAGGCCCTTGCGCTGTCGGCGGACAATCCTGGTGTCTACAGTGGTCCGGACAACCTCGCCTATGTGATCTACACCTCTGGCTCCACCGGTTTGCCAAAAGGCGTGATGGTCGAACAGCGCGGCATGCTCAACAACCAGTTGAGCAAGGTGCCGTACCTGAACCTGAGCGACGCCGACGTGATCGCGCAAACCGCGTCGCAAAGCTTCGACATTTCCGTGTGGCAGTTCCTCGCCGCGCCGTTGTTCGGCGCCCGGGTGGACATCGTGCCGAACACCATTGCCCACGATCCCCAGGGTTTGCTGGCCCATGTGCAAAGCCAGGGCATCACCGTGCTGGAAAGCGTGCCTTCGCTGATCCAGGGCATGCTCGCCCAGGAACGCATGAGCCTCGATGGCCTGCGCTGGATGTTGCCGACGGGGGAGGCGATGCCGCCGGAACTGGCGCATCAATGGTTGCTGCGCTATCCGCAGATCGGCCTGGTCAATGCCTATGGCCCGGCGGAGTGCTCGGATGACGTGGCGTTCTTCCGCGTCGATATGGCGTCGACTCGCGGCAGTTACCTGCCGATCGGTACGCCGACTGACAACAACAAATTGTACCTGCTCGACGGAGCGCTGGAACTGGTGCCGCTGGGCGCGGTGGGTGAACTGTGCGTGGCGGGGACCGGGGTCGGTCGCGGCTATGTCAGCGATCCGCTGCGCACGGCACCGGTGTTTGTGCCGAACCCGTTCGGCGCACCGGGTGAGCGCCTGTATCGCACCGGCGACCTGGCCCGCCGTCGCAGTGACGGCGTTCTGGAATATGTCGGCCGGGTCGACCATCAGGTGAAGATCCGCGGTTACCGCATCGAGCTCGGTGAAATCGAAGCTCGCCTGCACGAACAACCGCAAATCCGCGATGCGGCGGTGGGTGTGCAGGAAGGGGCGAACGGCAAGCACCTGGTGGGCTATCTGGTCGCGGCGGATGTTGCGCTCGATCCGGCTGAACGCCTGGAGCGCATCAAGCAACGCCTGCGCGCCGAACTGCCGGAATACATGGTGCCGCTGCACTGGTTATGGCTGGACAAGCTGCCGCTCAACGCCAACGGTAAACTGGACCGCAAGGCCCTGCCGACGCTGGAGATCGGTCAATTGCAAAGCCAGGATTACCAGGCGCCGCGCAATGAGCTGGAGCAGACCCTGGCAGACATTTGGGCCGAGGTACTGAAGGTCGAGAGAGTGGGCGTTCGCGACAATTTCTTCGAGTTGGGCGGGCATTCGCTGCTGGCCACGCAAATCGCCTCGCGGGTGCAGAAAACCCTGCAACGGGATGTGCCGTTGCGGGCGATGTTCGAATGCAGCACGGTGGAAGAACTGGCCCGGTACATCGACGGGTTGACGGCCAGCGAACTCACCGAGGAGAAGGTGGATCGCTTGAATGATTTGATGGCGGAGCTGGAGGGGCTTTGATTCCCTGGCGTCAGTACTGACCCCATCGCGAGCAAGCTCGCTCCCACAGGGGGTGGTGGTGAACACATCATTTGTGATCAGCATAAATCCCTGTGGGAGCGGCGGTGCGGCGATCCGACTTGCCCGCGTAGGCGGTTGTACAAACGCATACATTCTCGCGATTGACTGCGATCCGTCAGCCGCTCAGTCTTCGGGCTCCCTTTTTGCTCGCGGAGACAGTCGATGCCCTTCGTAACGATAGACGGACAAGCCCTCCACTACATCGATCAAGGTACCGGCCCGGCGGTGCTGCTGGCCGGTAGTTACCTGTGGGACCAGGCCATGTGGGCGCCGCAGATTGCCGCGCTCTCGCAACAGTATCGTGTGATAGCCCTGGACCTGTGGGGGCACGGCCAATCCGGGCCGTTGCCTGTCGGTACGACGTCGCTGGATGACCTGGCGCGTCAGGCCCTGGTCCTGCTCGATCATCTGGACATCGAGCGGGTCACGCTGGTCGGCCTGTCGGTCGGCGGCATGTGGGGCGCGCGCCTGGCCTTATCGGCAGCGCAGCGGATCAACGGACTGGTGCTGATGGACACCTACGCCGGCGCCGAACCGGAGCCGACTCGCCAGTACTACTTTTCACTGTTGAAGCAGATCGAAGAGGCGGGTGTCATCACGCCAGCGCTGCTGGATATCGTGGTGCCGATTTTCTTCCGGCCGGGCATTGATCCGCAGTCGGCGCTCTACCGGGATTTTCGTGCTTCCCTCGCGGCTCTACCCGCGGATCGCCTGCGTGAAAGCATCGCGCCGATGGGGCGGATTACATTTGGGCGCGATGACCAGTTATCGCGTCTGGGCGAACTGGACGCAGCGACCACGCTGGTGATGTGCGGCGATCAGGACAAGCCTCGGCCACCGGGTGAAGCCCGTGAAATGGCTGAGCTGATTGGCTGCCCGTGGGTGCTGGTGCCGGAGGCGGGGCATATTTCCAATCTGGAGAACCCTGGGTTTGTGACTGAAACCTTGTTGGCATTTTTGGCCGACAGAAATTAGTCGAATCTACCGACGCCATCGCGAGCAAGCTCGCTCCCACAGGTGATCACCTTTCCCTGTGGGAGCGAGCTTGCTCGCGATGGGGGCGCTGAACTCACTTCGGCCCGAGAATCTTCGCCAGCTTGTCCGGCGACGGCGCGCCTTGCTGCTGTTGCAGATTGCCCTTGTCATCCATGTAGAAAATCGCCGGCGTCGCCTGCAACTCCAGCTCTTCCATCAATTGCATGTTGGCCGCGAACTTTGCCTGAATCGCCGGCGGCACTTCCTTCAAGGCCTTGAGCGAACTCTCCTTGCCAGCGGCTTCGTGATCCTGCAGGGCTTTTTCCGGGTCTTTGGCGGCGAGCAGCGCGGCGGATTTTCCGGGGCTGTCTTCGCGGATGATGCCCACCATGATGTGGCGCAACTGCACCTTGCCGGCCTTGACCCACGGCCGGGCCTGTTCCCAGAACATGTTGCAGTACGGGCAGTTCGGGTCACTGAACAGGTACACCACGCGCGGCGCATCCTTCTTGCCGTCGCCGATCCAGTTGCTGGTTTCGAACTTGGCCCAGACTTCCTTGGCCATCGGTGCATACACCAGTTTCTGCAAAGGTGCGCTGCTCAGGTCATTGCCCTCGGCGTCATACAGGTTGCCCAGCAACACGTGTTTGCCGTCCGGGGTCAGGTACAGCGCCATGCCGCGGTTCTGGTATTGCGCGGCATAACCACGCAAGCCGTCGGGGGCGTCGAACTGGCCGACGATTTTCGCGCCCTTGGCCTCGATTTTCTTGATGGCATCGGGCAACTCTTCGGCCTGCACCGATGGCAGGTGCAACAGGGCAGCACCAAGGCTCAGGGTCAGCAGGTGGCGGAGGCGGGGCATGGCAGTTTCCTTGAAGAGGTGGCGGGTACGGTGTCGAAGTTTTCCAGCGCGCGGGCCAGGCTGGCTTCCGACAACTCGCCCAGATGGCTGCCCAGCAGGCGACCCTCGGGGTTGTAGAACAGCGTAGTCGGCAATGCCATGGAACCGACGGCCTGGCTCAGACGCCCACTGCCGTCGAACAGCACATTGGACAGGCTCAGGCCCTGGGTTTCCAGAAAGATCGCGACGCTTTGCATGCTTTCTGACTGATTGACGAACAGGAACGTCAGGTCCGGCCGGTGTTGCTGGGCGTTTTCCAGCACCGGCATTTCCCGGCGGCACGGCGGGCACCAGGTGGCCCAGAGATTGATCACCAACGGGCCGCCCTTGTAGTCGGCCAGTTGCACGGTTTCGCCGGCGGCGTTGCGCAGGGTGATTTCCGGCAGGCGTGTGCCTTGTTCATAAATCGACAGGGAGAACGTCGCCAACAGCCAGAACGCCAGGCCACTGGCCACGCCAAAGCCCAATGGACGGCGCAGACCCGGGCGACGCCAGCCGCGATACAGCGTGGCGAGCAAAACGACCACTACCCCCGGCCAGGCGAGGAAACCGCCATCGCGCAGGTCGATGACCTGCCACGGATCGTTGCGATAGTGCACCCAATAGGCCGCCACGAAACTGATTCGGGCTGCCAGCATGCCCATCAGAAACAGGCTGAACAGCACCGACTCAGGGTTTTCACCACCACGCTTGGCGACCCGCCAGCCGACAAAAGTGGCCAGCGCCAGCGCACTGATCAACAGCAGGTGATTGAGCGCGATGGCAAAGGTGCCGAGGGTGAAAGTCAGCATTAACGGGCGTCTCGGGTGGTGGTCCAGCGTTGCAGGAATGTATCGGCATCGACCTCGCCGGTGATGCGCTGGCTGCGCCGCTCTTCACCGTCCACGCCAATCCACAGCAGGCTCGGTGGCCCTGGCACTTTGTAACGGCCGAGCAGTTCGCGGCTGGCGGCATTGTCGGCGGTGACGTCCAGTCGGAGCAAGCGCACGTCGCTCAGGGCTTCCATTACCTTCGCTTTGCCGAAAACCTGTTTTTCCATGACCTTGCACGACACGCACCAGTCGGCGTAGTAGTCCAGCAGCACCCACTGGCCCTGAGCCTGTGCGGCGTCGAGTTCCCGTTGCAGTGCCTGCGGATCCTTGATGGTGATGAAGGCATCGTGGCCAACCGGCACGGCGGCCACAGCCTGGTTCGAGGCGCGGTAGACCTGCAATGGCTTGAACGGATCATCGCCGCCACCGGCTGCACCGATCACCAACAGGCCACCCCATAAACCGAGCAGTAACGAACTGGCGCCAAACAGGTGCGCGATACGGCCAAAACCTTCCGACTGTTTCCAGGCGCTGTAGGCCGCGATCAACAGCAGCGCACCGCACAAGCCGACCCACAGGGATTCGTCGAGCACCGGACGCAGCATCAACAATGCGGTGGCGAGGAACAGGAAGCCGAAAATGCCTTTGACCAGGTTCATCCAGGCGCCTGGCTTGGGCATGAAACGATTGCCGACGGTCACCAGCAGCAACAGCGGCACACCGATGCCGATGCCCATGGCGAACAGAATCAATCCGCCATGCAGCGCGTTACCGCTTTGCGCGATGTAGAGCAGGGCGCCGGCCAGTGGCGCGGTCATGCAGGGACCAACCAGCAGACCGGACAGCGCCCCCAGCACCCCGGCGCCGATCAGACTGCCGCCGCGTTGATTGCGCGAGACGTTTTCCAGGCGATCACGCACGGCCACCGGCAGTTGCAGTTCGAAGAAACCGAACATCGGCAGCGCCAGCAGCACGAAAATCGCCGCGAAACTGCCCAGCAGCCAGGGGTTCTGCAACCAGGCTTGCAGGTTCGCCCCGAGGGAGGCGGCCAGGACACCCATCGCCGCATACACCAGCGCCATGCTGACCACATAACTGCTGGCCAGGGCGAATCCGCGTCTGGGCGTGGCGCCACTGCCGACGATCAACCCGGCCAGAATCGGCAGCATCGGTAATGAACATGGCGCGAAGGCCAGCAACAGGCCCAGGCCGAAGAACACCAGAAGGCTCCAGCCCAGCGCCCGTTGCTGCAGGCTGCTGGCCAGCGCCTGGTCCGGCGCTTCAGTGGCCGCATTCAATGCATTGGTATTGCCCAGGTCCACGACTCTGGTTTGTGGCGGATAACACAAACCGGCATCGGCGCAGCCCTGGTAACTGACCTTGACCTGACCGCTGGCACCCGCCGGAATTTTCAGTTCCAGGCCCTGACGGTAGACTTGCTGTTCACCGAAAAACTCGTCGCTGTGGGCTTCGCCTTCCGGTAGCGGGGGATGTTGCCCGACAGGTAATCCATCGAACTTCAAGCGTTTCTGATACAGGTAATAGCCGTCGGTGATCTGCCAATAGAGCTGGGTTTCACCGGATTCCAGGCGTTCAGTGGTAAACGCGAAGGCTTTATCAACCGGGAGGAATTCAGGTTTGGTGTCGAACGGATTGGTTCCTGCCTGGGCCAGACCCACGATCAAGAGAGTACAAAGTAAAAACAGACGACGCATGGATAAGCCTTTGTCCTGTGCTAATGAGGTGCACAGTGGCGGGTGGCGATTAACCGATGATTAACCGCCCCGGCCTTGTGGCGGTGGCGCTTGCGGCATAATGTCGACTTAATCGGTCAACGGCTTAATAGGCTTTATTTCTACGAGGCTCCCCATGCACGTACTGGTTTGCGAAGACGATGAATTGATCGCCAGCGGTATCGTCGCCGGCCTGACCGCCCAGGGCCTGACCGTGGAACACGTCGCCACGGCGTCCGCCGCCCGGGCGATGCTCAAGGTGGCGGAGTTCGACGTGATGGTGCTCGACCTTGGGTTGCCGGACGAGGATGGCCTCAAGCTGCTGCAGCAGTTGCGCCATCAAGGCCTGGAGTTGCCGGTTTTGATCCTCACCGCCCGGGACTCGGTCACTGATCGCGTCGATGGCCTGCAAGCCGGTGCCGACGACTATCTGCTCAAACCGTTCGACTTGCGCGAACTCGCTGCACGCTTGCACACGCTGTTGCGGCGGGTGGCGGGGCGCAGCGTCAACCTGATCGAGCATGGTGCCCTGACCTACGACCCGAGCAGCCGCGAAACCACGCTCGCGGGGCAGCCGGTGGACTTGTCGCGCCGTGAGCAGTCATTGCTGCAAGCCTTGCTGCATAACCGTGGCCGTGTGTTGTCCACCGAGCAACTCAAGGACAGCGTCTACGGTTTCAACGACGAACTGGAAAGCAACGCCCTTAACGTCCATATCCATCACCTGCGGCGCAAGCTCGGCAACGGCATTGTCGAGACCGTGCGCGGCCTGGGCTATCGCCTGGGGCCGGCTGATGGCGGAGAAAAATCGAAGTGATGAGTCTGCGTTTGCGCCTGAGTCTGACGCTCGGCGCCGCATTTGCCTTGATCTGGGCCCTGGCCGCGGCCTGGATGCTCAGCGATCTGCGCAATCAAATGATGTTTTCCCTCGACCAGCGCCTGGTGGCCTCGGCACGCATGGTCGCCGGCCTGATGGAGCAACTGCCGCCCGTGCCGAGCAAGGGCGAGGGCACCCACTTCAGTGCCGAACAGCTGAACATTCCGGGTGGCATGGCGTGCCAGGTCAGCTCGTTGCGCGGCGAAATCCTTGCCCGCAGTCACTCCGATCCGCAGCAGACCCTGGAGGCCGAGAAACTCGGGTTTCACGATCAGATGATCGACGGCGCGCCGTGGCGCAGTTTCACATTGGCCCGGGGCGATCTGCGCATCACCACCGCTGACCGGCAGATCGAGCGTGAGGCGTTGAACATGTCGATCCTGCTGGCCGCTTCGGTGCCGGTGGGCGTGGCGCTGCTCGGTTGCCTGTGTTTGCTCTGGCTGGGCATCGGCCAGGGGCTGGCGCCGCTCAACCGCATGCGCGATGCCTTGATGCGCCGCAGCGCCGACTCCCTCGAGCCCTTGCAGATCCAGCCACTGCCCAGTGAGCTGCAACCCTTGCTGGAAACCCAGAACCAGTTGCTCCAGCGCATCGGCAAGACCATTGAGCGCGAACGTCGCCTGACCGGAGACGCAGCCCACGAACTGCGCAGCCCGCTGACCGCGATCAAGACCCACCTGCAAGTGGCGCGGATGACGCAAGGCAGCGCCCGGGACCAGTCCCTGGCCCGGGCCGAAGAGGGCGCCGACCGCATGCACCGGACCCTCGAACAATTACTGTTGTTGGCGCGCGTCGAGGGCAGCCTGTCATTCGACGACGGTGTGCAGTGCAACGCCGAACAAGTGGCGAAACTGGCGATCCAGGACGCGGCAAGCGGCGATCGCCAGCGCATCAGGTTTCAGGCGCCGGGCAAGGTTTCCGCCGCGCCGGTACAAATGCCCGCCGTGCTGTCGATTGCCGCGCTGCGCAACTTGCTCGACAACGCACTGCGCCATACCCCCGCCGACAAAGCGGTGGAGTTGAGCCTGGAAACCACCGGCAATCGTGTGCAGTTTGTGGTGCGCGACCATGGGCCGGGGATTGCCGAAGAAGATCTGCAACACCTGACCCAGCGCTTCTGGCGCAACGGTCAGAGCACCGGTTGTGGTCTGGGGCTGGCGATTGTGCAGGCCATCGTTCAGCGTTGCGGTTGCACGCTGCATTTCGATAGCCGACCGGACGGCTTGCGGGTTGAGCTGACGATGCCGCTGCAACCGGGCTGACCCCCCCTGTAGGAGCGAGCTCGCTCCTGCAAAGGTTTCCGTGTTACCGCCTAAATCCCTCAAGCGCTGATGCGTTTCCAGAACAGGAAAACCTTATTGAGGGGTCGAGAGATGTCAGTCGCTACCAACCTTATCGAAGAGCAGCCGGCGACGTCCGCCGAGACGCTTTATCAATTCAACGAATCGCCATTGCTCGCCCGTCAGAGCCGGCAGGAATCCAACGCCCGCAGCTATCCGCGACGCATTCCCCTGGCACTCAAGCGCGCCAAGGGCATCTACGTCGAAGATGTCGAAGGCCGCACCTTCATCGATTGCCTGGCCGGAGCCGGAACCCTGGCCCTGGGGCACAACCACCCGGTGGTGATCGAAGCCATCCAGCAAGTGCTGGCCGATGAGCTGCCGCTGCACACCCTGGACCTGACCACGCCGGTCAAGGACCGGTTCGTCCAGGATCTGTTCGGGCTGCTGCCGCCTGCCCTGGCCGCTGAAGCGAAGATCCAGTTTTGCGGCCCGACCGGCACCGACGCCGTGGAAGCGGCACTGAAACTGGTGCGTACCGCCACTGGTCGCAGCACCGTGATCTCGTTCCAGGGTGGCTATCACGGCATGAGTCAGGGCGCGTTGAGCCTGATGGGCAGTCTGGGGCCGAAAAAGCCCTTGGGCGCCTTGCTTGGCAGCGGCGTGCAGTTCATGCCGTACCCTTACGATTACCGCTGCCCGTTCGGGCTCGGCGGCGCGCAAGGGGTCAAAGCCAACCTGAGTTACCTGGAAAACCTGCTCAATGATCCCGAGGCTGGTGTGCAATTGCCGGCGGCGGTGATCGTGGAAGTGGTGCAGGGCGAGGGCGGGGTGATTCCGGCGGATCTGGACTGGTTGCGCGGTGTGCGGCGGATCACTGAACAGGCGGGTGTCGCGCTGATCGTCGATGAAATCCAGAGTGGCTTCGCCCGCACCGGCAAGATGTTCGCCTTCGAGCATGCCGGGATCATTCCCGATGTCGTGGTGATGTCCAAGGCCATCGGTGGCAGCCTGCCGCTGGCGGTGGTGGTCTATCGCGACTGGCTCGACACCTGGCTGCCGGGCGCCCATGCCGGGACGTTCCGTGGCAACCAGATGGCCATGGCCGCCGGTTGCGCGGTGATGCGTTATCTGGTCGAACACAAGGTCTGCGAGCATGCCGCCGCGATGGGCGAGCGTCTGGCCGAGCACCTGCGCATCCTGCAGCGGGACTTCCCGCAACTGGGGGACATTCGCGGACGTGGCTTGATGCTCGGCGTCGAACTGGTGGACCCGACGGGCGCGCTGGATGCCCAAGGCCATCCACCGGCTTTCGCCCGTCTGGCACCCCTGGTGCAGCGCGAATGCCTCAAGCGTGGCTTGATCCTGGAACTCGGTGGCCGCCACGGCGCGGTGGTGCGCTTCCTGCCGCCACTGGTGATTACCGCTGCGCAAATCGATCGCGTGGCCGAGATTTTCGGGCGAGCCCTGGCCGCCGCCACGGCCAATCCTTAAATTTTCCGCCCTGCGGATCGTTCCTTCTACATAACGGTTGCGTGCACAACGCAACCCGCCCGAAAACGATGGAGAGACAGCATGACGTCAGTATTCGACCGCGAGGACATCCTCTTTCAGGTCGTGGTCAACCACGAAGAGCAATACTCGATCTGGCCCGACTACAAAGCCGTGCCACAAGGCTGGCGCACCGTGGGTAAAAGCGGGCTGAAAAAGGAATGCCTGGCCTACATCGAAGAAACCTGGACCGACATGCGTCCATTGAGCCTGCGGCAGAAGATGGACGAGCAGGCGGCTGTGGCGCACTGATCCGTCATGCAAAAAGAAGCCCGCTGGACTGGTGACAGTCAGCGGGCTTTTTCAGGTCTGGAGTCTTGTGTCGCCTATCAGGCCGCTATCGCGAGCAAGTTCGCTCCCACAGTGATCTGCGGCATGGCACATATCCTGTGGGAGCGAGCTTGCTCGCGATGAACGATAACGCGGTCGTACAGACCTTAAACGCCGCTCAACCCCTTGATCAGCAAATCCACATTCCCCTCCAGTTCCGCCACCGGATCCTCGGCATCGGTACTCAACACCACCAATCGGCTACCCGACCCGGCAATCACCGCTTTCAGCGCATCCGACGGCTGCCGGTGATGCAGCACCACCGTCACGTCATTATCCTTGAGCGTTGCGCCCAATTGCTTCAGCGCCTCCGGTGTCCACTCGGCATCGGCGCGTGCATCCTGGCCGATCAATTCCAGATTGAGACCGCCGATCAGGTAGCCGAAGTGATCGCTGAGACTCATCACACTGAGGTTGTCCACATTGGCCAACCGCGCTTCGCTGTCGGCGCTCAGCTTGAGCAAACGCTGTTTGAGCGTTGCCAGGTTGGCGTCGATCTTCGGCTTGGCCTTGGGGGCCAGGCGCACCAGGTCCGCCGCCATCACATCGGCCATGCGCCCCATGTTATTGCTGGAGAACCACGGCTGACTGTTCAGCCCGTCGACCTTGTTGTCGGGCTGTACGGCTATGCCGGGCAGGGCGCCGTCCACGGGGCGAGCGGCGTCGACTTCGACGATGCGGATATTGCTGCGCCGGGCGATCGGGTACAGCGGGTCATCCGGCCACAGTGAGCGCAGGCCGATCACCGCATCGGCGTCGCTTGCCAGTTTGGCCAGCGCCGGGGCGCCACGGCCGGTGAAGTAGGCGGTCTGGCGGCTGCCGGGCAGGTTGGCCGGGGTCGCGCGTTCGAGGCTGACATCGGTGCCCTTGAGCAAGACCTCACCGAGACCATAAGTAATCGGCAAGGAGGCCAGCACACGCAGCGGTTTGCCGTTGTCGGCGGCCATGGTCGTTGTCGCCAGCCCGCACAGGGCGATGGCGAGGGTCAGTTGGCGCAGTGAAAAAATCATTTATCCAAGGTTCCCTTTCAGGCTGGGGACGACGCCGCGCGCGATGGCGGCCAGGGCGAAGGCGATACCGGCCACGAGGATGATCGCGGCGCCGGACG
>RCUT01000942.1_pt1 | contig 14360 bp, 11 predicted proteins | sample 2166171 | NCBI WGS metagenome assembly RCUT01 (sample SAMN09932757, study PRJNA488358) | compost metagenome | isolation source: compost soil in 4-hydroxybenzoic | place: Germany: Experimental Botanical Garden
CACGTTATTTCTACGAGAACTAGAACTAGATAGACTTGGCCTTCGATGCCGCGCACAAGGCAATTGATGCTGCCGGGGCTGCAGTGCCGGACTAACCCTCAGCAGGGGCGCTTGGCGATCACATTCGCACTATTCTCCCTAGTCTGGGCTGGAGCGACCTGTTCGTGCGACCTGCAGATCCGGCTTTTCCACTATCTGAGGTAGGAGATCTGGCCAGCTATTGCGGGTTTCACAGGGTGGAGTGATTTCATAAGGCCGGAACGCAAAAACTCCCGCAGGGTTTTCTACGGGAGTTTTTGTTTAAATCTGGTGCAGGGGGCCTGACTGCACGGAGACTTGTGAATTCGAAGACACGGATCACCTTGGAAGCGTCAACCCCTCGCCGACAACTGTTTCTCAATGGAGAAAACAGCCAGATGGTGGCGTTCGCCATAGCTGGTGTCACCCCCAAATATTACGGCCAGACCTGCCTTAAAGGCGCAAGCGGACTTTGTGGATCAAATTCCTCCTGTTCGTGCACGAGGCCTGCCTGCTCAATCAGCGAAGCGAGCTCTGCAATTGCGCTCTCCGCCATATCGCCGCCGATGCGATTTGCGCCCTGCGCTTTCGAACCGACTTGCCGAAGAAGACCTGCATTCATCATGTGCGGCTGCAAGCTCACTCCAATCGATGCAAGATGTTGTTCGATATAACGAAAAATTCGCACACCGCCCCCATCCATGTCTCCCCAATGATAGATTGGTGCGCAAGCCTGTCTTGTTAGCCTCATTATCGTCTCCAACACAGGCCGCGACGGGAAGCCGCCTGAGTAGATTACCAGTCCGCTTTCGCTCTGCCCGATCTCACGGACATAACGGACAAAGGAGGAGAAATTCTCAATCGTCAGCAGGTATTCCGGCTTTTTGCAGAGATTGATGCGCCCAGCGCATTCGGCTGGCACCCCGACAAAAGGCATTTTCGGAAACGGCTGGTCGTCTAGCGAGACGGCCCCATAAATGAGGACAGGTTGCGGAAGTCGTTTAATCCCGACACTGGCGAGAAGTTCTTCTGCATCCAGCGCGACTTGCGTTTCGCTCAATGAGGAAAACCGTGAGATTGCAGACACGACCGAACTGAGATTACGTTCAAGCGCTTTACTATCGCCGGATATCACTCGGGAAAAACTACGAAAATCCACTTCGTTTGCGGATAGTTCAGCAAGCCGCTCGGACAATGCGCCCGCCAGACTCAGGACTTGATCGAGTGTTCTGCCTTCCCCCGGCGCGATGCCCATATACGAGCGTTTACGGCCCCAAGAGAGAGCCGCTTCCTCGATCAACAGCGCCGCCTTGGCTGGAAGGTCTTGCCGAGCGCGAAGTGTCGCCAAAGACTCCGCCGCAAATTCCCGGGCCGGCCGCCGCTCAATGTGTCGATAAAGCACTTCGGGATTTCGAAGATTCACCCTCTTTATGGAGCGCTCCCATTTCGAACCGGTCCAAACAACCTCCACTCCACCTTCCTTCTCCAGAAGGGTTAGGTCTTCTTCGAAGGCATCGCTCGCATTGACGGTCAAGCTATCCTGATCAATCGCGGCTATCCAACGGCTTGCATCCGGATTCCTCTCGTATTTATCGAGTAGGTAATCGATCAGGGATGCACTATTGGAAAAACGTCGGCGACTCATTCTGCAGCCTGGGCCTCCGTATTCAGGCGCATCGCCAACTCTTCATTCGTCGTATATTGCGGATTGGCCGCCCGCATCTCACGATGAACTCTATCCTTTATCTTGATGGATTCCGCCATTGAGACATCACCGACACGAAATATATCGATGATGTAATTCAGATTTTCATAGACCACGGCACGCTTCTCGGTCGGGGCGGCAATAACGACTTGAAGCCCGATGTCACGATAGAAATTCAGCAGCGTTCGCTGGTTCGGCCCATCCATCTTGCTGAACGCCTCGTCAAACACGGCAAGTCCCATGCCGATTCCGGTGTTTTCTTCGGACTGCCGTGTGCCATGATAGGCGACCGAAAGTGCTGCACCTATCACCACATAGAACGGCACCTGCCGTTCGGCCCCGCTTGCCACCCCGCGGCGCCGGTCGAAACTCGTCGTGCGATTGGCGGCAGAATCATGTATTTTCAGATCATAGGTGAAGTAGTTCTGATACTCTTCAAACACGGTAAAATCGAAGGTGTCATCCGCCAGCAATTGCTCGACCTGCCGTATCGCTCTGCCATGTCGCTCATCTCGAGGCGGCGCCTGCCCAAACAAAGCGTCAAGCACACTGTCGTCGGTTTCGCTATCACGCACGAGACGATAAATATCCTCGAACTCCTGCTTGATCGAAGCCTTTAGGCTGTAGGCTTCGTTATTGAAGGGGCGAGACCGGAGCGCTTTCGCGAGCCTCTCCATCTCGACCTCCATTTGCCCGAACCGGCTGTTCAGCTCATGAATAAACGTGGTCTTGAACAACAGCGTGACGCGGCCCGCCGCTTCATCGGCTTGCTCCCGGTAACGGATAAGCTCGTTCCCCTGAAGCGCTGCAATGCCTTCCAGGACCCAAGGTTTGACAGTTTCGATAATCAACGCCTGCGCGTAGCCCTCCAGCGGGTCTGGGAACGCCATGGCATAACGTCCCAGTGCGTTCCTGATATTGCCCCGCAATTCCTGATACTCTTCCTTGGCTTGGCTGGCCCGGTTCGCCATATCCTCTGCGATCTTCCGGGGCGAACGCGATGCCAACTCGGCATAACGCCTCCGCGCGGCCTGAAAGTGCAATACCGAATGAACCTCGGTTTTAAATTGGCGACGGCGGCGAGACAGGCAAAGCCATGAACCAGCGTGCTCATCGGAACCTGCCAGTTTTTGCTCAACTTGGTTGAATTCTGACGTTAACGACGCACATCTGCTGATAAGTCCGTCGCGGTCGTCCTTCAGGCTTTTGATCGTGCGCAGTGCGCGCTGTTCGGCCTCGATAAGCTGCGGATCGACCTGCGCGCTGATCCTTCCAAGACGCTCGCGGGCCTCGGCGCGCCGCTCGGCTAGGTCACTATAGGTGGATGTGATAGCCTCCAGCCTATCCTTTTCATCAACCGGCTCTGCACATTGTTCGAGCCGACGCATAACATCGTCAAAAAAGCGCTCTTTGTCATGGTGGACCTGCCGTAGGCTGGTGTACTCACGAATCCGCTGTTGCAGCGTTTCGATCATGAGTGGTGCCGCGGCGCGTCCGATCTTTGCGCCTTGGGCACGTCGAATCTCCGTGACGAGGCCATCATAATATGCCCCATCAGCCATAACGGCCCGCCCCCCAGAAAGAAGCTCGTCCTGGTTCCCGGCGAGACTGACACTGCCGACCCTGAAAACCACAAAGGCCATCACCAGAGGATCGTCACTGTGGATGATCGACGCCAGTGTTCCGCGTTCGGGCGTGCTTGAACGGGACTGGAGTTTGCGGGTGTTGGCGACGCGGCAACCAGGGTAGTCACCTCTCCCACGCCTGAGAATCTCGGTCGCTCGATAAGCATGGTCAGGATCGACGATCACCGTTTCCCGGTCGCGACCGAGCAGTGCCTCGGCAGCATTGCGCCAATTTTCATCGATAACCTCCGCTACCTCGCAGAGCGTTCGAGGCCGCATCCCCTCACGACAGAGAGCCTCCATGAACCTCACTGTCGCAGCATCGAGGAGCACCTGTCCGCGCAGCGAGGCTTCGAGTTGTTCGCTGTCCCGTTTTATGTCGCCATCGACTATACGTTTTTGGTAGATCGCTTCGTCGCGCTGATGGGTGACTTTGCCCATGCGGGAGCGGGCTGCTTCTGCCACAGCCTCAAGCATCGTTTCCATGCCAGCCGGGTCACGGGGCCATTCGGGTGGCGTTACGCCCCGGCTGGCTTCCTCGACCTGACCCAGCGCACTGATCAACTCGCCGGGATTGATGATTGCCAGTCGATCACGCAACGTAAGCAGTTGTACGGCTCTGGCCGCCAAAAGGTGTCTTCGATTAAGCCTCTCCACAACGGTTGCGCTCTCTCGGTCGAGTTCTTTGATCTGCCGCTCGACCTCATTTCTCTGGGCTTGCGCTCCGCTCGCTGCCAGTTGATCCTGTATCGCCTTCTGCGTCTGTTCTTCCCGCTCCATCTCCTCGTTGACGCGGCTAAGTTCGGCCTCCACCTCGCGCAGCTTCTTCTGCTTCAGCCTTTTATCCGCAAGGTTGCCGAAAAGAGCCCCGAGCGCTTCCCGGAGCCAGGCTGTCCTCTCGACGGCGCGGCAGGCCGCTTCTTCGTTTACAAGCCCTATGAATTCCTCAATCTGAATACCGATTGCCTGTAGAGCTTGCAGACGTTCCTCAAGACTACCAATGGTCTTTTTGATTTCCTGATAGCGCTGGATCGAATCCCGCAGCTCCCCTATCTTGATCGGGTTTGGTTCCAGAAGATGTTTCTTAACGAACTGCTCGACTGATGGCATGTCCGTAAAAGAAAGCGCTGCAACGAAGGTGCGGATGAACCGCTCCGGATCGCCGCGCAGCTTATTCGTAAAGAGCACGCGCATGTATTCGCGAATAAACGTCCGTACATCATCGTGTGTGTGAAGCTGGCCATGAGACGCATTGCACGCCTGCTCCAACCGCCGCTTCACCGCTCGCCACTCCGCCGGTCGCCGTACTCCGTCGTTCTCATCGATCAACATTCCGGAATCCAAGCGGACGCCGTCTGCGACGAAACGACCTACGACATCCGCTGTCTGCCCACGCATCGCTTCGATCGCCAATCCGAGCGTCACCGGCCGCCGCTGTCCATCAGTATCTTCAAAGACCAGGGCAATGTAGCTTCGCGCATCTTGTCGAAGAAACGTATCGTCGTTTAGTTGCCCAAGGCAATATCCGGTCAGGGTACGTTCCGACCGTTGTCCACCCTCACCCGCGGAACGATTGAACCTGTAGAGCCGTGATGATCCCCCCGCCATAACAGCCTGAATCAGATCGATGATCGTTGATTTACCCGCCGCATTCCTTCCAAGAATCGCGGCATCGCCAGCCAGATCGAGCTCGGCACACACCATCAGATGCCAGTTGACGAGGACAATCCGCCTGAGCTCGATCATGATACGACCTCCGCGGATATATGCTCTTTCACCTCATCCGGAGCCGCAACGATGCCCAAAAGGAGTAATTCCAGCGCCGCAACGAAATCGTCTCCTGCGACTGTGGCGACAAGCGCACGGATATCCAGATCCATGTCCTGCATTTCCTGATCAAGTGTACCCAATCGGACCATTGCGCGTTTCTCCAGCATTTCGAGTACCTCACGGAAAGCCCCTGGAGACAGATTAGCCCGTCGCGTACCGGCAACAATTTCCTGATAGGCCGCATAAGCTTCGTTCAAACTCGTCCGCACTGTACCCTTGTCTTCGATATCCCCAAGCTGCAGCGCTTCCTCCCAGAGGCGGCGCAATATCAGCAGCACCACGGTTTCGTCGGTACGCATTCGCGGCAGCGAGATCCGCTCAGGATCCGGCAGAATCCCCACCCATCCCTCGGTTTCGCGATGCACCAGGCGATATCCGGCAACGTCGAAATAAGCTTCCACCAACGCTTTAAGTTTCGGGCGAAACAACGTCTCTAGAAGTGTGGCCGAGCCGCGGTCCTCTACGTGCACGAACTGATCGCGCATCAGATGCGCGATGAGCTGTGTGACCCGCTGGGATTCCCGAGGATTGGTCTCTTCCAGTGTCGCGAACTCATGAAGCATGGCCCATCTCCAATGTAATGTCGCCACTGAGGCGTTTGATGATAAACCCGGGACAATCCAGCCAGTCATTGGAGATGTGCCGGTCGTCATCACGAACGAACTCGAAGCGGTTCCGCATGGCGATTGCCAATACAGAGTTCTCATCCGTGCCGAGGCCGCTCGCCACCAGCAACCGCAAGGCTTCAAAGACGAGGAAGTCATCCGCAGTCTCGATGGTCAGGGTTGCACCATGTACCTCTCCATGCGGTGGTACATGTCGCTCCAGAAACCGGCTCACCTTCGCGGGTGAGATGATGAGGCGTTCGAGATATGCCTTTTCCAGCAGGCGGCGCTGTTCCATGATTGGATCGGTCGGAGGCATTGAAATGTCTCCGTCGGACAGGACAGGGCGTGCGCCACGCGGTTTCGCCAGCAGATCGGGCGCTACAACAGGTGTACGATGTTCGAGCGGCCCTCGGATCGTCACTTCACTGCAATGACCCGATATCACCTCATCCAGCTTCTGGATAAGACGCTCGCTGCGCTGAAGAAAACCGGTACGCCTGCCGGCATACCGAACCACATTGCGCAGCCTCGTCTCAAGCCTGGAACGGTGCCGCTGAATGGCCTCGAAAGCTTCCTCAATTCGTTCAAACACATGACGAATGCTTGAAATATCTTCATAGACCAGATCGCGCGCTGTCGCAGCCGTCGGCACCAGCTTTGCTTCAAGATAGGCGTCAGCAATGGCATCCGTATCGATGCTGGAATCCTCAAGCCTTTCCAAAGCAGTCAGGATCGCACGGCGATGACGATAAGGATGAGCGTTGGTTGTAATTGCAGTGTAGTCTCTCAGGAGCACCTGCTCGACGAATTCCTCGAAATAGTGGCGCAGACGATCGGCAAGCGTATCAGAGGAAAGAACCTGGCGGTCTATATCCCTGAGCGCCGAAAGCACGCTGCGAAGATATCGTCCGAAAGCCGCCGCGTCACGCGCAGCCTTGTTCAAGCCCAGTGCATTCTCCGTTGGCTTCTCTTCGACGGCCCGTATGGCGTTACGGACCTCGATTACGAGGCCGCCGAGTTGCTCCACAATGCCTTCCTTGAGCGAACAAAGAAACTCGGCCAGCCGCATTGCACCCGACGGCATCTCCACGGTCGTCTTCAGTCCGTAGCTGGCCTCATCCAGCCAACCGGTCTGGAGCATTCTATTGTAAATATGACGACTGCGACTGATGGCATTTCCGGTCGCTTCGTCGTTCACACCTTCGACGCGACGTCGTCGCACTCGCCGACCCGTTCGCACGACGAGACGATCAAGATCAACGGCAACTTCCTCCTCCGCCCACAGGCTAGGCTCACGGCTGAGGCAATCGTAGATTACATTCACGACCTCTGCTTGGCTGGGAAAAAGTAAATCTGATCGGTAGAGGCTACTATAGACCGAGAGCACTACCCGTTCATAGAGTACACGATTAGCACCCGCGAACAGCGTAAATATCTCCGGCTCAAGCTGCCCGAATAGTCGTGTGGTAGATTTTTCAACTGATGAAGATGTAAAAATACTTTCCGCCAAGACGTCCCCCTGCCGCTTAGGGAAATTTCGCCAAAAAATTGGATCCGTCAAGAGTGGACCTCAAAATAAATCAACCACAAATAGAACTCGTTAAAATTGCCGACAGATAAACCTCAGGCTCACTACAGATGCCCGACGCGCTAATGCGATTGTCCCCTCCAGCATCAACTATTAGTTTAACTAGTAGCGATTGCCACGAAATTGTGCGTATAGAATGCGTCAATCAGGTGATCGCGACGAGATGTAATGGCTAACATCCCCGTAACCCGCAGCCAGCTTCTTCTTCCCTTTGTGGGGATTCTTGATGAAATTGGTGCGCCCACCAGTTCGCTTCTGGAGAAATTTCGGCTCCCATCGTTTCTGGAGACAAAGAGCGATCTTTATATCCCGCTATTGCCGGCAATCCGCTTTGTGGAGACCGCCCAGCGCACCCAGGGCATTAAGGATTTCGGTTTCCTAGCCAGTCAGCGACTGCATTTTTCCCATTTAAATGAAAAAACCAGGGCGCTGATTGCGCACTCTCCAACACTGCTCGTTGCTTTGCGTCATGCGTGCAACTGGGCATCGCGGGAAGATACGATCCTAAATATGTGGATAGAACGGGATAACGATCATGTCCGTGTTTGCAGCAGGCTCGACAGAACAAACGGGCTGCTGCATCTGGAGCATTCGCAATGGCTCCAAAACATTTTCTCCATTTACATAGTCCGGCAATTCGCAGGCCCCAACTGGACACCGACGGCGATCGCCTTTCAAGCTCGCTACACGCCGAGTGAGGAAACACAATCCTTGTGGCCAAATGTGCAATTCCTGTCTGGCCAGCATGCCGCCTGGATCAGTGTACCGAGCGCGTGCCTTAGTCTCTCCAACCGTTCAACGGAATTGGACCCGCCAGCGCATAATCACGAGGATGGCCCTTCTGGCTATGACATCGTCGAAATACTCAAAATGATGTTGCCATCCTATCTCGGCGAAGGAGTACCAACGCTTGCTGAGGTTGCAGATATGGCGAGCGTCAGCACGCGAACCTTTCAACGCAAACTCTCGCATGTCGATCTGACATATTCAGATATACTCGATACCATCAGATTTGAGAGCGCGAGCACCCTTTTGCGTGACAGTGATTCCAAGATTATCGAGGTCGCATTCGCCGCTGGCTACGCCGATCCAGCGCACTTCAGCCGCGCATTTCGCAGAATTGCCGGCGTTACGCCACGGGAGTTTCGCGAGCAAGCGCGGCGGCGATAAGTGCGTTTCACTCGGAAACTCCACCGCTTCAATAATGAAAGAACCGATTGAAGCCAAGCCAGCGGCGTGTTGGCCTATCGTAACCCCGACGACGACACCGCGGCCATGACTGCGCGCAACGAGCAGCATGGGGAGAAGCAACGATCACAGTCCATGCCTTTCTCCCAAAAGGGAAGAAATCCGCCCGCCGGATGAAGATTGGCACGAAATGGCAAGACGGGGAATCTGCCTATGTTAGACCCGACGTGAGCTCAAAGTTTGTCCACCGATCACGCAAAGATCGGCTGGATAGCATTTGAGTTGGCCTCTGCCACTCCTTGTGGAATGGCCCTACATCGTAAGTCAAATTGAATGAAGAGGTATTCAATGCTCCGCTCAGTTGGAATCAGTCTCGCTTTTGCTTCGGTTGCATTGACCGGTGTTGCATTTGCTGAGACGCCAAACAGTAAGATTCCGGTCACGGTCGACAATTTCGTCCGCGCCGAGACCGACCATTACCTCGCCGCCAATGCAAAGGACGTAGGCGGATTGGGCAAGTTTCAGCACTCGCGGGAGCCCGTAGCGATCGATAAGCAAACCGTCATCCGCATGAACCGGGATACGCTTTATTCATTTGCTGTGTTTGATCTTGCTGCTGGGCCTGTAACTCTCTCGCTACCGGATGCGGGTACGCGATATATGTCGATGATGATCGTCGATCAGGATCATTACCTGCCAATCGTCGCCTACGGAACAAAACCGGTGACACTGACGCAGAAAGCGGTTGGCACTCGGTATGTCTTCGTAGCGGTCCGGACGCTGGTTGATCCTAACAATCCAAAGGATCTCGACGAGGTCCACAGGCTTCAGGATGCCATCAAGGTCAGCCAGAAGGAGAACGGGCAGCTTGACCTTCCAAACTGGGATGAGGAAGACCTCACAGACGTGCGCAATGCGCTGCTCGCGCTCGTAAAACATCAGACGTCGTTTAGCGGCTCCTTTGGAGCTCGCGGTCAGGTCGATCCGATCAAGCACTTGATTGGCACAGCCGCCGGTTGGGGTGGCATTCCGGACAAGGACGCCATGTATCCGAGTTTCACGCCGGAGAAAAACGATGGCAAAACGGTTTACACCCTCAACGTGCCAAAGACTGTGCCGGTGAAAGAATTCTGGTCGGTCAGCGTCTATAACGCAAAAGGCTTCTTTGAGAAAAACCCCTACAATTCCTATTCGATCAATGACATCACTGCGAAAAAGAATGCGGATGGCTCGGTGACCGTCCAGTTCGGCGGCTGTGACGGCAAAATCCCAAACTGCCTGCCGATCGTTGAGGGTTGGAACTACACCGTACGGCTTTACCGTCCGGAGCAATCCATTGTCAGCGGCAGGTGGAAGCTCCCGGAGGCCAAGCCCTTAAACTGAGCCTCATCAATAAACGCGGAGGACAACGCGAGCCTTCTACTATTCCTTCTGGTCGCATTGGGGATTGCGGCGTTGCCGGTGTGAATATGCCAGCAGTCCGGCGCGCTGTTTTCAGCGCTGCTGTTCCTTCTCGCATTTTGCAACAACGCGCCGGACGGTCTCAGGGGGCGATTTTCGCTCTCGGGTGACCGACCTCCTCCGTGTCATGGTGGTATTTTTTTCTAGCGCGGAAATCGATGCATGGCTTTCCCGCAATGAATTGATCAAATCGAACGGGGTTGAGGATAGAAAAACAATGCGTATGTCGCGAGCGGAAGCAGAACGCATACTGAGCCAGAATGGTTGGCTGGCCCAGATGCCTGAAGCCTTCAGGGCGCGTTTATTTCAGAATGCATTGCTTCAGAAATACGAAACGGGTCAGGTTATCTTCCGTCCTGGAGATTCACCAGGCGGCATCTATGGGCACGTCGCGGGGACGGTTATCGTAAACACGGCCCCTCTCGACTCGACACCACGGCTTGCCCACATCGCCATGCCTGGAGGATGGGCAGGTGAAGACTCCTTCATAACGGGTCAACCACGACGGATCGAACTCTGTGCCCAGAGTGAAGTCTGGGCAATGCACGTCCCGCTGGAAACCATGGAGCAGATGGCCGCATCTGACCCGAACGCCATTCGCGCGTTCGGGGCCATCTCGATCCTGTCGTCAGATAAGCTGGTCAGGATCGTCTATGATCTACAGAAAAGGAATGTCAGCGCCAGAATCGCTTCGGTCCTGCATCGCACTTCCTGGGCGCCAGATGAGGCAATTACGGTTTCACAGGAAAATCTCGGGGTCATGACGAACACATCCCGCAAGCAGGTCAACAGCACAATTCAGCGCTTTGTGGACGCGGGTTGGGTTGAGATCGGTTATCGTTCCATAACGGTCACAAACCCTTCGGCTTTGCGACGGTACGCTGAACAGGATCTCGAAGATTGACGTGGTCTCAGCCAACGGGCTGCCATCACACAATATCGCAGGCGGCTGGGTGTCGGACGCACCATTTTCTATCCTAAATTGTCCGACTTGACACAATTTACCGTCAGAAAGCCATGTACCAACTTTTACGCGAGAAAAAGAGACCGCGAATCCGGTGCGGGAGCGCGTGATATGCGACCCGTTTGTCGTTGCGCGCTTCATTTCCTAGTCGTCCAGAGATTACTTATTGAGGAGCTATTGCATGCTGTCGAAAATCTACCATTTGGCTGTGTTCTCTGCCATCGCATTCGCGGGCCAAGACATAGGCTTGGCTAGCGCAGAAAATGCAATTCCGCCTGTGGCTACTGATCCTCATTTCCAGCTGGCTCCGGGTTACCTCAAACAAACGGAGCTACCCGATAGTCTTAAACTGCTCGGAGCACCGCCGGCGGAGGGAAGTGGCGCTCTTGCCCGTGACGAAGATGCGAGAACTGCAACCTTGCCGCTGCGAGGCAAACCGCGCTGGGATCTGGCACGCCTGGACGCCGATCTCGAATTTCCGCAGCCAGCTAAGAACTTCTCTTGCGCGATGGGAGTCGACATCAATGAAAAGACCACGCCGCATCTTTATCGCCTGATGCAGAAGACCCTCACTGATGCCGGGCTGTCGACCTATGGGGTCAAAAACACCTACAACCGTACCCGTCCCTTCGTGGTTCATAACGAAGGCACCTGCTATCCCGTTCAGGAGCCGGTATTGCGGACCGACGGCTCATACCCTTCGGGTCATACGGCTGCGGGTTGGGCCTGGGCGCTGGTCTTGAGCGAGGTCGATCCTGAGAAGACCGACGCCCTGCTCAAACGCGGTCTCGAATTCGGCCAGAGCCGTGTAATTTGCGACGCGCATTGGCAAAGCGATGTCGATGCGGGTCGTATCATGGGTGCCGCAACCGTGGCCAAGCTCCACGGTAATGCGGAATTCCTCACTGACGTTGAAGCCGCACGCAAGGAAGTACGGGCTGCAAAAGCAAACGACTCTTCCTCCAAGCTAAGTTGTGCAGCGGAAAATGCTGCTTTTTTGGCCCCGTAGACCTGGCGGCCTGATTTCTCAGTCTTTCTACAGGAATTATTTACCGGGGGGCATCATGAAGCTTTTTGTCGCGACGTCGATTGCATTGTGTGCATTGTATGGGAAGTACAGCTCAGCCCATGCGGGGGATATGCTACTAGTCAGCCCTCGACTGGAGAACAGCTCTACGGAATCTGATCAATGGCATTTCAGCGCGAGCCCATACTTCTGGGCTGCAGGAATAAATGGCAAGGTCGGCCAGTTCGGGCTCACGCCAACAACGTTGAAATCTGATTTTAGCAGTATTCTCGACGATCTCGACTTTTCCTTTATGGGCGTAGCCGAGGCGCGATCTGACCGTTACAGCCTGTTTAGCGACGTCATGTACACAAAGATTTCTCAAGGCGGAAACACGCCTGTCGGATTTTTGAGCAAGAGTGTCGACGTCACATCTCAAACCTTCTCCGGCTTTTTCGGTGGCGGCTACAGCGTATTCGAGGACGACAAAAGCCGCCTTGAATTCGTCGCTGGGGCACGGGTTTGGTACGCGAGCACCGAAATCTCTATCTCAGGCGGCTTGCTCGATGGCAGAAGCAAGAGCGACAGTGCTTTCTGGGTTGACGCCGTAACTGGAATACGTGGGCAATATTTCCTCACTGAAAACCTATATTTAACCGGTTGGGCTCTTGTCGGGGGCGGGCAGGCCAAGCTTGACTGGGATGTAACCGCCGCTTTCGGTTACCGCATTCAGCAAAACCTTTCCGCAGTCGCGGGATATAGAGCGCTTGGTGTTGATTACAGCCATGACGGCTTCGTTTACGACGTCGTTCAGCAAGGTCCAATTCTAGGACTTGTCTATCATTTCTAGGCAGATTCCAGAATGTAGTCTCGTGTGGTTGCGCGGTCTCCATGTCCCATGCGGCGACCCGCCGGTCTCCCAGCACGGAAACCAAGCGGAAGCGATCCGAGAACAGCTCATCGCCGAATTTAGCCAAAGCCATCGAAAATCCTGAGTCAACAAGGGGATTTCCAAATGAACGAGACGACTGCTCCAGCCTCAGCAGACATGAATACGGAAGATCATCCTGCGCGTAATCCATTCCTCGGCGAATTTCTCGCGTCTCAAGGCGGACCGTTCTTCGAGCTGCAAAAGCAATTGCAATTGCTACAGCAGAACGCCCTTCAGGTGGGATCCCGGGCGGTCTTGTTCGTAGTCTTGGCGTGGGGCGTGCCTTTTCTGCTTGCCATGCCACACAGTTTCTCTTTGGAACATGGCCAGGGAGCTTACCTTACCGATCTCGGCGTACTCGCGAAATTTTTCATCGGTATCGGCGCTTTTATACTGGCCGAGCAGCAGGTCGAGAATGGCTTGAAAGCAAAGTTGTCACAACTCGTGCTCGCGCCCGTTATCGCCCCGACGTCAATTCCGGCAGCAGCGGCTATTGTAGCCTCGACGCTTCGCCAGCGCGATTCTCGCGGAGCCGAACTCATTTGCCTGATCCTGGCAGTTGTCGCTTCGATTCTTTCCTACGTCAATTTGCACGCGGCGGAAGTATCGTCATGGGCGGTCGCGTATTCTCCCGAAGGTAACAGGGTTTCGGTCGCCGGTTGGTGGTCCATCTGCTTCAGCCTTCCATTGTTCGTCTTTCTGTTTTTACGGGGCGCATGGAGGCATTTCTTGTGGGCCGGCATGCTTCGCGACATTGCGAAGCTCGATCTTCGTCTGGTTGCGACCCATCCCGATGGCAAGGGCGGCTTGGCTTTCCTCGCTCAATATCCAAATGCATATGCCATTTTTGTCTTCGGAGTGAGCTGCGCAATCGCTGCGGCAGTCGCAAAGAGCCACTTCCTCGATGAGGGTTTATCCGCGACGACGCTCAGTATGATCATGAGCGGCTGGCTTGCGATCGTTATCAGTTTTTTCGCCTATCCCTTATCTGCCTTCACCCCTCCCCTTCTTCGATTGAAGGAGAAAAGCCTGTCGTTGCTGGATGCTCAGGCAACGCAGTTTTATCGAGCCGCCGAACGAAAGGTCATCGGCCGGAACGTTTTTTCAGATACCACCCCCGAGCCTGAACCGGAACTGGCCGATCCTGGCAAGCAATACGAGGCGACCCGCAAGCTCTCGACCGTTCTGGTCAACAGGGCGGCGGTAGTCCCCGTCGCCGCCGCCGCACTCGTTCCTTTCGCAGTCATGGCCGCAACAAAGCTACCTTTTAAAGAGGTCGTGTCTGTCGTAAAGAAATTGCTGCTTCTGTGAGACCGATGGCCAGCCTTAAGGAAATGCGAACGCATCGGCCGGAAATCGGGTACTGAGGCCAAAACTAACCCGGCAGGCGTTGTTACTCACCGTTTCGGCCCCTTGCTGTTTGCGCTCCCGAGACC
>RCUT01000946.1_pt1 | contig 14323 bp, 17 predicted proteins | sample 2166171 | NCBI WGS metagenome assembly RCUT01 (sample SAMN09932757, study PRJNA488358) | compost metagenome | isolation source: compost soil in 4-hydroxybenzoic | place: Germany: Experimental Botanical Garden
CGAGGGTGGGGGTTCAAGGGGGCGGGGTTTCCCTGCCCCATTGGGGGAGAGTCATGAGAGGGGCGGCTTTGCCCCCTTTCGTGAGGTTCGCGGGCCGGTCGATCCGGTCCGCGAACCTTCCGGGGATGACGGTACGGCGAGGAGCAGGGCCGCGATCGCTGTTTCCCATTATGGCCGGATGATGCCGCGCCGCCATTGCTGACGGCGCGGGCCTTGGCGGCTACGATGCCCGTTCAAGCAAGGTCTTCGCCTTTCCCTCCAGTTCAAGCCGGGTGTCCTGATTGGTCTTGGTGCGGGCATGGGCGGTCATTCCCTGCACAAAATCGAAGATGCTTTCCGGGGGCCGGCCTTCCTCCTGCAACACGGTTTCGATGATCTTGCCGGTTTCGGCCTTGCTGAAACCGCGACGGCGAAGGAAGGTTTCCCGGTCCTCGTCGTTGTGGGCGACGATCCTTTCCCTTGCCGCCTTGATCCCGGCAATGAAGGGCGCGGGGCTGGAATTGGCGAAGCTGCGAAGCGCGGGCGCGGCTTCATGGGCGAAACGCTGCGCCGCAAACTTGCTGTGGCGGATGGTGATTTCCTCGAAATTTTCGACGCCCCACAAATTGCGGTTCATGCAAACCGCCCGAAGGTAGAAAGAGGCGATGCCGAGGGTCTTGCTGCCAACCTCGCTATTCCAGCAATAGAAGCCGCGAAAATAAAGATCAGGCTCCCCATTCGGCAGGCGTCCGGCTTCGATGGGGTGCGTATCGTCCACCAAAAACAGGAAGACGTCACGATCCGAAGCGTAAAGCGTGGTGGTGTCCTTGGTCACGTCCACGAAAGGATTGTGCGTCATGGTTTCCCAATCCAAGGTTCCCGGCACTTTCCACATGGTATCGCCGACGCCATTGCCCGCGATCTTCATCACGGCGGCGACAAGCTCATGATCCCAGATGCGGCCGTAATCCGGGCCGGTCACGGCGCGCAATTCAATCCGGCCATCTTCCGCCTCCAAGGTCTTCACAAGCTCGGCGCGATGCGAAAGCAAGCCGTGTTGCAGGTTGATGCCTGCCAGCGGTGCGGGAAGCTGGCGCATATAGGTCGCGGGCGCTCCGACAAGGCTGCAAAGCTGGCCGAAACTCCAATGCGTCGGCGCAATCGGTTCCTCCTGTCCGGGGACGATTAACGAAAGCCGTTCCGCATTGTCGCGGCTGGCGTCCACGCGCACGGCGCGGCTTTCAACGGTGCGGGCCGTGGCGCGATCCGCCCGCGTCTTCACGGCGTCGTAAAGTTCGGTGAGCGAAAGAAAGCGTTCGTCGTCCGGCCGCGAGAACCATTCCGACGAAACGCGGCTGTTGAGGCTTCCACGCGACACGTCCACGCGGAACCCCTTGTTGGCTGGCTGGCTGTCGTGGCTGCTGGTGATGATGTTCATGGTCTTTGCTCCTCTTTTTTTCCAGTAATTGCCGAAGGCATGTCCCTCGACATGCCTTCCGGGGGGGCGCGAGCCCGCGGGGATGGAAGGGGACAAATGCCGGCGAGCATGGCCGGCCTGCCAAGGTGAGCGGGATGGATGGAGAGGATTGGAAGAATGAAGATCGTCGGCCGTCCTGCGAACCGGCGGGCCTGCCATGCGCAGGCGGCGTTTGAGGGGAGAAAGGGGAAAAGTTCCCCTTGGTTTCCCCTCGTGATCGGCAAGGCGCCAGCCGCAGTCGATCAGGACAGAGCGCGCAAAGCGCTCCGTGTTTCATGATGGTAGTCAGGATATGATTTCGATTGATTTGTTACGGTCGTTACATCATATGTGAGTCATGACTGATACGAACTGGCTTCTCCTGACCTACAAGGTCCCCCCTGATCCCGCCGCCCGACGGGTTGCGCTGTGGCGCAAGCTGAAGAGCATGGGTGCGGTCTATCTGCAAAACGGCGTCTGCCTGCTGCCGAAGACCGACGATCATGTGCGCCGCCTCAAGATGATCGAGAACGATATTTCCGAAATGAGCGGCGAAGCGGTGATCCTCGAAACCGTGGCGCTCGACCGGGCGCAGGAAGACAAGGTGATCGCCCGTTTCAAGGCTGATCGCGATGAGCAATATCGCGAGTTCCTTGGGCGCTGTGCGGATTTCGAGGCGGAAATCGCCAAGGAAGTCGCCATCGAGAAGTTCACCTATGCCGAACTGGAAGAAGAAGACACGGACCTGAAGAAACTTCAGGGCTGGCTCGACAAGATCAGGAAGCTCGACTTCTACGGCGCTACGCTGGCCGAAGAGGCGGCAAGCCGCCTTCGGGCCTGCGAAGCGTTGTTGGACGCCTATGCGCAGCGCGTCTTCGACGCCCATGATGAGAACAGATGATGGATACGGCCAAGGGAAGCGCGGATATAACGACGGTGAAGGAGATGGAGCCGGCGAAGGGCTGGCGCGGCATTCCGGGCGGCATATGGGCGCTCGGCTTCGTGTCGCTGCTGATGGATGTTTCGTCCGAGATGATCCATGCCCTGCTGCCGGTCTACATGGTAACTGTGCTTGGCGCCTCGACGCTGACGGTCGGTATCATCGAAGGCATCGCGGAAGCGACCGCCTCGATCACGAAAGTCTTTTCCGGCGCGTTGAGCGACTGGCTCGGCAAGCGCAAGTTTCTCGCCGTGGTCGGCTACGGCCTTGCCGCCGTCACCAAGCCGATCTTTCCATTGGCGTCTTCAATTGACTGGCTGATCGCCGCCCGTTTCATCGACCGTATCGGCAAGGGCATCCGCGGAGCGCCACGCGATGCGCTGGTGGCGGATATTGCGCCGCTCGAACTGCGCGGCGCGAGCTTCGGCCTTCGGCAATCACTCGATACGGTCGGAGCCTTTCTCGGTCCGCTTCTCGCCATCGGCCTGATGTGGCTGACTGCCGATCACTTCTCTGCCGTGTTCTGGATCGCGGTGATTCCGGCTTTCCTGTGTGTCGCGGTCCTGCTCGTCTTCGTGAAGGAGCCGGAGCGGCCGAAGGATGTGCGCAAGGTTCGTATGCCCCTGCGGCGTGAGGAGCTAAAACGTCTCGGCGCAAGTTACTGGTGGGTGGTCATTATCGCGGCGGTGTTCACGCTCGCCCGTTTCAGCGAGGCGTTCCTGATCCTGCGAGCGCAATCGCTCGGCCTGTCGGTCATGCTGGTCCCGGCCGTGCTGGTGCTCATGGCGCTGGCCTATTCGCTCTCGGCCTATCCGGTCGGGGTGCTGTCCGATCGGATGAACCGGACCGCCATCCTGATCTGCGGCCTGATCCTGCTGGTTATTGCCGATCTGGTGCTTGCCTTCTCTACGGGCATGGTTTCGCTGGCGGTCGGCGTGATCCTCTGGGGCCTGCATATGGGCTTCACGCAAGGGCTGCTGGCGCGACTGATCGCGGATGCCGCGCCCGCCGAGTTGCGTGGGACCGCCTTCGGTATGTTCAACCTCGTGACCGGACTGGCGCTGCTGGCAGCGAGCGTGATCGCCGGGGTGCTATGGGATATGATCGGACCGCAAGCCACATTCCTTGCCGGAGCGGGTTTTGCCGCGTTGACGATTATCGGCCTTGCCGCGATACGGAACCGTGTGAGCGGATAGTTTCTGAAAACAAAAATACGCGAAGGGTTTCGCCTGCGCGCATCTGGATGCAAGCGTTGAAATCAGCATCAAATGATGCCATTTATGGTGCTCAACATGGAGACAGGCCGGTGCGTTCCACTATCAACATAGATGACAACCTCATGGAAAAGGCGCGGTCGCTGACTGGCAAGAAAGAAACGGCGGCTGTTGTCCGGCAGGCGCTCGAAACTCTTGTGCGTGTCGAGGCCGGAAAACGCCTCATAGCTTTGGGCGGAACGATGCCGGATGCAGAAGCCGCACCGCGCCGCCGGAGCGCCGTTTCAAAGTGATCCTCGTCGATACGTCGATATGGATCGATCACTTTCGCCACTCCGACGCGGAGTTGCGCCGCGTAATCGAAAACGACCTGCTGCTTTGCCATCCGTTCGTAACGGGCGAACTGGCGCTTGGCAGCCTGCGAAACCGAACCAATGTGCTCGGCTTTCTGGCGGCGCAGCGACAAGCAACCGTCGCCACGCATGACGAAATCCTGACGATGATCGACCGCCACGGATTGTTCAGCATGGGAATCGGCTATACCGATGCCCATCTGCTGGCGTCCGTCCTGCTTGGCCAAGGGGCCAGCCTGTGGACCCGCGACAAGCGCCTGAAACTGGCGGCGGAGAAAGCGGGCGTGAGCCTGCACATTGCGGCAACCACGACCAACTGACCTTCTGATATGATCGGCAAGGCTTCAGCCGTAGCCGATCAGGACAAAGGGCGCGCAGCGCTCCGTATGGATTGATGGCGGCGGCGGGCATGAGCGTGGCGAAGCCCCGCTTTCGCGGGGCCGGGCCTGTGGCCTGTTCAGTTGGTGGTGCGGCGGCGCGACCAGATCAGGGCCATATCCTCGCTGTCTGTCGCGACCAGGCTCGCATAGATCGGAGCGGGGAACGAGGGATCGTCCAGCTTCACCGAGAGGTAGGGATTGCCCTGCACGGACTGCTTCTTCCATGCCGCTCCGAACTCGGTGGCTCCGGCGAACACGCGGAAGTCCGGCCCGTTTTCGGTTTCGTCCTCGGCCGGGATGAACTTCACCGACTTGACGTTGAGATTGAGGGTCTTGACCGAGCCAGCGAAGCCGTTGTCGGTGCGGGAGAAAGTGCCGATAGTAGCCATGACATGATTTCCTTCTGCTGATCGGGCCGCGCCCATCGCGGTCTCGATGATGGTCGATGGACCGGGGACGATCGGCCTGCACCCCTTGGGGCCGGAACGAAGTGGAGGGCGGCCGGCGGCAGCTTTTTTGTTTCGCGATGCAAAGCCGAAGGCGGCGGAAAAAAGTTGTCGCCGGACGTTGCAGGATTGAGATCGAGGCGGCGCTTGCGTCGCCGGTCTTCGGTCAGACCAGATCAATCGAGATCGCGGTGGGCGTGGTCCGGTCGGCGGAACGAGGAAATCATGTCATGGCTGCTATCGGTCAGCGCTTTCTTCTGCGCCGACAACGGTTTCGCTGGCTCCCTCGCAAGCAAGCCCCTCAACCTCAACGTCAAGCCGGTGAAGTTCCCTCGCGGTCGTCATGAGGCGAAACCGAAACCGGGCCGGACTTTCGCCCACGCTGTTTGCTGGAGACGCCGGGTTCGGGGCGGCATGGAAGGGGCCTGCCTGTCCAGCGCGGGGCAATTCCTGCCTCTCGGTGAAGCTGGATAATTCCTTGTTCTGCTCTCCGGCCGGCTCAATGCGGGCATGGCCGGGGCGGGCAACGAGGAACTGGCCCTGATCTGGGTGTGTTGCTGCGCCATCGACTGAACAGGCTACTGGTTCGGCCTTGCGGAAGCGGGGCTTCTCCGGGCGAATGCCTGCCGCCGCCATCCCCTTGCGTCAGCGATCGTTACCGAAGGCGAAAACCCGCAAGGGGCTTCGTGAGTCGTCGCAGACGGCGAATAGAGCGCGGCCCGAAGGGGACGCCCGTATCTTCCTATTCGGAAAACATCCGAGCCTGATCCTTCATTTCGATTTTCTCAAACCGGACAGGTTGCCAATCGCGCTTCCGGTCCAATTCTATATCGGTGCAGATTTCCGCCAGACTGGAATGCAGACCCTTACCAATTCCGAACAATTGTCACACACGCCACAAAAGCACTTGCAAACGGCCAATCTTCTTTTTAGAATCATTCTAATATTTATGAATTCGAGGCTCAAGTTAAGCCCGATACCGACGAAGCAAACGAAAGGAAGATTCCCATGTCGAACGGCGCATCCTGCAAGGCTTGCTCTTTCTACGAAGATCACATTGCCAACACGGAAAAGGTTACCGAGAGCGCCGGTCTCTGTCGTTTCAATCCTCCGGTTTCGCAGCCGGAAGCCAATGCGCGCGGCCTGTGGCCGGTGGTGACGGCTAACGACTGGTGCGGCCATTTCTCCGGCGACCGCAAGGCAGCCTGAACGGCCAGAACATCGATGTGAAAAGGGCGGCACCTGTGCCGCCCTTTTCTTTTGCGCTTCTGTTTTCACCGGCTATTGTCACACGTCATTGAAACGGGACTTCATGGCAAGCCCCGCTTCACGATGGCTTCCCATCAGGGGTTGCAAAAATCCCGTCATGATGATCTTGCCAAGAGCGACCCGAACAGATTGAGCCTGGAATACAAACATGAGCGAACAGACATTTATCGAAACATCGCACGGACGTATCGCGGTCAACGACGTTGACGGGAGCGGAACGCCGCTTCTGATGCTGCATTGCAATTCTGGCTGCAAGGAGATGTTCGTGTTTCAGAGTGAGGCGCTGACCGGAACCCGGCGGCTGGTGTCACTCGACCTGCCCGGACATGGCGCCTCATCGGACGCCACCGATCCTCGACGCACATATTGCTTTGGCGGCTATGCCGACGCGATTGCCGAAGTCCTCTCGAAACTCGGTATTGATAAGGTCGCCATCCTCGGGCATTCACTCGGGGGGCATATTGCGCTGGATCTGGCAGCGAGGCTGAGCAACGTTTCAGGTGTCATGATCTTCGGAACACCACCTATTCCACCGGGGCTGGAAGGCGCACAACTCGGATTTCTGCCCAATCCGGAGATGGCCTATACGGGCAACGCCAACCTCACCGAAGAACAGATCGAAGGCGTGGTTGCCATGGCGCTTGAGCCGGGTGCTGAGCACGATCTGTTTTTCACATCGGCCGTTCGCCGCACCGATGGGCGCGCGCGCCAGTACATGATAGAGGCTGTCCTTGCCGGAACGCAGATCGACCAGCGGGAATTCGTCATGACGTCGAATATACCGCTGGCGATTGTCAATGGCTCGGACGATCCGGTGATCAACCTCGACTATATCGACTCGCTGAAATACCGCAACCTGTGGACGGATCGCCCCTTGCGGCTTGCCAACGCAGGCCACGGCCCCCACTGGCAACAGCATCATATTTTCACCGAAGTCCTACAGAGCTTCCTTCGTTCACTCGACTGAACCGAACGGAGACGCCCTTGTTATTCCGTAGCCGCATTGCCGTTTGGCGACAGTGCGGCCCCATGCGGGCCTTCGCCCGCATGCCGAATGTCAGGGTTGAAAACCGGGTGTAGCCGCTATTCGCTGCTAACGCTCGTCAAATATCGACGGATCGGCGAGCCGTGCCAGTGCCGACAGGCCGACGAACGCGCCGCCGATGAGGGAGAAGATTTTCCGCCAGACTTCGGACGGAACCGCTTCGCGGGCGAAACCATGCACAAGGGCGAAGCTCGCGATTGCGGCGGGGACCGCGAATATCAGGGCGATCGCGAAGCGCAATCCCGGCGAGCGCAACGTGGCATAGAGATAGGCAAGGAAGCCGTAGGAGGCCGCGCCCGCGAACAGGCCGACTATGCCCGCGCCGATATAGCCGGCTCCGGTGGCGAAGGCAAAGCGGGTCGCCATGACGGCGAAGAAGAACGGCACGGCATAGGTCGCCAGCATGTAGGCGAGCGAACACATGGCGAAAATCAGCACGACGGATAATGTAATCAGCACGATCATGTTGGGTCTCCCTTGCGGTTCTGTGCGTTGCCGTTCCGGCGCATCGGGTTCCGACGCGCCGGAACGGTGTTTCAGGTGACAATCCTTCCGGCGTGGCTTGCGATCTCGGCATATCGGCTGAGGCGATATTCGGGCCTGAAATACAGGTCACGCTCGACCGGCAGGCCAAGCCCACCGCGTACCTCCTCAATCTCGGACAGCATGACGTAGCCAAGTTCCGGACTGCCAAGATCGCAAAGACCGAACATGCGCAAATCGCCGTCCTCCTCGTATCCTTCGGTTATGAGCCATGTCGCAGAACCGTCCGGGGTGAACAGCTTCACGACAGGGCGCGGGTCGAAATCCTCCCGTTCCTCGCTGGCGCGGCCATTGGCGATCAGCGCGGCGCGCAAATCATCAGGGATCAGGGTTTCGGTTCGGGGAAATCGCCGTGTCATGACGCCATTTCCTCCGGTGCTGCCCATCGCGCTGCATCCTCGTTAAGCCGGTAACGGTCACGGAAGGCGGCGATAGCCGCGTCCTGCCGTTCCAGCTTACGGGTGAGCGCGTCGATTTCGCTGCGCCGCTGGAAGCGGAGTTGCGCGGCATTCTCCCGATAGTCACGCTCGTCAGCGCGGGTCCATGTGGATTTCATGCGGCCATACTGGCGGGTCTTGAGTCGGGAGGTGATGGTCATGCGCTCAGCGCGTTTTTCGATCTGGCGTTCAACGATGGCGAGGTGATTGCGGGTTTCGTCTCGCGCTCTGACCATGCGGGCCAGCATTGCCCGCTGTTCGGCATAAATGTTCATTGTCGTGGTTCCTGCGATCCGTGGAGGTTCCCGGCCGTGCCGATTGCGGCGCGGCCGGAACTGTCCTCGTTGCGATGGGGGAAAGAGGCCGGAACCGCTGGCGGCTCCGGCCATGCGGTTCACTCGGCGGCTTCGTAGAAGGCCGCGCCGTCTTCCATATCCGTCATATCCGGGGCGATTTCCTCCGGCTCCGGCGCATCGGGGTCCGGCACCTCATCCAAGGTGGGCGCTTTCTCCGGTTCGGCAAAACCTGCCGCATCGATTGCCGCGATTTCCTCCGCGTCGGGTCCGACAAGCGCCGATGCTTCCGGTTCCGACATGGCGGGTTCCGCCGCATCCGCCGCAATGTCTTCCGGGCCTTCCGGCTCTATGGTTTCAGGTGCGTCCACAACGGTTTCGGCTTCCTCCTCCGCCTCTGCCTGCTGCGGTTCTTCCAGCGATGCGGGCGGCTCGGTGCGCAGAAGCGACGGGAGCCATCCGGTTCCGGCAAGAAGTTGCTCGGCATTTTCCGCCATTTCCTGCTTCTTCTTATCCTTGATGCGCTCGGCGGCTCCGTAGCCTGCCCCGTCCACGACAGCCTCAACGATATGGGCCTTGGTGACGCGGCCAAGGTAGCTGCTGACGGTCGGCATCCAATACTGGCTCATGTCCAGCGCAAGCGCGGTCGCCAGCTTGTCGGCGGTTTCATAAGCGCGGCGCTTATGCTCCCAAGGCAGTTTCAGGGCATTGACGGTGAGCGAGGCGCAATGCGCAAACAGCGCCATGACGCTTACGGGGTCCAGACCGGCGATGAAGTCCCAAAGGTCCGCCACGTTCTGCGGCATGTCGGAAGCCCATCCCGCATGACGATCCGCCAGCATCTTCGCCGCCGCCGTGTCCTCGATGCCGCCCGCATGGTCGCCAAGGTGCGCTTTGGTCGGGCGGATTTCGAGAGTGTGAGCGTTCGCGCCGAGATAGAACGTCTGCGCGGCGAGCGCATGGGTGACAGCGATCAAGGCGATTTCCGGCTGCTCTCCAAGCGCAAGGCGAAGGCCAAGCGTCCGGTGCGCCGTCAGGTCGCGGGTGAGAATATCGGAAACCGGCTGGCCTGCGTCTCCTTCCGGTTCATCGTCGTCGCCGCCGTCGCTAACGGGGGCCGGGCCAGAAGCGTCTTCGATGATTTCTCCGTCCGCATTGACGCGAACGCCGTCAATGAGGGTTTCGCCGTCGCCGCCCGTGCTTTCGGTTTCCTCCGGTTCCGGTGCCTCCTCGTCTTCGGGCCGGACAAAGCCGCGTTCGATGCGGGCGGTTCCGTCATGGTTCAGCGTGACGAACACGCCGCCTCGCGCAACGTGGTCCGGCTCGTAGCCCTCCCGCTTGGCGTCGATGCGTTCCATGTCCGCTTCAAGTTCCGCGAAACGCTGGTCCACATCGGCGGGCAAGTCTTCTTCCGTATTCTCCCATTCCGCTGTCAGAGCATCAAATTCGTCCTGTGCTGCGGCATAGGCGGCTTCGTCTTCTTCCGACAATTCGAGCGCATGCGGATAGAAACGGCTCATGCCATGCGCATAAGGGAAGTCGATGGAAGCTTCCGCCCACTTCCAGCCTTCCGCCTGAATGTCGGCGGCGATGCTATCCAGCTTTTCGAGCACAAGGCGGTCCAAAAGCGCGGGATCGTCATAATAGCCGCCGCGATCTTCGGTAAACAGGTCGCGAATGATCGTGCCGCCTGCTTCCGTATAGACTTCGGGTCCGACAAAGACGGCCTTGCGGTCGTTCGCCTGCACATGGGTCCGGGTCAGGTCTCGGCGGATAATCGACGGGTCTTTGTTATAATGCAGGTTCTCGAAAACCTGCTCCTGCCGCGCATGGTCGTCGGTGATGGCGAAAGCCATAAGCTGATCCAGCGTCAAATCGCCTTCGCGATAAACCTGCATCAGCTTGGGGCTGACAGCGCCAAGGCGAAGCCGCTGCTTCACGACATGGGCGGAAACGCCGAAGCGGGCGGCGATTTCCTCCGCTCCCCATCCGCGATTGTCTGCAAGCTCGCGGAACGCCTCGAACTCGTCGGCGGGGTGCATGTTCGCCCGCGTCACGTTCTCGTCAAGGCTGATTTCCTGCGGGTCGTTCGCGGTATCCAGAACGCAACGGATGGCTTCCGTCTTTTTGATTTCCTTGTGCTTGGCGCGCAAAAGCTGCGCCAGCCTCCGGCCTTCGCCAATGGTCACGAAATAGAAGCCGGTTGCTTCGCCAGCCTCGTTCAGTTCCGGCTCCACCACCAGATTTTGCAGGATGCCTTTCGCAGCGATGCTGGCCGCAAGTGCTTCGATATGGTCTTGGCTGTGCGGGGTCTTCCGCGCATTGCGCGGCGACTTCCTGAGCCTGTTGAGGGGAATGAAGATTTCCGTGCCGGTCGCGGGTTCCGCCGCAACGGTTTCGGTTTCCGCCGTCATAGCGGTTTCCGGCTCCGGCGCGGGCAATGCCGCCACCACTTCCGCCGCCACATCTCCGACGCTGCGGATTTCCGCATCCGTCGCTGTATTTTCCGCCGTCGCAACAGTGACGGCCTTCGTCTTCTTCGCAGTCCTTGCCATTGTTCCAATCCTTCTTCCGTTAATGCCGGAGGCATGTCCCCGACATGCCTCCCGGGGGGGCGCGAGCCCTGGGGATGGGAGGGGGCAAATGCCGGCGAGCATGGCCGGGCTGCGCGCGAGCGGGGCGGAACCGGAATATGATGGCGGTGAGAGATGTGGGCCGTCCTGAGAAGCGGGCGACCCTGCCATGCGCAGGCGGCGTTTGAGGGGAGAAAGGGGCAACGCCCCTGGCTTCCCCTAAAGGATCGGCAAGGCTTCAGCCGCGGTCGATCAGGACAAAGCGCGCGAAGCGCTCCTTCTCGATTGAGCGACCTGCTGGAAATAACCCTTCCCCGCGATCTGATCGCAAGCGGGTAGAATGTCGTCAGAAAATGGCGTTGGATCGTGGCTCGAATAATGCCAGAAAGCGGAACATAGAGTCGTGACGATTGCCTATCGGCATTATTCGTTCCCGGTACAGGCATTGCCTGCCGGGATGTTTCACATCAGCATTGATCCCGAAATGGGATCATGATAAGGTTATCTCATGAGGATCATTGCCCGTCGTACCTTGCGGGAGTTCGTCGAAAGCCTCGCAGGACAGAAGGACCAGCCGGCCGTCAAGACGGCGCTTGATGCGTGGTTCGATGAAGTCAGCAAGGCGGAGTGGGCAAGTTCCGCCGATGTGAAGCGGCTATACGCGACGGCCAGTATTGTTAGCGCCGAGCGCATCGTCTTCAACATCAAGGGTAATGATTATCGCCTCGTGGTGTCGGTCGATTTCGAGAAAAGCATCGTCTGGATCAAATGGATCGGCACACATAAGGCATATGACAGAATCGACGTGACAGAGGTGAAGCATGGCGGCTGACCTGAAGCCTATTCGTACCGAAGGGGATTATGACGAAGCACTTGCCGAAGTCGAACGCCTGTGGGGTGCTAAAAGCGGCACACCGGACGGTGATCGGCTTGATGTGCTGGTGACGCTGATCGAAGTTTATGAAGCGAAGCATTATCCGATGGACCCGCCGGACCCGATCGAAGCGATCAAGTTCCGGATGGAGCAGCAGGGATTGAGCCGCAAGGATCTCGAACCGATCTTCGGAACCCGGAACCGTACGGCGGAAATCCTCAATCGCCGTCGTGGTCTGTCTATCGAGATGATCCGGCAGTTGCATGATCGTCTCGGAATATCAGCCGACGTGCTGATCCGGCCAAGCCGCCTCGAAAAGGCTGCCTGAAACACCAGGAGCTTCGAGCGTGATCGGACAGGCTAAAACGATCCCTCGCGTAAAAAAGGCAACATTATTCCAATTTAGGGGGATTCGCCCGCCGCATGATCTGCGATTGACTACGAAGCGGTGCGATGCGGGGCGACGCTCTATGACGGAGTACGCTGCAATGCCCGCGATTTCGCATTCACATCGGCCGGTTTCCGGCCCAGTCTTTGCCCGGAGCGGAATGGTCAGCTCGACGGCGAGGATTGTATTGTGGCGAGACCGAGAGAAACAACGGCAAGCAATGTACGGGTGGTTCTCCTCCCGTCCGAACGCACACCGTCCTATGATCCGTCGAAGCCTGATCCCCGCCTTCTCGATCTTGTCCGCCTGCTGGCGCGACAAGCCGCCCGTGATTTCGTCAAAGCCGAATGGGAGCGCGCCGACCGTGAACGCCTCCCCAGATAGGGAGAGCATCCAATGAAGGTTGCGCTTTACGCCCGCTATTCCTCCGACAATCAGCGCGACGCATCCATTGAGGATCAGCTTCGCCTTTGCCGCACCCGCGCCGAGCGCGAAGGCTGGGCTGTCGTTGACAGCTATACCGACCGGGCGATTTCCGGCGCATCGTTGCTGCGGCCCGGTGTGCAGGAATTGATTGCTGACGGGTTGAAGCGCCGCTTCGACGTAATCCTGACGGAATCGCTCGACCGGCTTTCCCGCGATCAGGAAGACATTGCCGGTTTCTACAAGCGGATGCGTTTCGCTGGCGTGCAGATCATCACGCTCTCGGAAGGCGAAGTAAGCGAGCTGCATATCGGCCTCAAGGGTACGATGGGCGCGCTCTACCTGAAAGACCTTGCCGACAAGACACGGCGCGGCCTGCGCGGCCGGATCGAAGATGGCAAGTCGGGCGGCGGGCTATGCTATGGCTATGACGTGGTGCGCCGGATCGATGGCAGCGGAGAAGCCAGCCGCGGCGAGCGTGCCATCAACGAGATCGAAGCCAATGTTGTGCGCCGCATCTTCTCCGACTATCTGGACGGCAAGTCCTCCCGCACGATCGCGATGACCTTGAACAAGGAAGGCATTGCAGGGCCGCAAGGCAACGAGTGGGGACCGTCCACCATTCACGGCAATCCGAAGCGCGGGACCGGCATCCTCAACAACGAGCTTTATATCGGCAAGTTGGTCTGGAACCGGCTGCGCTATATCAAAGACCCGGATACGGGAAAGCGCGTCTCGCGCATGAACCCGGAAAGCGAATGGGCCATTCAGGACGTGCCGGAACTGCGTATTGTCGAACAGGCAGTTTGGGACGCTGTGAAGGAACGCCAGAACCGGCTTGCCTATCAACCGGCAGACGAAACGAACAGCAATCCACTGAACGATCGCCGCCGGCCGAAGCATCTCTTCGCCGGCCTCATCCGCTGCGGCTGCTGCGGTGGCGGCTATTCGATGATCTCAAAGGATCTTCTCGGCTGCTCGACGGCGCGCAACAAGGGAACCTGCAACAATCGCGTGAACATCCGCCGCGACGTGCTTGAAGCATCCGTTCTCAATGGCCTCGACAAGCACCTGATGGAACCGGACGTGTTCAAGGTGTTCTGCGAGGAGTTCACCCGCGAGGTCAATCGGGCGCGGATCGAGCGGACGACGGACCTTGAAGGCTGGCGCAATGAACTGGAACGCGCCGACCGCGAATTGGATAAAGCTATTCAGGCAATCCTCGACGGTGTGCCAGGAGCGAAGCTGAAGGACAGGATCGGGGCCTTGGAAGCCCGCAAGATCGAACTGGCCGACCTTATCGCCAATGCCGACGAACCGCCTGCCCTACTCCATCCGAACATGGCGCAAGTGTTCCACAAGAAGCTCGCCGCGCTCTATGAGCAATTACAGCGTGAAGAGACGAAGGCGCAGGCTGCGGAGACTATCCGATCACTCGTCGATTATATCGAGCTGGTTCCCGAGGGCGACACGCTGGCGATCGTGCTGCGCGGCGACCTTGCGGCGATCCTGACTTTCGCCTCGGGCAAAAAGAACCCGGACTTCCTCAAGGAAGCCGAAGCTCTTGAAACCCTTCTGGCAGGGAGCCATCGTAGTTTAGCGCGTAAAAACGCAAAAACCCCTGCACATGGGGGTACAGGGGCGTCGCAAGGATCATTGGTTGCGGGGGCAGGATTTGAACCTGCGGCCTTCAGGTTATGAGCCTGACGA
>RCUT01000948.1_pt1 | contig 14313 bp, 11 predicted proteins | sample 2166171 | NCBI WGS metagenome assembly RCUT01 (sample SAMN09932757, study PRJNA488358) | compost metagenome | isolation source: compost soil in 4-hydroxybenzoic | place: Germany: Experimental Botanical Garden
GGCGGGCCCGGTCGTCAATGCTCAGATAGGGGGCCAATGAGACGGCCTGCGGCCAGAAGTGGCGGTCCAGCGCCTGTTGCCATTTGCCGCCGTGGTGACGAAGAGTGTCCCACAGCGCCACGATGGCATTGCTGTCCATGCCGTCAATCGCCATGGGCTGGCGATGGCGTTCCAATGTATTCAGGTGTGCGGCAATAGCTCTTGCGTCTCCATCCGGGCGAAAGCCGTTCATCAACGCTGCACTGGCCGTCATGGCGAGCAACTGCGCGTTATCCAGCAAGGTGATGGTCACCGGATAAGCTGGGGATGTTACGACGGCGGGCGCGCAGTAGCGTACTGCCAGCGGGCAATTCTCTGATAGCAGCGCGGCGCCGGGGGCCAATGCCGCCAAGAGGTGGGCTTTGGCAGCCGCGTTATGACCATAAAGGCCGATGGCGACGCGGTGAGGTGTGGCGGTGTCCAACTTCCGCGCCTGATTGTAGCTGCGGCGCAAACGGATCGTCAGGTTATCGGCTTCCCGGTCCAGGCGAGCGGACTGTTGCCGTGCGCCGGCGACCCAGTCAATGGCCTGGATAATTCCGTCGCTGAGGCGGTTTATCGGGTCTGAAGTGATAGGTTTCATCGTTGATAAATGCTCCCGCTGTCGATCCAGTAATGGGTTGCACCAGAGGCGCTGGCAGCCAGGGTATTGAGTTTAAGCTGTAGCTGATGTGCGTGAACCGGGCTGCCGTCGGCCAGCATGGCCTGGGCAATTTTAACGCCCTCGGCACCTTGCGCTTCACTGCCGGTAATGGCCAACCGCAGGCTGATGACCGCATCGCCAGCCAGCTTGCGTGCCAACAGGGGATCGGTGATGGTCAGCGTATATAACGGCGATGCCGGCCAGCGCGGGTTGTCCAACTGACGGAACCCAAGGCGCAAAGGACCGCGCAACTGGAAGCAGCCGGCGGGATCCAGCGCAAAATCGGCGCGATCCAGATCGATATCGCGATAGTAGACGTTATCGTCCGCCAGCATGTTATTACCATCCAGCATGCCCAGATGGCGAACGGTGGAATAGGGCTGGAAATCCCCAACGTTGAAGTAAAAACTCTCGAGGCGCAGGTCGATGGCCAGCAGGCACAGCATCGCTCCCACGGCGGCGGTGGATTTGGGGTTATCGATACGCCCACGCTTGTTAAACGGATACCAACTGCGGGTGTGATAGCCCTCGAGCGGCAAGATGCGGCTGGCGGGCAGCGGCTGCAGATGGCGCAGCAGGGCCTGGACGCCGGGGAAACGTGCCGGGCGGCCGGTCAGCAGCAACACATCGCAGGCGTACAGCGCCACCACTTCACACAGCAGCCGCAGGCAGCGGCCAATGCCGATCCGGTCAGACAAGAAGGCGCTGTGCAAGTCACCCAGGCGGACGACCAGCGGCGTGTGCAAAATATCGAAAGAAGAAGTGCCGGTTTCGCGCTGGATCTCGCCGTTGATAAACGCCAGCACTTGCGGGGTTGGGGCTTGAGGTAACAGATCGCCCAGGCTGGCGGCCACTTCGGCCTGGGCATCCAGCGGGTCGTAATCCTCATAGGCTGCCAACAACGCACGCCCGACAGGCATGAAAATCTGTAGCGCGGCCTGTTGGCGCAGGGTGGAAAATCCGTCCATGCGGCCTTCATTGCCGAAAAGCTTATCCATCACGGCCACCGGGGCCGCGACCCCAGCGTCCTCGATAGCCTGCTGCACGGCGGGCAAGATAAACAGCTGGATCACGTCCAGCAAAATATCGTCACCGGCGACTTTAAAGCCTTCGCGGAACAGCAGGCGAGGGTTGATCTTGATGTTATTGCCTACGCCATCGTCCAGCCTGTACTGGGTGATTGCCAGATCGGTGGTGCCGCCGCCGATATCGATGGAGGCGATACGCAGCGTTTTTCCTGCCGGTTCATCGGCTGCCAAAGGGCGATCCGGCCGGGCCATGCTGGCAAAAAAGGCGTCGGTACGGCCGGCAAAGTTCACCTGGGTTTCGTTGTACAGATAAACCATCTGGCCGCAGGTCGCCTCGTCCCATTCCATGTGCACCTGCGGAACGGGGAAGCGGGTTTGCTTGCCGTCGAACGGTGCGTCCAGCGGGTGCCAGCCCATGGCTTTCCACACCAGGCCAATCGCCTCCTGCATACGGCGGCGGAAAATTTCCCGTTCCGGTTTCGGCATCGCCGAAGGCAATGTCAGGATGAGAGTTCGCAGGCGGCGCGGGGCGGTGGCATTCGGCATTTTTTCCCGTTGGGCGACGCTGTTGATTTGCATCAGCGCCTGCGCCAGCAACTCGGTCAGCATCAGCGTCATAACCGCGCTGCGGCTGTAATGGGCGGCGAATACCGGTAGCCGTTCCGCTAACGGCAGCGCAGAAAGCGGAACGCCTTCATCGTTTAACAGGGTGGTCAAGGGAGCGGCGGTGGCCATCGGCTCCTGCTTGCCGTTAAAACGCCAGCCAGGCGCATAGCGTTCTTCGTCCCACAGGTAGCGGCGGGGGCTGGAAATACCGGTGGTGCCTTCACTGCCCTGCCGTTGTTGCGCCAGCTGTGCGGCCTCGCGGCCCACGCGGGTGATGGAAGGCCAGACAAAGGCGTCGTCGCGCCCGCTCTGGAACGAGAGGCCGGGTTTGCCGAACGAGACCTGCGAAAACTCGACCCGGCTTTCGAACAGTTCGTTGTACACGCAGTGCGGCGCGCTGAGCGAGCGTAGCTGCAGTTCATAGGTCTGCTTCAGGCCGTTGCTTTCTTCCGGATGGTCTTCGACCAGCACGCCGCAGGTGTGGGAGTTGCCGACGTCCAGAATCACGTCCACGTTGACCGCGGGCTGCTGCAGCGTAGCCGCGATGATCTTTATCTGCGGCACCGCCAGTTGGTCGCCGAGCATGTTCAACACGTTAAGGTAGTGCGCCTGATATTCGAAAGTTTTCAACCCGGTGTAGATCTGAGCTTCGGCACGTTGTTCCAGCGTGGTGGCGCCTTCGGTAAAGACTTCGCGCAGCCAGCCGTCCACCCAGGTCAGATCGAGAAACTCGCCCAGATCGTGATTGCGGTGGGCCAGCGCGAAGCTTAGTCCGGTGTCGAGATCGCTTTCGCTCGGGGCTAACGCCTCCAGGCCTGGCGTCGCGATACGGGTATCGAATGCCAGCACCACCCGCAGCGAGTTGCCGTCCTGATCGGGGGTGTCCAACTGAAGGATCTGCATGCGTGCCCAGTTGTCCGGCCCGGCCAGAAACGCCCCGGAAGGGGTGTAGCGAAAGAACGGCAGTGGCAGCCAGGTCTTATCCAACAGCCGCAAAGATTGCTGCAGGGGATAACTGAATTCAGGGCGCACCACTTCATCGACCTGCCCCGGCTGCGCGGGCAGCAGGTATTTGCCGCTGTCGGCATGCCACTGCAGGCGTAAAAGTGGGCCACTCGCCGTCTGGCGGACAAACTTGCCCGGAAAATCGGCATCCAAAACCGGCGTCAGGGCAAAGTCCAGAAATTGGATGCCGCTGTCCTGAATCAGCGTAATGGCGTTTTTATAGTCCGTAAGGGGGGCCAGCATCATTTACTCTCGCGCTTTAACGTCATGGGATAAACCGTGTCCGCAGCGTAACGGCCGGTGCATTCCGCCGGGCCGGTCTCATTTTGCCTGCAGACGATTTCCGGCAGTGGGTAGCGGCTGCCGTCGCTGCAACGCGCTTTGGTGCGGCTGTTGATCACCAGATTGCCTGACTGCATCAGCCCGGCCTCTATCGGCGCCCGGCAGGTGATGGCATCGCCGTAGGTGATGCTGGCGGTGCCTTTGCCGTTATTGAGACGGTATTGCAGGCTGGGCCGTTTGCCGGTCAGCGGATCTTTCAACGCCACCGTCGCGCGCCATCTGCCGTTGAGAAAACGGGTGGAGCCGGCCTTGACCGCTTCGGCTGGCAGTACCAGCGAATTTTTGTCCGCCGGCGGCAACACCACCGGGACGGGCGGCGGCGGCATTAGCGTGGCGTGCGCCAATGGCAGATGCAGCTTGGGGATCGGCTTGGCGACACCGACAGGCGAAGGTGGTGGTGCCAGCACCGCCGGAGATGTGGCTGGTGGGGGATTCGTTTGGCTCAGCCAACCCGCCAGCAAGGCCATGATCGCTATCACTGGCGCCATCCACACATAGCGGCGCCACGGCCGGCGCACCGGCGCGGGGATAATTTCTGGCGTCAGGGCTGCGGGTTCCGCAGCAGGTTGAGGCTCGGGGGCCACCTCTACGCGCGGACTGGCGGCAATTGGCGTCGGTTTTTCTGCCGGCTCTTCGGCTGGGCGCAGGCAGGCCAGCGGATCGTCCTGACACTGTGCCTGTGGCCTGATAAAGCCCCAAAAGGTCAGCACCGGTTTATCGTCGACCAGATAAACATGGTTGGGATCGGGTATTTGCATCGCCTTGCTTAACAAGGCGCCGAAAAGGCGTTGGCTGGGATGGTCGGTCGTCTGTGTCTCGGCGATCAGGGCGTTGAAGGTTGCCAGGCTGCGCTCCAACAGGTGCACCGCCTGAGCGCGTTGAGCCTCGTTCGCCGCCAGCCAGGAGGTGACTTTTCCTGGGAAAGGCGAGTACCAGTCAATGTGAGTGCCCGCCTCGTTAGGTTGCGGGATAGCCAGACAATCAGCGGCCGGCTGCTGTTGACGAATGCGCAGAGTTTCCCGCAGCTGCAACGCGCAGGCGTAAACCGGCTGTCCATTCTCGCCCAATGCAAGCACATCATCCAAACGGCCACTGCGTAAAAAGGGTTTTCCCACTGCCAAGCACCTTGTCCTGTTACCGATAAACGCATAAACGGTCATGGTAACCCGCGAACTAAAGCGGCAAACGGCCAAGGACAGGCGTAAAAAGGCACCTCTTGCTTTAATGGGCGAGGCAGAAAACGCATAGAGCCTGTTTATCGTGGCAATACCGCAGCCTGTTTCCTGATGCCGTGAGGCGAAAACCGACTCATAGGCTAAGCTGGCTTGAAGAGAGTTTTTCATTAGGTGACCCGCATGCAGATCATTCTGGCCCCGACCAATCTGGGGCTGCGCCCTCTGTGGCCCGGCCATATCCCCGGTACCTGGCGAGCGCCACAGGCGCTGATGGCACAGGGGTTGACTCAACGGCTGGCGGCGGAGGCCATCCATGAGTTAGTGTCGCCGACCTATTCGCCGCTGGCCCCCTCGGGCACCCGCATACGGAATGGCCATGCCATTCGCGCTTTCAATTTAGAGCTGGCTGCAGAGGTGGCCGCGGTGCAAGCGCGTGGTGACTTCCCGCTGGTGCACATTGATGGGCACAGCGACTTTCGTCATCCCGGCAACTACGATCCTCAGCAGATGTTGGGCGCGGTGGCGGGGATGGATCTGGCATTGGCAACCGGCCGCGGGGAGGCATTGTTGACCGAATGGCCCGATGTGGCAGGGCCGCTGGTACCGGATCGCCAGGTTTTACAATTGGGTGAGCGAGAGTGCCGCGACGTGGATTTCGCCTGGCCGGATATCAATCAGACTGCCATCACGCGTATCGATGTTTTTGCCGCCAACCTGATGGGCAGGGCGGAAATTATACGGCATATCGACCAGATGCTGGCCGCCGAGCCAGAGTGGCGATTTTGGTTGCACCTTGATGTGGACGTGCTGGATCAGACCGTGATGCCGGCGGTGGATTCCCCCGGCAGCCCCGGTATCGATCGTCTTTGGCTGGAAAATATCGGGGCTAAGCTGCTGCAAAATCCGCTGTGCTGCGGCATGACGGTATCGGTATTCGACCCGGATCTGGATCCCGACGGCCGCTACGCGGCATTGATCGTGGAAATGCTCGCGGCGATGTTCCATCGGCACAAACCTTAAGTCAGGCCTTGTGTGTCGACAGCAGGATGCTGGTTTCGGTGCTGGAAATGCCGGCAATGCGCCGAATTCGCCCCAGAATTTTGTCGAAGTTCTCCAGGCTATCGGTGCGGATCTCCACCAAAATATCCCACTTGCCGTTGGTGGTGTGCAGGGTAAACACCGCGGGCTCGCCGCGCAGCTGTTGCAACACGCTTTGCGCCTTGGTGCCTTCGACCGCCACGGACATCCAGGCGCGGATGCGGTTATGTTCCACCCCCGGTTTTACACGGATGGTGTAGCCGGTAATGATCCCTTGCGCCTCCAGAGCCTCAATTCTTTTTTGCACCGTAGCGCGTGATACCCGGACCTTATTGGCCAGTTCGGTCACCGAGCTACGGGCATTTTCGCGCAGCAGCGCGAGGATTTGGCGGTCGGTATCGTTCATGGTGTCAAAGTGTCGGTTCGAAGTGGCGATTTGTAAAAATATAGAGCAATTTAGCCAGTTATCACACTGTTTGGCGTCAAATTGATTTTCCATAATAGGGCGGCGTCGCTATCCCGAACCCTGTGAGAAACATCATGCAAACCACCCAATCCGTTTTAATGGTGCGGCCATTCGGCTTCGCCGCCAATCAAGAAACCCGGCACAGCAACTTCTTTCAAAAAATCACGGAACATAATGAAAATCAGGCAACGTTGGCATTAACTGCCTTCAATGATTACGTCGACGCACTGACGCAAGCCGGTATTGACGTTACGGTGATAGAGGATACTGGCGGGCAGGAAACGCCGGATGCGTTATTTCCCAATAACTGGATTGCTCTGCTGGGGGACGGCAGCCTGTTCATCTTTCCGATGGAAGCGAAGAACCGACGACGGGAGCGCCGCCAGGACATTATCGCGCAGCTCGCCAATGACTTTGTGGTTGAACGGCAAATTGATCTTTCCGCCCACGAACTGGCGGGGCGCTTTCTGGAGGGTACCGGATCGCTGATCCTGGATCACCGGCATAAGCTGGCTTACGCCTGCCGGTCTTCACGCAGTTCGCCGGAGGTAGGCCGCGAATTTGAACGACACTCCGGCTACCAGATTGTCTGGTTCGAGGCTGCGGACCGCCATAATCGGCCCATCTATCACACCAACGTGATGCTGAGCGTCGGTGCGGAATATGCCATTGTTTGCCTTGAAAGTATCCGCAACGAAACGCAAAAAAGTGCGCTGATCGCCTCGCTCACACGCAGCGGAAAAACCATTATCGATGTCAGTTTTGCCCAGATGGAGGCCTTTGCGTGCAACGTGCTGGAGCTGCGCGCCAAAGACGGCCACCCGGTTTACGCCATGTCCACCCGGGCCTGGGCTAATTTCACCCCGAAACAGCAAACGCTGATCGGCAGCTATGCGCGCCTGGCGCTTGGACCTATTGATATCATTGAGGATCTGGGCGGCGGCGGGGCGCGGTGCATGCTGGCGGAAATTTTCCTGCAGCGTAAATTCGCACCGGCCTGACTGCGCCGGCCACTCAGTTCAATCCCAATTGATTCAGCAGCATCTTGTTCAATTCGATACTTTTGTGGACGTTCAGCTTGCGCATCGCCGAACGCTTATGGGCGCTGATGGTCTTCTGGCTGCGCTGCAGCATACCGGCGATGGTACAGGCGGACATGCCGGAGCTCATCAGCTTCAGCACCTTCTTTTCGCAGCTGCTCAGGGCGGCAATACGGCACTGTCGGCATTTCCAGATGCCGCTGGCGTGCAGGGCGACCCAGGGCTGCTGGCAGAAGCGCTCCAGCGCCAGCTGCAGTTTTGCGCGAACGACGGCATCATCATCGCGCCGATTAATGCTAAACAGCGCCGGATGCTTGTGCTCGTAGTGAGCATCGCGGTCGTTGAGGATCAGCACGGTCATTTGCCGATGGCGCGGCGTCTGATAAGGGCTCTGGTAGCAGCGGGCACAGCCGCAGCTGTCTTCCAGCGTGCGGAAGACGATTTCTATCGGCTCCATATTTAGCAAATCGGCCGAGGCGCCGCGGCTGCTTGCATTCAGGTTATGGAGGTAATCCTCTACCAGCAGGCGCAGTCCGAGCTGATAAAAGTTATCGCTGCCCAACAGGGTGAACCGGATATTAAGCATAGTTACTCCTCAAAGCGCGCATCGTGCGGAAACAGTCGCTTGGCCTGGCGTTGCAGATCGGCGGCTCGCTGGGGCTGTTGCAGTAGCCGGCTGACCGCCATCAAATTGATGTAAATATTGGCGTCTGGCCGCACGCGGATTTCGTTTTCAGCCCATTGCTGGTAGCTCAGCAACGTAGCCATATCGCGGGTTTGCGGGTATTGCAGCAGCTGTCGCAACTGCATGTCATAGTCGTAACGGACCTGCCAGGGCGTCGGTGTGATGACCTGGCTCATAGGGCCGAATTGCCGCAGGCCGCTTTTTTCTACAGCGGTAATGATCAGCGCGCTGTGCAGGCCGTTAAGCAGATACGGCACCATCAATGCAGCGATGCCCGCAGTGGTCAGCCGCAGCGGGAGCTGCGAATGGGAGGGCAGCCGCAAACGGCGTCGGAGGTCACTAACGCGCAGAATCACCAGCAGCAGCACCGCGTGGGCGGCGGAGAGATAAAGCGGGTATTCCACCATCATGTGCAGCAGGATCGGCAATGCCGCCAGCCAGGGCGCGGGCCGTAGCGGAACGGGGCGGCTGTGCCGCAGCAAACGCCAGAGTCCCCAGACGATCAGGGCGATACCGCTCAGGCTCAGCAGACCGCCTTCGACGCCCCACAGCAATATCTCGTTGTGCGGGTGGCTGATGGCAACGCTTTCCATACCGCTGCTGTGAGTGGTGTAAAAATGATGCAGAAAATCGTACTGAAAATGGCCGTAACCCCAACCTAACCAGGGACGCTCGGCGATCATGTCTAGCGCCTCTTGCCAGTAGGTAAGTCGGTAAAAAATCGGTTCCGGCAGCATAAGCGCCCGCGTAGCGCCATTTAGCATCACCAGCAACAGCCCGGCGCTTACCCCGGCCATCAACAACAGCAGGGCGATGCCGGCGCGGCGGCGGTTAAGGCGGTACAGCATCCACAGTTGGAGCGGAGACAGCAGCAGGGCCGCCAGCAGTCCGACGCGGGAGGCGATAACGATCAACAACAGCGGTGCCAGCAGCAGCATGGCGGCGGCCAGCCATTGCAAACTGCGCGACAAAGGGCGACGGGCGCTCAGCAGATACAGCGCCAACGCCAGGCCGGTGGCCATAAAGCTGGCCATCAGGTTCCACTGCTGGAAGATGCCGTAAGGGCGGTTTTTCAGGGTGTTGTAGCCCATCCAGTTGCCCGGCTGCAGCAAACTGTATTGCACCAGGCCCAGCAAGGCTTCGATAACCGTCGCTGCCAGCAGCAGCATCAATAGCCTGCGCCGCCACCGGCGATCGAGCGGGATTTGCAGCAGCGCAAAGTAGGCCAGAACACCCAGCACCAATCCCATCAGGCGCGGCAAGGCTTCGCTTAACCAGGGCTGTTGAGCCCACAATAGCGGCAGGAGTAAAATCAGGCTGCCGGACGCCAGCAGGTTAAAGAAGCCGGAGGTGGCCAGCGGCGGACGGCTGAACAGCATCGCACCTATGATCAACAGGGCGATGAAGATCCCGCCGACCAGATTCCACGGCAGATAGAATCCGCTGCCGCCGCGATTGGGCCAGTAAATGTGCATGGCGATCAGGCAATAAAATGCCGCCAGCCCGAATAACCAGGCTGCTTTAGATTTGGACATCATGACGTGTTCCTGCGGCGCCGACTTACTGATAAGCCAGTACGAAATTGGCTACCGAACTGAACTCACCCTCGGTAATGGTTTTATTCTGTATCGCGCTGGGATGGCCCTGCACATAGGCGGTGAAATTCAGAATATTGGCACCGTCTTGCAACGTCACCGCGCTGGTGGCCTGGTTCAAATCAATGTCCGCGCCCTTGCTGTCAAACAGGGCGATCGCGGCACCGTTGGCGCCGTTATTGATCGCCAGCTTGCCCGGCAGTTCGCTGTCCTCGTTCCCGCTGAAGGTGACATTGACGGTTTTAAACACCGCCGTTTTACAGTCGGTCAGCTTGATGTTGAACGGCACCGGGTTGCTATGGCCGTAGCGGTACAGGGTTTTGACGATCACCGTGTCCATTTCCACCACCTGATCGGCCGATTGCGGTTCGATATTGCAGGGGCGACTCACCACGGTGCCGTGGAACTGCAGCGGTGAGCCGACCAGCTCGGTATCCGCCAGCGTCGGCAGTGCCGAAAAGAGTAGCGGCGTGCAACTGAGCATCGCTAAAGCGCGTAAACGCATCGTCTGTTTCTCCCTGAATTACTCGAAGGCCGCCACAATGGTGGCCGAGGCGTTAAATTCCCCTTCTGCGATTTCCTTGCTACCGTTGGCCAAGGGGGCGGCAACCAGGTTCCAACTGCCGCCGTTACCGATATTCGGCACCGGGTAAAATTCATTCGGGACAATCAACTGGCCGTTATGTTTGATCTCGATACCGAGATCGGTTTTATCGGTTTTAAACGCGTTGTTGGAGAAGGGGGCTGGGGTGCCTGAGACCGCCAGTTTGATATTCAGCGTACCGTCTTCGAAGCTGCCGCCTTCGCATTGGAAGCGCACCGGGATACTTTGTGGGTAGCTGGCGCCGTTCAGATTGCTGCCGCCGATTTCACCGAACTCGACGTTGATCAGTTGGCCTTCGTTCACCACACATTTATCCGGCACGTAGAGAATGGCGGACTGAATAAACACCTGCGCCATCGGATTGGGGCCGAAACCTGCGTCGGTTGACCCCAAACGGCCATACATCTCGATGATCTGCCGGTCATTGATCTGTACGCCGTTAATAATTTTTTTGCGTACCCGGAAGGTGATTTTGCCTTTGGAGCCACTGCCATAGTTATTGACCTGCAAATAAGGCGGTTTGCAGGAGTGCTGGTTGAGCAGATTGGACTCGTTATAAAACGGTACGGTGATATAGGCGTTTTTATTGCCGGCGATCCAAACTTCGGCTTTCAAGTCCAGGAAGTCATTCAGTTTTAAATAGCCATTGCCGTATTCGGACGCAGGCAATGCCGAATCCGACTTATAAAAGTGTGGGCTAACGGGGATCGGGGTGTCGCAATAGACCTTGCCGGTATAAGTGCCGCCTAACGAATAGGGAAACTCTTTGGTAAAACCGACCTTGTTGGTGATATTGCTTTCATTCAGGTCGATATAAAACTGTTTCGCTCCGCCGTCCGGCGTGACGTAGCCGTTGGCCCACACGGCTGGAGCCGTCAGCGCCAGTGCCAGCGGCAGGCAGGAGTTAAGGTAGGTTTTTTTCATCACGTTTGTGAACCTCACAGGTAAATCACCTGAATGTGCGCCACGCCGGAAAAACCGGCCGCCATCACTGCCCGCTGCGTGGATTCCACGCTGGCGCTGAACCACAGCGTATTGCTGCCGGGCTGCAGAATGTAAGGCCGGCTCTGCTGGTTGAGCGATAGCGCATGGCCCTGCTGATCTTTCAAACGCAGGCCGATGCCCTGTACGCCGCCGTTCAGTTTCAGCAGGTCGGGGTTGTTGATATCGCTTTCGCCGAGAAACACCAGCGTGGCGGCCTGTTCACCCTGCAAATAGAGCTGCCCGGCATCGCCGTTACGTTGCCCTGCCGGGTTATCCGCCAAGGCTTTGGCCCCCAGCAGGCAGTTGCGGAACGAGAGGCGAAAACGTACCGGCGCACTCTGATCGCCGGCGTTTTGAAAATCGCGCGCGTTAACATCACCCAAATCAATCGACTGATCCTGGCTGTCCGGCGTCAGGCTGCACGGGGAGCTGAGCAGGCCGCCATGAAAGCTGACGGTGCCGGTGGTGCCTTGGATCACGCCCAGTGGCGTTGCCGCCGTCGCGCTGCCGCTAACCAGCAGCGCGGCGATCAGCAGGGGCCGCAGGCGGCCGCCGGTGAATTCAGCCATGCGGAATCTCCTTATTTTTTGGTCTCGGGCACGGCGTTGCACACGCTGCCGTTACAGGCGAAGCGCAGCTCCGGGTGACCGCCGTAGTCATTGATATAGGTGATGACAAAGCTGTTGAGGCCGTTGTCGCGCACCTTAATGGTTTCGCTCGATTTCGGTTTCAGCATCACCGGCTGGAAGTCGCCCAGCGCGCCGCCGCCCTGTTTCTGCGTTTGGCGAGTCATGCCGGTCAGGGTGATGTAAAACGGCGTAGGGTTTTCAACGGTGAAACCGCCGGTGCTTTTGCGAAATACCAGCTTCTCCTGCCACACTTCGCCTTTTGGCGCGACGATGGCCTTTGGCCGATAAAACAGTTTGATCTGGGTTTGCAGTGCCAACTGCATCACGTTGGTTTTACTGCTTTTCGGCGGAATTTCACGCAGGTTGAAATAGAACACCGACTCGCGATCTTGCGGCAGACGATCGGCCTCCGGCGTCTTGGTGATGCGCACCACGCTGCGTTCATTGGCTTCAACCCGCTGCAACGGCGGTAACACCACCAGCGGCGAAGTGATTTTCTGGTGCTGCTCGTTTTCCAGCCAGGACTGCGCCAGGAAAGGCAGTTCCTTGTTTTCGTTGACGATATTCAGGCTGATTGATTTCGCGTCGCTGAGGTAAACGGCGCGAGTACGATCCAGCGATATTGCTGCGTTGGCGGCCGGTACTGCAGCGGTCAAAGCCAGGCCCAGCGCGGCCATTTTTGCTAACGGAACGTTGTTCATAATCATCAATTCTCTGCGTTACGGATTACAGTTTGGCGCACGGCAGCAGTAGCTGGTCCAGCGGCTTGGCGGCGCCCGGTATAACAATGCGGCACTGGCGTTGGCCTTCCCAGGCGACGTCCAGCTGCTCTTGCGGCTGCACGCCGGTCAGGTAGACCGAGCCGCCGTCGTTCACGACCGCTACCTCACGGCCTTTTTCGCTCAGCACCGTGGCGCCGAACGGCGGTTCGCTGCCATCGGCAAGCTTGATGGTGGCCAGCAGCTTGCTGCCTTTCACCACCTCAAAGTGGCGGTAGCCGATGGCGCCCTCGGTCAGCGTGCCTTGCACCACCGCTCGGGTGGCCTCCACGTCGTCCGCCAGGGTATTGACGTCGATGCGGGTGTCGGTGTTGTAGTAGCTGGTGATATCGGAGATCACCGCCAGGCCGAAGCGGTTGCTGTAGGCGCGGCCGTTGTTGATCGGCACCCCGGCGATGCCGTCGGTGTCCAGCATCATCCGGCTGCCACCGTTGCTGGAGTTCTGGTGGGCGGCTATGCCGTGTCGGGTAGCGGTAATGCCGCTGCGGAAGGTCCCGCCGATCGACGAATAGCTGTCCTGCTGGTAAGAGGCGCTGGCGTTGAGCGATCCGAACGAGGCGTTATGGCTGTAGTAGCCGCGGGCCAGCGATTTGCCGGACTGGTTAAAGCCGCCGCTGACCTGCCAGGTGTTGTTCGGGTCGGTATAATCGTTGTAAGACGCCATCTGCGTCACGTCGCTGTTGCTGGTTTGCAGTGAGTAACCGAGCCGGCGGCGATCGCCGATCGGCACGCTGAAGTTCAGCATCACGCTGTCATCGGTGCGGCCGTGATAGGTGGTACGGTAGGCCGACAGCGATGCGGTCACGTTGCTGACATTGCCGACGTTGAACAGCTTGCTGGCGGATAACCCGTAGCGATCCTGCGCCCTGGCATCCCAATAGGTTTGGTGCGAATAGGTCAGGTAAGCGGTGATCGCCTTGGCGCTGTCTTCCGCCATAAAGGTTTTGCTGGCGGTAATGGTGTACAGCTCTTTTTGGCGGCCGTTGTAGCGTTCGTCATAGTCGTTGTAGCGCTCTTGCAGATACTGCGACATGTTCATGAACTTGCGCTGTGAGAAGCGGTAGCCGGCGAAGGTGATCTGGCTGTTCAGCTCATCGAAGCGCTTGGCGTAGTTGACCTTGAACGACATGCCGCTGGCGGTAGGCTCATTGGGCAAACGGGCGATGGACTGCGTCACGTCCACCGACATGGCGCCGAACACGTTAAGATCGCGACCCAGGCCGAGCGCCCAGGCGTTGTAATCGCCGCCGAGCAGGGCGCCGCCGTACAGCGACCAGGCGCTGGTCAGCCCCCAGGAGAAGTCGCTGGCGGAAAACAGTGGCCCTTGCGTGCGGTGATCGTATGCCGAAGGTTTACCCACCGCGACGTTGTAGCGGACATAGCCGGGGCGCGTCAGGTAAGGGATGGTGGCGGTGTCGACCTGGAAAGTGGAGACGGTGCCGTCTTGTTCTTCCACCTTCACGTCTAACCGGCCACGTACCGAACTGTTGAGATCCTGAATGGCAAACGGCCCGGCGGGCACGGTGGTTTCGTACAACGTGCGGCCTTCTTGCGACACGGTGATCTTGGCGTTGCTTTTGGCAATGCCGCGCACTTCCGGTGCATAACCCTGCAGGTTTGGCGGCAGCATACGCTCGTCGCTGGCCAGGTTAAGG
>RCUT01000949.1_pt1 | contig 14302 bp, 7 predicted proteins | sample 2166171 | NCBI WGS metagenome assembly RCUT01 (sample SAMN09932757, study PRJNA488358) | compost metagenome | isolation source: compost soil in 4-hydroxybenzoic | place: Germany: Experimental Botanical Garden
TCGACAAAGGGCTGGTCGCGCTCGTCGATATCCGAGGTTAGAAGCTTTGCCGCTTCCGCATCCGTGCGGGCAATAACCAGCGTCGGTACGCCCATGACATCCGCGGCAAGCCGCGCCGCAGTCAGGTTGCGGATGTGCGCCGCAGTCGGAATCAGTACTTTGCCGCCCAGATGGCCGCACTTCTTTTCAGACGCCAGTTGGTCCTCGAAATGAACGCCCGCAGCGCCGGCCTCGATAAACGCCTTCATGATCTCGAAGGTGTTGAGCGGGCCGCCGAAGCCTGCCTCCGCATCGGCAACGATCGGCGCAAACCATGTCTCGACCGAAAGCCCCTTGCCCTCGGACGTCTCGATCTGGTCGGCGCGCTGCAGTGTACGGTTGATCCGGCGCGCGAGTTCCGGCGCGGCATTGGCCGGATAAAGCGACTGGTCGGGATACATGGAAGACGCGGTATTGCTGTCCGCCGCCACCTGCCAGCCGGAGAGATAGATCGCCTTCAGCCCAGCGCGCACCTGCTGCATCGCCTGATTGCCAGTCATGGCGCCGAGCGCATTGACGAAATCCTCGCTTTTCAAAAGCTCCCACAGCCGGTTTGCACCCTTTTCCGCCAGCGAATAACGGATCTCGATCGAGCCGCGCAGCCTCTGCACATCCTCAGCCGAATAGGGGCGGGTGATCCCGTCGAACCGGCCTTCAGGCGCATTGGCAACGAGCTTGTAAAAATCTGTCATCTGTCTCTCTCCCACTGGTTTTGAACTTTGGATCAGGCCCGAAAGCTCATGTGAAATATTTACAGAATGACGAATGTTAATTCTATAAGTGCATGATATAAAAGAAGTTACGATGTCACGACTTACACAGAAGTGAGTTGAGTTTTGTAAATATTGTAAAGATCGAAGCCGCGTAAAACTTTGACAGGAGGAGGTCTATAGTGGAGCGGAAGGTATTTGCGGGAGGCCGCGTCAGGCGGGTCCGGCTCGGGCTTGGTTTAACCCAGACCGCCATGGCAGGCGCGCTGGAAATCTCGCCTTCTTATCTGAATCTGATCGAACGCAACCAGCGGCCGCTGACGGTGCAGCTTCTGTTGAAGCTCGCCTCCACCTACAAGGTGGATCTCGATGCGCTCCAGGGGGAGGGCAGCGGACTCGTCCCCCAGCTTCGCGAAGTTTTTGCCGATCCGCTCCTGGCCGGTGAAATCCCCGGCGATCAGGAAATTGTCGAAGTCGCGGAAGCGGCGCCCAATGCGGCACCCGATCTCGCGGTCCTGCTGGCAAGCGAAGGCCGCGAGATGGCAACCAGCAGCAGCCGAATGCCGATGGATGAGGTGCGCCAGTCGCTGGAACGTCGCCCGAACTTTTTTCCCCGCCTGGAGGATGCGGCAGAGGCTCTGGCAAAGACCTTCTCCGCCGGAGACGACCTCCCCTCCGCCCTACGCACATGGCTGAAGAACGAGCGCGGTATCACAGTCCGTACGCTTCCCTCCCACGTCATGCCGAGCCTGCGCCGCCGATACGACCGCCACAGCATGCGGCTCTTCCTGTCGGAGCGGTTATCGCCCTTCGATCGCAACCGGGAACTGGCAACCGAGGTGGCGTTGCTGGCAATGGCGACGGAAATCGATGCGGAGCTGGACGGCCTGTCCCTGCAGACGGCAGAAGCTCGGCGTATCGCCCGCTTCGAGCTTGCCCGTTATGCGGCCCATGCGCTGCTCATGCCCTACGCGGCCTTTCTGGCGGCCGCACAGCGCGCCCGTTACGATATCGATATCCTGCGCGCCCGCTTCGATGTCTCCTTCGAACAGGCCGCAAACCGCCTGACCTCCCTCTGTCGGCCGGACGCTGCCGGTATTCCTTTCTTCCTCATGGAGATGGATCACGCTGGCAATGTCGTGCGTCGCGCGGGCGCCCAAGGCTTTCCGCAATCCCGCTTCGGTGGCCGTTGTCCCAAGCTCGGCATCCATTCCGCCTTTGCCGAGCCCGGCCGCATCCTTGTCGACCGGGTGGAAATGCCGGAAGGGGACGCCTTCCTCACCGTGTCGAGAACGCTGGAAGGCCCCCAGGCGGATTTCGGCGAGCGGATCCGACGCACGGCGATCCTCATCGGTTGCGATATCGGCTTTGCAGCCGATGTGGCCTATGCCGCGGCGCTGCCGGCCACCGGCTTTGCCGTCGAATCCGGCCCCGCCTGCCGCATCTGCGAGCGCAAGGCCTGTCTGTCGCGTGCCGAGCCGCCGATCACACGCCCGCTCGGGCTTGACGAAATGGTGACCGGCCTCAGCGCCTTCGACTTTCAGTAGCACCTTGGGTAATTTGCACGACAAGCCTTGGGGGCAAGTCATTCCGCAGTGCACATTCCCACTTGTAGGTCGTAAAAATCCTTTCTACTCTCACGTTCAAATACAGAGGGAATTCCTGCGTGGGGCACCCGCGGAGAAAAAAGAAACAGGAGAAATCATGAGAACTCACCTGCTTGGAATGGCGGCGGCACTTGCCGTTACCGCCCTTGGCTCCTCCGCTTTTGCGCAGGAAAAGGTCGTCCACGTCTATAACTGGTCGGACTATATCGATGAGTCCATTCTCGAGGATTTCACCAAGGAAACCGGCATCAAGGTCGTTTACGACGTCTTTGACAGCAATGATCTCGTGGAAACCAAGCTGCTTGCCGGCGGCTCGGGTTATGACGTCGTTGTCCCGACCGGTCCGTTCCTTGCCCGCCAGATCACGGCCGGAGTGTTCCAGAAGCTCGACAAGTCGAAGCTGCCGAACCTCACCAACATGTGGCCGCTCGTGTCTGAGCGTCTGGCAAAATATGATCCTGGCAACGAATATGCCGTCAACTACATGTGGGGCACCACCGGCATCGGCTATAATGTCGACAAGGTGAAGGCAGCGCTCGGCGATGTGCCGATCGACAGCTGGGACGTCCTGTTCAAGCCGGAAAACGCAGAAAAGCTGAAGTCCTGCGGCATCAACATTCTCGATGCCTCCGACGAAACCTTCGCCATTGCCATGAACTATGTCGGCAAGAACCCGGACAGCAAGGAAACTGCCGATCTGGAAGCCGGCGGCGAGGTCTTCAAGAAGATCCGTCCTTTCGTGAAGACGTTCAACGCCTCGGCCTATATCGATGAGCTCGCTAACGGCGACAGCTGCATCACCATCGGCTGGTCGGGTGACGTGCTGCAGGCGAAGTCGCGCGCCGAAGAAGCTGGCAACGGCGTCAAGGTCGAGTTCGTCATCCCCAAGGAAGGCACCTATATGTGGTTCGACAACCTCGCGATCCCGGCGGATGCGAAGAATGTCGAAGAGGCGCACGCCTTCATCAACTACCTGATGAAGCCGGAAGTCATCGCCAAGGCCTCCAACTATGTCCAGTATGCCAACGGCAACCTTGCCTCGCAGAAGTTCGTCGATAAGGAAGTGCTGGAAAATCCGTCGGTCTATCCGCCGGAAGATGTGGTGGCAAAGCTCTTCACCATCTCGCCTTACGGACCCAAGGAACAGCGCGTGCTGAACCGCGTCTGGACGCAGATCAAGACCGGCAGCTGATAGCTGACAATCCAAGGGCGGGCTTTTACCCGCCCTTTCATTTTCCAAGGATCGCAAGCGGGGCAAGGCATGGCGAAAACTCTCGGACCGGTAAAACGCAAATTCTCTCCCTGGACCGATCCGAATGCGGTCCCCTTCATCCGCTTCGAGAATATCACCAAACGCTTCGGCGATTTTGTTGCCGTCGACAACCTCACGCTTGATATCTACGAGAAGGAATTCTTCTCGCTGCTTGGCCCTTCCGGCTGCGGAAAAACGACGCTGATGCGCATGCTCGCCGGCTTCGAGGAGCCGACGGAAGGCCGGATTCTCCTGCAGGGTCAGGATATTCGCGGCGTGCCGCCCTATCGCCGCCCGACGAATATGATGTTCCAGTCCTACGCGCTCTTCCCGCATATGACGGTGGAGAAGAACATCGCCTTCGGCCTCGAACAGGACAATATGCCGAAGGGCGAGATCACTGCCCGCGTTCAGGAACTGCTCAAGCTCGTCAAGCTGGAACAGTTCGCCAAGCGCAAGCCGAACCAGCTTTCCGGCGGCCAGCGCCAGCGCGTCGCACTCGCCCGTTCGCTTGCCAAACGCCCGAAGGTGCTGCTGCTCGACGAGCCGCTCGGCGCGCTCGACAAGAAGCTGCGCGAGGAAACCCAGTTCGAGCTGATGGACCTGCAGCACACGCTCGGCATGACCTTCCTTATCGTCACCCACGACCAGGAAGAAGCGATGACCGTGTCCGACCGGATCGCAGTCATGGACAAGGGCATCATCATGCAGGTGGCGACCCCGGCTGAAATCTACGAGGCGCCGAACAGCCGCTACGTCGCGGATTTCATCGGCGACATCAACATCATCGAAGGCAAGATTGCCGAGACCGCAAGCGCGCTCGGCGCACCGGGCACGGTAAGGATCGAAAGCGAAGGCCTGTCGATCGCCGACGATCAGGAATGCCAGGCTGTTAAAGGCGATCATGTCGCCTTCGCTGTTCGCCCGGAAAAGGTGCGCATCTCGCTGGATGCCCCGGCCGATAGTTCCACCAATGCGTTTTATGGCGAGGTCTGGGATATCGGCTATCTCGGCGATTTCTCGCTCTTCATCGTCCGCTCCGAGGATGGCCGTTTCCTGCGTGCGGCCCAGGCCAATGTTTCGCGTCTCGTCGATCGGCCGATCACCTTTGGCGATATGGTCTGGCTCACCTGGTCGCGCGATGCCGGCCTCGTCCTGACGCGATAGGGAAGGGGAGCGAACATGGCCAATGTCGCGGAAACCAATCCTGTCAGCAATGCCGCCACCAGTACCGGAGGTCCGTCCTGGACGCGCTGGCTGGTCGTCATCGTGCCCTATATCTGGCTCATCCTGTTCTTCGTCGCGCCGTTCCTGATCATCTTCAAGATCTCGCTGTCGGATACGGCAATCGCCATGCCGCCCTATCTGCCGACCTTCGATGGCTTCGGCAATCTTGGCGAATTCTTTTCCGAGCTGGATTTCGAGAACTATATCTTCCTGACCGAAGACCCGCTCTACATCTGGTCCTATCTGTCGTCGCTCAGGATCGCGGCGATCTCGACGCTGCTGCTGTTGCTGATCGGCTACCCGATGGCGCTCGCCATGGCCCGCGCCCCGACCTCGATCCGCCCGACGCTGGTCATGCTGGTCATTCTGCCATTCTGGACCTCCTTCCTCATCCGCGTCTACGCCTGGATCGGCATCCTCAAGCCGGACGGCCTGCTGACGCTTCTCCTACAGACCATCGGGCTGATGGGACCGGATCAGCAGGTGCAGATCTTCCGCACCGATTACGCCGTCTTCATCGGCATCGTGTATTCCTATCTGCCCTTCATGGTCCTCCCGCTCTATTCGGCGCTGGAAAAGATGGACAATTCGCTGCTGGAAGCGGCGAGCGATCTCGGCTGTCCGCCCTGGAAAGCCTTCTGGAAGATCACATTCCCGCTCTCCATGCCGGGCGTCATCGCCGGTGCGATGATCTGCTTCATCCCGATTACTGGCGAATTTGTCATCCCTGATCTTTTGGGCGGTGCCGATACGCTGATGATCGGCAAGACGCTGTGGACGGAATTCTTCGGCAATCGTGACTGGCCGCTCGCCTCCGCCGTCGCCGTCATCCTGCTGATCATGCTGGTCGTGCCGATCATGATCTTCCAGAACCAGCAGAAGAAGGTGGTGTGATGAGATCTCCCCGTTTCGACGCCACCGTGCTCACCCTCGGGTTCGCCTTTCTCTATATCCCGATCATCATCCTGATCGTCTACTCGTTCAACGCGTCAAGGCTGGTCACGGTCTGGGGTGGTTTTTCGCTGAACTGGTATTCGGCCATGTGGTCGAACCAGGGCTTGATGGATGCAGCCTGGGTCACGGCTCGCGTCGGCGTCCTGAGTGCCACGCTCGGCACAATCCTCGGCACGCTGGCCGCATTGGCGCTCACCCGTTTTGCCCGCTTCCCCGGCCGCATGGCTTTTTCAGGCATGATCTATGCCCCGCTGGTCATGCCTGAAGTCATCACCGGGCTTTCGCTGCTTCTGCTCTTCGTTGCCATGGGTGTCGATCGCGGCTTCTGGACGGTCACGATCGCCCACACGACCTTCACCATGTGCTATGTGGCAATCGTCGTGCAGTCGCGGCTCCTGACCTTCGACCGCAGTTTGGAGGAGGCGGCGCTCGATCTCGGTTGTCCGCCGGTCAAAACCTTCTTCAAGATCACACTGCCGCTGATTTTCCCCGCCGTCATCGCCGGCTGGATGCTCGCCTTCACCCTGTCGCTTGATGATCTCGTCATCGCGAGCTTCAACACCGGTCCGGGCGCAACAACACTGCCGATCAAGATCTATTCGCAGGTCCGCCTCGGTGTGACGCCGGAAATCAACGCCATCTGCACCATCCTCATTGGTCTTGTAACGATCGGCGTCATCGCCGCATCCCTCACCACCAAGCGCGCCGAGTTGAGGCGCGTCCGCGACGAGCATCTGGCGATCCGCGGCGCGGAAAGCTGATAGGGGCGGCCCGCGGTTTATTCGCCGGGCTTGGCGGCCGGCACGTTCATCGGCCAGAGGATCGGTGTCGGCCATGCGCCGCCGATGAAAAAGTTCAGCGGCGGGTTTGCATCCTTCGGTGTGATCGTGGCCGAGAGCGCGAGGCTGCTGTTTGCAAGCGGCACGGCCCCGGTCAGCGCAATCGTTTCGTTGCGCCCGGCAATCTCGGTGTCCTGAAGGTCGGCAATTCCGTTGCGGATAGTGGCCGTCGCCTTCATGCTGTCGAATTCGATGGAGCCCGTTGCAGCGTCGCTAAGCGAGAAATAGGGTTTCCGGATTGCTAGCTGGCGAATAGCCGACAGGTCCATGCCGGTCAGATTGCCGGAGCCTGTCTGGAAGCTGACCGTCCCGGTCGCTGCGTTCCAGGCGTCGCGCGTGATCGGGCGTGGCACATCCAGCGAAATGTCGAGCGATCCCTGTGCTGCAGGCAGCGGGCCTTTGAGCTGCAGCTGTTGTGCGATCGTCGCGAAATCGACGCCCCGGACAGCCGCGCGGAAGGCGACGCTTTGTTTCTCGCCTTGGGCGCTGGAATTCGCATTAAGGGTGGTGATCCGCCCCGTCAGGCGACCCGGTTTTAGATCGCTATCGAGAATATCGAGGCGGAACTGCTGGGTCACATTCATCAGCCCAAGCGCCACATCATAAAGCTGGAGACCGCCCAGCGAGGCGATTTGTGAAGAAATCCTCATATCGAGGTCCATATTCGTCACAAGCGACGGCAGCGCTTGCACATCCTTGCTGATCGTCGGCTCCAGAGCGATAAGTAGGCGGCGCAGATCCATATGATCGAAGGCAAGCGTGCCCGAAAGCTTCGGCGGCGTGGAGGCGGGGATGTCGAGCTCCAGCAGACCGGTCGCATTCTCCTCGTTCAGCCCGAGCGAAAGCTCCTCGAACCGCATTTCCTGACGGTCTGCAATCAACCGGGCCGAAACCGATGCCGATTGCAGTCCATCCACAAGGCGTGGATCGATCTCGAACCAGCGTAGCGCAGCAGGCATGTCCGATGCCCGAAGCTCGGCATTGCCGGAGAAATAACCTCGCGGCGTCAGGCTTGCGACGCCGTCGAACTTTGCAAACCCGATGTCGGCACTGGCCGTTCCCTCGAAATCTCCGCTTCTACCATCGAGAAGCAGCAGCGGCTGTGTGCTGCGAATATCGAGGCCGATCCTTTTGCCGCGGACAACGGCATCCCCGCGGATGATGGCGGTATCGGAAAGACGAGGCCAATCCATCATGCCGTTGATGGCATCGAAGCGGACGACACTTCCATCTGTTTCGCGGATGATATCGAGAATGCCGTTGCGAAACTGTACCTCGCCAATCGGTGCATCCAGCGCCTGATCTAGCCTCTGCCGGTCGCCATTGGCAGAAACCTTCGCCATGGCATCGACCAGCTGTCCGCCATTGGCCCAATGAAGCCGCTCGTCCTTGTCGCGGCTCATGAAAAGGTGTGGTTCGTTAAGGCGGAAATCCTCAAAGACCGGCTGGCCAAGCAAGGCTTCCATCAAGTCGAACGAGGCGGACAGTTCCTTGATCGTTGCCAGTATCTGCCGTCCGCCATGTTCATCGTTATGAATGGTGATGTCGGTAAGCGTGACTTCCGGATGCGGCCAGAACCGAATTGTGGAGATGCCGCCGATTGTGGCGTTATTCCCGGTCCACCGTTCTACCGACTGTTCGATGCTTTCCCGCACCAGACTGGTGGAAATCAGGAAAGGCGTGACGATCCTGAAAATCGCGCCCACCGCAAGGATCATCGCAAGCGCAATCAGCACCGTTCGACCAACTGGCCGGCGTGCATGCCTGCGGAATGTCTGGGCGGCTTTCGTGAACATGCAAGGCGCATATAGGAAATGGCTGTAGGGCGCAATTCGGGCATCGAAACGACAACGTCATGTACTTCATTGTCGCATGCGACATGTTATACATTTCCTGTCGCCCCGGCATGGAGGTGCCCGCGGCAAGAGGAGGCCGGCAGATGCCGGAAAGGGAGGACTATGCTCGAACAGGAAAAGCCGCTCTGGATCATGCCCGAAGAAAAGCGGCATGAAACACCCCTTTATCGGTTCATCCGCTGGTGCGAGGCACGCTACGCCACCAAATTTGCCGATTATGATGCCTTTCATTCATGGTCGATCGATGAAAGCGAACATTTCTGGTCGGCGATCTGGGATTTCTGCGGCGTTAGGGGAGAGCGTGGCGAAATCGTGCTGGCAAACGGGGAAGATATGCTGGCCGCACGTTTTTTCCCCGAAGCTTCGCTCAACTTTGCGGAAAACCTGCTTGCCCATGCCGGTGAGGGATCCGAGGATGCACTGATCTTTCGCGGAGAAGACAAGGCCCGTTATAGCTGGTCATGGGACAGGCTGCGCTCTGAAGTCTCGAAGCTCCAGCAGGCCTTTCGCGCCATGGGTATCGGCAAAGGGGATCGCGTTGCGGCGATGATGCCGAACATGCCCGAAACCATTGCCTGCATGTTGGCCGCTGCCTCGCTTGGCGCCATCTGGTCGTCCTGTTCCCCCGATTTCGGTGAGCAGGGCGTGCTCGACCGCTTCGGCCAGATCGAGCCCAGGCTTTTCATCACCTGTGACGGTTACTGGTATAACGGCAAACAGCAGGATGTTTCCGCCAAGCTGAAGGTCGTGACCGCCCGCCTTGGCGTGCCGGTCATCGTCGTGCCCTATCTTGGCAAGGCGGCAACGCTGGCTGCCGACTTGACGGACTCACGCAGTTACCCTGATGTCATCGCCGCCTATCAGGAAAAGCCGCTCGAATTTGTCCAGCTGCCGTTTTCCCATCCGCTCTACATCCTGTTTTCCTCTGGCACGACCGGCATCCCGAAATGTATCGTCCATTCTGCCGGCGGCACCTTGCTGCAGCATCTGAAGGAGCATCGGCTCCACTGCGGCATAGAGCCGGGAGAAAGGCTCTTCTATTTCACCACCTGCGGCTGGATGATGTGGAACTGGCTGGCTTCGGGCCTCGCGGTTGGCGCGACGCTGTGCCTCTATGACGGCTCGCCCTTTGCACCCGATGGCCACGTGCTCTTCGATTTTGCTCAGGATGAAAAGTTTGCCGTCTTCGGCACGGCGGCAAAATATATCGATTCATTGCGCAAGTCCGGCATCGTGCCGAAGGAAAGTCATGATCTGTCATCGCTGCGCCTGATGACCTCAACCGGTTCGCCGCTGTCTCCTGAAGGATTTTCCTTTGTTTATGAAGGCATCAAGCAGGATATGCATCTTGCATCGATCTCCGGCGGCACTGACATCGTCTCGTGTTTCGTGCTGGGCAATCCGTTGAAACCTGTCTGGAAGGGCGAAATTCAGGGGCCGGGACTGGGGCTTGCCGTCGATATATGGAACGACGATGGCGAGCCGGTACGCGGCGAGAAGGGCGAACTGGTTTGCACCAAAGCCTTCCCCTCAATGCCGGTCGGGTTCTGGAACGACCCGGACAAGTCGAGATACAGGGCCGCTTATTTCGAGCGTTTCGACAATGTCTGGTGCCACGGCGATTTCGCCGAATGGACAGAGCATGGCGGGCTGATCATTCATGGTCGCTCGGATGCGACGCTCAATCCTGGCGGCGTGCGCATCGGCACGGCCGAAATCTACAATCAGGTCGAGCAGATGGAGGAAGTGTCAGAAGCCATCTGTATCGGCCAGGATTGGCACAATGATGTGCGCGTCGTGTTGTTCGTCCGGCTCGCCAATGGGTTGTCGCTCGATGAGGATCTTGCCAAGGCAATCCGTACCCGTATCCGCAATGGCACGACGCCTCGCCATGTCCCCGCCAAGGTCATACAGGTATCGGATATTCCGCGAACCAAATCCGGCAAGATCGTCGAACTTGCAGTGCGCGATGTCGTTCACGGCAGGCCCGTCAAAAACAAGGAAGCACTCGCTAATCCCGACGCGTTGAAACAGTACGAAAACCTTGCAGAACTTGGCACGTGATCTTGCTGCAATGCAGCAATACATCGCGATGATCCGGATCGGGACAGGTTTAAGCTCTTGTTGAGTGACGTTCCTCAATTCTGGGGCAAAATGTCCGGTTAAGGGCTATAAAGCTGACACACGATGAGATTTTGAGGCGGGACGTCTTTTACTTCTATCGTTGTTCACAGCACAATGACTTGAGGGCAGCCGAGGCTGCCCCTTTTTTATAGCGGTATACACGCATTGCGTGAATAGGTTGTTCTGTATCGCGTTTTTGGCGTGTCGTTAGCTCGCCAGAACCCGCTGCGACGGGAAGGTGATCTCCACCAGCGTTCCCTCGTTCGGCGCCGAGGTAATGGCGAAATTCGCCCGGTTCGCATCCACCATCGCTTTTGTCAGTGGCAGCCCAAGGCCCGTGCCGTCACCCCGTTTGCGGGATGCGCCCGCCACCTGCCGGAATGGCTTCATCGCCAATTCCAGCTCGGCGCGGTTCATGCCGATACCGGTATCGCGAATTCTCAGCACGACGCTGCCATTCGATTCATAGGCGGTGGAGACGACGATCTGACCGCCCGATGGCGTAAACCGGATGGCGTTGGATAGAATGTTGAGCACGATCTGCTTGATCGAGCGCAGATCGGCCACCACCTGCGGCACGGCTTGCGACAGTGCCGTGCGTATGATCACCCGCTGGCCGTTTGCCTGCGGCTGCACAAGCGAGACCGCTTCCGACACCGTTTCGTCCAGGCCGACAGCGACGAAATCGAGATCAAGCTCTCCGGCCTCGATCTTGGAAATATCGAGCAGGTCGTTGACGATATCGAGCACATGCCGGCCCGAGCGGCCGATATCGTTCGAATATTCGATATAGCGGGGGTGGCCGACAGGCCCGAGCCGTTCCGATGCCATCATGTCGGCAAAGCCGATAATGGCATTCAGTGGCGTGCGGATCTCGTGGCTTACATGCGCAAGGAACTCGCTCTTGTGCGCATTGGCCGTTTCCGCGGCCCGTTTTGCGGTGCGCAGCTCGTCTTCGGTCCGTTTCCACTGGGTGATGTCGCGGATGACGGCGCAATAGCCGTTGGATGACGTCAATCGGCCGATCGTCATGAAAAGGGGAAGGAACCCGCCGGATGCCTCCCGGCCGATCACTTCACGACCGTCATTCAGCACGCTCGCCACGCCATGGCCGGAAATCCCGGAGAGATAGTCGAGGATTGCCCGCTGGCTTTCATGCGCAAAAAGCGTGATGAACGGCTTGCCGTTGATCTCTTCGCCATCGAAATTGAAGAGCGCGCTTGCCGCCCTGTTCATCGACCGGACTTCCCTGTCGGATCCGATGATGACGACGCCGTCGGTGGCGGTCTCCAGAATGGCCCGCAGCTCCTCCACCTCGACCTGCAGTTTCGCCAATTGGTCGGCGGTGCGGATCGGGCGCAGCGGCAACACTTCCGCCGTAGTGTTTTCTGGCGGCTCCGCTTCGGCGGCAACCGGCATCAGCGCCAGCATCAATGCCGATGTCTCATTGAAGCGGATCGACTGAAGCCTTGCCGTCACGGGAACGATCACGTCGTCGGCGCGCACCACCACCATGCCGCCGACATGCGTGGTCTTGTCTTCCAGTTCCTGCCGCTGCAACAACGCATCAAGTCCGCCGACATCGCCAAGCGCCTCTAGTGAAGGATAGCCGGTCAGTTTCAGGAATTCGCCGTTGGCGTGGATCAGTCGATCACCGGCATGCACTAGAAGTGCTACCGGCATCTGGTCGATGATATCCTCCGAAAGGCCGGTGCGATCGCGGCCGGGCAACATGGCGGCGAGAGCTGCGGCATCCACCGCTTCCTCGTGCTCGATCTCATTCTCGGGGCGGTCCTCGGTTGCTTCCGTCGGCTCGTTGTCGAACAACGTGACGACGATGCCATCGGAAGTCTCCGATCCGTCGGTCACCTCGAGCGCCTCATCCTCGTGAAATGCCTGTTCATCTTCCGGCAGTTCTTCGTCAACCTGTTGCGGTTCGTCGTCGTCGGTCGGCAGGGACTGCTCAACCTCGCCATTCGCCTCGGAAACGAGGTCTTCGTTCGTGCTGGTGACGTCCTTGCTGGAAGCCGCAACATCCTCCGGCAGATCGGATGCGGGGGTGTCTGCAGTAATAACCTGATCACCGAGGGCTTCGTCGCTTTCCGTCTCCGGATCCTCGGCTGGTTTCACGAAATCATCAAGACGGCGGGCAATTTCCTGAAAGTTTGCCTGCTCGCCGGGACTCAGCCGTGAGCGTCGCTCCTCAAGCTGGATCACCTTGTCCCATTGCCGTCTGCCGGGCGTGTCGGTCAGCATCAGGGCAGGGGGCTCGCCTTCCGGCCGCTCATCGGTCTTGGCCGGGTCTTCAGCTGTATCCGCATCAACGGTATCCACATCCGGTTCGTTGTCCGTTTCACCCGGCATCGGCATGTCGTCATCGGCGAAAGAGCTCGCTTCGACATCTGCCTCTTCATTCGATGTGTCGCCAATCTCATCGAACGCTGCCGTTTCCGCGCTCTCGTCGCTTGCCGCAGCGACAGTATCGGCATTCGGGTTTTCGGCCGGTTGCTCGAGAACCTCTTCCAATTGCTCGGAAGCTTGCAATTCATTCTGTTCTGCTTTGAGCGGCTTGGTTGCTAGGTCTGCCTCTGCTCCCCCCAATGAAAGGCCAGCGGCGTGCGGGTCTTCGGCTGCGTCGCCCATCCGAACGATGCCGAAGCCGCGGAACCCGTCAAATTCGCGTGCTCTCGTGTAAGTCGGGAGCGCTGCCAGATCGACCGGCACCACGAGCGAGGTTCCCTCTACCGGCCACCAGATCGTCTTGCCTGACCATGTGTCCCGACGGCCAAGCAATTCGCCGATCTTGCCGTCCGGATCGAGATTGAAGAGTGCGGCGAGATCGGAAAATGCCATGCCCGAAATATCGGCTGCATGCGGCCCGACAGCCTGGGCGAATTCCTTCGACACTTCGCTGAACCGGCCGGCGGCATCGATTTTCCAGACGAAGCGCACCGTTCCGAGCGGACGTGATGCCGGCTCTGCCTGTTGCATGTGCGGCAACGGTTCGACGTGGTCTTCGGCGATGTTTATACCTTCATCCCGCTGCCCCGGCGCCTCTGCGTCAGACGTGGTGGCTGGCACGGTTTCGTCATCAGCATCGAACACCGTCGATATTTCGTCGGGGTCGTCATCATGCTCTTCGTGCGATCCGAACGGCGCGACCTCGTCATCATCGGTTTCAATGTCGACAGCCACGTCCGCGTCGCCCGACAGGTCTGCCGGAATGCGATTTTCTCCGCTCACGATCTCTTCGGCAGAAATGTCCTGCGCAACGGTTTCGGCATCCCGCTCAGCAGCTGTGGTGCCGTCGAACGTCTTCGCATCCGGTTCGCCGCTCTCGGTGAAAACCTCGTTTGCTTCATCAGCTGGGGCCAGATCTTCAGTCTTCACATCCCCGCTCTCGATGTCTTCAATGCGGGAAACCGGCGAAGGCGTGTCCGCAGCCTCTTCCACCGTGACCTTTTCTGCAGCCGTCTCGGCGAAGGCATCAGCTTCGGTTTCTGTCTCGTGTCCGCCCGTCTCCACGGAGGCCGCATCGCTCTCGTCGGCCGCGCCCGTTGTGCCATCGAGCGAGATTTCTTCCTCCGCTTCGGGATTGTCCTCGATCGCGGCGACTGCGCTCAGCGCATCTTCGTAGTCAGGCAAGGCGAGGCTATCAGCGGCGATTTCTTCCGCGGCATGGGCGGCATTCACC
>RCUT01000950.1_pt1 | contig 14301 bp, 12 predicted proteins | sample 2166171 | NCBI WGS metagenome assembly RCUT01 (sample SAMN09932757, study PRJNA488358) | compost metagenome | isolation source: compost soil in 4-hydroxybenzoic | place: Germany: Experimental Botanical Garden
CAAGTGTGGGCGATGATTTTATGAGCTTCCTGCGCAGCGTCAATCTCATGCAATTGCAGGGTGCGGCAGGGCTGGCTTATTTGCGTGCTGATCTTGAAGAGAGGGCGCGCATGCGTTCGGAAGGCGCGGTGGACCGGGTCTTCATTTCGACGCTGGTAGTAGAATGAAAAAGATTATCACTCTTACAAGCCTGCTGACGCTGGCATTTGTTTCTGCCGCTCATGCGCAGGCCTTGTCGCTGGATAATCTGTTGCCTGCGGGAAGCGGTACGGCGAGTGGACAGATTGTTCAGCTGTTCGGGCTTCTGACGGTACTGTCGGTAGCGCCTGGCTTGTTGATCATGGTTACAAGTTTCACGCGTTTCGCAATTGCGTTCTCGCTTTTGCGTTCGGGACTTGGGCTACAGACTGCTCCCGCCAGTATGGTTATGATTTCGCTGGCATTGTTTATGACGTTTTACGTTATGGCACCGGTTTTTGATCGCGCGTGGAACAATGGCGTTCAGCCATTGATGCGCAACGAGATCACGCAAGAGGTGGCTTTCCGTGAAATTTCCACTCCGTTTCGTGAATTCATGATGCGCGAAGTGCGAGACAAGGATTTGCGCCTGTTTGAAGATCTCGCGGACCCGGCTTTCCGTACAGGTGAAGATGGCATTGTGGATTTCCGTGTACTGGTCCCGGCCTTCATGATCTCGGAATTGCGTCGCGGCTTTGAAATAGGCTTTCTGATCGTTCTGCCGTTTCTGGTGATCGACCTTGTGGTTGCAACACTCACCATGTCGATGGGCATGATGATGCTGCCACCGACGGTTATATCCTTGCCGTTCAAGATATTGTTCTTCGTGCTGATCGATGGCTGGAACATCCTCGTGGGAAGCCTGATACGATCATTCTCGTAAATGATGCCCGGGGCAAAGGGGTGTTTCGGGGCGCCCGTGGTTCTATCTCAACGGGTCGTTAAGCATCCTGACGAGATGCGCCTCCCGAAAACCGTGGTTCGTTAAAAACGTCCGCATTATATTAATATATTCTTAACAATTGGGTTATAGTGCTAGCAGCCATAGTGGGTCTCCACGCGTTTCGTGGAGACAGGCATGATGCCGCTCCCCTATGCCGGTAATATTCAATCCGGCCTGTCCCTCAGTTTATTTTCCCAAGGGGCAATACAATGGCTAGCATTCTTACCAACTCTTCAGCTCTCACCGCTCTTCAGACTCTTTCCTCGACCAACAAGTCGCTGGAAACCACGCAGAACCGTATTTCGACCGGCCTGCGGATCGGCGAAGCTTCTGACAATGCATCGTATTGGTCGATTGCGACCTCGATGAAGTCCGACAACAAGGCCAACTCGGCTGTTCAGGACGCTCTCGGCCTTGGCGCTGGCAAGGTTGACACTGCATACTCCGCGATCAACAAGATCCGCGAAGAAGTCGACAAGATGAAGACCAAGCTTGTTTCCGCTATGGGCGCAAGCGCAGAAGATCAGCTGAAGATTTCAACTGAAATCGAAGCAATTCAGAAGACCATTGGTTCGGCAATTTCCAATGCCAACTACGCTGGTTCTAATCTTCTGAACGCGCCAGCAGGTGATCTCAATGTCGTTGCTTCTTACAACCGCACAGGCGCAACAGTTACTGTTGACACCATCAGCCTCGAAGCAGCTGACACTGCAGTTGCAACGACTGCAGGAACTGCCGGTACGCCAGCTTCGGGCGGCATGATTGGCGGCCTGTTGTCAGCAACCTTCTTTGCACCAGCTGCAGGCACAGCCGTATCCGACGCGGACATCAACACCGCTCTGAACGCTGTTGAAGATTCGCTTGGCAAACTGGCTACCGGTGCTGCTAAGCTTGGTGCTGCCAAGTCGCAGATCGACAGCCAGAAGAGCTTCCTCTCGGGTCTTTCCGACTCGATCGAAAAGGGCGTTGGTACGCTCGTTGATGCCGACATGAACAAGGAATCGGCTCGTCTGTCGGCTCTGCAGGTTCAGCAGCAGCTCGGTGTTCAGGCTCTCTCGATCGCTAATTCGTCGAGCCAGTCGATCCTGTCGCTGTTCCGCGGCTAATAGCTTAGCTGATACGGCTTATATTTGGAGGGCGCGGGGTTCATTCCGCGCCCTTCTTCTTTTTTAAAATGCCCCCGTCATCCAAGCCGACACTTTCGCGCAAGCTTCGCGATCTATTTTGCTCGCATCAGGATGGCGGTGGTATTGATGCAGCAGAATTTCCAGCAATTACTCGAACAGCTTAAGGCAACGCTCGGCAAGCTTGGCGCGCGAAAACTTATAGCGCTCGGACTTGTGGGAGCGGCATTGATGGGCGCGATCCTGTACACAAGCGTTTATCTGAGCCGCCCCTCCTATGAAACGCTCTATGTTGGCCTCTCACGCGATGACGTAAACCGCATGGGTCTGGCGCTTGGTGAAGCTGGTATTGCTTTTGACGTCAAATCCGACGGTTCGTCGATCCTTGTCCCGATTGGCAAGGCTGAGCAAGCACGCATGTACCTGGCAGAAAAAGGTTTGCCGACCTCGAACAATGCCGGTTACGAGCTGTTCGACAATATGGGTTCGCTCGGCCTCACATCATTCATGCAGGAAATTACCCACGTTCGCGCGCTTGAAGGCGAAATCGCCCGCACCATTCAGGCAATTCGCGGCGTGAAGGCCGCACGCGTTCATATCGTACTTGCAGAAAAAGGCTCGTTCCGTCGTGGTGATCAGAAACCATCGGCTTCCGTTGTCATTCGTGCTGAAGGTGGCTTTGCCGCTGAATCTGCCCAATCGATCCGCCAACTGGTTGCAGCCGCAGTTCCTTCGCTTGATGCATCTTCCGTGACCGTTCTCGATACCAATGGACGCCTGTTGGCATCCGCTGGTGAAGCCGCCAATGGCGCAGCGCTTATGACCGCATCGCTTGAGCAGCAGGTGGCTGCGAATGTTGATGAAAGCATCCGTAAGGCGCTCGCTCCCTATCTTGGTATCGGTCATTTCCAGAGCAGCGTTCAGGCGTCACTCGATACAGACCGCCGCCAGACCAACGAGACAAGCTTTGATCCTGAATCGCGCGTCGAGCGTTCCGTGCGCGTGGTTCGAGAAAGCGGCGATTCCCGCAATTCCCGCAATGACAACGCGACGGGCGTTGAGCAGAATATTCCGCAGGAAGAAATTCAGAGCCGTAATGGTGATAGCTCCACGGAAAAAACCGACCGTCGTGAAGAACTGACCAATTATGAAATGAACACCAAAACGGTGTCTACGGTCAGCGATGGTTATGCCGTTAAACGTCTGTCTATTGCTGTAGTTATTGATCAGGCGCGTTTGCTTGAAACTGCCGGTACGACCCCGCCGCCCGCCGATTTTGTTGACCAGCAGATTCTGAAGATCCGTGATCTCGTTGCAACCGCCGCCGGTCTCAACGCTGATCGCGGTGACGTTATCAACGTGACTGCTGTCAATTTCCTCAATCCTGCAGGCGCGGATATGGACCCGGTTTCGACGCCATGGTCAGAACAGCTGATGCGTCAGAGCGGTTCTTACGTTAATGCGCTGGCAATTCTCGGTGCTGTTGCCCTCCTGATCTGGTTCGGCGTGCGTCCGCTGCTGCGCGATCAGAATGCCAAATCGGCAGGAACTGAAGTTGCTCTGCGCGAAGCCGGTGAAGCTGGTGTGCCAAACTTTGTTGGCGATACACAGCAGGCCATCGCAGGTGAGGGCGCCAAAGCGGTGATTGGTGGGCCGGAAGCCTATGCCGATCAGATGAAGACGAGCCTCAGCGATCTGCGTCAGCGCATGCGCATGCCTGCCAAGTTGCGCCTGGAGCAGATGATCGAGATGGATGAGGAGCGTGTGGCTGCCGTTCTCAAGCAATGGATCCATGAAACTGCCATTAAGCAGGAGGCCGCATCGACGCAGCGGTCGGCCCAGCGATCTGCGATGCCGGAGCTTGAGGCAGCCTGATTATGAGCACGCTCACGCTTAGCCGCTACCTTCCCGATTTTTCAACGCATCCGATTGCTGATGATGCGGTCGAGATCATTGCGGCGCCTGCGCATCCCCTGCCGCTTTCCGAGCACCCCAAGCGGGCAGATGCACCAGAGACGTCGGCGGCAGAAAAAGCGGCGTTTACCGAGCAGGCCGAAGTCGCTCACGCTATTGCTGTTGAGGAAGAAAAGCGAAACGCATTCGAGGCGGGTCGAGAAGACGGCCACAAGGAAGCCGAGGCTCTGTATGAGGCCGAAAAGGCCAGGCTTTTGCGTGAACACGAAGCTGAAATCGAGGCATTGCGCGCCAGCTTCTCCCGCGAACAGGCAATTTTGCTGGCGGGCGCATTGACCGAGGCTCTGAGTGGACTGGAAAAGAGCCTTTCTGCGCAGATTGCCGATGTTTTGGCGCCGCTCCTTGCGGCCAAGCTGGAACGGGATGCCGTTTCCGGTTTCGCGCAGCGTATCAGTACACTTGCTCTTGAGGCGCGCGCGCCGGAAATCGCGGGGCCGTTGCATCTTCTTGAGCCGCTCCGGGAGCATGCCGATCTCCTGCCAGCTGAATGCCGGTTCACAGAAACCACAGCCGGCGAACTCTCATTTTCCTTTGGTGAGCGCGTGCTTGAAACGCGTGTTGCGCCGGTTCTGGAAGAATTAAGGGCTGCCGCCAGATGAGCATCGATCCGGAAAGCAAACGCGAAATCATTATCGTTCGTCGTGGCAGGCACGATGATCATGACGGTCATCATGGTGGCGTCTGGAAGATTGCATATGCCGACTTCATGACTGCGATGATGGCCTTCTTTCTCGTCATGTGGCTCATCAATGCCGCAAACGAGGAGAGCAAGGCTGCTGTTGCCAGCTACTTCAATCCTGTCAAGTTGATGGACCGTCATTCGAGTCCCAAGGGCGTGCAGGATATTGATGAGAAAAACGGCAAGGTTCGCTTCGAGAGCGACAAACAGATAGAAAACAGCACCAAGGTCATCAACGACAATGCAACCTCTCTGCCGATTGAGCAGGAAGAGAGCCGCATGTTCCGCGAGCCTTATGCGGTCTTGTCCGAACTTGCACATGAGACGGGCGTTTTGCAAAACCAGTCCACCAAGGGCGACGGCGGCAGTTCTCAGGCTGGCACGCAAACTGGCGCTGATGGTGGCGACGCTTATCGTGATCCATTCAGCCCGGACTATTGGTCGAGCAAGGCTGCCGAAGAACTGACGCAGCCAGAAGCAGCGCCTGCAACACCGCCGCAGCAGACTGCTGACGCGAAGGTCGAGACAAAGCCGGAGGACGCTGAAAAACCTGCTGAAAGCCAGGAGCAGCTGATTGCGGATCTGAAGAAAGCTGCAGACGGAGGGGCTCAGTCAGAACGCGGGGAGGCAGCGAAAGCTGAACCTATGCCTGATGTGACGGTTGTTCCTGTCGAAGGCGGCGTCATGATCCAGCTGACCGACAAGGTCGATTTTGGTATGTTCACGATTGGCTCTGCCAAACCCGACGCAAGGGTTGTGCAGATGCTCGAACGCATCGCGCAGGTTATTTCGCGGCAGCCGGGCGAAGTTATCATCAGTGGCCACACCGATGCACGTCCTTTCAAGAGCGCGACTTATGATAACTGGCGTCTGTCTTCGGCACGTGCGCAAATGGCCTATTACATGCTTGTGCGTGGTGGCCTGGATGAAAAGCGTGTGTTGCGTGTTGAAGGTTATTCAGACCGTCAGCCCAAGAATGCAGCCGATCCGAACGCTGCTGAAAACCGTCGCATCGACATCTTCCTCAAGTCCACCCCATGAAGAAACTGGTAACGCGCTCTTTGCTGGCACTTGCTGCGAGCCTGCCGCTGATAAGCGGGGGAGCGGTTTCCTATGCCCAGACAGTGGTAGCGGAAGAACGGCAGAGCTTGCCAGTGCTTGAGCCATATAAGCTCGTTCGTTCGCTGCGCATGTTGCAGGATCAGCTGGTTTCGGGGAAGCCTGAAGCAGTCGTCATGCTCAACAGGCTTCTCATTTTCGTCAGTTCCGACATGGAGCGTGCTCCTAAGGAACTCTGGCAAAAGCCTGAGAATATCTACGCGGCGATTATCTATCTCTTCAATGGCGGCAATCCAGAAGCAGTGCGCAAGGTGCTGGCTGGTCTGGATGGCGAGACCGTCCCGCCAGAGCTTGTCAAAGGCGCCTTGGCTTATGCTTCGGGTCAGGACATTGAGGTGGTAAAGCTGTTTTCAGTTCCGCTGTCACAACAACTGCCAGCAGAGCTGCGCTCCTCCATCATTTTGGTTACTGCAAGCCAGATGACAGCCTTTGATCCTGCCAACGCACTTCTGCGTCTTGATCAGGTTCGGCTTGAGAGCCCAGGGACGCTTTTTGAAGAAGCTGCAATTCGCCGCTCAATGCCGATTGCGGCCAAGCTGGGCGATGCTGACAAGATACGCACGCTATCGCGCAATTATCTGCAGCGCTTCCCGCGCTCGCCCTATATGCGCGATTTCATGAAACAGTTCGTGGATGCTGCGCTAAAACTCAATGACCGGATCGGCAATGCCGAACTGACCAAGCTGATTGGTACAGCTGATCCCGTTATGCAGTATTCGCTGTATTTGCAGATTGCGCGTGGTGCTCTGGTAAATGGCCAGACTGAACGCGCCCGTTTCATGTCGGGTGAGGCACGTAAACTGGCGGATCATCTGAAGACTGATCCAAGCCGCGCCAATCTCTATGCGGCTGCAAGCGATGTTGCATCCGATTCTGCCGGAAATGCTTTGCGGGAACTGTCGCAGATTTCACCTGATCGACTACAGGAGCGCGACAGGCAGCTTTTGCAAGCGGCGGAGGCTGTCGGTTCAGTTGTCACGCGTACGCCTGCCAGCATGGCGGATAAGGCGAAGCCAGTTAAGACTGAGACTGACATCCCTGCAATGCCAATTGCGGATGCGGAGGAAGAGCCGGCGCCGGCTGCCGCTCAGGAAGTTGCGCCAGCGGTTGGCTGGAAGCCATCCCAGCCCGCACAGCCCGAAGACGATTTGCAGAAGACCATGGATGACGCGCGGCGCAAGCTTGCAGAGATTGATGCCTTGCTAGGGAAGACCATTCAATGAGCGTAGATGTTTTGCTGAATGCGGCTGGAAGGTTGGCTTCGCTTGCCAAGGGAAATGGTGCGCAGCAGGGCACTGTGGCGAAAGTGAATGGTGAAAATCAGGAACAATCCGAGCCTGCAAAATTGTTCGGCGCACTTCTCGAAAAGCCCCAGAACAAGCTGTCGCCGGATGGCGAACAGAAGGACGGAGATACAGGGTCGGATGATAGCGATAAGACAGAACGCGAAGCACAGGCGCAATCTCCTTCCCAATCTCCGGTCTATGGCGCATCGCAGAACCTGCTTGTTTTGGCAGCAGGATTGACCAGTTCGAGTGGAGATAGTCAGGTCGCAGCAGCCAGCAATGCGGCCAAGCCGGGGGCAAATATATCCGCACTGGCTGATGTGGCGGCGGTTGATCAGGGAATGGCTGTCGATAACGTATCCGACATGCCAATGCCGGAAGCGCTGTCAAAGAAGGACCAGCCAGGGAAGGATCAGCCAGAGAAGGATCAGAAGGACAGCGCCGAGGCAAGCAAGAAGAACCCGGCTTCTGTTGATCCCAAGGGTGCTGCAAAGGCTGAAAATATTGTCAGTCACAATCAGCCTGCTGCAACAGCAGCTAAGCAGGCTGATAGTCCGGAAGAAGCTTCGTCCGTGTTACCCAAGCCAGAGCTTTCGGCTCAGTCGAACAATGCCGCAGAACCAGACCGTCCAAATGTGCAGCCACAACAGCAGTCCGCGAAATCGCCTTCCGTGGTTGATGTTAAGTCTCCTTTGCCAACGGCTTCAACAGCGGCAGCACGCATAGCAGACATTCAGCTGGTATCGGAACGGAGCTTCGGTGCGGTAAAGACCTTGCAGATCAGGCTTGATCCGGTGGAGCTTGGCGCTGTGACTGCGCGTATTCGCTTAGTCGCTGATAATAGCGTCGAAGTTCATCTTGTGGCTGACAAGGCTCATGGGGCGGAGGCGCTGGCAGCTGATCGTTCAATGATTGAAAAGGCACTCAAAGTTGCTGGGATCGCCGACGATGCTAAAATCTCGGTGACGGTCACAGAACGAGGAGCAGTCAGTGCTGTTCAGCATAGTTCAGCAAGTCAGAGCGCCGGGCATCAGCAGGCAAGCTCTCAACAGCAAGGCCAGCAAACCTTTGACATGCAAAACGGCTCGGACGGTCGGGGCAATGCGCAGGGACAGTCGCAAGCGCAGTTCATGGGCGGAGAGGGCAGGCAGAATGGCGAATCCGGTCAGGCAGAAAGCAATAATGCACGCGCTCGCATGTCGACTGAAGCCAATGAGCGTGAAATGTCTGGCGGTCCTGGTGGCCGTAATCGCGGCCTGGTCGTTTAATTTATCAATAGCTAAAGCAGAGAATACTTGCGAACGGGAAATGCATCGAGCATCCGCCCGTTATGGCGTGCCACTTGGTATTCTTTATGCTGTTGGCTTAACCGAAACCGGGCGCAAAAACTCGCTTCAGCCTTATGCAATGAACATTGAAGGAAGGGCCGAGTTTTTTCCGTCTCAGGCTGCAGCTCTAAGGCGCTTTACCCAAGTACACGCCGAAGGTGCAAAACTGATCGATCTGGGCTGCATGCAGATCAATCACTATTATCATTCGAGCGAATTTCCGTCGGTTGGCGCGATGCTGCAACCAAGCCTCAATGTTGATTATGCTGCACGCTTCCTTAAGCGTCTGCGTGAACGCGAAGGCAACTGGACGATGGCAGTCGCGCGCTATCATGCAGGTCCCAATAATGATCCTGCGCAGAAGCGGTACGTATGTCGCGTGATGACAAATATGATCGCTGCAGGCTTCGGAAACTGGACGCCGCAGGCAAAAAGTTTTTGCGCTGGCTGATTGTGAATCCAGGAAAAATGCCGGTTGTAGTGGGGCGCTCTATACACGTGCGGATTCGGCGTTCAATCTTTGGTTGCGCAGGTTTAGATGAGGTGTTTTAGAGCGTAAAATTTTAAGTGCTTGTAAAGAATCGTAAAACTTCGTGAGCGCATTAACCAATCGTTAAGGTTTTCAGACGAAGAGTGGGCGGGCGATGCAATCATCGCGATTCCCTTTAAATTAGATAATTCTAAATTACCTCCCAATATATTGCGGGCAACTTTTTGTCATTGCCGCCGACTCCTCCTGCCCGTTACTTCTGTCTTGCTTGGGTTAACATATTGATTCGGAAGGCGGGCCGATGATCGTAGTCGTAGATGAGCGGAATATTGTGACTGAGGGGTACTCCTCTTGGTTCAGTCGAGAAGGCATCACGACAACCGGCTTTACACCAGATGATTTCAATGAATGGGTCGAGAGCGTCCCCCATCAGGATATTCTGGCAGTTGAAGCCTTTCTGATCGGCGAATGTGAAGCCCGGAACGGACTTCCAGCCCGAATTCGTGAACGCTGTAAGGCGCCGGTGATTGCGGTAAATGACCGCCCGTCACTGGAGCACACTCTGGAGCTTTTTCAATCCGGAGTTGATGACGTGGTCCGCAAGCCGGTTCATGTCCGCGAAATCCTCGCCCGCATCAATGCAATTCGTCGCCGTACCGGTGCGTCTGGCTCATCAGGCAATGATGGGACCGAGCTTGGACCGATTCGGGTTTTCTCCGATGGTCGTGATCCACAGATAAATGGTGTGGATTTCCCGTTGCCTCGTCGTGAGCGCCGCATCCTTGAATATCTGATCGCAAACCGTGGTCGCCGCCTCAACAAGGCGCAGATTTTCAGTGCGATTTACGGCATTTTCGACAGTGAAGTCGAAGAAAATGTCGTCGAAAGCCATATCAGCAAGCTCCGCAAAAAATTGCGCGAAAAGCTTGGTTTTGATCCTGTTGATTCAAAACGTTTTCTTGGATACTCAATCAATATCGAATGAGATTCGTATCCGGTCTGTCGGGCTTTCAAAAGCTCAAATCCAGTAATTCGCGGTTTTTAAAGGTAGTCCCTTCCGGGCACCCCTGAAACTGATCGAGTCCTCAGTAAAAGCGTAAAAATCCTAAAGGCTACAGTTTCACGCAAGCGTGGCCCGTTAGCTTGTCTGCGGATTCTCAAATTCTCAGGAGTTGCCAATGAGCCTCTACGGTATGATGCGGACCGGCGTTTCGGGTATGAACGCGCAGGCCAACCGCTTGTCTGCAGTCGCGGATAACATCGCAAATGCGAGCACGGTCGGTTACAAGCGCGCTGATGCGCAGTTCTCGTCTCTGGTTCTGCCCAACACCGCAGGTCAATATAATTCTGGCAGCGTGGAAACCAATATTCGCTACGGTATTTCCGATCAGGGCGGCATTCGTCCGACGTCTTCAACCACTGATCTTGCTATCGATGGTAACGGTTATTTTGTAGTTAGCGATGCTGACGGCACGCCTTTCCTTACGCGCGCTGGCTCGTTCGTTCCTGATCAGTATGGCAATCTTGTCAATACGTCCGGCTACTACCTGATGGGCTATCCAGCAGACGCGAACGGCAATGTTACTACAGTGGCCAACAGCTTCGACGGTCTGGAGCGTGTGAACGTCAAGCAGTCCGATCTGGTCGCCACGCCAAGTACATCTGGCAATTTCACGGTCAATCTGCCTTCGACGGATACAGTGCCTGCTACCGGCGAGTTTAATCACAAAACATCGCTGATCGCTTATGACAACCTTGGTGGCAAGATCACGCTGGATGTCTATTTCACCAAGACCGGCGACAACACCTGGGACGTTTCGATCAAGAATGCCGCGGATGGCGTGGAAGTCGGAACAACCACTCTGAATTTTGACGGCACGAACGGTAAGCTGCTTTCCGGCGGCGACGTTGCTGTTGATCTCACCGCCTATAATGGCCAGTCATTGGATCTTAACCTTGGTTCATCCAAGCAGCTTGCCAAAGACTATACGATCAGTGAAGCCGTTATCAACGGTCAGGCGCCTTCGTCCATCAAGGGTGTGGATATTGGCAAAGACGGTTCCGTCGTGGCGCTTTATGAGAATGGCGCGCAGAAGCTCCTCTACCGTATTCCGCTCGGAACGGTTGCCAGCCCTGATCGCATGTCGGTTATCAGCGGCAATGTGTTTTCGCCGAGTGCCGAATCCGGCAACATCCAGCTTGGGTTCCCTGAAGGCGGCGGCATGGGCAAGATTTCGTCCGGCGCGCTGGAAGAATCCAACGCTGATATTGCGCAAGAGCTGACCGACATGATCGAAGCTCAGCGCAGCTACACCGCCAATTCGAAGGTCTTCCAGACCGGTTCCGAACTGATGGACGTACTGGTTAACCTGAAAAGATAAATTGAAGCGGTTCCGGGGAGGTGGTCAGTCTCCCCGGAATTGCAGTTTTAAAACTGGACTGTTTTCGCAACAAAAACGGTTCGACGTAGGATGGGGATAAGATGTCGCTTAGTTCTGCTCTTCTGACGGCCAAAAGTTCGCTTGCGGCAACGTCCAAGCAGACGTCAGTGGTCTCTCGCAATATTGCGGGAGTCAATGATCCTGATTATTCGCGGCGTACGGCCTCGCTGGCTTCCGGGCCGTATGGCTCGCTTTATGTGAATATCAGCCGGTCCGCTGATGAGGCGTTGTTCAACCGCTTTATTCAGTCGAACAGCACGGCATCCTCTTCTTCTATTCTTGCAGGCGGGCTTGACCGCCTTTCGTCGCTTTATTCGGTGGATAATTTTTCAGGTTCGCCTTCGGCCCTGATCGGCGATTTGCGCGATGCGCTCCAGACCTTTGCTGCCTCGCCCTCCAATTCGACACTTGGCGATAGCGTCGTATCGACTGCGCAGGCGCTGGCCGATGCCCTGAACGATGGCACGAAGCAGATCCAGTCTCTGCGCACCGATGCAGATAATGAAATCGCGGACTCTGTTGCCAACATCAACGACGTGCTGGCCAAGTTCGAAAAGGTGAACCAGCAGATCGTCAGTGGCACGCGTGCAGGCAGTGATGTGTCTGATTTTCTTGATCAGCGCGATTCACTGCTGAAGCAGCTTTCCGGCGAACTGGGTATCACGACCATGGTGCGCGGCGACAATGACATGGTCATTTTCGCAGAAAACGGCGTAACGCTGTTTGAAACAACCGCACGTAAAGTCAGCTTCGAATCCTCCGACGGTCTCGCAGCGGGTGTTGCAGGCAACGCTGTTCTGGTCGACGGTGTGCCACTGACGCACGACACATTCGATCAGCCTTACGGTACAGGCCGCTTGAGTGGACTCTTGCAGTTGCGTGATCAGATTGCACCGCAATACCAGATGCAGCTTGATGAGATCGCACGCGGTCTGGTGTCGATGTTCGCGGAAACTGATCAGACTGGAGCAGGCCCAAATCAGACCGGTCTGTTCGGCTGGGCCGGGTCGCCAGCTGTTCCCGGTACGGGCGTTACAGCTGGCCTTGCGGGCACGATCAAGGTGTCGTCCGCATTTGTTGCATCAGAAGGCGGCAGCTCGCTTCTCTTGCGTGATGGCGGAGCGAACGGTGCCAATTATAAATATAATGCAACTGGTGCGGCCGGCTTTAGTGATCGCCTGCGCGCTTTGAACGAAGCTTTCACGGAGCCACTGACTTTTGCGTCGTCTGCAGGGCTTAATTCCAGTGCAAGCCTTATTGATTACAGCGCTTCTTCGATCAGCTGGCTGGAAGGCAAGCGGAAAACGGCTAATTCCAATTTCTCCTACAATCAGACTGTCGCTGTGCAGGCCGATCAGGCGCTTTCCAATGCCAATGGTGTCGATATCAACACTGAAATGGCGCTGCTTCTTGATCTTGAACATTCCTATCAGGCCTCGAGCCGGGTGTTGACGACGATCAACTCCATGCTCGACGATCTTCTCAACGCGGTGTGAGGCTTATGAAAGCGCAATCGATTTCCACTTATGGTGCAGCTTCAGCTCTCAAGGTCCTCGTGGCGAAGACTAAGGCTGAGCTTGGGAAAGCCCAACAGGAAGCGACCACTGGTATGGTGTTCGATGTTGGTTTGGCGCTCGGTTCCAAGTCTGGCCAGACCATATCCTTGCGCAAGGAATATGATCGTCTGACTGTTCTGACCGATATGAACAAACTGCTGCAGCAGCGGATGACGACGACGCAGAGCGCGACCACGACCATTATCGAAAATACGCAGGATTTTCTCGGCGATCTGACGGGAGCCAACAGCACCGTTGAAGCTGCTGAAACGGCTGCAAAATCTGCGCAGTCTTTGCTCGATTCCGTCACCGGTTTGCTTAATACCAGCTATAATGGCGAATATATTTTCTCTGGTGTGAACACCGATGTGAAGCCGATTGCCGACTATACAGAAGGTAGTGCCGCCCAGACAGCGGTGCGCCAGGCATTTGAAGATCATTTCGGTTTCGGCATGAATGATCCGCGGGTTGCCAATATTACCGGCGATGAAATGAAATCCTTTCTCGAAGGCGATTTTGCTGAACAGTTCAATGATGCCAACTGGGATGCTAATTGGTCGAATGCGTCTGACACGGTGATTAAGAGCCGTATTTCACCCAGCGAAACGGCTGCGACATCGATCTCTGCCAACGCAGACGGTTTCCGCAAGACAATCATGTCGGCGGTGATGGTTTCTGAATTTGCGACCATCGGTCTGAACAATTCCGCGTTTCAGGCGCTCACCACACAGGCTATGCAGACAACGACGCAGGGGGTCACGGGGATGACCTCAGAGCAGACGACGCTTGGTCTTGCGCAGCAGCGTACGAATGCAGCCACAACACGCATTGCAGCCCAGCAGAAGATTCTCAATGAATCGGTTCTTAATCTTGAGGAAGTCGACCCTTACGAGGCTGCAACACGCGTTAATGCATTGATGACACAGATCGAGACATCCTATGCGCTGACAGTGCAGCTGCAGAATATGAGCCTGCTGAACTATTTGAAATAGTTAGATCATTAGAGCGCCGTGCACCCTTTGGGGTGCACAAATGACGCTCTGGACTATTAAATCGACGCATTGTTCTTTCCAAAAATCGGTTTCGATTTTTGGGCGATGCTGTGGGGCGCTTATCCGCCCCGAAGTTGAACATCACGCACCGGGCAGCATGAGGCGGCCTGTAAGTGTGATGCCGGAGAACGGAGACTACATGTATCAGCTGCGCTACGAAGACGTCATGAATGATGATATGGCGAGCGCCAAGGAACGGGAGCGGATGCTTTTTGACCGTTCGATCGAGATGCTTGCCGCTGCCAGGGCCAATGGAGCCGGATCGCGCGAAGGCATTGATGCTGCCTACTT
>RCUT01000951.1_pt1 | contig 14300 bp, 12 predicted proteins | sample 2166171 | NCBI WGS metagenome assembly RCUT01 (sample SAMN09932757, study PRJNA488358) | compost metagenome | isolation source: compost soil in 4-hydroxybenzoic | place: Germany: Experimental Botanical Garden
TATCCAAAAATATTACTTCTTAATTATCTCCAAAATTTTTCAGAGCATCCCAACGAGGGTCTGTTTTAGTCTCTGAATCATCTTCAATCCGGAGTTTGTTTAGTTTATCCAACATTGCTTGGTCACAAAAATTTTGTTTCCCATCGCAAGTGGTAATGATTGGTGCTTGCAAATTGATATACTCATAAATCAGCGGAGCTATATCATACTCGTAAGCGCCGCGACTGATAAGGATAATGTCACCGTTATCATCTTCAAACTCTGCATCTGATAGTTTAATGATCTGTTGTTCGGTTGTATCAATTTCATGTGAAAATGGAGCCAAACAACGATCACAAGTTACTTCAATGGTGCCCTCAATATGAAAATCAAGAACAAACATTGTTTCATGTTTATTGAACGTTAAGTGTACTTTGATATCCCCGTTTTTAACCAATGAATATTCGTATTCGTCAAAGAACTTTCTGTCTATGGAATATTCAAACTCATTGTTACCAAGGTTTAAGCCTACAAAGGGGATAATATACTCTCTATTCGCTTTCAATGTACGTAACTATAAATTAGCCCGCAAAAGTAGGTATTATAAATTAAATATGAAAGAAGAAATAAGAAATATGAAGACATTATCTACAATTAAAGCGCTCTGTCAAAAAATATTAGTGAAATAATTGATTACAACGCATCTCATTCACTCATCTCCTATTATTGAACCTTTACATCAAATGCGGCAGAAAGTACTTTACCGGCCCGTTTTACCTGAACCCATATTCTATAATCTCCAGCAAAAGGAAATACATATGGAAAATCAACCACGGCTCCTTCATGTGCCTTATGTGACGGATTAGCTCCACTCATATTCATTTCCTGCATAAGGTATTCATTTCGCACAGACTCACTCATATTATCTAACCGATTAACAAGCGCATCAATGCTGTCTTTAAAATGTTTAGCATCAGGTTGAGGGGTATACCCAGTTTTTTTTTCGATCCGATTTTCTATAAGCTGTGCAGATGCTGCTGAAAAAGTCCCGGTTGGATGCAAATGAATGTACACTTTAGCGTCATTTTTTACTACTACTGCATGTCCACCCATACCTAAGTAGGGTTCTAACTGAGCTGGATTACCTTCCGGATCTAACACCATAAAACTTAATTTTGAAATTTCACCGTTCTTAAATTTTAATCCGGATGTACTTTCTAAGGTCATGGAAGAACCATCAGCCAAAACTGTTTTTATTCCTGGTGTTCCACAAACAGTAAATGCGCTATCCATTAAAGCTTTTTTGCCTGCAACAGCATTCGAAAACAAATATGAATCATCACGACTTAACCCTATTGTAGTTCCTGAAAAAGGCTGTTCGACATCAATTGTATCAACAATAGTGCTTGCAAAACCACGTCTTACAATGTCGGCAAAGATAAGATAGCGACCTTTTGGCAAGGCAGGCAAGGGACTTTCAAACGTTATGGAATCAATTCTTTTTGGGTGCAAATGAGCAAATATATCTAAGCTTCCCTCTCTCACCAGAAACAGGTGCATTAATTTACCATGATCAGGAATCAGCAAACTCATCCACCTGCCTTCCAACGAAGCAGTATCAACTTTAAACTCTAATAGCTCATTACCTCTTATATTTTTAATAGAGGAAGATGCAGTAAAAGGCTTAAACATGTATCGTTTGTAATCCTGTGCCCAATTATTCCACCAACTGCTTCCACCAAATAAAATAAGTCCTAGCACAACTGTTGTAACAGCCATTGAAACCCAGCGTTTACGTCTTCTTAATCCCGACATTTCATTACCGGGAGCTGTAACGCCATCACTTACACTTGCTCCAATTATAGTAATCATTAAAATAACAAGAAATGACCCTAATCCAGCCAAAATCCAACCTAAGTTAGCGGGCATATCCTTTTGAGCTGTAGGAACTGCCATAATGGGAACAACAACCTCTCCTATCCCCTGATCTCCATATACGCTAACTCTAACACTTGCCACCCCATTTTCCATCAACCATATCAACCCTTGATAATTACCAGGAACATTTGGTGCCGGAATTGCTGTATCTGCATCAGGCGCACCCTCAGCTCCTGCATACAAGTAAATTGGCTGCACAGTAACCTTTGTTGTATTGCCAGATTCAACCAGCACACTTATCTGTGCTGTTCCAGGAATAACATCAGGAGGCATGACATTGACGATCACCTTGTATTTTCCGGCCATGCCCTCAAACAATATACCCGGACTTCCTATATGAGCAATAGCTGCAAAAGGGAAGATTAACAATATCCAAATGAATATTATATTCTTACAAAATTTCATCGCTGAACCCTCCTCATCCATTTACCCCAAAACAGTCCTATTCGTGATGATAAATAACCAAATGTAATTGCCTGTAAAAATCCTACAACCCATTGCTGAAGCGAATTTTTGGTCCATGGAGGAAACTGAAATCGATATTCCCAATTAGGATCATTTCCAAAATACCATGAAGACTGACCAAAGAACCATGTTCTACCTATCGGATCCATGAGTACTTGGCCCATTAACCATTGTACAGGAAATAATAAACACAAGAACATAGCGATAATAATGACCGCTTTTACCCAATCATTTTTGTCGTCATATTTAAACATTACCCAATCAATACCCATTGCTGGAATAATTAACAGCATTGGAAAATGAAATGCCTGGTAATGTGTTATATGATTAATTACCGGACCTAGTTTGGGTTCTGCATTAAACAATGGCAATACCCAAACCATTATGCACATAACCATTGTATAAATCAACGTGGCATTTGTAGCAGCCCATTTCATTTTTGAAGCTCTTGAAATTGCCACGAGAAAAAAGGGAAACAAAACAGCCGCTGTTTGATAATATGTTACAGAGTGCATATCCCATCTTGTAAAAGACTCTGAGAGCAACGTATACATCATTACAAGCATAAGGCCGGCTGCGGTTACAAACAACCATTTTAATAAAGTTGATCTTTTGTCGATTTCAGCAGTGGTTAATGTGGAGGATTGATAATCCCTGTTTTGCATAGCAAGTGTTCCTACCATCGCTCCAAACTGGACCATAATAATGCCTAATGCCAATACACTGTGAGGAGGAGAAAGAATAGTTACGTCAAGACCATAAGTATTGTGCCACCAATCATCAAATGGCGCTGAGGTTAGCATTGCAAAGGCGCCCCAAATACTAAAAAGCGCTCCTAATGAACCATAAAAAATGCCCCAAAATTTTACACTACTATTTCTTTCGTATGAGGTGCCTGCAAAAGAAATCTTTAGAACGGTATAACCAGAAAAAAGCCCCGAAACGACTGCACCAAGATAAATAACCAAATGAGGGGGAGAAAGTAAGCCGTCGCGTCCAATGGATGTATGCCATGAAATATCCCATATTAACCCTACAATCACACAAAGTGATGAAAACACCGTTGCGTAAATAAAGAAGGGAATATCTAAGAGCTTTTTTTTGAAACCACTGGTTTCATTAGTTACCGATAACTCTGGAAAACTGATAGTTGAATCCATAGATGTTTTTGTTTTTCGGGTAAAAGATGCGAAATCCGGTAAAAAAGTTGCATGTATAAATTCACAACCAATTGATTAATACAATTTCAGACAAATTAAGAATTAATGTCGATTCTTTAGTAACTAACAAGCATAAAAAAACCGCCCCAGATTTGAACCGGGACGGCTTACAAAATATACGTAATTAATTATTTATAAATTTCAACCACAACTTTTCCATCTTTAGTAATATACCCACGATACATGCCCTCAGTATTAAAAGTCATGGCAATATTTCCATTTCTATCCAATGCAATCAAGCCCCCGTCGCCTCCTAAGGCAGGAACTTTTTTCATGATTACTTCTTCGGCAGCCTCTTTTAAGCTTAAGCCTTTATATTCAACCAAAGCGGCAACATCATGAGCAACAACATTTCTGATAAAGAATTCGCCCCAGCCGGTACATGATACGGCACAACTATTATTATTTGCATACGTTCCCGCACCAATAATCGGAGAATCTCCCACCCTTCCAAAACGCTTGTTTGTCATTCCACCAGTAGAAGTGGCAGCGGCTAAGTTTCCATACACATCCAAAGCGCATGCACCTACTGTTCCGTACTTATAATCCTTATTTTCCTTTTGCTTTAATAATCCAGTTGTTTTTTTTGCAGAATCAGCATGATCTAGCTGAATTTTATCCTCCTCTTTAGCTTTTTGCAATTGCTTCCATCTATCTTCTGTATAAAAATAAGATGGATCAACGATGGTTAAGCCTTGCTCTTTAGCAAATTTTTCTGCTCCCGCTCCAATCATCATTACATGTGGTGATTTTAACATAACAGTTTTTGCGGCAGTAATCGGATTTTTAATTGTAGTAACAGATGCCACTGAACCAGCCATTAAGTTTTTTCCATCCATTATCGATGCATCCATTTCGTTTTTACCTTCATTAGTAAATACAGCACCCTTTCCTGCATTGAATAATGGAGAGTCTTCCATAATATTTACTGCTGCTTCTACCGCATCGATGCTCTTTCCTCCTTTTTCCAAAACAGCATAACCAGCTTTAAGCGCTTGCGTTAAAGCCGCTCTATAAGCTTCTTCTTTCTCCGGTGTCATATTCTTTTTCAATATGGTTCCGGCCCCTCCATGAATAACCAATGCAATATTTCCACTATCAGAACTCCCCGCTTGCATTTTAGTTTTAGTTGATTTTGTTGTACATGAAAAAATAATAACAAAGACGAACGCAAATAGAATAATTGACAATAAAAAACTTCGCATGGTTTATGATTTTTCTTTTTCTGATGTTTAATTCATTTTTAAAATGGCTTCTACTAGTTGGCAGTGCAAAACCGCTAACAAATGGTCAATCTACTAAATAAATTTAGATTTATTCATTTTTTGACGCCTACAAGGTAGAAGATTTTCAATAAAATCCTTGTATGTTTGATCACTTTTTAATGGAATAATCATGTCGGATTTAAAGTGGGAAAAATTATCTTCTGAATACATTCACAAAGATCAATGGGCAACTCTTCGCGCGGATGTATGCAAAATGCCCAACGGCAAAATCATCGAACCCTACTATGTTTTAGAGTATGCAAACTGGGTAAATGCTGTTGCATTAACGGAGAATAATGAGGCAATTATGGTTCGGCAATACCGTCATGGAGCTGAACGAACGTTACTTGAAATTGTGGGCGGAGTAATAGATGAAACTGACGGCTCTCCGGAAGAAACAATCAGGCGCGAATTATTGGAGGAAACTGGTTATGAATTTGATACCGTTGAACAAACTGCCGTTTTGTATCCTAATCCTTCAACTTCGGGTAATGTTACCTATAGTTTTTTAGCTAAAGGTGGAAGAAAAGTAGCAGAACAAGTGCTTGACCATTCGGAAGAACTGGAAGTAATCCTAATCTCAGTAGACGAACTTAAACAGCTTTTGCTTGACAATAAGCTAATGCAATCATTACATGCAAGCTCCGTCTTCTACGGCTTAAGGAAACTGGAAGTGCTATAAGGGTCACGCAAAATCGTTAGGAATCCGATTTCCTTAGCAATTTTGCGTGAGTTAGTTATTATTGAGTTTTAAGGAAGTTGACAAGTTTTTCAACTGCTCTACCTCTGTGACTTATGGCATTTTTTTCATCCATTCCCATTTCTGCAAAGGTTATCGTATACCCATCCGCTTGGAAGATTGGATCGTAGCCAAACCCGTCAGTACCAGAGCGTGCATGACGAATAGTTCCCTCAACTGTTCCTTCAAACAAGTGCTCTTTTCCACCTAAAACCAAAGAAATAACGGCTTTAAACCTAGCAGCTCGATTTTCTTTTCCTTCTAATTTCTTGAGCAATAAGTCAATGTTTTTATCATGATCACGTGTACCGCTATATCTTGCCGAATAAACTCCCGGCTCTCCGTTTAAAGCATCAACTACTAAACCGCTGTCATCGCCAAAGCAATTCATGTTATAGTTATTATAAACGTACCATGATTTTTGCCCGGCATTTTCTTCAAAAGTTTCTCCGGTTTCAGGAATATCTACATCACAGCCAATTTGCTCAAGAGTTAAAAGCTCAAAGGCACCATTTAACATGGCATTTACTTCTTCTAATTTATGGAGGTTATTAGTAGCAAAAACAAGCTTACTTGACATTAAATAATAATTTTAAGGCGTTCCAAAGTACAATTTTCTTATTCTTATCGCTTTCGATGATTCGCAGTGTATCCGAGGCCGGTAAAAGAGAAATTCCATATACATTGGTAACCGAGTAATCCTGCATGTTTACATTCCGGAAAACAGCTGATGATTGTGGCACTCCAAATGTTATAATTCTACTACAGCTAAAGTACTCTTTCAAAGCATTGATATCTGTAGATGCATAATGAGCATAATTTAAAACGGCCACATCCTCTATTGTCAGCTTCAATGCAGAGATCACTTTGAGGAAAAATTCTTTATCCTTATCTGTAATATGTTTTGAATCAGGATAATTTACCAGCACCAATACATATTTATTATTCTCGCCCAAATAATCAAAATAGGTTGGTGTTGATGCTTGTTCCTGAACAACCTGAGTTGAATTTCCTGCAGGTGTAGATATATTTTCCGGCTCTGAAACTACGACAACCGACTGTTTATCAGTATAGTTATTGCCAGAATCTGTATTCCAGTTATCTACTTTATAAAGTGTTTCTGTAAGCAATGTTACCAAAGCAGTTGCCTCATTTGTTACCTTCAGATTTTCCATGTTGCAAAAATACATTAATTAAGAACTCATTACCGATAAAAACAATTTACACACAAGTAAAATAAAAATGTATTTTTGGCAGTTATCTTATCAAGTAAAAAAGAATACGGCGCTTGTAATAGCCGGAAAATTGCAATGAAGAAACTTTTAACCTTAGGTTTATTACTGGCAAGTGTTTTTGGAGCCTTTGCTCAACAAAAGTCGATTGATAAAGTAGTTGGTGTGGTTGGCAACAAGATTGTTCTGCAATCTGATGTGGAGTCACAATATCTTGAATATCTACGTCAACAAAACCCGCCAAACGAAAAAGTAAAATGCACCATTTTAAATGAGCTTTTACTTCAGAAATTATTACTTAACCAAGCTGAGCTTGACAGTTTACAGGTTGATGAGAACCAGGTAGAGCAAACTATCGATCAACGTATCCAGTATTTCACGCAACAAGTTGGGTCAATAGAAAAGCTTGAGAAAGAACTATTAGGAAAATCTGTTTTACAATTTAAAGAAGATATTCGTCCACAGGTTCACGAACAATTACTTGCTCGTCAGATGCAAGGAAAAGTAACGGAAGGGACTACCATTTCTCCTGCAGAAGTAAAGGCGTTTTACGAAAAAATCCCTCTTGACAGCTTGCCGCTATACAGTACAGAAGTTGAAATTGGCCAGATTGTAAAATTTCCAAGCTTCAGTAAAGACCAAAAAGATTTGGCGAAAGCTAAACTTGAAGCTTTACGTGCCCGTGTTAGAGCAGGTGAAGATTTCGGAACTTTAGCAGCACTTTATTCGCAAGATCCGGGATCTGCAGCACATAACGGTGAGTTAGGTTATTTCAGCCGCGGACAAATGGTTACTCCTTTTGAAGCAGTGGCGTTCAAACTGAAACCCGGAGAGGTTTCACCAATTGTTGAGACAAAATTTGGTTACCATATCTTACAGTCAATTGATCGTCGTGGCGACCAAGTGAACGTTCGCCATATTTTAGTCAAGCCAGAATTTGGACAAAAAGAACTAACAAAGGCCCGCAATGACCTTGATAGTGCGGTTTACTACATCAAAGAAAAGAAATTAAACTTTGCAGAAGCTGCATTATTGTATTCTGATGATGTTGAAACTCGCTCAAGTGGAGGCATGATGCACAGCCCTGAAAATCAACGCTCAACCCTTATTCCATTAAACTTAGTGGGTCAGATGGATCAAGAGTTGCCAGCAATGATTGATACAATGAAAGTTGGTGAATTTAGCCGAATTGTTCCATTTATCAATCAACGGGAAGGTAAACAAGGCTTCAGGGTGATTTATTTTAAATCGCAGGCTGAACCACACAGAGCGAATCTGGATTTAGACTATTCTCGTATACAGGAAGCAGCCTTACAAGATAAACAGCACCGAATCTTTGATCAATGGGTTGCTAAAAAACGCGCTGAGAAATATGTCAGAATATCTTCTGAATATGAAAATTGTGCAGAAGTTCAACCATGGCTGAAAAAAGATCAGCAGAAGGCATCCAACTAATCGAATAAAAGACGATAAAACTCCCGTTCATTACCTGAACGGGAGTTTTTTTTAGTGCAAAAAAATCATTACCTCATCAAATCATTTTGTAGTGCGCTTTGGTATTTGTACATTCAAGGCATTGTAAAAAGTGGAATCTAACTTATGTCGTTATACAGTTCAGAAGTTGAAGCAGTTGAAGCGCTAACAGCGTCATATAAAGAAATACAAACGGAAGTTTCAAAGGTTATTATTGGGCAGGAAGATGTTATCAAATCTGTTCTGATTGCCATATTTAGCAACGGACATTGTTTATTGGTAGGTGTTCCTGGATTGGCTAAAACATTACTGGTGCAAACGGTTTCGAGAGTTTTAGACTTAAGCTACAACAGGATACAGTTTACTCCTGACCTGATGCCTTCTGACATTACCGGTTCAGAAATATTAAGCGAAGACCGCTCTTTTAAATTTATCAGAGGTCCTGTGTTTGCCAATATCATTTTGGCAGACGAGATTAACCGTACGCCACCTAAAACACAGGCGGCGTTGCTTGAAGCCATGCAGGAACGTACCGTTACTACAAGCGGAGTAAATCATAAACTGCCAAAACCATTCTTCGTACTGGCCACACAAAATCCGATTGAACAGGAAGGTACCTATCCGTTGCCAGAAGCACAACTGGATCGTTTTATGTTTAATGTAAAACTTGATTATCCATCGTTTGAAGAGGAATTATTAGTGGTACGTAATACTACTTCTAATTTAAAGCCCGACTTAACAAAGATCATTTCAGCAGAACAGATTGAGTATTTCCAGCACTTGGTAAGGAATATACCGGTTACTGATAATGTACTAAACTATGCTGTTAAAATGGTAAGTAAAACCCGACCGGGAACTTCCCATGCAACAGATAAAATAAACCAATATTTAACCTGGGGAGCTGGACCAAGAGCTTCACAGTTTTTAGTATTAGGAGCTAAATGCCATGCCGCGTTAATGGGCAAATACTCTCCGGATATTGAAGACGTACAGGCCATTGCGACTGAAGTTTTACGCCACCGTATTGTCCGCAATTATAAAGCAGAAGCAGAAGGCATCAGCGTTGAGTCAATTATAAAAAGCTTATTCTAGTAATTCCGGATATAAAAAAAGCCCTTCTGATAACCAGAAGGGCTTTTTGTGGTATTGATGGTAATACTATTTTGCCTTTTTTCCTGAATTTTTCTTAGTCTTCATCTCTTCTGCCATTTTCACTGCATTGTATGCATTTACAATCCCTCCAGTTATGCAAAGTTTATCAAATGTAACTTTAACCCTTCTATTACCCGGAAGTGATGTTTCCTTGGTTATTACGGTAACTGATTTTAATAGAATATCCTTTAACTGCACCATCGTTAATTCAGGATAATAAGACCAAACCAATGCAGCTACACCCGAAACCACAGGAGCTGCCATACTGGTTCCTTGTGATTCCGCATATTTATTATCCGGCATGGTTGAAAGGATATTAGCGCCTGGGGCAAAAATGTCTACCTGTGTTTTCCCATAATTTGAAAAACCTGTGGCAATTCCGCTTGATGCAGAAGCTCCTACATTTATGAAATTATTTAACGCTCCTCCTTTTATTAAATTTTTAGTTGGATAAGATGGTATGCTGTCCGAGTTCTTACTGTCATTTCCCGCAGCATGGACAAGTAGTACCCCTTTGGATTCTGCATATTTAAATGCATCATCCACCCACTCTTTGTGCGCAGAAACTCCTTTTCCAAAACTCATGTTGATGATCTTCGCCCCATTATCAACTGCATATCGAATCCCGCAAGCAATGTCTTTATCATATTCATCTCCCTGTGGAACTACACGCACGGTCATTATCTCCACATTGTCTGCTATTCCATTGGCATTATTTCCATTGTTACGCTGAGCGCCAATTATTCCGGAAACATGCGTTCCGTGTCCGGAAGGTTTAAACAAAAGCAAGTTATTACCATAGAACCGGTCATTTATATCGTCCGGATCATCACCTACAACTACGCGTTCGTCAACTTTCAAGTTCCTGGCATCATTCAGGTTTTCCTTTACTCTTTCATAAATAGCCTTTCTGAATTCTATTGCCGCCTTCACTGACCGTGGTCCTTTCTGATTGTACATCTCGGTTCGTAATCTCCCAGCGGCTATCATTAATTGAGGATCATCGGTTTTAAACTGAGTTGCCTGTTCATATGAAACCGAATCAGTTTTATAATAGTCTCTTAAAACCGAATCAACCTTTAACATACCAAAGTATATCTCCTTCATACTCTCAAGATGATTTCTTAACGAAACCACTTTTAGCTTAGGTAATAAAAAGTGTAAATAGGCCTTTTCTTTAGGGTCAGTAATTTTAGTTGTGTCATTATTGTATTTTTTCAGGATGCGCACATATTCACGATCTGCCTCACTACTTCCGTTTTCCACATTTTGCTTTCCATCCTTACTTCCTAAAAAGCTCCAACCGTGAATATCATCAACATAACCGTTCTTATCATCATCAATTCCGTTACCAGCTATTTCTTTTTTGTTAGTCCAGAGCACATTCTTAAGATCCTCGTGCAGTGTATCAATTCCCGTATCAAGTACAGCTACAATTATCTTATTGCTTTTCTTACCTTGAAGCAACTCTGCATAAGCCTTTTGAACACCAACACCGTATACACTATCTGCATCATACGATAATAAGTGCCAATTAAGAGGATGCTTTGTTTGGGCTTGTTGAGCAACCACGCTTCCGTACGCAAATAATATCGAGGTAAAAAGAATTAATTTCTTCATCTTGCTATTATAACTCATTATATAAGAATTACGATTTATTCAGCCATTCTAAAATGGTTTCTTTCAATTTAGGTTCGCTCGGACGTGGTGCATCCACATTTATGATATTGCCTTTTTTGTCGAACAACATAAAACGGGGAATGCCTTTAATTTGATAATTTGTCATAATATCAGGTGAAGCGCCTGCAAACAACTGAACACCAACCAAATTTTCTGCAGACACAAAGTCCTTCCATTTTTCTTTATCTTTTAATTGATCAACAGAAACACTCATAAACACTACATCCTTACCGCGAAGCTCCTCTTCTAATTTTTTCAATGCCGGTATTTCCTTTTTGCACGGTCCGCACCAGGTGGCCCAAACATCAACTAAAACCAATTTTCCTTTAAAATCAGTTAACGAGACCTGTTTTTCATTAATATCAGGATAAGTAAAATTAATAGCTTTTTCCGTAGGTTTAAATGAAGCTAATTTTGCTCCTATTGCCTGAGAGCGACGTTTTTGATCTTCTGTTAAGAAATATTTCCCGTATTTATCTACTAATTCCAGGTAATTGGTAAATGATCTTGCATAACCAGCATTTTCCAAAGCAAACTCACCTTTTAACTGATCATTAGGTATTGCATTAATTACTTTATCAACTGTTACGTCTTTATCATCTCTCCTATTAAAATATGCGAGCTGTCCCAGAACTCTTGTACCGTAAGGATATTTCAAAAGTTCGAGGTTTGAAAGATAATCAGCAGGATGAAAATTCTTTAGATAATCATTATAGTCTTCTTTAGATGGGTGGATGGTACGAGGCGTTTTCAAAAAGCCCATTGCATAAAAAGCTACATCATAATTTATTGTTTGTGCTAACAACCGATCAAACTCTTTATTGCCTGATGACTTTCCTTTCATCCAGGTTGCAGACTGATCGGCAACTTTCGTTAATATAGGAAAAAACTCTTTATAGCTCTGTCTGAAAACATTGATCGCATTATATTCAACCGGCTGTACCACATTATGCCAATCGGTAAGGAGTTTATTTTCTTTAGAATTTTCACCTGCTAATGTATAAGTTGAATCATTTAATATAAGACTTAACTTGTCATTTCCCTGAAAGTAAAACTTGTATTTATTTTTCATTCCGGATATAGCCTCTCCTACTCCTACCACATAAAAACCTTTGTACTCCGGTTGAAAGATAAACCCAAAGTATCCATTTTTTGATGGGTTAGAAATGGCTACTTCTTCCATACGTCCTTCCATAACCTTAAACAATTTTACAGGCTCCGGTCTGTTCATATCGAGCTTACCTTTAATCTCACTAAGATTTTGTGCCTTTACGCCGCTCATTGTTGTTAATAAGAACAATGAAGCTGCTAAACATTTCTTTACATTCATATATCACTGGATTTATTTCAACTAATACACGATTAAACTACTTTTTACCCCAGTTTCATCTTTAACATTTTTGCTACAAAAAAAGAGCGGTATTTGGGGACCGCTCTTTCATTATTAAATAATGTCTCTTTTATTTCCAATAAAAATTCTGAATCATCTTTTTATTGTTATTCAATTCATCAATAGGAATTGGAGTAGAATAAAACTTCTGCGGGAAAGGACGAGTTTCTACTAATTTCTTTGTGAAGGTTTTCTTTCCTGTTGTAGCATCTAATGTAACGGTGATTCCATAAATACTCAATTGGTCTGCCTGATCAGCAATTCTCCAACGACGCACATCCCAGAACCTGAAATCTTCAAACGCTAATTCTATTTTTCGTTCCTGACGAATACGCTGACGCATTTCATCTTGAGATAAGCCTGTTGGCAAATTGGGTTGTCCGGCTCTTGCTCTAATAGCATTAATTGCATTGTATACACTTTCATCCGGACCAATGGATTCATTTTGAGCCTCAGCATAATTTAACATTACCTCCCCCAAGCGAATTACGATCCAATTTTGATCGCTACCAGTTAGGGTATTCGTCATATCTGTATAACTTTCAGCAGCAAACTTGCGCAAATAATAATTCGTTTGCGACTTAAATAACCCTCCGTTATTAATATCAAATCCTCCTGTATACAACTGCATTACTTTACCCCGATAAGTAGAACCATCGTACACAATTGTTGCATAAAAACGCTTATCACGGTTTAAATAAGGATTCTGAGGATCATACAATGCAGATGCAGAAGGCTGTTTTCCATCTGTAAGTTCATAGGAATCAACAAGGTTTTGTGTTGGGTTCCAACGCGCATAACCACCCTGAGATCCCGGACTTAAATAATAATCGATTCGGTGTCCTCTTTCCAACAATACATTATTATGTTGTACAGACAGAATAATTTCCGGGTTATTTTTTACGGTAAACAGTTTTGAATAATCGGGATATAAAGTATAACCCATGTCCATTACCTCTTTATTTACTGTTGCAGATTCCTGGTAACGACCAACATGTAACAACATACGGCCTTTCAATGCCAAAGCTGCTCCTTTTGTAATACGCCCAACTTGCGAAGTATAGGAAGTAGGTAATTCGCCTAAATCTTTAGCTGTCTGATCAAGCTCTGCGACAACATAGTCTATACATTCTTTTTGGGTACTACGCGGTATGTTAATTGAATCCTGACCAAAAACCAACGCTTTCTCGATTATGGGAACTCCAAGAGGGTCTGCATTTACTCCTGGATCATCACTAAACGTTCTGGTCAATTCAAAATAATACATGGCTCGAAAAAAACGAATCTCAGCCTTCATACGTTTTTTCAGATTCTCATCACCTCTTACACCATCAATACGACTTAAAAAATCATTTGCTCTGCGTACATTTTGGTATAAGGTAGTCCACCGCTCATAGAAAGCTACTTTATCTGCAGAGGTCCAATTTGCCTGCAACGCATTGCTATATTTTTCAGTTTTGTAAATATCATTTGCTAATCCATTATCACCAATATCTGTAGCAACATCCCAATTTGTTGCTGTCGGAAAATCACTTGAAATGGTTGAGTAGAAATAATTAACATATTTATCTACCAATGTAATATCATTCCAAACAGTGCCTTCAGATGTACGGGACAGGTCATCCTTATCTAAAACATCTTTTTCACAAGAAGTTAACACGGTAAGGCAAACTGCAAACCCTATTATATATTTTATAATTTTCATTATCTGCTCTCCTTGATTTTTAAAACTTAAGATTTAAACCCATGGCAAATGTTTTTTGCGGA
>RCUT01000952.1_pt1 | contig 14279 bp, 10 predicted proteins | sample 2166171 | NCBI WGS metagenome assembly RCUT01 (sample SAMN09932757, study PRJNA488358) | compost metagenome | isolation source: compost soil in 4-hydroxybenzoic | place: Germany: Experimental Botanical Garden
GAATGCCTGCCGAAATCCGAGAGTCGCTCATGACCATCAGCCAACGTATTGCCCTCGCGATCGCCGAAGCCGGGCTGCCACACGACCAGTGCATGTCCTGCGAGCGCCAGGGCCTGCCGATCCTGCCGCTGCGTCGCGCCCTGGTGCCGGATACCCGCCCCGAGTGTGTCTCCACCGTGGCGGATAACCGGCATATCTCGACAAAGATCGGCTTGCGCACTTTGCGCATGGGCTACCTGTATGTGCTGCTCGACCAGCAGGTCTGGCACGCCTATGCCGTCAGCGAGCAAGGTCATCTGCGCCGCTTCAATCCTTATGAGCCGCCAGACGGCCCGCCTTCGCCGCTGCCCGAAAAATGCGTGAACGCAGATCACGACATTCCTTCGGCCTTTCTCAACATCGATACCAGCAGGTACGCCAGCGCCTGGCTGGCCTTCTCCAGCGATCCTTGGCCGGTGAGCGTGCTGAACGCCTACAAGAGCGGCGCGTCGCCTGCGCATCGCTTCGAGGGCCTGGACCTGATCCAGGCCCGCAGCAATCCCGAGCTGCTGGGCATCGCCATGACGCCCGATAAGCTTGGGGTCGACCAGCAGGTGTTCGAGTATGCCCAGCATGGCTGCGCCCCCTTCGACAGTGCGCATGGCTTCCACAGCCGCTGGTTGCGCCGGTTCGCCCTGCGCGGCTATCTGGTCAATGCGATCAACCGGCACAAGCTGGAAAACGGCGTGCTGGCAGTGGTGCTCGACGACACCGTCGGGCTGATTCAGGAGTACAACCATCAGCGCCTGAACTGGGTACTGAAGCGTCAGGCCTGGCGTGAAGACCCCATGCGCGCCTATCAGCTGCAGACCTCGCAGATCCTGCAGATCATTCGTGCCACGCACAGGGAATGGGCGGCGCAGAAGGTGCCGTCGCTGGAACCGATGACGGGCGATGGGCCGCCGGTGTTCACCGCCCCGGCAGTCGAGCGGCAGCTGTTGGTCGAGCGTGCACAGCAGGAGAGTGACGAGCGGCTTGAAGAGCGCTACCACGAACCGCAGCGGGCCGCGTTCCAGGCTGAATATGAGCAGCAGGAACGCGAGTTTCAGCGTTACATCGACAAGGACGCAAAGGCGTACGTTGCCTTGTTCGATACGCCCATGTTCAAGGTGGCCGAGGCGTACGACTACGACGGTAACGATCGTGAGTCCGGTGTGGCCTACGCCAAGACCATGGCCCTGTGCCTGGGTGGCGGCGTTACGGAAGCTGTCGTCCCCCGCCTTGAACCGCATGTTCCCGCTTCCGGCACCAGCGAACTGCTCTGGTTGAAATGGCTGCAGGATCCGGACAGCCCGCCCTACCGCGCGTTGTTGATGCGGGATCGCTCTCTGCTGGCCGGGCTGCTGCCCAGTTTCTCCGCCACAGAAGCGATCAACTGGAACGACAGCGACAAGCTCTACGGCATGCTGAGCAAGATCATCGCCAGCGATGACGCCGGCCTGCGCATGCGCAATACCCTCAAGCAGGCCATTGCTGAAACGCAGAGCGCGCTCAATGCGGCCAGTCAGCGGCTGGCGCCATGTCTGTCGCCTGGCATTCAGAAGGCCGTGCGGCATCTGAACAGCGCCACGCAGTTTCTCTACAACGGCGTGCACCTGATCGAGCTGGAAGTGAAGATGAAGCTGGGCGAGTACTACGCCTTGCAGAGTGCCCACCTCCGGGAGTTGCAGCACAAGGCCAATGCGTCGATCGCCGAGGCGCGGGACCGGATGCGCCGCAATATCGATGACTTCGAGTTTGGCTCGATGAAGGCCATGCGCAAGGTGCGGCCGATCATCCAGCACGGGCTGATGAGCCTGGCCGTGCTCGACCCGCGGTTCACCAATTCGATGATCAGCGTGACGGTGTGGGTCGAGGGCAAGGCCGAGGAAGTGCATGGGCGGTTGTTCAAGGAGGCCAGCATGGGGGTGACCCAGGCGAGCAGCGCGGCACAGCTTGCCCTGGTGGATATCTCGGTGGCAGCGGGGACGTTGGAAACCGATGCGCGCAGGTTGTTGCACGGGATGAAGATCACGACGCAGCAGGCGGCCCGATTGGTTAGAACCGGTTTTTCCGGGTTGCGCGGGATTGCTGGCAGCTGGGAGGTTCTGCTGGCGATAGGCGGGTTGTATCTGCAGCAGGACAGCCTGGGCAGGAATCAGGAAAAGGCGGAGACAGAGATTGGGCCGAAGGCGCATGAGGCCAAGTTGGCGTTGCAAGGATCGCAGTTGGGCGTGCTGGGAGGGCAAGTCGAACTGGTTGGGCTCATTTTGAGATCAAGTGCTGGTCCACTGAATTTGGGGTGGGCAAAGGGTGTTGCAGCCAGTGGGGGGGCCTTGATAAGGCTTGGTGCTTTGGTGAGTGCGGTTGCAGGGGTCTTTGATACGGCTCAAGCAATCAATGCCATGAGGCGCACCGCCGCTGCGGGTGATGATGCCGCGTACTACCAGCATCTATCTTCAGCCGTTTTTTTTGCTGCTGGTACTATCGCGTTCGGAGTCGCGGTACTCAAACCCTTGGTTTTTGGCCCGCTAGGATTGGCGATTGCCCTCACGCTTGCTGCTTATCAACTAAGCAAACTCGCTCAGGAAGATGAATCAACGGATCTGGAGCGGTGGGTAAGGCGCTGCTGCTTTGGAACAGCAGACGAAAAGCCGAGCATCCATTGGAATGCTCCAGAACATGCGGATATCGCGTTCGCCGAACTCAATGCTGCCACGCTAGGCGTTCAGGCAAAGTTGAATTTTGAATCGCTCTTGGCAACTGATCCAGGTCTTCCGAAAATCGGCGGCTTGATTGGTGCCGAAATAATTAGAAAGTTAAAATTCTTGATCGCATTGCCTATGTACGATCAGCGGTCATCGGGATATCGCTGGAAGTTGATCGTGCATCGTCACGGTGATGGCAGTCACCCCGATTACGTTGGCGGGGAAACTATTGCTTCGGGTGGTTTTTTAGCAAATGCTGAAGAACCTCTCTCACCGTCCTCTTCATTTTCCAGCTTTGCATCACCACGAATCCCCGATCACGACCGCAGTATTTCAATTAGCGAGAAGCAGAAACCTTATTCTACTGGACTCTGTCAGTTAGAGATTTCTGGCTCGATATCGCTCATGGCAACTATAGGAAAGCACACGATCTTGGCGGCTACGCTGTTGGTCATGTACTGGCCGGATCGGAGTCTACCAAGTGGGTACATTGAGATTTGTGTCAGGGAGATTAACGAGTGAAGCGTGATGATGAAGTTTTGTGCGAACGCGCTTTAGGCTGGAGCCACGACCTTCCCACAGTGCATGAAATTCCAAAGTGGCGGGAAGTGTGGGCAAGTGTCAAGCCGTCGCCAAACTATTTCGATGATGTTTATCTCGAGCTGCCACGGAGCAGCACCGTCCTTCGAGGCGTAATATTTTTAGTTGGGGTTCCGGGCTTGATTTTTATTCTAGGATTGACGCTTTGCTTCTACTGGGGTCTTTTACATGACGGTTGGCAGCGCGATTGGTTAATAAACATATCAATAATTTTTCCTCCGGTCATGCTGTGGGTTTTGATTCCCTATATCAGACTTGATCTGGTTACGCCTAGAGACGAGCCAATTCGCTTCAATCGACTACGCCAAAAAATATATATTTATGAGTTTCGATATGACCGTATCTTCATCTTCAGTCGCAAACGCTGGGGCGTCAAACCGGTCGCCTACAACTGGGACGACGTAACCGCCGAAGTCTACCGAGTCTACGCCCCCGGCCACGGCGGCCTGATCGAAAACGTCATGCTGTCGATCCGCAACCCGGAAACCAACGAAGTCATCGACCGCGTGTTCTTCACCTATGACCTCTACCAAGGCGAAGCCTACTGGGCCATCGCCCGGCTATTCATGCAGCAAGGCCCCGAAGCCCTGCCGAAGTTCGTGCACCCACCCCGTGACTGGAACGATGACGATGGCCTGAGCCATATGCATTGCCTGGCACCGAAGGTTCATTGGCCGGAGGACATTGACCGTGAGTCCCGTACTGCCCCATCTGAATGAGAGGGCCGATGAACCCCGGGTCTAGAAGGGATACGCTGCCATGGGTTCGAATTTGCCATTAGCTTGGTCATGCTTTGTGCCGTGATACTGACCGTGGGGCTGGCGGCTATGTTACGACGGGGCTGATGTATCAACGCGCCTGCCTGACCCAAATCCCTTATTCAGAGACGTTTCCTACAAACTTTTAGGAAGCCCAATGCCTCTCTGGAAAGCGATTCCCCGTTAGTGTTCAGGGGCCGTCAAGGCCCTGTCCAACACGAGGATCGCTCATGACCATCAGCCAATGTATTGCCCTAGGGCCTGCCAATCCTGACTATAAAAGTGATTTCTTAGTGAATAAAAAGCCACAGTCGTCGGGATTAGGTGGCGTGCGTGCTTCGAGTATGGAAATCACCGGATCTATAGAGCTTATGTCGACTATCGGGATGAATAATATCAGGGCTGCGACACTTTTAGTGATGTATTGGCCAGATAGGAATGTGCCGAATGCCTATGTTGAGGTTTGTGCCAAGGAGGTTAATGAGTGAAAACTAAGTTCAGGGCTCGGCGGGCTCTTTGTTGGAGTTATGATCTGCCTGATGTCAGTTCGCAGAAGGTTCCGCGTTTTAGTTTTGAGGATATAAATCCATCACCTAACAATCTAGATAAAGTATACTTGGAGCTTCCTCGGTCTACTGTCAGTTTGCGTGGTGTTGCGGTCCTGCTGGGCATTCCAGGATTGATAGCGTCTTCTGGTGCGCTTATATATTTGTATTTGCTTGTGCTGGATGTTAGTTGGTCACGTGACTGGTATGTTGCTGTTATTATAGTGCTGGTGCCTCTGATTGGGATGTGGGCTATTGCGTCCTTTGTAAAGATCGACCTAATGCTCCCAAGGGACGAACCAATCCGCTTCAATCGCCTGCGACGCAAGATTTATCTCTATCAATTCAGATTCCACTACATCTATCTGTTCAGCCGCAAACACTGGGGCGTCAAACCGGTCGCCTACAACTGGGACGACGTAACCGCCGAAGTCTACCGAGTCTACGCCCCCGGCCACGGCGGCCTGATCGAAAACGTCATGCTGTCGATCCGCAACCCGGAAACCAACGAAGTCATCGACCGCGTGTTCTTCACCTATGACCTCTACCAAGGCGAAGCCTACTGGGCCATCGCCCGGCTATTCATGCAGCAAGGCCCCGAAGCCCTGCCGAAGTTCGTGCACCCACCCCGTGACTGGAACGATGACGATGGCCTGAGCCACATGCATTGCCTGGCACCAAAGGTTCATTGGCCGGAGGACATGGACCGTGAATCTCGTACCGGGCCATCAGAAGGAGAAGCCCAATGAACCCTGTCGTACTGGTAGGCCATCGACATGTCTGCCCGCTGCATGGCATCAACCAGGTAGAAAGCGGCAGTGCCACGTACACCTTCAATGGCAGGGCGGTTGCCAGGGTGGGGGATCGGACCACGTGCGGCGCCGTGATCAAGAGTGGGGCTGAGCATTTCCTGGTCGAGGGCGCGGCCGTGGCGCGTAAAGGTGACCGGACGGATCACGGTGGTGTGCTGGAGGAGGGTGATGCTGGGTGGATGCTGGATTGATCAAATACCTCTTGTACAAGATCGGGCCCGCAGATCTCTGTGCGGCTTTGGCAGTGAACACCAGCGCAGCCGGATGGGTTTGCTATCTCGGTGTTGACACCGAGTGCGCCGCGCCACCATTATCCAGCCATATCCACGCAACGGGCTTGCCGGCATGTCCATTTTCAACCACGCCATTTTCGCTTCGGGCTTCATCGCCCAGGCAGGCGCGTGCGTTGCCGTTGCCAAGAAATCCAAGAAACAGCCGCTCATCTGACCGAGGCGCGCTGTCTCGTCAGGTGGGCTGACGAGACAGAAGGCGCCAGGTATCCCTGCCAGACCACTTCGACTCTTCGCCCTGCTGACGCTGACTTTCGGTCAACATCAGGAGTTTTTGCATGTCGAATTTCCGTGGTATCTGGATCGCCCTCGTCACGCCAATGCGCGCCAATGAAATCGACTTCGCCGCCCTGGAAAAGCTGGTGAAGAAGCTGCTCGAAGAGGGTGTGGCTGGTTTTGTGGTGTGCGGTACCACGGGCGAGGCAGCGGCGCTGTCCAAGGCCGAGCAACTGGCCGTGCTGGACGCTGTGCTGGCCTGGGTGGAGCCGGGCAGGGTGGTGATGGGCCTGTCGGGCTACAACCTGCGCGAGCTGTTGGCCTTCCAGGCTGAAATCCAGCGGCGTGACATTGGCGGGCTGCTGGTCCCTGCACCATGCTATATCCGGCCTTCGCAGGCCGGCATCGAGGCGTTCTTCAGCACCGTGGCGGATGCCGCCAGCGTGCCGGTGATCGTCTACGACATCCCCTACCGCACCGGGGTACACATCGAGCGTGAAACCCTGCGGCGCATCGTGCGCCACCCGCGCATTGCGGCGGTGAAGGACTGCAGCGGCGACAGCGAGACCACCATGGCCCTGATCCAGGACGGCCACGCCCAGGTGCTCGCCGGTGAGGACGTGCAGATCTTCAACAACCTGTGCCTGGGTGGAGCAGGGGCCATTTCGGCCTCGGCGCATGTACGCGCCGACCTGTACGTGCGCATGCTGCAGCAGGTCGACCATGGCGACTGGGTAGCCGCGCGCGGCACGTTCTATCAGTTGCTGCCGTGGATAAAGATGGCCTTTGCCGAGCCCAACCCGGCTGTGGTCAAGGCGGCCTTGCAGCTACAGGGGCTGATGAGCGACGAACTGCGCGAGCCCATGCAGCCGTGCACCGAGATGACCCGGGGCAAGCTGCAAAGCGTGCTGGATTCGCTCGGTGCTTGAGATAGAACGGCGCATAACTCATTGAATCAGCAGGGCCCCTGTGGGAGCGGCTTTAGCCGCGAACACCGGCGCAGCCGGTGCCATGCAGCGCGTTGGATTCTTCGCGGCTAAAGCCGCTCCCACAGGGTACGCGGATCGTTTGCTTCTGAATCTATGAAAGCGACCTGGCCTCGCCAATCAGGATGTCTTCGAAAAACGCCCCGACCGGCTCGGTAGGGTGGCACAACTGGATCTCCAGCACCCACACCACCTCGCTCGGGACGATTTCCACCTCGGCCAGTTTGTCCTGCCCATACAGCACATGCGGGAAGTCGGCGATGCGATGCCCGGCCAGGTTGCGCTCCAGCTGCCAGCCTTTTGCCTGGGCACTGCGCTCGGCGAAGTCGTACAGTTCGCGCCCGGTCAGGCCACGGCCCCAGGCCTGGCGGGTTTCGTCGAACACTTCATGCAGCGCCTTGACGCAGGCGTGGTGCAGCTCGTGCTGGCCGAACACGAAGGTGTCGCCATAGTCGCCCTCATAGCCATCCCATACCGGGCCGACATCGACCACGACGATATCCGTGTTACGTAATACACGTTGCAGATCAATGCCTTGGCGCGGCGTGCGCACGGTGTCGTCGCCAAAGCGGATGTAGGTCGGGTGCCAGGTGTGCGATGCGCCCATTGCCTGCAAGGTTTGCGCGGCCATCTCCAGCGCCTGGGCGGTGGTCATGCCGACTTTCAGCTGGCTGGCGATCGCTGTCACGGCCCGTACCGACTGCTCGCGGGCAGCGAGCATGCCGTCCAGCGAGTAGCGCGGGCCGACTTTTTCCAGCTCCGGGTGCAATGGGCTGGCTGTTGAAGCCTCGGGCGCCAGCGCGCCGCTGGCAACGAAAGCCTCCGCGACAAAACGATGGGGCTGCAGGCCTGCTGCGAGGCACTGCTCGCGAACCTGGCTGATCATCGTGACATTGCCGCAGGCATAGACCTGGGTGTCGGCCCAGCGATGGGCCTGGGCCAGCGCCACCTGCTGCACGCGCGCCTGGTCCGACAGCACCGGGTGCCAGCGAAAGTGAGCGTGTGCACGGCTGGCCTGGTCGAGAAACTCACGGTCATAGAAGTCGGCGTCCGATCTGCCGCCCCAGTACAACGTGACCTCGGCATCACCTGCCAGGGCGGTCAGCAGCAATGGCTTGATGCCGGCGTAACCTGTGCCAGTGGCGAACAGCACCAGGGGCCGCTGGTCCTCGTGCTGCCAGGTGCAGGCACCCACCGGCCCTTCAAGTTTCAAGGTGTCACCTGCTTGCAGGGTTGGCAGCAGGCGTTCGGTAAACAGGCCGCCGCTTACCTTGCGGATGTGAAACACCAGTTGCCCCTGGTCCCGGGCGGGCAGGTTGGCGATGGAAAAACAGCGGCTGTCGCCGTTGTCGAGCCGAAAGCGTACGTACTGGCCAGCCCTTACCGCCAACGGCTGTGCAGGCTGCAGCACCAGTTCGATGATATCGGCGCTCAGTTCGCGTTTGCCATGAACCTGCGCGTGGATTTCCAGCGCCTGGGTTTCCAGGGACCAGCCGGGGATTTCCAGGCGCATGTCGCTGCAGGCGTGGCTCTGGCACAGCAACATTTCGTCGGCGGCGAGGGGGTAGCAGGGCGCGGGCATGTCTGCCGTCCGCTGCTTGTCCCGATACTGCCCCGACACCACCTTGACCTTGCACGACCCGCAGGCGCCGCGGCGGCATGAAAAGGGCACCGGCAGGCCGCTGGCGAGCATGGCATCGAGCAGCAGCTCCTGGCTGGCGTCGAAGGTTTTGCCCGAGGGCGACAATTCAATGACGTGGCGGTTTTGCATGGGCACCTCGGGGCAAGTGGAGGTTCGATTGTTGCTATAGTCCAGGACCAGTAGAACCTCCAGTTTCGGTTAATTCACATGGTCCAGCTTCGCAAATGGCAGCCGCTGCTCAAGCTCGACGGGGCGCAGTCGCAGGCTTCGTACAGGCAGATCGTCGAGGGCCTGGTAGCCGCGATCTCCGAGGGCCGCCTGCGCCCTGGCACGCCGTTGCCCGGCACGCGGGAAATGGCGCAACTGCTGAACGTCAACCGCAAGACGGTGATCCTCGCCTACGAGGAAGCCGAGACCAAAGGCTGGCTGGAAAGCGTGCAGCGCCGCGGCACCTTCGTCAGTCGGCAGCTGGCGGCTGGCACCCTGGCCGAGCCCGACGCAGCGCAGCCCTTTGCCCTGGTGCTACAGGAGGAGCCTGCCGTTGCCTACTTCGCGGCCAACGAACAGGCTGCCGCGCAGCAGGATCGGCCGGGTGCGCTGTTCTTCGACAACGGCGCCTGTGACCACCGTCTGCTGCCGCAGACCGTTCTGCACCGTTATTACCGTAACGCCTTGCGCAACAGCTTTGCCGCCAACACCGTGCGCCATGGCAGCGCGTGCAGCAGCCACTCCCTGCGCAGCGCCTTGGCCGACATGCTGCGGCACAATCGCAGCCTGAACGTTGGCGCCGAGCATATCTGCCTGACCCAAGGCGTGCAGATGTCGCTGTACCTGGTGGCCAGCGTGCTGCTCAAACCCGGTGACGTTGTGCTGGTCGAGCGCCTGAGCTATCCGCCTGCGTGGGAGATCTTCCGCCAGCTGGGCGCCCGGCTGGTCACCGTGGACCTGGATGACGAGGGCTGCCGGGTCGAGCAGATCGATGCACTTTGCCGGCTGCACCAGGTGCGCATGCTGTACATCACTCCCCATCACCAGTTCCCGACCACGGTCAGCCTGCCTGCCGGGCGCCGGCAGCAGTTGCTGGAGCTGGCGCGGCAGCACGACTTTTGCGTGGTCGAGGAAGACTACGACCATGAGTACCACTTCGCCGGGCGGCCTTACCTGCCGTTGGCCAGCGACCGTCAGCAGCGGCACGTGATCTACATTGGCTCATTGTCCAAGTCCCTGGGCAGTACGTTCCGTTGCAGTTTCATCGTGGCGCCGGCGGAGGTGGCCGCGGCGCTCGAACGCAGGGCGACGCTGACCCTGGGGCAGGGCGATGCGGTGATGCAGCAGATGCTGGCGGACTTGATCAATGATGGCGAGCTGAAGAAGCACTTGCGTCGGGTTGCCCGGGAGTATCGCCGGCGTCGAGAGACCCTGTTGGCTTGCTTGCGCGATGCCTTTGGCGAGCAGGTAACCGTGCGCGAGCCGGAAGGTGGGCTGGCGCTGTGGGTGAGGTTTGCTGACAGGATCGATGTGGATCAGTTGGTTGGCAAGGCGTTGGAGTTGGACCTGGTGGTACGCAGTGGCCGGCAGTTTTCGCCGTTTGGTCATGCGGAAAATGCCTTGCGCCTTGGTTTCGCCTCGCTGGACATGGATGAAATCCGGCTGGCTACACAACGTTTGGCGCAAGCGGCGAAGGCGATTGCAACATCGGCCCAGCGCAATCCCTGTGGGCGATCACCCAGCCCTTTGGGCTGCGCTGTCGAGTAGAGAACTGATTTCGCAAGCGGTCCGCGTACCCTGTGGGAGCGGCTTTAGCCGCGAAGAATCTAACGCGGTGCATGGCACCGGCTGCGCCGGTGTTCGCGGCTAAAGCCGCTCCCACAGGGTCCCTGCTAATGCAATGAGTTATGGGTAGTTCCATGAGAGCTGACTTGCCGGTGCCATCCACCGCGTTACCTGATCAGGCTTGAGCGGGCTATTTGCGCTGCCACACTTCGCCTTGTTCGCTGACCACCCAGGGCCTGTCCGCGGCATCGATAAGCACTCCACCCACCCAGCGCTGCGCAGGGTTGTGGTCAAGCCAATGCGCCTGCCCTGCGAGCACCTGCTCGGCAAGTGCGGTCAGCCGCAACGGCCGTTGTGCCCAAGACTCGCCCGGGCCTTCCAGCAGCAGCGGGTGCGGTGCATGGATCAGGGGCTGCAGCAAAACATGGAACATCATGTCGCCCAGGTAAGGCAGCGGTTCATCCTGCATCATCAACTGGGCAAACACACGTCCGGCCGGCAGCTCGCCGCGTGACGCCAGAACGCGCAACAACAGGCGCTCGGTGAGGCTCAAACCGTCGTTCGCCCCCGGCAGTTCCTGAAGTTGCCGCGCAAGGGCCCGGCCCAGCAACGGCAAGGCCGCATGCTGGAGGCCCGCCAGGGCAGCCCAGGCCCTTGGGTCAGGCGCGGTATAGGCCGCCCATGCCTGGCGGGCCAGGGCCAGCACGTCCTCACCCAGCGCGCGACGTTGTGGCCATAGCCAAGCGAGCAGGTCCGGGGCCAGCTGGCCGATACCGATGAAGCGCTCGACGCCAGGTACCTGGGTGATTTCGATCAGCTCCAACCGACGCGGCAGGCTGGGCAGGCTGGCGAGCACGCGGATCAGGAACAGCTGGTCGTAAGCGTCACCTTCGCACCACAGCACGATCTTGCTGTCGCTGTTCAACCCGGCCAGGGCGGTGCGCTGTGCCGCTTGGCGTTGCTCGATGTCCTGGGTGCTCAGGTTGAACGCCTGCTGTATGTAAGCGGCCCGAACCTGCCAATACTGCTCCTCGGGCAGTGCGCAGACGGGCCCCATGACCATGGGATCGTCGAACATCTGGAAGGCACCGGCAAAACCGGCCGTGCGCAAGCTGTGGGCGATGTCGTTGCCGCAGCGCCAATGCTGCACGGCTGCCTCGTCATCGGCGGTGAAGCCAGGGTGGCGTGCCGCGAAAGCGACGGCATCGGCATGGGCCTTGAGCTTGGGCCAACTGGCAAAGCCGGCCTCGCGGGCCACCAGCCATTGGGTATCGGCAAGCCGGTAGTCAGGGCCAGGCAGGCCGAGCGCGCGTAGCTGCTCGCGAGTGTCGTCGGTCTCGTGGTTTTTCAGGGCGGTGAGCAAGCGTTTGGCGCGTTTGCGCAAGGCGGGCAGGTCGAGCAGGCCGTGGTGGCGGGATGCATTGATGGCGGGCATGCCAACTCCTTTGGGGCTCGGTCCGCCGACAAGCCGGGAGCTGGTATGGGAATGTGATGACGCATGGCTCGGGAAACCCCTTGGCGCGGACCGCAGGCGCAGCCAGCGCCCTGGCGCCGACTTTACCGGGTAATGCGCGTGGGTGCAAAGCAGGTCGATGGTGGCCTGACGCGCAGCGTCTGAGCGCCGTCAGTGTGCAGCCGTCGGCAGCATGCCCGAGCCCTGGGCCTTGTGCGCGGCTTCTATCAGCTGCAGGTTGCGGCTGCGCAGTGCGTGATTGTTGCCAACACGCAGGTTGGAGCGAAGCGCCAGGGTTTCGGCCTGTTCATACTGCCCTTGCTGAAGGCGCAAAACGCCAAGGTAGTGCAGCGTTGCCGGGTTGTTCGGCTGAATGTGCAGCGCACGCTCCAGGGTGGCCGCGGCCTGGTCCAGTTGGCCGTTGGCATACTGTTGCGAGGCGGTTTCGATCAGCACCGTCGAGGCATTGTTGCTGCGTGCGGGCGCGTAGCGTTCGCCGGCCAGTGCGCCCTGTGCCGTGATTGCGCTGAACAACAGGAGCAGGGCTGACAGAACAGGTGTGCTGGGCATCGGCGGTAGACTCGGCAGGGCTTGGGCAAGCCCCTGGCTGGAGGGCGAGGGGATGCTATCGACCGAATTGGAGCGTTGAAGTTCCCGCCTGGTCGGCTTGTTGCCTGTTGCCCGGTCTTTGCCTCGACAACATCTGTTCGGTTACCGCCCATAACCGCACTCCGGCGCCTCAAGCCTGGGGCAGTACCTCCGATAGCAGCACACCCACCGTCGAATCATCGACCAGAAGTGGTGCCAACGAGGAGTACTGCCCGCATGCTTGCCAACCTGAAGATCCGCACCGGAATGTTCTGGGTGCTGTCGCTGTTCAGCCTGACCCTGCTGTTTTCCACCGTCAGTGCCTGGCGGGCAGCAGTGGGCAGCGACCAGCAGATCACCGAACTGGACCAGACCGCGCACCAGTCGGACCGGTTGAACAATGCGTTGCTGATGGCGATTCGCGCCAGTGCCAATGTGTCCTCGGGCTTCATCGAGCAGCTGGGTGGTCATGAGGAAAGCGCCAACAAGCGCATGGCGCTGTCGGTCGAGCTGAACGACAAGAGCCAGAAGCTGGTGGACGAGTTTGTCGAAAACGCCCGCGAGCCTGCGCTGCACGCACTGGCAACCGCGCTGCAGGCCACCTATGGCGAGTATGCCAAGGCGGTCGCCGGGCAGCGTGAGGCAACCCGTCAACGTTCGCTCGAGCAGTATTTCAAGGTCAACACCGACGCCGGCAACGCCATGGGCCGGCTGCAGGCGCTGCGCCAGCAACTGGTCGGCGCATTGAGTGAGCGCGGTCAGCAGATCATGCTGGAATCCGACCGGCGCCTGGCGCGCGCGCAATTGCTGAGCCTGGGGCTGCTGGGCGTGACGCTGTTGTTGGCGGCGCTGTGCTGGGCCTTTGTTGCCCAGCGCGTGCTGCACCCGCTGCGCGAAGCTGGCCGGCACTTCCAGCGCATTGCCGGTGGCGACCTGAGCGTGCCGGTGCAGGGGCAGGGCGGTAACGAGATCGGCCAGCTGTTCCATGAACTTGAACGCATGCAGCAGAGCCAGCGCGACACCCTGGGGCAGATCAGCAGCTGCGCCAGGCAACTGGACGCAGCCGCCACGGCGCTGAATACCGTCACCGAGGAAAGTGCCAACAACCTGCGCCAGCAGGGCCAGGAGCTGGAGCAGGCCGCCACCGCCGTCACCGAAATGACCACGGCCGTGGAGGAGGTTGCGCGCAATGCCATCACCACCTCGCAGACCACCAGCGAATCCAACCAGCTGGCAGCGCAAAGCCGCCGGCAAGTCAGCGACAACATCGACGGCACCGAGGCCATGACTCGGGAGATCCAGGCCAGCAGCGCGCATCTGCAGCAACTGGTCGGGCAGGTACGGGACATCGGCAAGGTGCTGGAAGTGATTCGCTCGGTGTCCGAGCAAACCAACCTGCTGGCGCTCAATGCCGCCATCGAGGCCGCCCGTGCGGGCGAGGCCGGACGCGGCTTTGCGGTGGTGGCGGATGAGGTGCGTACGCTGGCGTACCGCACGCAACAGTCGACCCAGGAAATAGAGCAGATGATCGGGCGCGTGCAGGCGGGTACCGAAGCGGCCGTGGCCTCGATGCAGGCCAGTACCAGCCGCGCCCAGTCGACGCTGGACGTGACCTTGGCTTCGGGGCAGGTGCTGGAGGGTATCTACAGTGCGATCGGCGAGATCAACGAGCGTAACCTGGTGATTGCCAGCGCAGCCGAAGAGCAGGCCCAGGTGGCGCGAGAGGTGGACCGCAACCTGCTGAACATTCGCGAGCTGTCGACATCCTCGGCAGCGGGGGCGCAGCAGACCAGTGAGGCGAGCAAGGCGTTATCGGGGTTGGTGGGGGAGATGACGGCGTTGGTGGGGCGGTTCAGGGTTTGAGGTCTGGCGGGCACCAGACTGTGGGAG